>Ga0335078_10000718_pt1 | contig 50817 bp, 37 predicted proteins | sample Lox_Sample_32_FD_206711 | JGI IMG/M metagenome (GOLD analysis project Ga0335078, IMG submission 206711) | Soil microbial communities from Loxahatchee National Wildlife Refuge, Florida, United States - Lox_Sample_3.2 | ecosystem: Environmental > Terrestrial > Soil > Wetlands | place: USA... | reverse complement strand
AGAAAGTAATCTTCGCCTGCTTCGGCGACGAGATTTACAACGCCTACCGGCGCGAGGTGGATAGGTTGCCGTGACAGCGGAGCGAACGGGGCTAGGAGTGTGTCGGAGATAGATTCCCTCTGAATAGAAATCAGCGTAGGTGAGGAAGCATGGGGATAGGCTGCGTCTATGGGCAAAAGCTTTCTTCCCGGCGTGGTGGATCAGACATGGCTATTCCCGCCCTCGCTGCACGACTGGCTTCCGCCGCTTCAGCCTGCGCGGCCTAAGGAACGTGCGCTGCGAGCGGAAGCTGGTATGCACGGCATCGAATTCTGCGCAAGCTGTTCGCGTCGGGCAGGGCGCCGCAAGCGGCCTGAAGAGCCGGCGGGCCATTGGCTTCCGCGCCTCATTTTGCCTCTCTGAAACTCCGCCGCGGTTGCACCCGCCATCGCCAACCGCATCGATGCCGAGGCCGCAGAGATTTTTTCAGCAACACTGCGCTCCCGGACAATCCCCTATCCCCGACAAGCTCCTAGATGGAGACGGGAGGGGGAGGGATAAAGATGCGGAACTGCGGTTGCCGAGTTGCGCGGATGGGCTCGGCGTGTGGGGCAGTAGCGCTCAGATGCACAAGCACAATTGCGGTCGCGGCGGCAGCCGCCGGAACTGCCGTATGCATGACGATACACAACTGGCAGTGGTCTGCATCGCTCTGGTTGGGATGCAGGTGCGCGACCTGCGCCACAGCTAAAAGCGCCAGCAGCACACGGCACACTGCACAACTACCGGTAGAAAACCGGTTGCCGGCCGCGTTTCCAGACCAACTGTGCGCTTAGTCCTGACAAACCAATACTCTTATGCCTCTATTCTAGCGAAAAAGAGTGCACAAAGTTGGACGCACCGGGCCTGGAGGGGTTGCATGTGGCGTCGGTTTTCTGCTGATGGAGCGGCCAACCGGCCGCTGATGCGTCTAAACTGTGTTGCCATGGTGATGTTTAACGGAACGCGTTTTGGGAAGTACGGCCTGGCGGCCCTTCTGTTGGCGTTGCAGGGTGGGTGGGCGCAAAACGGCAGCGCGACGCCGGCGGCGCAAAGCTCGCAAGCCGAGAGTTCGTCTGGACAGAATTCAACAAGTCAAAATTCACAGGGTGGCAATTCCAAGCCCGTGCCATTGAAGCCCACCATTCCCGGCATGGGAAGGAACCATCGGCTGATCCTGAAAGACGGATCCTACCAACTGGTGCGCGACTACCAGATCGCAGGCGACCGTGTGCGTTACCTATCGCAGGAGCGCGGCGACTGGGAGGAGCTGCCCGTGGACCTTGTCGACTGGGACGCCACACGCCAATGGGAGAAGGAGCACGCCGGCTTGACAGAGGAAAATGCCTCGCCCGCAATGAAAGAGGCCGAACAGCTCGACCAGGAGGAATCCCAGGAGCGCAATGAGCAAAAGGCACGCATGCCGGAAGTGGCGGAGGGCCTGGAACTCCCTGACGAAGATGGCGTTTTTGTGCTGGACACGTACCAAGGCACGCCGGAGCTGGTGGAGATGAAATCGAGCGAGCTGGCCATGAACGCTAAGAGCCGCAAGGGCATCGCGGTGCTCAATCCGCTGGCTACGCAGAAGGCGAGTCTGGAACTCGAAGGCGCTCATGCAAGAGTCCACCTGCACGTGAACGATCCGGCCATCTATCTCTCGCTTGGCGTGGAAGAAGAGAAGGAGCCGGTGCTAACGCATCCTATCACCGTAAATACCAGCGGCGCCAAAGCCGTCAACGGCAAGCATGGCGCGCATTCGCCGCAGTCGGGGTTCGTGATTGTGCGCGTGGACGAGCGCCAGGCGGTGCGCATCGTGGGCGCCATTAAGGTCGGCGCCGACGGGACGGTTACGCAGGACGAGGACACCATCCCGACGAAGGTGGAATTGCTGCCAGGCAAGTGCTGGCTGCGCGTCACGCCGCAACAGAACCTCACCATCGGCGAATACGCTCTGGTCGAGATCATTTCTCCGTCCGACATCAATGAGTCGGTGTGGGACTTCCGCGTGGACCCCCGCACTGGCGACAATCCGGGATCCATCGGGCCGATTCTGAAGCAGCCGCGGGAGTAGAATTGGCCGCTTGAGACAGAATACGTTCCAACACAGAACGGCAAGAACTGTGCTGAAGATCGCCAACGACGTAAGAAACCAAAGAAGCTCGTCTCTGTTTGGGTTGTGGGCGCTGTTGATTGCCGCGGCCGTAACGCGCGCGTCGGCCCAAGACCCTGTCGCGCAGTTGGTGCCGCTATGGTGAGGTGCAAATCGCTGGTCGCTCCTATTGGGTGCCCGTTGAGAAGCACGTTGACATCGTTAAGGAGAAGGGGCAAAAAACCGGCAAATACGTCGTCCACTATAGCCAGTTTCACAAGTTCGCGAGCACAGCCAAGATTATCGACGCCGGCGGCGCAAGCAAGTAACAAAGAAAGGAGTACGTCATGCAGATGTACAACCCGCCACACCCGGGACGGCTGCTGGCATATTACGCTCAAGGACGTTCGGTGACGGAGGTCGCCCGACATCTTGGCGTTACTCGGCCGGCATTGTCGCGTGTGTTGAACGGAAAGGCGGGAATCCCGGCGGATCTGGCTTTGCGCATTTCGCAGGCGTTCAACACCGGCGCGGAGTCCCGGCTGCGTCTTCAGGCGCAACGCGATCTTTGGGTTGCATCGCGGAAACGGCGCGCCAAAGTAGAGCCCCTCGCTCAAGATATGGCGGAATAGTGGGTTTCGACTTTCCCCTATCTGGGCTTGCGCCGCCGGCTGAAGACAAAGTGCGCGAGCAGAAGTGTGACAGCTGCGGCGGTCACTAGGGCGTCGATGCCGGGCACGCCCCGCGGACCCCAGATCGCGGAACCGCGGCCATCGAGCCTCGTCATGTAAACAACGGGAAGGTTGCCGAGCGAGTTGATGATGGCGTAGCGAGCGCCTCCGCTTTTTCCTGAAGCTCCGAGGAATTCGAGCGCCACAGCCGTAAACAGCGCGTAGCCGGCGCCGATGGTGAACAGATAGAGCACAGTGCCCGCAAAATAGATCGCCGGGCGCTGCGGCCCGAGGCAAAGCAGGACAAGGGTTCCGGCATTGGCGAGACCGGCACAGCAAAATGCAATCGAAGCGCGCACACGGGCTGAAATGAGCGACACAGAAAGTGCGCCGGCGGCGGTAAGCAATACGCTACCTAGGCCGTTGATCAATGCTACCTGCGCGCCGCTCACGCCGTAGTCGCGGGCCAGCGCCGGCAGCAGGCCGATCATGGCGCCGCTGGCGCACGGCGATGCGAGAAGAAGCATGTAGGGAATGGCTTCCCAGCGCAGAAATGTCGCTTTGAATTCGCTCCAAAAGCGCGCGCGCACTTCTCCCAGGCCGTGCACGCGGATCAGCGCCTGTGGTGGCGCGGCGAGCGCAAAGAGCGCGGGCAGAACCATCAACGCCGCGACCATCCAGCCGAGCGTGCCCAGACTGAACCGCCCGGCATACGTGGCCACCACGAACAACACGACCGCTCCGGCCGTCAGCGAGCCGCTTTGGTAGGCGCTGCTGGCCCGGCGTTTGTTGGGTTCGTTCGAAAGCTCGCCCATCATGCCACCGCAGGCGGCGGCCACGATCACTCCCAGGCAGGCGCTCACGAACAGCAGCGCAACGGCAGGCCGTGTGGCAAGAGTGGGCTGGTGAAATGCGGCGGTAAGCGCCAGGGCCGAAGCGAAGGCTGCAACCATCAGCCAAGTGCGGCGGCGCATCCGGAAATCCGTTACCGGACCCCAGAAAAAATAAATGGCGTGAGGCAGCGCAATCAGCGACGAGATATTCGCCGCGCGGTCTAGCGCCACGCCCTCATTGCGCAGGAGAAAGGTCAGCGCTCCGCCAACGAGCCCAAGGGAAATCACCGCTTCAGGTGCAATGAGGAGGCTGAAGAGCCATGGGCGGTCGCGCGCGCTGGATGAGGCGCCTGTCACAACCTGCGCGGGTTCCGTTGGTTGCACGAGGCTAAGGTAGCATAGGTACCCAGAACTTGATGACCATTGTGGACGCCAATACCGAATGTGGGATTCCTCGCCCGTTTCGCGGCTGCTTACAATTCAGGAGTACGATCGGGGAGAGTTGCTGCCTGGATGACCGACTATTACGAGTTCCTGCAAATCAGTCCCAATGCTGAGATGGACACGATCCATCGCGTCTACCGGTTTCTTGCGGCCCGGTTCCATCCCGATAACCCGTCGTCCGGCAACCTGGAACAGTTTCGCTTGCTGAAGACCGCCTACGACACTTTGTCGGATCGCGCGCGGCGCGCCGAATACGATGCCACACGCAAGCAAAAGCCTCCGCAGCCGCTTTCTCAAACCATCGATTTTATGGATACTCTCGAGGGCGAGCTGAACCGCAGGCTGGCCGTGCTCGCGGTCCTCTACCACCGGCGGCGCACCAACGCAACGATACCCGAGGTCTCGCTGGCAGAGATCGAGGAGCGCATGGGCTTTCCGCGGGACTACCTGGAGTTTACGCTCTGGTACCTGCAAAGGAAGGGATATGTTGCCAAGAGCGATAATGCGCAGTACACGTTGACCGCCGACGGCGTGGACTTTGTCGAGCAGCACCGCGGCGACTTTCGACCGCTGAATCGCATGCTCACCTGTGGCTCGGACGAGGCAACGGATGCGGCGCCCAAGGAGGACGTGCGAGCGGATGCCGCTGCGGCTCCGGACAGGCGAGAATCGTCATCCCGCGCGGGCGCCGGCTCTCCCGCGGCGATAGATCCGGCTTCAGAACGCCGCGTAGGCCTACGCGACCGCCGGGTCGGGTCGCCCGATACGCGCACGACAAAAACAGAAAGGCGGGTGGGACCTCGAGACCGGCGCAGGTCCGGTTTAGGCGCCTTCGGTTCAAGCTGCGCCGAGGTCGTTAGAGCAGGACGGCAACGCGATCTCCGATAACACGGCAATGATTGTCGCCCAAAGGAGCGAAATGGCCGGCCCGGCGATGGTTTGCCCGTGCGTCGCCCCGCTGCCGGGTTGACGCAAAAATCTCATCTCCACATCGTGCGTCGCACGCAGGTTGGAGAAAGCAGAGTGGACCGCGCTATTCGCGCACCGCGATGCCCAGCGCCTTCATCTTGCGGTAGAGATGGCTGCGCTCCAGGCCCAAAAGCTCGGCGGCGTGACTGATGTTGTTGCGGGCCTCTTCGATCTTCTTCTGAATGAACTCGCGCTCGTAGGCATCGCGGGCCTGCTGCAGGCTCGAAAACTCCTCCGTCGATCGCGCGGGAGTCTTGTGCGTAAGCTGCGGCAGATGCTTGCGTTCGATGCGCACGACGCGCGGATTGAGAATGAGCACGCGTTCCATGACATTCTTAAGCTCACGCACGTTGCCGGGCCAGTGATAGCGGGCCAGCGCCTCCAATGCATCTTCGCCGATTTCGACGCGCGGGCGGCCGTACTGGCGGCCGAACTCGGCCAGAAACTCGCGCACCAGCGGCGGAATGTCCTGCTTGCGCTCGCGCAGCGGAGGAACAAAGAACGGCACCACGTTGAGACGGTAGAAAAGATCTTCGCGGAAGTTGCCTTTTGCGATCTCCTCTTCGAGATCCTTGTTCGTAGAGGCGATGAGCCGCACGTCGACGCGCAGGGGCTGCGTGCCGCCGACAGGCGTAAACATCTGGTCGTCGAGAGCGCTCAGCACCTTGGCCTGCGTCTTCAGGCTCATGTCGCCTACTTCGTCCAGGAAGAGCGTTCCGCCGTCGGCGCGTTCGAGGGTGCCGCGCTGGTCGACGGTTCCGTGCCTGTCGGGCTGGCCGCCGCCATGGCGCACACCGAATAACTCAGCCTCAATGTGCGCTTCGGGAATCGCGGCGCAATTCAGCTCGACGTAAACGCGGTCGCGGCGCTGGCTCTCCGCGTGGATGGAGCGGGCAATCAGCTCTTTGCCAGTGCCCGATTCGCCGTAAATAAGCACGCGACCGTTGGTCGGCGCCATCAGGCGGATCTGTTGGCGCAGTGCCTTCACCGGGACGCTTTCGCCGGTGAGTACCGAGGCGGCGCTGAACTGGCGCTTGAATTCGACGTTCTCCGCGCGCAATCGCCGCGCCTCCACGGCATTCTTCACCACAATGAGGGTGCGCTCGAGTGAAAGCGGCTTCTCGAGGAAGTCGTAGGCGCCCAATTTGGTGGCTTTCACAGCGGCTTCAATGGTGCCGTGGCCGCTGATCATCACCACTTCAGGCCGCGTCTCGGCGGGCCATTCGCGGATCTCGGCCAGCATTTCGAGTCCATCGCGGCCGGGGAGCCAGATGTCGAGCAGGACAACATCGTAGGGCACGTCGCGCAACAGCGTCATGGCTTCTTCAGCGTGCGCCGCGCCGGCAACGCTGTAGTCTTCCTCGCGCAGGATCTCCTCGAGCGAGTTGCGAATCTCCGCTTCATCGTCGACCACCAGGATGTGGTTCATGAGGCGAGCCTCTTTCGGCAAAACCAGAATTACTGTGTCCTATCGGAATTCGGTTTGGGGTCGCCGCTCTCTGCAGGTCGCATCGACTTGAGTACATCGGTTTCGGCATACACCAACTCTGGTTTTGCGCTGGCCGCCTGACTGCCGTTCGATGCTGTTGCTGGCTCGACGCTCGACTCCGCCACCGGCAGCCGGAGCGTGAAGCGCGCGCCCTTGGGCGTATTCGCCTCCGCGCTGATTGTTCCTCCGTGCTCCTGCACGATCTTGGCGGCAATCGACAGTCCCAAACCCGTGCCACGATGCTTGGTGGAGTAGAAGGGCAGGAACAAACGCTCGCGAATCTCCTCGGTCAGGCCGGGACCGGTGTCGGAAACGGTCACTTCGATGACAGTTCCATCTTCAACCAGAGCGGTGCGCAGCCCTAGCAAGCGCAGCAGGCCGCCTTGCATGGCTTCAGCCGCGTTATCGATCAGGTTGGCCAATGCCCGGCGAATGGCCTCGGGATCGGCCATCACCGGAGGCAGGTTGGGCTCGAGATCGCGCTGCACTGTGATGCCTTCGAGCCTGCCGCCGAAGAGCGCCAGCGCCTCCTCGGCAATCTGGTTCATCGAGCAGGCGCGCGGCTGCGGGGCGGGAAACTGCGCCAGCGTAGAAAACTGATCGACAAGCGTGCGCAACGTGCCCACGCAACCCAGAATGACCTCGCTGCACTTGCGGATGATGTTCGGCGATTCCGCATGGCCGCGATCGAGATGCCTGCCGATGCGCTCGGCGCTGAGAGCAATCGGGGTGAGCGGATTCTTGATCTCGTGCGCCACCTGCTGCGCCACTTCCTTCCATGCCAGCTGCCGTTGCGCGCGCAGCAACTCCGTGGTGTCTTCCATCACCAGCACCGATCCGGTATGCCCCGGCGCGAGTTCGAGGCGAGCGCTGGTTATGGCAAGATGGATGATGCGTCCCCGGGCATGAAACTCCACTTCAGTGGAAGCGGCGCCCATGCGATTCCCGCGGCGGATCACACTGGCCAGGTCTTCGGCGCACTCTGCGGGTAGCAGGGTTTCGAGCTTCTCTCCTGCCAGCGCGGCGTCTTCCTTTATCCCTATCAGCGCAGCGAAGGCGCGATTGGCCTGCAGCACCACCCCGGCGCCGTCGAGCGTGACCACGCCTGAAGGAATGGTTTCGACGATGGTTTCGAGCTCGCGGCGGCGTTCTTCCACGGTCGAATTGGCCGCGGTGACTTGCGCCTGCGCGGTTTCAGCCAGCTGGCGGCTGGCTTCGAGATCCGCAGCCATGTGATTGAACGAACGCACCAGATCCGCCATCTCACCCGTGGCCACCGCGGCAACGCGATGCTCATATTTGCCGGCGGCAATTTCGTCCATGGCATCGGCCAGCGCTTCCACGGGGCGCGTGATCTGTTTTGAAAGGAACAAGGCCAGCCACACGCTCGAAAAAAAGACAAAGACCGTGATCAGCAGCAGCAACAGAATGTACGTTGTGCGGATGCTGCTCCGAGAGCGATACAACTGCCGGTACTCGGCAGCTCCGGCAAGGATATGCGCTGTCGTCTGACTCAGGCCTTGCGGCATCGGCAGGGCGACAACCACCACCTTGCCGGAGCCAGTTGCCGCCATGCCCAACGCATATTCTTGGCCGGCGACACGCAGCAACGTCTCGTTTCCACGTTGCGCGGAGGAAAGCAAAATTTGCGAAAGCGGCCCGCGGAGCAATGCGCTGCCTAGCCCCGCTTCGTCCAACCAGGGCACCAGACTCGCGGCGCTCGATCCCGGCGGGTCCTGAAACCCCGCAAGCATCTTCCGGTCCCTGTCAAAAACCACGGCAAATCCGCCGTCGAGCGTGATGCGATGCGAGCCCAGCTCCGCATTGAGATCCGCAATTGGTTTGTTCGGCGCGCCGGAAGCGGCAATCGATTCTGCCTCCACACGCGCGTCGGCAGTGGCGTATTGCGCGAGTTCCAGCACAACCCGGGTCGAATCTTCGCGCAGTTCCGAGGTGGGCTGCGAAAACCAGCGGTCGAGCGACCGGTTCAGCAAAAGGAAGCTGAACAGAAACATGCACACCGCTGGAATGAGCGCAATCAGGGCCGCGCCCACCACCATGCGCGTGCGCAGGCGCGTTCCCAAGGCGCTGCCACTTTGATCGGCGTAAAGCTTGAGGATGTTGCGAAACAACAACGTCAATAGCAACAGGAGCAGCAGGAAGACGAGGACGATAAGGCCGACAGAGGCGAGCGTTTCGCCGGAGGTCTCGGGGTTGAGAAACCTGACCTCGGAGAGATTGAATGCCTGCAGCGCGCCCAGCAGGGCAAAGAGAAGAATAACCCCTCCAGCCAGCAGGAACAGCGTACGCCGCCGTGGATCGCCGAGAAACGGCATGAGGCGATTATAGTGCGAGCAAACTTAGGGGAATAGGGATCGAGCCGATGAACGGCAATGGCTGTCGCGGGGGACACAGGGAGGAGAGACTCAAGACTTGCGCAGCGGCATCTAGCGACTGAGAGGTTAGGCAGGAGACTTTCGCTTGTTTGGTCTGGAAGCAGTGTGTATCACCGGACCGGCTTCTGGCGGCGGCAGATCGCAAGGAGCGGGGACGGGAAAGATCGGCGTAGGCCGGATGTGCGACCCTCCGCTTGGCTGTGCGACGTAGTTTGGCGGGAACGCATGACTGACCAGTCTTTCGAAGCGGCCTATGTGCGAAAGTCAGACGGCGAACTGGCCCGGCTCCTGCGCGACAAGCGCGATCTCGTGCAGGAGGCCGCTGCGGCACTTGATCGTGAAATCCAGAGGCGCAATCTCGAGCCACCGCGTTTACGCAAACTGAGGCCGCGCAGTATCGATACCCCTTGGCGTCGCACATGCCTGGGCCGATCTTCCGAAGAGATGGGCATTGAGAGGTTACGAACCAAGAGAATTCGTGGCGTTTGGCGCGTAGTGTTGATTGTGCTGGGTTTTCTACTTGCCACAGTTCTCGGTCATTTTGAAATTTTGGAATTGTTTTGGCCGATCATCACGACGATCGCCATCTCTGTATTTACGGTTTGGGGTCACTGGGAACTCAAGCATCGGCTGTGGTTCTGGGCGACGTTCGCCTTTGTGGCCGCGGCACATGTGGCGTTTTTCCATTTTGTGGGTTGGCCCTGGGGTACAAAATGGGTGCCTGCAATGACAATCGCGGGATTCTGGAGTGTCGACCTGGTCGCTGTCTTTGCCCTTGTTTATCCAATTGAGAAGTTACTGCATGAAGATACGAAGATCCGGATGTCTCGCCAAAACCGCCAACCGGAGACCGGTGCGCGCCGGCTGCTAGAATCGATTCCTAGAGCAATTCCACAGATTGCGTATCCCGGCAGAGGTTCGAGCCTACAGTACTAAAGGTACTTTTTTTCTCTGCAGCCTACGCATTCCGTGGGTTCTCATGCGGTGCCCTGTTAAAATGCGCTGGCCGGGATATTGCAACCCGCATAGTGTTCCTATTTCCGATGAGGTAGATTTGCTGTGTCTGCTGCCCAAGCCGCACCGAGTGTAAAGCCCGCCTCGCTCACCTTTCAGGACCTGCTGTTCCGATTGCAGGGGTTCTGGGCAGAGCGGGGATGCGTGATCCAGCAGCCCTACGACGTGGAAGTGGGCGCGGGCACCATGTGTCCGGAGACGTTTCTGCGCGTGCTGGGACCGAAGCCCTACAAAGTCGGTTACGCGCAGCCCTCGCGTCGGCCGGCCGACGGACGCTACGGCGAAAATCCCAACCGGCTCTTCAAGCACACCCAGTTCCAACTGATCCTCAAGCCGCCGCCGGTGAACGTGCAGGAGCTGTATCAGGAATCGCTCGAAGCTATGGGCATTGATCTGAAGCACCACGACCTGAAGTTCGAAGAGGACAACTGGGAGTGGCCCGCGGGCGGCGCCTGGGGCGTGGGCTGGCAAGTAATGCTTGACGGCCTGGAAATTACGCAGTTCACCTACTTCCAGCAGTGCGGCGGGCTCGATCTCGATCCCATCTGCGCCGAGCTGACCTACGGCTTGGAGCGCATCGCGGCATTCTTGCAGGATGTGGACTCGATTTACGACATTGTGTGGGCGCGCGATCCGGAGTCGGGCGCGGCGGTGACCTACGGCGACGTGCGCCTGGCCGAGGAGCTGCAGTTCTCGGTGTACAACTTTGAAATGGCCGACGTGCCGCGCCTTTGGGAGCACTTTAATAGCTACGAGGCCGAGGCGCAGGCGTTGCTTGAAAAAGCGAACGGGTTGTTGAACGACGGGAAGGCCGGCCGAAAGGAAAAGAAACGCTTCCCGTTGTTGGCAACATACGAATTGGCGCTTAAGTGCTCGCACCTGTTCAATCTGCTCGACGCGCGCGGCGCCATCAGCGTGACGGAGCGCGTGGGCGTGATCGGCAGGATTCGCAATCTGGCAGTTGGCGTGGCGAAGACGTGGGCGCTGCAGCAGGGAGCGAGCTAGTCCGCCGCGGCGGACTAGGCAGCAAGTTAGCGAGATAGCGGGTGGGCGGAGCTAACTTGGTATCCCAGAAGTTCGTAGCAGCAGTCAAGGTCTTGAAATGCAGGTCCTTCGACTCGGTTGCTGTGGCGACGCCGCTCAGGTTGACAGATCGTATGTGCTGCGAAGTTCGAAAAACAGGCCACTGGGACGATGGCCCACTGATCACTGTCCACTGTTCATAGGAAAGAAGCATGGCAGACTTTCTACTTGAAATCGGTCTTGAAGAAGTTCCGGCGCGGATGATCGCCGGGGCCGAGGAGGAACTGGGCCGCCGCGTGAGCGAGCTGCTCCAGCGGGAGCGGCTGCTTGCGCCTGAAGCCGCAGGTGACGCGAACGTTGGTACAAGGGTCACGACCTACTCCACGCCGCGGCGCCTGGCGGTGATCGCCGAAGGTATGCTCGAGAAGCAAGCCGGCACCGAGGAGCAGATAATGGGCCCGCCGTGGAAGGTGGCCTTCGAGGACGGCGCGCCTACGCCTGCCGCAGAGGCCTTTGCCAAGAAAGCCGGCGTGGACGTTGCCGCGCTCAAAAAGGTGGAAACCTCCAAAGGCGGTTACGCGTCCGCGACGGTGAAGCACGAGGGCCGCGCCGCGAAGGAAATTCTTGCAGGAGAGCTGCCGAAGGAAGTGCTCGCGATTTACTGGGCCAAGAACATGTACTGGCGCGAGGGGAAGTCCGAACGCTTCGTGCGCCCCGTGCGCTGGGTGGCTGCGCTGATGGACGGGAACGTAGTGCCGGTTGAGATAGCCGGCATTGCCGCAGGCAACGTGAGCCGCGGCCATCGCGTGCTGCACGGAGAGGCGCCGGTTAAGATCGGAGAGCCCAGCGCGTATAAGGAGAATCTCCGCAACGCCTATGTTGTGGCGGATGTTGCGGAGCGCCGCCAAAAGCTCCGAGTGGCTCTCGATGCGGCCGCCCGCACCGCTCCTGGCGTGCGTTGGCGCGAGGATGAGGCACTGGTCGAGACGGTGACCCACTTGACCGAGTGGCCCACGGCGATTATGGGTGACTTTGAGCCCGAGTACCTGGCGCTGCCGGAAGAGGTTCTCGTGACCGTGATGCGCGATCATCAGAAATACTTCGCGGTTGAGGACGCGGCGGGCAAGCTCGCGCCGCACTTTCTGGCTGTGCTCAACACCCAGGCTGGCGAGGAAGGCGCGGCGATCATCCGCCACGGCAATGAGCGCGTGCTGCAGGCACGATTCAAGGACGCGCGGTTCTTCTGGGACGTGGACCAGAAGACGCTGCTCGCCAACCGCATGGAGAGCCTGAAAAGCGTGACTTTCCAGAAGGAACTGGGAAGCTACTGCTGGAAGACGGAACAAAACCTGCGAGTAACAAAGGCGCTTGCGGCAACCGTGAAAGCGGCAGGCACGGCATTCGACGAGGCTGCGTTGTTGAGGGCCGTCGAGCTTGCCAAAGCCGACCTGACGACCGAGCTGGTAAAGGAGTTCACCGAGTTGCAGGGTGTCATTGGCGGCCTCTACGCGCGGGCACAGGAGCAGGGCGAGACGGTGGCGAAGGCCATCTACGACCAGTACACGCCGGCGTCGATTGAGGACGCGATTCCGGCGACGATTGAGGGCCGGATGCTTGGCTTGGCCGACCGCACTCAGACCATTGTGGCGATGTTCGGCATTGGCAACGCGCCCACAGGATCGAAGGACCCGTTTGCGCTGCGACGGGCGGCCAATGCCATCGTGAAGATTCTGGCCGAGTCGGATCTGCCCCTGACGATCGGCGATGTGCTGGACGCCGCTTGCCAAGGCGAAGATCGCACTTCCCAACGCCCCAGCGGCAAAGACAAAGAAGCCGCAAAGCTCAACTCCACTGACAAAAACCTGTCCGTGAGGGCCTCGAAAGGGAAGCGTACGCCGCTGACAATCGGTGAACTGCTCCACGCAGACGATACGGTCTCCCAGCCAAGCGGCGAGGAGGCCGTGGCTAAGATGGGGCACACCGGGATTCGGGCGCAGGTGGAGGAGTTTCTGCGCGAGCGGCTGCAGTTCTATCTCAAGGATGTGCGCGGCTTTGCCTACGACGTGGTAAACGCGGTGCTGGCCGCGGGTGCAAACGACGTGCGCGACGCAATTGCGCGAGCCGAGGCGCTCAAGGCGGCACGCGGTTCGGAGGATTTTCTGGCGGTATCGGCGGCGTTCAAGCGCATCAAGAACATCCTGAAACAAGCGGAAGAAAAAGGCTATCAACCGGCGCAGGCGAACCTTGGCGAATCGGCGCTTGAGGCGATCGACCTGTGGCAGAGAGCGAAGGAGCTTGCGCCGGAAGTAGGTAAGCTCCGCGAGCAGCACAACTACGTCGAGGCGCTGGCCAAAATCGCCACGTTGCGGCCCACGGTGGATACGTTCTTCGACAAGGTAATGGTGCTCGATCCCGACGAAAAAGTTCGCGGTGCGCACCTCGGCCTGATCGACGAGGTGCTGCGGAACTTCTCTGGCATAGCGGATTTCAGCGAGATTGTAACCGGGTAGCCAGGGCCTGTCATTTGCCGTCGAGGAAGGCGCGCACCTGAGGATCGAGTGTTGCGGCCTCGCAACGTACGGCCAAGTGGCCGCACTCTCCCTGGAGCAGTATTGTTTGGGCGTTGAGCAACCGCGCGAAATCGAGCGCGGACTGCGGGTTCACCATCTCGTCCTGCGCTGCTGACACTACCAGTACAGGGGCTTTTACGCGCTTGGCGGCGTCTTCCGGGCTGCCTCCGTGCGCGATATCGAGATGGATGATGGCGTCGAGTTGTGCCAGCCAGTCATTGGCGTCGAAGGGCCGAATACCGATTTTCGTGTCCTTCGCGTATTCGGAAGCGAACTGCACGCCGGGATGAGTGCGCGCGTAGTTGGCGGGCGTCGTGAGGTTGAGCTGCCAGATCAGTTCGGCGAGAGGCGCCGAGATGGGTTGCGTGTAGCGACCGTTCTGCCAGGCCGGATCGGTCTTCACCGCCTCCGAGTCGGTGCGATACAGCAGCAGATCGCGGCCGTCTGGCCGTGGCGAGCCAACAATGGGAATGGCCACGTCCATAAACTCCGGGTAGTCGACGATCCATTCGAAAGTCTGCATGCCGCCCATCGAAAGGCCCATCACCGCGTGCAGATGTTTGAGACCTAAAGTCTCGGTCGCCAGGCGGTACTCGGCATTCACCATATCCTGGACCGTAAAGGCCGGGAAGTCGGGCCCGTGTTGCGTGGCCGAGTTCGAGGGCGAACTGGAAACGCCATCGCCCAGTGCGTCTACCGCGATGACGAAGTATTTCGCGGGGTCTACCAGCCTGTCGGCTCCGACCGCGCCGGCCACGTCGGCGCTTGTGCCCGAAAACCAGGTGGGAAACAGGACTGCATTGGAGTGCTTCGTGTTCAGCTTGCCCCATGTGCGGTAGCCCAGGCGGCAGTTTTCGATCCGTTGGCCATTTACCAATTTGCACACGCCGAGATCGGCGAACAGTTGCTGGCCGTCAGCGCCGTTCTGCGGCCCGAAAGCGCAAAACGCTATGACGAGAAAAACGGCATCCACAAGGAATCGAGCGATGGGTTTGCGCATGAAGAGAAGTGTAAATCTGCGTCCTTCTCGAACGGAGAGCCGCATCGGGCAGGGCTCTCCGCGTCTAAAATCGGTAGAGATGTCGGACACGCTTTATTTGAGTCTTTGGTACCCGAATTTACGCCTGGATGCGCTCCCCGACAAACTGACGGCAGTGCTGGGCGCCTTTGCCGCGCACGGCGGTGAGCCGAGGGTCTACTCGGCTACGGTGTGGCCGGTGAACTGGAGCGAAGCGCCGGTGTTTCAACGCATTTATGGACGTATGGGCGGCGAGCCCGGTTCGAGTCCGGGAGCCGAGCCGCGACACGCCGTGGCGGAAGCCCTCGAACTGCTGCACGACGATTACGCCTATGAGTTTCAGATCGGGTGGAGCTTGTGGGAGTGGGAAGAGGCAGATGCGGGTCCTTCGACTTCGCGGCCCGCACAAAGTGCACCCACCTCCGCTCAGGATGACAATTCAACTTTGAATGCTTCACGGGAAACGCGAGTCTTGGGCCGTTGGGCGCGGGGACCCAGGCTGGTACGTGTGACCGGCTATGGACCGCTCTTTGACGAGGGCGCTTACGAACAGGACGGCCACATCCGCATCGACCTCGGCTCGGACGCGCCATTTCTCGAAGAGGATGCCGATTTGGATCAAGTGGGCGCGCGGCACGTGGAGGAGAATGTGCGGCAATTGGTGGAGCTTGCAGCCGGAGTCGAGAAGGCTTCGGGCGCCACGGCGCGCCTGCTGTGGAGCGAGCTGGGCGAAAGCCTCGCGCAAAGGCTCGCCGAGCGGCTGGGAATGAGGAACTAGAGTGAATTCGGAGTTATTGAAAGGTAACCGCAGCTCCTTCGACTCCCTCCGTTTCGCGCCGGTCGCTCAGGATGACAATGCAGTTTCGATTTGAGCTTTCGAGTTAGGACGTTGACGGTGCGCTTCACGATCGAGCGAATTCGAACGCTGGTGCTGGTAGCGGCGGCGCTGCTGCTGGCTGCGCTGGGGGTGTTGCTGGCTCGCGCCAGGTGGAAAAACCTGGTGGGCCGGCGCGATCTGCCGCAGCGGCTGGGCGTGAATATCACACAAGAGGCGAACGGCTACAGCTACTCGCACAATCTCGGCGCTCATTCCAAGTACAGGATTCATGCCTCCAAAGCTGTGCAGTTGAAGAACGACCATGTTGAGCTGCACGGCGTGGAGATCGAGATCTTCGGCGCAGACGGGACCGAAGCCGACAAGATTGCCGGCGACGAATTCGAATACGACCAGAAGAGCGGGATCGCATCTGCGCAGGGACCTGTGGAGATGATATTGTCGCGGCCGGCAGCGCAGGCCAGCGGCAAGAGGGCCGGCCAACCGCATACGGCAGGCGGCGTGGCCGGCAAAACCAGCCAGGTTCAAGTGAAAACTAGCGGAGTGAGCTTCGACCGGAACACCGGTGTGGTGACGACGGCGCAGCGCGTGAGTTTTTCGATAACGCAAGGATCGGGCAGCGCGGTGGGCGCCACGTACAACTCCGAGAGCGGCTACCTGACCCTGGCGCAATCGGTCGAACTTACGACGTATCGCGGCGGGGACACGGTCGAGATTCATGCGCAGCATGCGGAGTTCGATCGCGACACGCAACTGTGCTTGCTGCGCGCGGCAACGCTCGAGTACCGGGGCGGACGGGCAGACGCGGCCCAGGCCAGGATTTTGTTTCGCGACAACGGATCGGCGGCGCGCCTGGACGCGACGGGCGGATTCGCGTTGACCACCACGACCGGTGGACGCCTGGCGTCGCCAACGGCGGTAATGGACTTTAATGAAAGCAATCAGCCGCGCCACGGACATCTTGAAGGCGGCGTGACAATGGACTCGGCGCAAGCGGGCCGCACAGTTCGCGCCGCCTCGCCTGCCGCGGAAGTGGACTTCACGGGCGAGGGCCAGTTGCGTCGTGCACACCTGGAGCGCGGGGTGATGATGCAGAGCGACGAAACGGGTCTGGATGCGTCGGGACAGGCGGTGGACGCGAACCGGATCTGGCGGTCGCCGGCAGCGGACATAGATTTTTGCTCCATGCGGAGCCCTAGTAAGACTCAGTTGGAACTGGAGACCATTCACGGCACAGGCGGAGTGACGATTACGAGCGAGAGCCGGCGCGGCGATGCTGCTCCTGTGACTGCAAAGATGAGCGCCGATGAGGTGACGGAAACGTTTGGCGCGGGATCGGCGTTGCGCGCGCTCGTGGGCACGGGGCACGCAACAATGGAGCAGACCACCGCCACGGGAGCGCTGCAAACCGCAAGAGGCGACCGGCTGGAAGCGAGTTTTGCGCTGCCTGGTGCGGCACGAAACGGAGATGAGGGGTCGGGGATCAGGGATCGGAAAGGCAAGAAGCGAGGCAGCGAGAAAGCGAGGCAGCAAGAAGGTGTCCAATCCCAGGCCTCAAGATCGAGACCTGGGACACACAATGCAACGGGCACAACGAGTGCGTCCGATGTGCAGACGGCCGAGCTCGATGGGCATGTGGTGCTCTTCGAGCAGCACGCTGCAAAACCTGGTGCGCAACCGCCGCCGCCGCTGCGGGCCGCGGCCGAAAAAGCAGTGTATGCGGGCGACGGCGAGTGGTTGCACCTGACGGGCAATTCGCGGGACGCGAATGGGCTGCGCATTGTGAATGGCGGGCTGGAACTAACCGCAGAGAAGGTGGATGTATCGCGGCAATCGGGCGACGCTTTTGCGCGCGGGAACGTGAAAGCTACCTGGACCGGCAGTGGACCGAACGGCGCTGGAAACCAGGGCGGGAACGCGCAGGGAAACACTGCGCTCGGCGGCAATGGCCCGGCGCATGTGATTGCTGCCGAGGCGCAATTGAACGAGTCGACAGGCGAAGCCGCATTTCGCGGTCATGCGCGGCTGTGGCAGCAGGCGAACTCCGTTTCCGCACCGGAGATTGTGCTGAACCAACACTTGCAAACTCTCACCGCGCGCACGGCCGATGCCAACGATCCGGTGCGTGCGGTGCTGTTGAGCGCGGGTGCATCGGGATTGGGCGAAGCGAATGCAGGCTCCCGAAATACGCCAGGAAGCAATGAGGCGAAGCCGGCTGTGATTCGCATACGCGGAGGCGATCTCACGTACTCCGACGCAGAACATCGCGCCGTGATGCATGGCGGTATTGCGGGCGCGGTGGTTGCAGAGACGGGAAGCGCCACGTCGACATCCCATACCGTGGAGCTGCGCATGATTCCGGCGGGAAATCTCAGCGGCGGACAGGCGCAGGTGGATCGTATGACAGCGACCGGACACGTGGTGCTGACGTCGAACGGACGGCGCGGAACCGGAGAGCAGTTGGTCTATTCAGGCGTGACGGGAGACTATGTGCTGACCGGCTCCGCGGCGGTGCCGCCGCGGATGACGGACCCCGAACTGGGCAGCGTGACCGGCGAGGCTTTGATTTTCCATAGCCGCGATGATAGCGTCAGTATCGAAGGCGGCGGACACACGACACGAACCGAAACGACCGCGCCGCCAGTGCACGGAAGATAAGGCTGTAGCGAGCCAGAGCATTTCTCTTTCAGCAGTGTCCAGAAGACTGTGATCTGAAGTTGCGATTTTCTCAAGAAATCGTAACCTTCCAGACCCCGTCGGGAAGGACAATGATTGAAGGAGAAATGCCGTGGGAAACTGAATGGAAACATTAGTTGCCGAGGGAATCGGCAAAAGCTACAAGGGACGGCAGGTTGTGCGGAGCGTCGACCTGACCATTTCCCGCGGCGAGGTGGTGGGATTGCTGGGGCCGAATGGCGCCGGCAAGACGACCAGCTTTTACATTATCGTTGGCCTCGTGGCTCCCGAGAGCGGACGGGTTCTGGTCGACGAGAACGACATCACGCACCTGCCCATGTACCTGCGGGCGCGCAACTATGGCATCAGCTACCTTCCCCAGGAGCCGTCGGTTTTCCGCAAGCTTACCGCGGAAGAGAACATTCTGGCGGTGCTGGAGGCGCAGGCCATTGACAACCAGGAACGGCGAACACGCGCCGAGAAGTTGATCAACCAGCTCAATCTGGGCCACATTCGCGCCACACGCGGTTACGCGCTCTCGGGCGGCGAGCGGCGGCGCGTGGAGATTGCACGGGCGCTTTGCATCCAACCGAACTTTATTCTGCTCGACGAACCGTTCAGCGGCATCGACCCTATTGCCGTGCTGGAGCTGCAGAGGATAATCTTCGACCTGAAGGCCAGTGGTATCGGCGTGCTCGTCACCGATCACAATGTGCGCGAGACGTTGACTGTCACCGACCGGGCCTACATTATTGCGGAAGGGCGCATCTTCCGCTCTGGGACACCGCGCGAGCTGGGGAATGACCTGGAAGTGCGGCGCATTTACCTGGGCGAGGGATTTTCGCTTGGCTAGGATTCTCTTATCATTGATTGCCCGGAGGTAACGGACCTCTGAGCGAAGTTAACCGCCTTGGCAAACCGGCCACTGGCACTTAAGCGCGACTGGGGACGATAAACTTCACACAGAGATTCCGGAAACGAGCCAAGGCCCAAATGGGAACGGGCGGCTCGAAAATGATCCGCCATCTCCTTTAGGATCTTTCTCGCACGTTCGACTCGTGGGTAAACTCGCATTGGGCCGAACGAAGAACGGAATGCATTGATGGCGCTGCTCGAACCCAAACTGAATATCAAGGTTGCGCAGCGCCAGATCCTGACGCCGGGTCTGATGCAGATGGTGAGCGTTCTCGCCCTGAACAAGATCGAGCTGAAGGAGATGATCGATGCGGAGATGGTGGAGAATCCCGTGCTGGAGGAGATTGACGAATCCGTTCCCACGCTGGATCAGGTGGCCGGACGCGAGGAGCGGCTGGAACGGGGTGCTGAAGAAGCGTCCGCGCCGCCTAAAGACATCTTCAGCGAAATTGATTTTGGTTCCTACTTTCGAGAGTATCTGGATCCCGGCTACCGCACCCAGCCGGAGTACGAGGAGAGCGAAAAACCCTCGTTTGAGAACTTTCTCTCCCAGCCTACGACTCTGTCCGATCACCTGGCGTGGCAGCTGGGAGCCCTGAGCCTGGATACAAAGCTGCATGAGGCGGCCGATTTTGTCGTCGGCAATCTCGGTGAAGACGGATACTTGACGGCAAGCGAAGAGGAGCTGGTGACCGCCTTCCGCGCGGTTCCCAATGACGCGCCGTCGGAGAACGGCCACATCCCGGACGAGGCGGCAACGCGCGATCTCATTCGCCGTGCCATCGACTTAGTGCAGCATCTCGACCCGGCAGGCGTGGGCGCGCGCGACCTGCGCCAGTGCCTGGCACTTCAAATCGCGGCGCACCAGCAAGAGTTTGACCAAATGTATGGCGGACCGCTCGACGAAACGGTTGCGGACGCGCACGGCAGCTTTCGTGACGAGGCCGAAGCCCGCATAGAGGAGAGGCGGCGCGCCATGGAAGTTGCGGCGCTGATTGTGGATCGCCACTTGCCTCTCCTGCAGAAGCGCGACATCAAAGACCTGGCGCGCGCGGCGCAGGTGAAGCCCGAAGAGGCGCATGTGGGGGTGGAATTCATTCGTACCCTCGATCCGCGCCCTGGACGCATGTACAACCGCGAACAAGCGCGGCTGATCGAGCCCGATGTTTACTTTGTGAAACGCGGCGGCGAGTGGGTAGTCTCGATGAACGAGGAGGACATGCCCAGCTTGCGCCTGAGCCGGCGCTACCGCAACATGCTTATCTCGCAGGACACCGACAAGGAAGTGAAAGAGTACGTGAAAGAGCGCTTCCGGTCGGCAATGCAACTGATGCGCAACATCGCCCAACGCAAAAGCACCATCCTGCGCACCTGCGAAGTGATCGTGCGGCGGCAGCAGGAGTTCCTAGACAAGGGCGTGGAGGCCCTGCGGCCTATGATGATCAAGGAGGTGGCCGAGGAGATCGGGGTTCACCCCTCCACGGTGAGCCGCGCCGTGGCCAACAAGTACGCGCACACGCCGCAGGGCGTGCTGGAGCTGCGCTTCTTCTTCTCGGAGGGCGCGAACGGCCCCGAGGGCGCGGACACGCCACTGCTGGTTTTGAAGCGCAAGGTGCGTAAGCTCATCGAGGACGAAGACCCCAAGAAGCCGCTCACCGACGATCAACTCGCGGCGCTCCTGCAATCGCAGGGCATCCAACTCACACGCCGCACCGTGGCAAAATACCGCGAAGACATGAATATTCCCTCCACGCACCAGCGCCGCAAGCGGGAATAGACGTCAGCGGTCAGTTACCAGCTTTCAACCTATACCTGCCGGCTTGAGGATTGGTCCCCTCAATCTAAGGAAGAAACTACAAAGATGCGCGCGCGGCCTTGCCTTATTCTCTAATCCCTATTCCCTGGTCCCTGCTTTTACATCGCCTCCGGGCTTTCGATGCCGAGCAGAGCCAGCGCGCGGACGAGTTCGCGCAGGGTGACGGCGGCGGTGGCGAGGAGAAATGTCTTGCGCGCCGGGTCCTCTTCGGTGAGGATGTGATGGCGGTGGTAGAAGTTCGCAAACTCCTGCGCGAGCTGGAAGGCGTGCTTGGCGAGGTGGGCCGGCTCTGAGGTGCTAATGCACTGATCGAGAACCTGGGAAAAACGCCCGGCGCGAAGCCAGAGCGACCAGATGTCTTCATTGTCTTCGCCACTGAGACAATCCGAAAGTCTGTCGCACGCAGTGCCCGCCAGCCCCGCTAACGCCGCCTCCGGTGTGGTTCCTCCCTTGCGGAAGATGTTGCGGATGCGCACGACGGCGTACTGAATGTAGGGGCCGGTTTCGCCCTCGAAGCTGAGCGCGTCTTTGAAGTCGAAGGCGATGACGGAGTTGCGCGTGACCTTGAGCATGAAGTAGCGCAGAGCGCCGATGGCGATCTGGCAGGCGATCTTTTGCCGTTCCTGCTCGGCATTCTCGCACGTTCCGCCGGTCTCCGCCCCTCCGGGCACCAATCGCCCGGTGGGGACCCCGGTCTGGCGCGCGTCCACTTCGGCGCGCGTAGCGGCAATCAGCTTGTCGATCAGGTCGTCGGCCTTGACGCCGAAGCCCCTGCGGCCGCTCACCTCGATGTATGGCTTCTTCTTGTCCTCATCGGAGACGCTGTAGCCAAGCTCCTCCGCGCAACGCGGCGTGAGCGCGACCATCTCGTAGGTGAAATGTCTGAGCTGTTCCGCTTGCTTTGCGTACCCCATGCCGCGCAGGGCTTCCTTGACGTTTGCCTGGGCGTCGGCTTGCCGCGCGTCAATCACGTTGAACACATAGTCCGCACCGCTTGCCTTGAAGTGGATCGGAATCCCAGTCCCGTACGGAACGCCATTCGCGTCGCGCAGGCGATTATCTGCTGACCGGTAGCACTGCTTCCCGTCGCGATAACTGTAGAAGACTTCGTCTCCAAATTCGCGACCCTCGAGAAGGCGGAATTTCCAAAGATGGAATGCGATGTCTTTCCCGACGTAGGTAACGGTGCCATTCGAGCGCACGATCACCTTCGCGTCTTCATCAGGGCCGTCCTCGTCCTGGGTGAGCTTTGGCTCGGCTCCGGGCCGCGTCATCACCCAGCAACCCACATTTTTCCCCTCGCCCTCTTTGTAAAGAACACCCGTTCTTACGAGCTGCTCAAATGCCGCCTCCCAGAACTTCAAGTGCAGAATCTCGCTCTCGCGCGGCAGGAAGTCGTACTCGATGCCGAGCCGCTGCATGGTTTCAAGATGGCGGCGCAGAACTGCGGTCGAAATCAGTTCCGCAACTTCGGCGGCCTCATTGCCGCCGCGTTCGATGGCATGGAGAGTGTCGAGGCGAATTTGTTTTCGATTTGTTGGGTCGTTTGGATCGTAATTGAACGATCCCGGCTGATTTTCATACCAGCCAGAAACCGCCGCATAAAGCTTCCAGCAATAGTAATCAAAGTTGCCTTTGTATTCGAGGTCGCGGGCATCAGCAAGGAGCTGGAATTCCGCATCAGTTCTAACGCGAGGAACCGGGGGAAAACCGGCATGAGCGCGATCAAACTCTTCTATAAGCGCGCGGACATCTGCGAGGTTCAACCTCCTGATGTGCTGCAGCGCGACGACTACATCCGCCACCTGCACTCCGGTGTTGTCGATGTAGTTCTGCACATCGACCTTGTAGCCGGCGGCGCGGAGCAGGCGCACAAAAGTGTCGCCGAGAATGGCGTTGCGCAAATGCCCGATGTGCGCGGCCTTGTTGGGATTAATGGATGTGTGTTCGACGAGCACGTGGGGCAAGACGCTTCCTTCTCCGTGGCCCAGCCTTTCGCTGGCTTTATCGGCGAAAGCGTGGGAAGCGATGCCAACCACCATCCGCGCGGCAGCTTCACGATCAAGGAACGCATTGATGTACCCTGCCCCGGCCACTTCAAAACGGGCAAAGCCCTCGACAGATCCGAGCGCGGCGACGATCTCCTGCGCGATGACTTTAGGCGCTTTGCGGAGAGTACGCGCGAGTTGCAGGGCAATGGGAGTTGCGATTTCACCCAGACGAAGATCGGGCGGCGTCTCCAGAGGGATGTTCGGGACATCCAGATCGTATTTTCCCTTCATTACGGCGCGGAGACTTTTTGCGAGCCGCTTTTCGAGTTCCAGAACCACGCGAGAGCCTCACAAATCCTTGATTTTCAAGGACAATTCTAACAGCGGAGTCGCTAGGGCGCGATTCCATCCCATGCGTCCTTTCTCCATTTGCGCTGTACGCAGCCGCAGTGAATTTTCCTTCGCATGGCGCACTTCGTCGTCTGTCATCGCGGCAAGATGTCCTGTTGCTTCCTTCATTGCTCCCGCACGGTGCTTGCAGATCAATTGGTTGCCGTTTTTTAATCGGAGGCCTACAAAAAGTTGTTGACAGCGGTTCGAGGGCGGGGCTACTGTGCGCGTGCTGTCTATCTCAATCCCCTGGAGGTACTCAACATGAAAGCTCGATTCCTGATTGCGGCCGCGTGTGGGCTGCTTGCTTCCTCTACAACTCACGCCCAGGTGGTCGGCCGCCCCTGCGTGACCGGCACACTGGCCAGCTACATTGCACTCGGTGCGGGGGGCTGCATGTTCGAAAGCACTTTGTACCGGGACTTCACTTATGCGGCGCCGGTCTCGACGACGATCACACCGGAACAGATCCTTGTGATTCCATCCTCGGGAGTCTCGGTAACGACACCCTACCCTGGACTGACTTTTTACGCGCCGTGGAACGCTGGCAAGGACCAAGAGCTGACTTCGATAATTGGCTACAATACGGTTCCGTTCCCGCCGAATGCGAGCGTGGAAGTGCTGGCGACGGATCTAACGCTCGATCTGGGAGCGACATCGGTCGGCGGAATCATTGGCAGCGTCGAGGTGACCGAAAAGGTGAACGAGGCGAGCGTCACATTGCCGCAAGAGCTGCAAGTGTACGAGATCTGCGAGGATGCCTGCAGGCTCAAAAAGACGGATACGACTTCGCTGGCCGGGCTGGAAACGCTGACTCATGCGCTGACTATTACGCTGGAAGGCGGGACGGGCGGCGCATCGCTGAACTACTTTACGGCGAATCAGAGCTACGGGCCGCTGCCGTAGTGTTTTCCGGAACAAAAAATCCCATCTCGCTGGTTGCGCAATGCAGCCGCGAGGTGGGTTTTTTGCGAGCGGAGCATTCTGAATCTGAACGCCGCAAGCGTGGCGATCGCCATCCCTTCTTCGCGCAATACCTTAGAATAAAAGCAGATTGCCGGTAACGCCGCGTGGAAGGTGTGCGCGAACGGAATGCGCTATTCATGACCGATTCAGGCTCGCATAAAGGCTCGCAACAAAACCCGAACGAAAGCCGCTTTTACCTGACCACGCCCATTTACTACGTGAACGCGCGGCCGCACCTGGGCCACGCCTACTCGACCATCGTGTGCGACGCCATGGCGCGGCGCAAGCGGGCGATGGGCATCGAAACATGGTTCCTGACGGGCACCGACGAGCACGGACAGAAGATTGAGCGCTCGGCGAAATTGGCCGGCTGCTCGCCGCAGGAGTTCGCGACAAAGATTGCCGCCGAGTTTCGCGGCCTGTGGGACCGGTTGGGGCTCACCTACGACGATTTCATCCGCACCACGGAGCCGCGCCACATCCGCGGCGTGCAATATCTGTTCGCCACGCTTCGCGACCGCGGCTACATTTACAAGGGTTCGTACACGGGGCAGTATTGCGTCTCCGACGAGGCCTATGTGGACGGGCCGCCGGGCACGTTATGCCCCGACTGCGGCCGGCTCACCGAAACCGTGAGCGAGGAGAATTATTTCTTCAAGCTCTCGGCCTTCGAGCGCAAGCTGCTGGAGTTTTACGAGGCGAATCCGGAGTTCATGGGGCCGGAATCGACACGGCGCGAAGTGATTAGCTTCGTGCGTGGCGGTCTTAAAGATTTGTCGGTGAGCCGCACCAGTTTTTCCTGGGGCATTCCCGTGCCCGGCGACGAGAAGCACGTGGTGTACGTGTGGCTCGACGCGCTGGCGAACTATATTACTGCTCTTGGATATGGTTCCGAGGACGACGAGAAGTTCAAAAAGTTCTGGCCGGCGGACATGCACCTCATCGGCAAAGAGATCAGCCGCTTCCACTGCGTATATTGGCCGGCGTTCTTGATGGCTGCGGGAATACCGGTGCCGCGCTCGGTACGCGCCAATGGCTGGCTGCTCTTCGACCAGGGCAAGATGTCGAAGTCGCGCGGCAACATTGTGCGTGCCGAGACCGTGCAGGATGTTCTGGGCGCAGACGCGTTGCGCTACTTCCTGCTGCGCGAAATCCCCTTCGGACAGGATGGCAATTTCTCGTTTGACGCCCTCGTGCAGCGCTACAACGGCGACCTGGCCAACGGCTACGGCAACCTGGTGAGCCGCGTGGTGAACATGGTGCACAAGTACTTTGGCGGAATCGCGCCGGAAGCTGGCGCCTCAACGCAAGCCGAGACCGAATTGCGCGAACACGCCGAGAATGCCATGGCTGCGTTCGGGCCGGCGTTTGACGAGTTGAATTTTTCGGAGGCTCTAAAAGCACTGTGGGGACTGGTGGCAGAGACCGATGGCTATCTCACGGCGAATTCGCCCTGGAAGAAGCCACCGCAGCGCTCCGATGCCGGTCATGCGGCGCTGCAGACGAGAGTGCTAGCGACGGCGGCCGAAGCCATTCGCGTGATTACCGCACTCGCATATCCCATTGTGCCGGACGCCGCATCCAAGGTGTGGAAGCAGTTGGGTCAAGGCGAGCTGGCCGATGCAGCGAAGAAGGGATTTTTGCAAGACCTCGCGTGGGGCGGATTGAAGGCGGGCACGAAGTTTGGCGAGCCCGCGCCGCTGTTTCCCCGCGCGGAGAAGGACGCAGTGGAACGTATGCAGCATCTCGAAGAAGAGAACAACCGCACCGCAGTGGAGGCTGCGAGCCAACGGGAGATTGAAGCCCCAGCGCAAGCACCCGCGAAGACGTCAGTGGTTCCCACTGAGGCGGCAACTACGGCAAGCGCGCCGGCGGCCGGCGCCACCACGCCGACCACGATGGCCCCTGCTCATCCTGCGAAGCCGGTGGACACGGCAAAGGTCCATCAGGTCCCGGCGCCTCTCGCCAGCAGCCGCCTGAGTCCGACCCCTCCTGCCGCGCCGCCCGACGCGCCGCTTGCTCCCTCAACCACGACTCCCGTCCAAGGGTCTGCCGCACCGCAGGTGCCGCAGGCGGCGCAGCACATCGGCATCGACGACTTCGCCAAGGTGGACTTGCGCGTGGCGCAAATTCTGGTGGCCGAGCGCGTGCCCAAAGCAGACAAGCTGCTGCGTCTCGAAGTCGACCTGGGCTATGAAAGACGCCAGATCCTGGCCGGCATCGCGCAGTATTACGAGCCGGAAAAGCTCATAGGCCGCAAGATCGTGATTGTGGCCAACCTCGCGCCGCGCAAGATGCGAGGCCTCGAATCGAACGGCATGTTGCTAGCGGCATCGCTCGAAGGCGGCGCGCCGGTGCTGGCGGGATTTCTGGAAGAGGTCCCGCTGGGCGCGCGGCTGAAATAGAGCCCCTGCCTTTTTGGACCAAAACGGTCCATTGCGCAGCAACGCGACTTTTGTTACTATGGTGCTACTCATGGTTTGCGTCCTGCAAATCGCTGGTTGTTGTCGCCTGTCGCACATTGCCGACGGGTGTACGCGCTAGTCTCTTCTCCATCAGCACAACCGAAAGAAGACACCCGTAGCTGAATGCTGGGGCCGTCTCTCTGCGGTTCGGGCCTTCAGCGCAAAGACTGAATCCTCGAGGTTACGATGCCGATCGCAGAAAGTGAAATCGCCAACACGCAAACACCCGCGAACACTTTGTCATCCGAGCGCCTGAACCACCTTCGCCTGCTTGAGGCCGAAAGCATTCACATCCTGCGCGAGGTCGCCTCGGAGTTTGAGCGGCCGGTGATGCTCTACTCCATCGGCAAGGACTCATCGGTAATGCTGCGGCTGGCGCAAAAGGCCTTTTACCCCGCGGCGATTCCCTTTCCGCTGATGCATATCGATACCGGCTTCAAATTCCGCGAGATGCTGGCGTTCCGCGACGCGATGGCGCGCCAGGTGGGCGCGGAGTTGCTGGTGTGGCGCAATGAGCCGGCCATCGCAGCGGGAACCAATCCCATCGTGCTCGACACCAAGCGCTGCTGCGGCCTGCTCAAGACGCAGGCGCTGCTCGACGGGTTGCGTCATTACAACTTCGACGCAGCCTTTGGCGGCGCGCGGCGCGACGAGGAAAAGTCGCGCGCCAAGGAGCGCATCTATTCTTTCCGCGACGCGGCGGGCCAGTGGGACCCGAAGAACCAGCGGCCCGAACTGTGGAATCTCTACAACGCGCGCATTCATCCCGGCGAGAGCATTCGCGTATTCCCGCTGTCGAACTGGACGGAGATGGACGTGTGGCAGTACATCCACGAGGAGAAAATTCCCGTGGTCGATCTCTATTTCGCCAAAGAGCGGCTCATGTACGTACGAGGCGAAGCGCTCCTTCCCATGGAACAAGCCTTCGTATCAAGAAAGGGCGAGGAGCCCCAGATGGTGAAGTGCCGGCTGCGCTCGCTGGGCTGCAGCCCATGCACGGGCGCGATTCGTTCCGACGCCGACACCATTTCGGCAATCATCGCCGAGCTCATTTCGTTCCGCTCGTCGGAACGCGCCAACCGTGTAATCGATCACGACCAGGAAGGCTCGATGGAAATCAAGAAACGGGAAGGGTACTTCTGAGAGACAGAAACATAGGGACTAAGGAACTGAGAAAACCAGGGGGGCGAGTTGGCGGTTACGGCAGAGGTAGAGACTAGACGATTTGAGATCGGCGAGTTTCTTGCCGCTGAGCGCGAGAAGGATTTGCTGCGCTTTTCGACCGCAGGTAGCGTGGATGACGGCAAGTCGACGCTTATCGGGCGGCTGCTCTACGACACGCAGTCGGTCTACGAGGACCAGGTACGGTCGATTGAGAGCAAAGGCACTGCGGCGCCGGGCCAGATCGATTTCGCGCTGCTCACCGACGGGCTGCGCGCCGAGCGCGAGCAAGGCATCACGATCGACGTTGCCTACCGTTATTTCTCGACGGCGAAGCGCAAGTTCATCATTGCGGATACGCCGGGCCACGAGCAGTACACGCGCAACATGGCCACAGGCGCCTCGACGGCCGATGCGGCGATCGTTTTGATTGACGCGAGCAGGGGTGTCCAGATTCAGTCTCGCCGTCATGCCTACATCGCGTCGTTGTTGCGCGTGCGCCACATGCTGGTGGCCGTGAACAAAATGGACCTAATCGGCTACGACGAAACGGCGTTTCGCGTGATCGAGTCGGAATTTCGCGCGATTCTTGGACAGATCGCGCAAGATACCGGTACGCTAATCGAGGCCCGTTTTGTTCCTGTGAGTGCCCTGAAGGGCGACAACGTAGTGCACCGCGCGCAGGAAACATCGGGTGCGATGCCGTGGTACGAGGGTCCGTCGTTGCTGGAGCTTCTCGAAGCGCTGCCCTCAGCGAACCGCACGCAGGACGCACCGTTTCGCTTCCCCGTGCAACGCGTGTTGCGGCCCGATCACACCTTTCGCGGCTTCGCGGGGCAGATTGCATCGGGAGGGGTTCGTGTCGGCGACAGAATCGCGGTCTTCCCCTCGGCGCGCGAAGCGAAGATTGAGCGCATTGTGACCTTCGACGGCGATCTCGACGAAGCTGTTGCACCGCTCTCGGTTACGCTCGTGCTCGATCGCGAGGTCGACATCAGCCGCGGCGACCTGATTGCCGGAGCCGCAATTGACGGAACTCGATCCGCGCCCACAGTGGCGCACAATGTGAAGGCATCGCTGGTATGGATGGACCGGCGGCCTCTCGACGTGAATCGCCGCTATCTGCTCAAGCACACCAGCCACACCGTGCCGGCGGTGGTTTCTTCGGGCGATCATCGCGTGGATTTGAGGACGCTGCGTCATGAGCCCGCGTCGACACTGCGCATGAACGACATTGGCGCCGTGTCGCTGCATTTGCTTCGTCCCATCGCTGTCGATCTTTATCGCGACAACCGGGCAACCGGGGCGCTGATTCTCATCGATCCCGAAACGAACGCCACTGTGGCCGCGGGAATGGTGACGGCCGCGCACAGCAAGGCGGTCGCTAGCGAAGAGGATGAGACTGCTGCGTGGGGTCGAGTGACAGCTGGCGAGCGCGAGGCGCGATGGGGACATCGCGGCGGCGCGTTGGAGTTGACGGGTCCGGCGGAGCTGATCGACGCTATTGAGCGCTCCCTGTTTGCTGTGGGTGCCATCACATGCCGCGTCGATGGCGACGAGCAAGCTCTGCGCAAAAACCCGCAGCTGCTCAACGTTGTGACGGACGTGCAAGCGCAGTCGGGACTGATTGCGCTGGTGGTACGCGCTCGCGAAGAAGCCGCGCTCACGGCGCGAGTGGGCGATTGCGACATGACACTCGACGCGGAAAACCGGATGCGCGCCGTGGCGGAGGTGCATCAACTTTTGCGGCGCGCGGGCATCTTCATTTCCTCGGAAGGGGCGGATTTATGATGGGTATGCAAGAGATTTCTGCTGAAGTGGGCGCAAAGGTGGGCGCGGTGCAGGCCATGCTTGGGCGCGAAATGACGGAGCGCAGCGATGTGTGCCTGACATGCAGTTTTCAGGCGGAGGATGTGCTGCTGGCGAAGCTCGCCATTGCGCTCGATCCGCGGATTCCAATTCTGTTTCTCGATACCGGCTATCACTTCGCGGAGACGTATGAATACCGCGATCGCATCGCGCGCGCGTGGGATTTGAACCTGATCAATCTGCTGCCGGAAAAGACCGTGGCCGAGCAGGAAGCGGAACATGGTTTGCTGTATCAGTCCGCGCCGGACCGGTGTTGCGGCCTACGCAAGGTCGAGCCGCTGTTCAAAGCGGTTGCCGGGTACCGCGTGTGGCTCACGGGTTTGCGCCGCGAGCAGGCACGGAGCCGGGCTGCGCTCGAAGAGCGGGCGCTATTCACGCTGCCAGGCGGCAAGCAGGTGCTGAAACTGGCGCCGCTGGCGGAGTGGACGACGCGCGACGTGTGGTACGCGTGCCGGAAGCTTGGCATTCCACTGCTGCCGCTCTACGAGCGCGGCTATACGTCGATCGGGTGCGAGCCGTGCACTACATTGCCGCTCGACCCCAGCGATCCGCGTTCTGGGCGCTGGAGCGGCCGCAAGGTGGAGTGCGGGATTCACATAGAAACTGCGAATTAGCGGGGCTGACGGAGTTGGCAGTGTTAACGGATTCCATCCTAAACGCAAAAAGCGCGTCCAGGATGGGGCACCCGGAGCGGCACTGAGGAACAACGGATGCAGTACATTATTGGATTTTTCATTGCGCTGTTCATCGCCCTCACCGGTGTGGGCGCAGGAACCATTACCGTACCCGTGCTCGTGCTGTTTCTGGGCGTGCCGGCACCGGTGGCTGTGGGCATCGGCCTCACATTCTCTGCCGCGGTCAAGTTGATCCTGACCCCGGCGCAGATTGCGCGCCGCAACGTGGACTGGCGCACGCTCGGCTACATGCTGCTGGGCGGTGTGCCCGGTGTGCTGGTGGGGTCGTTCTTGCTCAAGCGTTTGGTCAGCACTGGATCGGCCAACCTGCTCAATGCCATCCTGGGCGCGATTCTGGTGACGACTGCGAGTTGGCAGATTATTCACTCCCTCCGTCGCGCGCGGCAGAACTCGAACCCCCGCGACAGAAGCCACTTGCTCGCGTGGCTGATGTTGCCCGTAGGCGCCGAGGTGGGTTTTTCTTCGGCCGGAGCGGGCGCGCTGGGCAGCACAGCGTTGCTTAGCCTGACGCAACTCGAGCCGGCACAGGTGGTCGGCACCGACATCGTATTTGGCTTTCTCGTATCGCTCATCGGCAGCGGCGCGCACTGGTTTGGGCAGGGCGGCAACCCCGAATTGCTGGTGCAGCTCATCGTAGGGGGGGTGGCCGGAGCGATCGGCGGAACGCTCCTGAGCACGCACATTCCCCGGCGGCCGCTGCGCGTTGCCCTCTGCGTATGGCTGCTGATTCTCGGCGGGCAATTTCTCTTCAACAGCTTCCACGTGTGGGCCAAAGCCCACTCGGACGCAGATCGTGAGATCCCTCTTGTCCATCATGAACGCTAAGATCACGTTCGCAAAACTCCGGCTGGCGGTATTTGCAATTTTGATCTGCATTGCCACATACCACGTGCAGTTGGCCGCGCAAGACGACGTGACGACCCAAAATGGCTCAAGCGCCTATGCCGGAGGATGGATTACCGGGCCTGCATCCAATCCGTTGAGTTTTTTGAATGGTCCGGCCAATCGCACGTACGGATCCGATCTGCCATACGATTTCCGCGATTTCCGCCCTGTACGGGACTTGGACGCGCGCCTGCCCCGCTGGATCAACTTCGAAGCAGAAGAGAGATTTCGCTATGAGGGCTACGAGAACGCAAGCTTCAAACAGGGAAACGACGATTCCTACTTGCTGAACAGGTTTCGCTTCCAAGCCGATGTTAAGCTGGCCTCCTGGCTTCGATTTGTCTCACAAGTGCAGGACGCACGGCCATTGCTCGAGAATCCGCCGATCGGGCCGCCGAATGAAAATCGGTGGGAACTCAAACTCGCATATGTCGAGCTCGGCGATCCTGAAAAACATTGGATTAGTGTGCGCGTCGGGCGTCAGATCATCAACTACAACAACACTCTCATCGCCGATTCGCAGTGGCGCAATCAAGGCCGGTCGTACGATGCGGTAGTTACTAATCTGCAACGTAGCCGGTATCATCTGGGAATCCTTGCCGCTTCGGCCGTGGTACCGTTAGCCTCCGGCATAAGTCACCATCAGGAAGGAAACAATATCTACTGCCTCTACGGCAGGCTTGACGACCTGGTCCCGAAGTCGTCCCTGGAGCCGTTCGTGTTGTGGCGGGTGCAGCCGAGCGCACCGATCGAAGCTGCCGTTTCGAGCAAAACGGGAAAAGAGGACATGTGGACGTATGGACTGCGGCTGAAGGGCCGCGTTCGAACCAATATCGACTACTCTGCTGAAGTTGCACGCGAGGCTGGGGAAGACGGCCCGGATGGAATTCGTGCATGGGCGATGACCGGGGGAGCGGCCTATGAGTTTCACTCTGTGCGGACGCATCCGCGGGTCTTCACGCAATACGACTTCGCCTCGGGAAACGACAATCCGGGCAATGGCGTTCACCGCACGTTCGACACCATCTATCCCACCGCGCACGATCGTTTTGGAATTGTCGATCTATTCGGATGGCAGAATATCCGCGCGTGGCGGTGCGGCGGGACAGTTATGCCGCATCGCCGTTGGACGGTGTCGGCGCAATATCTTGACTTCTGGGTGGCATCGACGCACGATACGGTTTACAACACCTCGGGCGGAGCGATTGTTCACGGCGCCGTGCCCTCGGGTGTCGGCAGCCACCTGGGCAGGGAGGGCGACGTGTATTCCTGGTACGAACTCAATCGCCACCTGAACATCGGCGGCGGCTACGGACGATTCGATGCAGGGCCGTTTCTCGAACAATTGACGACGGGGCATGTGTATTCGTATCCGTATATCGCCATCAACTTCAAGGACCATGGGCGTTCAAAGGGAGAGTAGTGCGCTCAGGGTGGCGCGTCGCAGAGTTGGTGCGGAAGGCGGGACTTGAACCCGCAAGCCTTTTGGGCGCCAGCTCCTAAGGCTGGTGTGTTTGCCATTTCACCACTTCCGCTTGCGTGTGGCGGGATTACCCTTTCATTAAGTCTAGTTGCAAATCGGCGCGCGTGGCAATGATCGCCTCCGGTCTATCCGCAACGGCGTGTTAGAGTGAGATTCCAACGGGGAATGGATGGCGGACGCACAGCTAGCGGGCGGCGAGACGATCGAGCTTCAGCAGCAGGTGGCGCGCTTGCAGGCGCTGCTTGAAGCTTCGCGGCAAGTGCACTCCACCATTCGCGAGGAAGAGGTGCTGGAGGCGGTGTTGCGCATCGTGGTGCGCGAGCTGGAGATGGTGGGAGCCGCGTTTTCCGGCACGGAACTGGCCTACGGCAACATCTCGACGGACGGTGGGGAACCGCTTATCTATCCGCTCACCGATCGCGACGGCAAAGCGATGACGGAGTTGATGGTCGCCTCTCCCGGCAGGCGCGAGTTGACGCTCTACGAAGCCGATTTCCTCGAGGGCCTGGCGCTGCAGGCGGCGGTGGCGCTTGAGAATGCGCGCAACCACAAGCGCAACGTGGAATTCGCCCGTCTGCAGCAGGACCTGGAGGCGGCGCGGCGCATCCAGCGTTCTCTGCTGCCGCAAACCCTGCCGGCCATCCCGGGGTATTCGTTGGCCTTCCGCTCCGATACCTGCTACGAGGTGGGAGGCGACTATCTCGACATTGTGGAGCAACCAGGCGGCGGCTTGTTGATGGCCGTGGCCGACGTGGCTGGTAAAGGACTGGCGTCGGCCATCATGTCGGTGAGCTTCCGCGCGGCGTTTCGCGGCATGGCCATAACAGGAATGCCGCTCGACGAGCTGGCTACGCGCATGAATCAGCACCAATGGGCCGAGGGCGAGGAATCGCGGCGGCGCTATGTGACGGCAATCTTCCTTCGCCTGCGTCCCGAGGCGGGCGAGCTCGAAGTCGTAAACGCCGGCCATAATCCCGGCTTCCTGGTTGAGCCCGGCAAAGAGGCGTACCAATTCAGCGCCGCAGGCACGCCCCTGGGCCTGCTGCCCGGCATGAGCTACAGCGGCGAAAGGTGCGTTTTTTCGTCCGGCTCGCGCTTGCTCTTTTATACCGATGGGCTGACCGAAGTCTTCAAAGGGGATGAAGAGTTTGGTCCGGAAAGACTTCTGGATGAGTTTTCTAAATGCCCGTCGCGGAAGGCCGATGATATTCTCGATGCATTGTGGAGGGCCATCGAGGCGTTTGCCGAAGGCGGCCCACAGGCAGACGATATGACCGCATTGGCGCTATGCCGGGGTTCGGATGCGGCGGAGATGCCGGAATGAGCCAGTCGAAAACCAAGATCGTGGAACTGAAGCTACCCACATGCCTGGGCTACGAAAAAGTGGCCATGAGCACGGCCGCGTCGCTTGCCAAGCTGATGGGCCTTCCCGGAGAGCGCATCGAAGATCTGAAGACCGCGGTTGCGGAGGCTTGCATCAACGCCATCGAGCATGGCAACCGGCTGAACGAAAAGCTATCGGTAGGCGTGATTCTGCGGGCCGAACCGGATGCACTGGAAGTGAAGGTGATCGACGACGGCAGCGGAATCAAAAAACAGCCGGCCAAGCCCGACATCGATCGCAAGATGCACGGCGAGGAGGACCCGCGCGGTATGGGCATGTTTCTCATTCAGGCGCTGGTAGACGAAGCGGAGTGGGTGGCCGGCCTGGATGGAAAGAGCAGCTACGTGAGGCTGCTGATTAAGCTGGACAAAGACGCGGCGTAAGAACGAAAGCGGAGGAAATCGACAAGTGCAAACCGAGACCAAATCCCGTGTCGACCAGCTAACCACTCCTGACGGTCATCCAGTTGCCGTGCTCCGCTTCGAGGGCGATATTGCCAGCACATCGAAAGACGCGGTTCTGGGCACATATCAGTCGCTGCCCAAGGAAACCGCCAAGCTCGTCCTGCTGGACTTTACCGGTGTCGATTACATCAACTCGAGCGGCATCGCTCTGGTGATTCAACTGCTGATCGAAGCCTCGAACGCGGGCCAGAAGGTGTATTGCTTTGGGCTTTCCGCGCACTTTACGAAAGTATTTACGATGGTGGGCATCACCAAATACGCAGGATTGTTCCCCACGCAGGCTGAGGCGCTGGCGGGGCTATAGAAGAATCTCCGCCTTCGCGCTACGCGGCGCGATCTTCGGGCAGCTCCATCAGATGAAATTGCTCGACCGTAGATTCCAGGGTCCGGGCGGTTTCAAGCAGTTCTCCGGTGGCGGCGACCACCTGCTCGGCGCCACCCGCGCTCTCCTGAGAGGTCGTAGCCAGAGTGTGCATGGCGTCGCTGGCCGCTTCGGCAGCCGCAGCCTCCTGGCGCGCGGCCTGGGCGATCTGCGAGACGCGGCTTTCGACTTCGATCACCAGGTTGGCAATCTCCTGGAATGTGCTGCTCAAACTGGCGACAGTATGCGCGCCGTCTGTGGCGCGGTCGCACGCGGAACAGATGCCGGCAACAGTCTCCGCAGTTTCGTCCTTGATGCCGCGCACCAGATCGGCCACCTGTTGCGTGGCCTTGGCGGTACGCTCGGCCAGTTGCCGCACTTCTCCCGCGACCACCGCGAATCCACGCCCATGCTCTCCGGCGCGAGCCGCTTCGATGGCGGCATTCAGGGCCAACAGGTTGGTCCCCGCGGCGATCTCTTCAATGACGCCGACGATGGAGCCAATCTTCTCGGCGCGCTGGCTGAGCGACGCCAGGCGTGCGGCGCTCTCTTGCGTGTCGTCGGAGAATGCCTGCATGAGCCGTGTCGCCGAGGTCACCAGCTCCGCGCCTTTGCGCGCGGCGTCGGCGGCCGCTTTGGCCTGCCGCGAGGCGTCGTCGGTGTGATCGGAGATGCTGGCGATGTCGCGGGAGAGCTTTTCCACGGCTGCGGCCGTATCTTCGGCGTATTGACACTGCTCGGCCATGCGCGTCACTGCGGTGTGCGAAATGCCGCGAATCTCGTTGGATTTGCCGGTGGCTGCTGCCGAACCGCTGCGAACTTTGAACAAGGCCAGCCGCAGCCGCAACACATACTCGTTGAAGCTCCCGGCCAGGTCGCCGATCTCGTCGTTTTGATGGGAGTCTAGCAGTGTATTCAAGTTGGCGGATTTCAGGTGTTCGGTCAAATCGCAGACAGGCCGCAGCACCAACCGTTTCAGCGTCCTGAGTTGAACGATGAGGATGAGAGCGATCATGAGCACCGCGCCTGCGGCGGGCAAGCCGATGGTCTTTAGCTCAAGCATCGCGACATCGGAATTCGGGTAGGCGACGAGAACCCTGTACCCCCAGGCGGGGAAGACCGTTTCGTGCAGCGTCCAGCCGTGAGGGTTCTTGCGCAAGGCATCTAAGGCCGAGTCCGAGATTTGCCGGCCATGAAAGACAATTGTGCCATCCGGCTTCATCAACGCCACAAAGCCATGTTGGAGAATGCGCGCGTTTTCAATGCTTTTTCCCAGCGCGTCGATTGAGTCAAGGCGGTAGCCCACGTACCACGCTCCTACCAGTTTGCCTTCGGCGTTGTTCATGGGAACATAGCGGGTGATGTACGGAGACCCCAGGATATCCACAGCGCCCTCGAATGGCTGTCCCGCGCGCAAAGCAGCAAAAGCCCGGCCCGCGGGATCGAGCGGCGTACCCAGCGCACGCGAGCCATCGGCCTTCAATACATTGGTGGTTACTCGGATGAAGTTCTCGCCGTCCCAAACAAAGAGCGTGGCCGTCGAACCCGTCAGTTCCTTGACATGGTCCACAATACCGAAGTTCATCACCTGCGATTCAGTGCCCAGGGCCAGATTGGGAACGGTTCTGTCTCCGATCCCGATTTGGCCCTTGAGGGAGGGATCGCCCCTCAATTCACCGGCATCCACCAGGACGCGCATGGCGGCTTCGATTTGTGGGCGGGCCATCGAATCGATCGTTGTCAGAAGCCCGAAGACCTCGTTGGACTGCTGATCGAGGTCCTGCGCCACGCTGCTATTGATCCACGCGCTAGTCAGGCGCCAAGCCGCGACTAGGCAGGCGACGCAGGTAAGCATAACTGCGAGAAGCGTGGCAACGAGAAAACGCGTGCCGAGTGAAGACCGATTCATCGAATCAAGCCCTTTCCATACTTTGAAGGGGCGCTTTTGCCCAGATCGAGCGCTGCACACCCATTCGGCTCCTTTCGGCTTATCGGCAAAGTGATAAAAGGCCTTGAGAGGGGATGGAAGGAGGGGTCGGAGTGCGGCTTCCCGAGAGCGCGGCAGGCGGGGTAACGCCTCAGTCGTCTGCCTGCTGTGGTGGTGCCACGTTGCTTTGGAGAGGAATGGGACGCGAAAGGCACCCGGCTAAGACTTTCCAATCTGGATAAGTATTCGACTTATCTTGAAACTTCGGAGTTCTGACTGCGGCGCGCCCTGGCGCGCTCCAGTACTGCATCGATCAACATATCGAGATCGTTGAGCTCCGTCCTATGGTTGGTGATGTTCACCCGGATCGCTCCCCGCCCGTTGATGCGCGTTGTGGAAGGCGCCGCAATGCCGGACTCCTGCAGATCGGCGACGATCTCGCGGTTGAGCCGATCCAATGCCGCCTCGTCGTCCATTCCCGCCGGATGCACGCGGAAGCACACAATGTTCAGGAGCGCCGGCGACAGCAACTCGATCTCAGGCTCGCGCTCAATTCGTTCGGCAAGATACCGCGCCTGTACGCAATTGGCCTCGATGGCGCGCGCCAGCTTGCGCGTGCCGTGCTGTTTGAGGGCAAACCAGATCTTCAGCGCGCGGAAGCCGCGCGATAGCTCTATACCGTAATCGCAGGGCCAATCGCCGCCCCCTCCAAGCCCGCGCTCGCTGTGTTCGAGATAGTCCGGCTGCATGGAGAACGCGGCGCGCTGCAGATCGCCTCGCCGTACCAACACTGCGCCCGCGTCGTACTGGACGTGGGCCCACTTGTGAAAATCGAAGGCGAGCGAGTCGGCGCGCTCAATGCCCTTGAGCCGTGGGCGCAAGGTTTCGCTTAACATGCACAGCGCGCCAAAGGCCCCGTCGACATGCATCCAAATTCCCTCGGTTGCGCACAGATTTGCGATCCGCTCCAAGTCGTCGGTCGCGCCCGTGCCTACCGCGCCGGCGCACGCCACGATGCAGAATGGCTGCAGGCCGGCAGCGCGATCGTCCGCTATGGCTTTGCGCAAAGCCTCCACGTCGATGGCAAACTGCTCGTCTACATCGATTCGCCGCAGGCTTTCCGACCCCAGCCCCAGAACCTCCAACGCCTTCACCGCCGATTCGTGAACTTCGCGCGAGGCGTAGGCGGCTAGCCGCGCGTTGGCGACGCCTTTTTTACGAACGTCCTCCACCGACTGGTTGCGAGCCACCGCAAGCGCAATCAGGTTCGCCATCGATGTTCCGCTCACCAGCACGCCGCCGGCGTCCGCGGGAAAGCCAAAGAGCTCGCGGCACCAATTCAGCACTTGCCGCTCTATGTAGATTGCTCCGTGATCGCGCCCCCCGCAATTGGAGTTCATGGTCGCGGCCAGCATCTCCGCCAACAACCCGCCTGCCTGCCCGGAGCCGTGCACCCATCCGAAAAAACGCGGGTGGATGTTCCCTGTCGCGTAGGGGAGCACGTTCTCTGTGAAGTCCTCGTAGACGGTTTCGATCGGCGTCTCGCCCTGCGGCAGCGGTTCGCTGAGACGCGCGCGAACCTCTGCGGGAACGGGCCGCCACACCGGCTGCGTGCGCACGCTGGAAAGGTAATCGATTGCCTCGTCGACTGCGCCATGCATCAGCTTGCGAAAACCTTCCCATTCGCTCGGATCGAGCGAGGTCGTCGGTGCCGCCGCCGTTGCCGAATTCCGCTGTTTATCCTGCATCTCTTTGTGCCCGCAACATCCATGCCAGCCTTGCGCGCTTATTTTGAGTGTAACGAGCCGGGCCCAGTCTAAACTTCTTCAAGCCAATGGCGTTGCCCGCGGAGATTCGGCGAGGGGCAGGGAGCCTGCGAACACGGCTAGAACGGCACTGCGTAGTTATGTTGGGCCGATTTCTTGGGAGAGATGTTTTCGGCAATGCCCCTACTGCGGTCCCTTGTCGCCCTTGGTAAGGAACGGGATGTGGAAGGGCGACTCGGTCGTGGATTGCTTCTTTTGTTTGCTATTCGCGTCCTGGCGCAGCACGGTGCGCTGTGAGTTGATGCAAAGCCATCCCCCGCGCACGCGCTCAAACACGTGGGTAAACACGCCCTTCTCTTCCACCTCGCTCGAATTAACCTTGTGATGGAGAGTGTAAGTGCCATTCGCTACGGCGATGTCGCCCAGCATGCGCACGGTGATTACCTTTTGAGTGAGGTTGAGCGACTTGTCCTGGCCGCTGATCACCTGCACCACCTGCTGATTGCGCGTGGTCACGTCACCCTGGGCCGAGACGTCGACAAACAAGGGCGACAGCACGAGTTCCAGCGCGTACTGGTCGCGCCGGTCGACCGCGTCGGACCAACTGTCTTCGATCTTCTGAAACTGCGCTACCTCGGGACTGACTGTGGTGGTTACGCCAGGCTCTGCCGCCGGCGGAGGCGCAGGTACAGCCGGGTCGGAGGCGGGGGTCTGGGCAGCGGCAAAACCGCAAGCAAGGAGAACAGCAGCGAAGCAAGCAAGAAGGCTATTCATACGCGGGTTGAACTCCAACCTTGAAAGGGAGGGCTCTGTCAAGATCATAAATCTTTGACTTGGGAAGGCGGTGGGAGGGGAGCGGAAAAAGGGCACGAAAGAAGCGGAACTGGTGCAGTTAAGCGGAATAGGCACGCAGGACTACGCCATCGATCTTTAGGGCCGGATGTAAAGGTCGCACTCGAGACTCGGGGGTGATTGCAGGCTAGCGCCGCTGACTCTGTTTGCTTTTACTGAAGGCTCTGCAGCCGGTCGGGGCTGTGCAACGTAATGATCGAGTCCTCGATCGAGATCCAGCCCTCTCTGCGGAACTGGCCCAGGGTGCGCGTGACGGTTTCGCGAGTCGTGCACGTCATCGAGGCCATCTCTTCGTGCGTCAGCAGCAACGGAAAGCGGAATTCGCCGGATTCAGTTTGCTCGCCGATCTGGTGCGAAAGCTCGACGAGCAGCCGTGCCAGGCGCGCGGCCACGGTATCGGCCAAAGCGATGCGGCAGGCATCCTGCAACGCGAAGCGGTACTCCTGGCAGATGCACTGAACGGCGCGCAACTGGGCTTCCTTGTGGCTGCGCAGGAAGGTGAGGAACCGCTCGCGCTCCACGGGGCGCAGCTGGGCCGGCGTCAACGACTCCGCCGAGACCTCGTAAACCCCGTGCGAAAGCCCCGCATACAGGCCTAGCATGGAGCCAGGGCCGGCGACGCGCACGATCATGTGCCGGTCTTCTGGCCGGCCGGCAATTAGCTTGAGATAGCCGCTACAGATCAAATACAGGCAGCGGGCATCTTCGCCCTGCGTAAAAAGCGAAGCCTGCGCGGGCAAGGAAATGGTGCTTGTCGCCAGTTCCAGATCGGCTAGGACGGCGCTGCCCAGGGAGCAAAACCAACCAGGGCGGCGATTGGAGCAAGCAGCGCAACCCAATGGCGACTGTCGGGCCGTATGTCTTGACCGGGCTGGCTCTTCCAATGTAGTCGGTGTATCCGCCATCGTCTTCTTCCGTTTACTCTCGATGCGGCCCGCCCTCCCGCCGTTCCCGAGCCATTTTTGTTTCCGCACGGGCTCCGGCTGAGGCCTGGATGCCTGCCGATTGCTGGGGATACAGACACCCAACTTGAGTTTGCTTGAGCTATGGGGCTTTGGATGTGATGGATCTCACATTCATCCAGAGCGTCCTGAGGGCTTGTGATCGCAGAGATGCAATCCCGGTCACTGCAGGGCGCAAACCGCTGGTGCCTTGGACGTTCCATTCTTGAAGTCGTTGTCCATTGTGCGTGACGAATATCACAGTCCGCGATATAATGACGAACGTATTCTCACGTGAATGTGGTGATGTTCCACACGGCCTGGCGACCGTAACGGTCACTGACAGTGCTGGCGGTCACATGGGAAAGATACCCATTCAGCGCAGAATGGCGGCTGACGCTGGTTTCCGGTTGTGCCAGTAAGTTCTTTTTGAAGGCGGTATTTGCATGCGTATAAGTAGGCAGGTAACGCGGAGGTTGAGGGTGGCTCTCAGGTGGCTCTCAGGACTGCGAGTGGTTTCGATGCTCCTGCTGGGCGCTGGCATTCTCGGTGTTTCGGCACTGGCTGCTCCAGCGCCGGGAGCCCAATCCTCCGATGCGTCCAAAGGGGCCATGCACGCAGACTATGTGGGCGCCGACACCTGCGCTGCTTGTCACGAGGAAGAAACCAAGGGATTTGCCGCGAACCCGCACACCAAGATGGCCCAGATGCACGGGAACAGCGGAGTAACCTGCGAGAACTGCCACGGGCCGGGCAGTGAGCACGTTTCCGGCGGCGGCGACGTCACCAAAATCTTCAACCCCGCCAAGGCTTCGGCTAAAGAGGTGGACGAAAAGTGTCTGAGCTGCCATGGGAACGCCCATGCCAATTTTGCGCGCTCCGCACACGGCGAGGCCAATATCAGCTGCATCAGCTGCCATAGCATTCACACGAGCAAGCAAGAGGCGCTATTGAAGGCCCCGCAACCCACGCTCTGTTTCCAGTGTCATACCGAGGTCAAGCCGGAGTTCTCCATGCCCTTCCACCACAAAGTTGAAGAGGGATTGATGCAGTGCTCCGACTGCCATGATCCGCACGGCACCAGGAATCAGCATGGCCTCAAGTCGGCAGCGGAGGAAAACGCGGTTTGCGTGAAATGCCACAGTGAGACAGCGGGACCCTTCGTTTATGAGCACGCGGCAGTCAAGACCGAAGGCTGCACAGCCTGCCACTTCGCACACGGCGGCCCGAATCCGCGGCTGCTGAACAAGGCGAATGTCAATACGATTTGCCTGCAGTGCCATTCGCCGTCGATGAACTTTTCGGCGTTCACTCCGACTGGTCCGGCGCACAACCAAGCCACGCAATATCAATCGTGCCTGATATGCCACACGAGCATACACGGGTCAAACGTCAGCGCAGTTTTCTTCAATTCGAATTAGCGAGGGGCGTGCGATGACGAATCAGATAGAATCGTTCAATCGACTGGGCGGGTCGCTGGGCGGACTTCTCCGCTTGAGCGCCCTAAGCCTGGCGGCTGCACTGGCGATAGGCGGCGCGAATGCGGCCGTGGGCCAGGATCAATCGAGTGCGGATAACCAGGCCAAGCCGGCGGGGAAGAAACCGGCAGAGGCCAAAAAGCCAAAAGTCTACGATGTACACCAATCCCTCGAAGTGGGTGGACGCCACACCAATTTTTACGGCAGCGGGGCGATGTGGGACACGCTGTTCAACCAAACGTCGGGCGGGCGCATTCTCGAGCAGAATCTCGATGTGCGCTCGACCAATCCCTCCAAGACTCCATTCTTCGATACATTGACCACGTACAGCACCGGCTACGGAGGCGATCCCACCGACTTGAGCCGGGTGACGGTGTCCAAGGGCCGCATTTACGATTTCAACGGCAGCTTCCGGCGCGACCGCAATTATTTCGATTACAACCTGCTCGACAATTCGCTGCTCGGCCCTGGGGCGCTGGTTCCTGAAAACGATTCGCTGCACACGTTCAACACCGTGCGGCGCAACACCGATGCCAATCTCACGTTGCTGCCGCTGTCGCTGGTCAGCATTCGGCTGAGCTTTAACCATGGCACGCATGAGGGGCCAACGCTCAGCTCAGTTCACGATGGCGGCGACGTCCTGCTGGCGCAGTGGTTCCGCAACGCGCGCGATACCTACTCCGCCGGCGTCGATTGGAAACCGATCAAGCGCACTACAGTCAGCTACGATCAATTCTTCGTCCTCTACCGCGGCGACAGCACGTTCCAGGTTGCGGGTGCAACCTGGCAGATTGGGCAGTTCACTACGCCTCCTGCCATGACGGGCAGCGGCGTTTACGAGTCGCTAGGCGTCGATACGCTGAGCAATACAACCTGCGGTTCGGGCACCTCGAAGACAACGGAAGTTTACACCGGATTTGCCAATCCCTATTGCAGCGGCACGACTACCATGAGCGAAGTTGCCCCGATGCGGAACAAGTTTCCCACCGAGCAATTCCGCTTCAGCTCGAATTACTGGGACAAGTTCGCTCTCCACGCCAGGCTGCTCTACAGCGACGGAAGCGGCACCCTGAATAACTTCAACGAGACCTTCGTCGGCTTCAACAGCCGCGGCGATACGCGCCAGGTGATCGAGACCGGAGGATTGCCCAATGGAAACCTGGCTAACACTAGGCGGATCAACCTGAACGGCGATGCGGACATCGAGACCGAGTTGAGCAAAAACGTCGAGTTCACAGACGCGGTGAGCTACTGGAAGTTCCGGATCACGGGAAGCGAGATCGAGTCCGAAACCACCTGGGCCGGCACGGCCACCAGCAGCATACTCACGCCTATCGGCGGTCTGACTCCGGCGACGGTGGTTACTCCAAGCTCCTCGTTTCTCAACCAGAGGATTGCCGGCAACACGGCCATGATCTCCGTGCAGGTGAATCCTACGGCGAAGCTCATGGGCGGTTGGAGGTTCCGTCAGCGCAGCATCGGCGATCCGCATACCGCCAACGAGACATGGAACGAGAATACCGGTCTGGTGGGCGCGGTGATTCAGCCGTCGCGGGCCGTTCGCGTGAGTGTCAACTACGAGGTTATGGGCTCCGCCTATTCGAGCGGGTCGGCGATTAATGGCGAAGCCACGGGCACACCGGCTCTATCTACTGCCAACACATTCACGCGCGTCGCGCCCGACAGGACTTATCGCGCCAGAGTGCGGGCAACGATCAAGGCGGCCAAATGGTTGAACTTTTCCGTCATGGGCAATGAATACTCGGGGAAGAACAGCGATTTGTTGGTCAACCATCTTGAGCACAATCACGATTTCAGCTTCGGCGCTGAGATCCAGCCGTCGGACAAGCTCATTGTAGACGTTAACTACGGCTACGACGAAGTCTTCGCGCAAACTAACCTCTGTTATCTTTGGACTGCGCCCACCACTTACACGGCGGCGCTTCCGGCCGGCGCCGCGAATGCGGGGCCGTGCGTGGCATCCGCATCGAACCCGCAAGGTTCGGCCAGCTTGTACGAGGGTTATGGATACTATGACGCGCCCTCCAACTTCTTCTCCGGGACGTTAAGCTACGCGCCCACGCGCATGGTGAAGTTTGGCCTGGGAACAAGGTTCAACGACACAAACGGAAATGCGGAGCAACTGAATCCATTGATGGTTCCCGGCGCACTGCAGTCCACTTACATGATGCCGTATGCCGACGCGGTCCTAAACATCGCGCCGCAGTGGTCATGGCATGGAAACTTTGTTTATGACGAGTACTCGGAGAACGGTCCGTGGGGCACATTGGCGCCGCGTAACACGCATGGGCATGTTCTGACGCTGGGAGTGAAATACGCGTTCTGATGTGTCTTAGAAGGTGAGCCTTAAGTTGACTGTTCAGCAGCTCACCGTCTTTTCTAAGCGCATCGCGTTCGGGTTAGGCTGGTCCGGCACAATAATGCCAAGGAGAAACCTCCTGAGAGAAGCCGCGCGGCAGTGGTTGCTACGCGCAGAACCAGAGGGAAAGGGATCCTAGGAGTCCTACTATGAGCAAGACCAATCGCAAGTTGTCGGTGCTGGCGGCGGCTATTCTGCTGTTCGGCACGGTGGGCTTTGCCCAGTCCGGAGAAGCAGTGTACAAAGCCAAGTGCTCCATGTGCCACGGCGCGCAGGGAATGCCGAACCCGGGGATTGCGAAAAACATGGGCGTTAAGCCGGCCAGCGATCCGTCGGTCAAGTCCATGAGCGAGGCCGCGATGATCGCCATCACGGCGAATGGCAAGAGCAAGATGCCGGCCTTCAAGAGCAAGCTTTCCGATGCCCAGATCAAGGCATCTGTGGATTACTTCAGGAGTCTTGCAAAGTAAGCGCGGGAGGTTCTGAGGTAAAGCAAGAGAAAGTGCAAGCCAAGGTAAGAATGTAGGAGCAATTGTAAGTGCAAGAGAAAGTGTAACAGCAAGAGAAAGTAAATCCGCAATAGAAGGAGAAAGTGCCAGAGCAAAACCCAGCCGGCGCGATCGTCGGTTCTCTAATCCCGATCGCACCGGTTGGCGTCAGTGGCCCTGCTACCATAGACGAAGCAGATCCAAAGGCTGGAATCGCGGACCTGAGAAACCAGCCTTAACCACGCGCCAAGCGCAAGATTGTGTGTACTGGTTCGCAATCTGTCAAGGAGTTTCGCAATGAGCAAAGTGCTTCGTTCCCAGGTTGTGCTGGCTGCAGCGGTGAGTTTGGCCGGCGCTTTTTGCTTCGCCCAGGACGGCGCAGCGACTTACAAAGCCAAGTGTGCCATGTGCCACGGACCCACGGGCACGCCGAGCCCCGCGATGGCCAAGTCTATGGGCATCAAGCCCGCTTCCGATCCCTCGATGAAAGCGCTCACCATAGCGCAGGTTGAGGCTGCGGTGAAGAGCGGCAAGGGCAAGATGAAGCCTGTGGTTGGTTTGTCCGACGCCCAGGTAAGCGCAGTTGCGGCGTACTTCAAGAGTTTGAAATAGAGTTTGACCGGTCGCAATCGATAAGGCTGTTCGCTCAGGCTGTCTTGTGCGGCGTCTGGCTAGCTCTGTTACCTGCGGTTTCTTCCCTGAGGCGCTTGATTCGAAGCGGCGCTGCAAATCGAGGGCGGGCTCGCCATCGCTTGGCGGGCCTGTTGGCGTATGGAGGATGAACAGACGTGCCGGTATTTGAAAGACTCCGTGAAGAGTGGCTTCGTCCCGCGCTATTTTTAGGCAATAACCCAATCAGCTTGGCCGGCGGCGCCATCACCACCGCTTCCGGCGTTACCATGACCAGCTACTGGCTGGCAGAGCTCTCAGGCCATCTCAGCGACAATCCTTATCTGGGCATCATCTTTTTCCTGATTCTTCCGGCACTTTTTCTGCTGGGTCTGGCGCTCATTCCTGTCGGGATTTTTTTGCGCCGCAGGAAACTGCGTAAGGCGGGCCAGATCCCTTCCGAATTTCCCAAGATCGATCTCAACGATCGCATCTTCCGCCACGGCATCGACATCGTGCTGGTGGCCACTATCGTCAACTTCCTGGTCGTCGGCACGGCCAGCTATCGCGGAGCGGAGTACATGGATTCGCCGCAGTTTTGCGGCCGCTCCTGCCACGTGATGACGCCCGAGTACACGGCCTATCGGATCTCCGCGCACTCCCACGTGGCCTGCGTCGAGTGCCATATCGGCAGCGGCACGCAAGCCTACATCAACGCCAAGGTGAACGGCACCAAGCAGCTGATTGAGGTCGCGTTTCATCCTCTGGCGCCGCTCGCGCCCAAAATCGTTCCCAACTATCCCACGCCGATTCCCTCGCCCGTGACCAGCCTGCGCCCCGCGCGCTACACCTGCGAGGCCTGCCACACGCCCACGCGCTTCGACGGCGACAAATTGCTGGTCAAGTCGGAGTTTGCCGACGACGAACAGAACACCGAGTCGCAGACGGTTCTCATTCTTCACCTCGGCGGCGAGGATTCTCTCTCGCACCGCACCGGTATTCACGGCGTGCACCTGGGCCATATCGAATACATCGCGACCGATCCAACGCGCACCACGATTCCTTGGGTCGAGCGCACCAATCCCGACGGCTCTCTGACCACTTACGCCGCTTCGTCGCTCAAGGGCTCGCAGCCGCAAGGCGAGCGGCGCGTGATGGACTGCATCGACTGTCACAACCGCGCGGCGCACACCTTTGTCACCGCGGAAGAGGCCATCAATCGCGCCATGGCCGACGGCGCTATCAGCGCCTCGCTGCCTTTTATTCACAAGGAGGGCTTGGAACTGCTGAAAAGCTCCTACGCCAGTCAGGAAGAGGCGCGCGTGCAGATTCCGCTTGGGCTCGAAGCCTTCTACCGCGGCCAGCATCCTGAAGTGCTCAACGAAAAGGCAGCACAGGTCAAGGAAGCCGGGCAGGAACTCTACCTTCTCTATAGCCAGAATGTGTTTCCGTTTATGAGGGTCACTTGGGGAACCCATCCCAACCACATCGGCCACCAGGAGTATCCCGGCTGCTTTCGCTGCCACGACGGCGACCACGTAGCCAAGGACTCGACCAGCATCACGCAGGATTGCTCAGCCTGCCACAACTTGCTGGCCGTCGAAGAAGCCAAGCCCAAGGTGCTGTCGGACCTGGGCATACAATAAGGAACATTCGCGGTTCCCGGATACTACAAGCGGGACCTCACCCTACAGACGATTTGCACGTTGGACCGCGGGTCTGTGGCCGCCTCCATAGGGGAAAAACTCACATCTGTGGGCTCTGGCCGCTAGCCAACTATGTGTATCAAAAACATGTCCGAGAAAGCGCCAATCGACCGCGAGTGCCTATCTCAGTGCGGTAGAAGGCGACTCCCTTTACAAGGGATAATCTAAGCGAGGATCGTTAATCGAACTGGAGCCGGACGCTATGACGGAACAGTTGCGGGATTTGACGGGAATTCGCATCGCGTGCTGCAGTCGAAATCACAAGCGTGCTGCGCTGCTGTTTGACTATGTGACGACTGCAATAGCGCCGGGAGAAGACCAACCCCAGGAATTCCCAGACGATATTTTTTGCTATGACGGCCAGCTTGCGGAAATCGTTCTTCGCAACGATCGCGGCGCGGAAGCGTTTGAAAGAGACGTCGCATTTTTGACAAAGATCAAAGGAAAGGTCGATCTGCCGTTCACCGATATCTGGCAGGTCTCTCGAGATTTCAGGTTGATCGACTTTGCGAGGTTATACCGGCAACAGGGTGCAGAAGCTGCTGTGTTCGATCTGGCGTTTCCCGGTACCCTCACCTACCTCAATCAGCAGAATGTTACCAGCCCCGGAATACTTGCGACGCTGTCACAAATCCCCGTTGCGGTCGAAGCGGAACTATCCTGGCAACAAGTTAGGGACTTTCGCGAGGATCGCGAAGCACAGCGGAAATACCGGGACCTTCATCTCTGGCTGCAGTCGGGCTTGTCCGCAAAAACCGAATGGCAAGCCAAAGATATCATCGAACAGAAAATCAGTGACTATCGCTGGGCAATCAAGAAGCATGGCATAAAAACCGCGGCAGAGACGATTACATCGCTCCTCGGACTAGGATCTGTCGTCCCAGCGGCCGGAGGAGTGGCTGCAGAAGCCATGAAACTGGGACCAGTCTATGGAATGCTAGCCGGGGGCAGCCTTGTAATCGCCGGCACTGCCGCATGGATCGCGAAACGTCAAATAGAAAAGGAAGACATCAAACGCGGCACAAATCGCGAAATTGCATATCTCTATGAAATACAACACCTCGTTGAATAGACCGCTTTCCTATGCGGAGCGGGTGGTTCGCACAAAAAGTGGTTGCCGAAGTATGACGGCTCCGGCAACCGGTTGTGGGGCGTCATTTTCTGTGCTTAGTCCGATTCAGTAAATTCGATATAAGGTGTCGATCCACCCGCAGCAGCGCATGCGCCAAGCGACAGGTTATTGGTTTCTCCTGTCGTGCCTTCAAAACGAGAGGGCGATTCACATGTCGGCGCACTCGTCGATCCATCGCTCACAGCGATTTTCACGGTGGGCGATGTACCGCTATTAAAGTCGGCTCTCGATCCTCCTGCGTTGCCGAGCACATTGAATTCAGCAATCCTCCAGCCGCTGGCGATATCCGTAAGGCGATCGTTGACTGTTGCGGTAAAAGCTTCGGTGTCAAAAGTGACAGTAGCCGCATCGGTTCCGTCTTCCCTCGCTGACGCCGACAACTTCAGGCTTGCGAGATCGGTGATCGGCACTTGCCCATTGGCTATTACCGTGGCCCAAGTATTCTGTGTGCAATCGTCCCCTGGCCCCTCTGAATCCTTGCCGGCATCAAGAAATCCGCTCGGACAAATATCCGCTCCATTGTGTTCGCCGTAGTCGATCAGCCAATATTAAATAAAGACTTCTGTCTTATCTGTTAGTCTGCCGCTGGTCAGTGACGCAGGCGTGTTCGTCGACATCACAAATTGCTGCCAGGCTAAACATCGCGAATAGCCGCCGCAAGCAGCGGAATGAAAGAAGCCGGTATTGACCTGCAGCGTATATTCATTCGACCCAAGAATGCCGCCACCGCCAAAGGCGGCAACACCCACGCTCTTTTCCGTCTTCACCTCAGTTACCTTCGGAAAACTGCCCATGACGGAAGTAAATAAATGTCCCGATGGAGCTTGGGCCACATAGTCGTACCCATTGCCAACGACTTCCTCGCGGTTGCTAATCCTTGGCAACGCAGACCGATAGGCAGGCGGCGCAGCGCATTCCACCTCCTCCCATTCAGTGCTGGGATACGAGGCGTGGAAACACCCAGCCCACAGTGCGCTTGAGTGATGCATCGTCACGCGCCATGTCTCACTCGCCTGCACTTCTGCGCTATCTAGGGTTGAATCGCTGGTTTGCGCAACGAGTGTTGTCGCAAGTCCAGTGATGGCCACATAACCGGCTACCGCTGCGACGCGAATCATTATGCAGGTTGGATTTTTCAAGTTATCCACCTCCAGGGAAAATTTCGAGGCAACCGTGCCGAAGTTTCAACATGTTTGTCAAGGATTAATTTTCAACAGGACCTTGTTTATCTCTTCGTTTCCTCAACTTTGTACTGAAATCGAGTATGGTGCATTCTCTCCCTTGTCGCTCCACGACGGATTTCAGATCGCCGCCGACATTTCGCCGGTTCGCTGAGTTACTGACCCTCCAGATCGCTGACTTTCGGCCTTTGCCCGTCCCGGCGTGATAGGCTGGCATTTCGCGCACAAAAGAAGTCTTAAACCCGCTTTAGGAGCACGATAGCCGATGCACTCCAATCATCCTTTTCATTTCAATCTGATTGCCGCGGCGCACGCCGCCATGATCGAAAACGGATTTCAGCCCGATTTTCCTCCCGGAACTGACACGGAATTGGCCGCAATCGAGGCGCAACCGGCGCCTCCCGCCGCCGATGGCGTGACTGACCTGCGCAACCTGCTCTGGTCGTCGATCGACAACGACACCTCGAAGGATCTCGACCAGATCGAGTGGGCCGAGCAACTGCCCGACGGACGCATCCGGGTGCTGGTGGGTGTGGCCGACGTGGACGCGCGCGTGCAAAAAGGCACGCTGCTCGACACTCACGCGCAAAGCGAAACCACCTCGGTCTACACAGGCGTTGCCATCTTTCCCATGCTGCCGACGACGCTCTCCGAGGGCGTCACCTCGCTGAATGAAAACGAAGACCGCGCAGCCATCGTCATCGAATTCTCGATTGACGCCGATGGAACCGCCTCAGATGGAAAAGCCTATCGCGCGCTGGTGCGCAATCGCGCGCAACTGGCCTATCCGAGTGTGGGCGCATGGCTTGAAAACAAGGCTGCAGCGCCGCCTAAGGTGGCCGCCAGCGCCGATTTGGCTGCGCAGCTCAAATTGCAGGATGCAGCGGCGCAACGGATGAGCGGCAGCCGTTTCCAGCACGGAGCGCTCGATCTTGAAACCATCGAGACGCGGCCGGTGCTCGTTGCCGATCACATCGTCGGCATTACGCCCATGCAGAAAAGCCGCGCCACCATGCTGATTGAAGAGTTCATGATCGCGGCTAACGGCGTGATCGCGCGCACTTTCGAGGATGCGGGCGTGGCATCGATCCGCCGCATCGTACGCACGCCCAAGCGCTGGGACCGCATCGTCGAATTGGCTAGGGAAAGAAAGGGCGTCATCCTCCCCGCCGAACCGGACTCCAAGGCTCTGAACGACTTCCTGCTCGATCAGAAACGAAAGGACCCGGATCATTTTCCCGATATTTCGCTGACTGTGATCAAGCTGATGGGTTCCGGCGAATACGTTCTGGTCAAGCCGAAGGAACCATCGCCCGGCCATTTCGGCCTTGCGGTGCAGGACTACACGCATTCCACGGCGCCCAACCGCCGCTTTCCCGACGTGATAACGCAACGGCTGCTCAAAGCGTGGCTCAAGAAGCAGCCGCAGCCTTACTCCGAAGATCAGCTCGATGCAATCGCGCAACG
>Ga0335078_10000717_pt1 | contig 50937 bp, 23 predicted proteins | sample Lox_Sample_32_FD_206711 | JGI IMG/M metagenome (GOLD analysis project Ga0335078, IMG submission 206711) | Soil microbial communities from Loxahatchee National Wildlife Refuge, Florida, United States - Lox_Sample_3.2 | ecosystem: Environmental > Terrestrial > Soil > Wetlands | place: USA... | reverse complement strand
GACGGTGGCCGTCGACTTTCCGCGCCTGCGAGCTTTTGAGGAACTCAGAACTCACAACCTGCCTCTTCGCCGAATTGGCGTAGGGAGGGCGCGAAAGCGAGGCCTCGTATCATCTGGAGCGCTCTTTGGTGATGCTCGAGTTGCGCTTCGAGGCGTGCTCCCTCGCATCGCAAGAGGGTCGGCAAGTGCGAACACGACGGAATCTCGGCAAGCTGTTGCCCTAACCCCGTCATGTGGACCAAGCTCCTCGGGGTGATAACCAAGCCGCAGCGAGCGAGTCTTCACCCGGTCGCAAGGCCGGCGGGGGCTGCTCGGCTTGTATATTCGGCCTCACTTGGTTTTCTAGCCGGCGGGAAGGCCATCACTGTTAGCAAAGCGTGGAGCGCTCTTTCCGCCAGCCCCCGAGCCAACTAACGGGCGGGAGCGCGAACTAATGGGACTTGGCAATTACGAGCCATGCATCGAGGAGGCCCACGGAGGTAATCGCTCCAGCCGGCGGTGGAAACAGGAGAGTGGCTCCGTACTGGCCGGTGATGGCCAGAGTGTCGAGGGCCGATGGGCCGTAGCGGTTTACTGCGATCGAGGTCGCCGAGGACGATGTGTTGTCGGGGTAACCGACAACCTGGTCGGTCGAACCTGTCAGTCCGTTGATCTTTAGGACGAAGGGGTTCGCGCTATGGGGCAGCGAGGCGGCTATGGTTTGCGATGTCCCCGAGGCGGTCGCTGTCCTGCTGAAGAACCCCACGGTTATGACGTCGCCAGCGGAGTCGACTGCGACGCCACGCGCCTCGTCAACCCCGGGCCCGCCCAAGCGTGCAGCCCACAGAGGACTCAGTTGCGCGTTGAGCTTCGTCACGAACGCATCGGAGCCCCCCGCGCTGCTGAGGAGGGTGGATCCGAAGGCGAGGTGGGCGGTGAACTTGCCAGCTAGCGCTACATCGCCATGAGCGTCCACCGCCAGGCTCGTCGGCGCCGGCAAACCCATGGCTCCACTGAAGGCCACGGCCCGTTCGGGTGCGCCGGTGGAGCCATTGAACTTGGCCACCCAAATGAACTTGCGAAAAGAACTGTCCGGCCCGTAGAGGGCGGGGAGATTCCCGAACGTGAGGCTCGAGCCGCTAAATGTGCCGGCTGCGATAACGTCGCCGTCATCGTCGACGGCGATAGCGTTGCAGTCAGCGTTTGGCGCCGCGTTTACCGCGCCGGCAGCGATGTATTGGGTCGCCCAGAGCTTCTCACCCGCCGAAGTAAAGACGCCCAGGATTATTGTGTTGTGCGGGACCGCAACGGCGCTCGGCCCCAGGAGGTCGCTCGGTGCCGTGGCGTTCGCAAAGCCGCAAACGGCGATGCGGTTCCCGTGGCGCTGACTGGAGTCATTCGGATTTGCCGCCACCTGCAGGAGATTGCCGTTCGCCCCGTCATTAAACTGATGTGCCCACTTTCCCGTCCCGCTGCGCGCCTCATAGCCTGCCAGTAGGTCGATGGGAGACGCGCTCGACAGGCACGTTCCCCCGGCGTCCACGCAGCCGCCAACCCCGCCATTGATGCTGAACGTGCCAGCGAAGTGCCCGATGGCGGCGAGGGTACCGTCGCTCGTCACCGCAGCACTTACGCCGAACGCGGGGTTGTTGCCGTCGCCGACGTCTCCCAGGGCCCATCTCTTCTCGCCCTTTGCGTCATAAGAAGCGAGGAACAGGGTGGAATCCCCGTGCGATTGCCCTGAGGGTCCATCCAGGGCGAGAAGGGGGCTCGACACGACTGAGGCCACGACGTAGCTGTTTCCGGACGAATCCATGGCCAAGGCCGCGGGCCCTGTCACCGGGAGGTCTCGTGCGACCTGCGGGGCCACGATGGAGTGGGCGCGAAGGGCCGGGCTGGGCTTCGCGCCACTGCGCGCCTCTCCTCCCGCGCCCAGAGCCGCACAGCCGGCGTCGAGAAGTGCAAACCCGACGGCAGCTCGAAGCAGTAGGCCACGAACGGAGAACGCGCGCATACCAGGGATCACCTGCAGCCTCCTTTGAAGAACGGCCACGATAGCGGCACGGTCCGTTTGGCGAGGAACGAACGGGCGACGAAAGCGCTACGGATGTCACGGCCCCGTTACGTCGCGGACAGTCGGGCCCTGGAGCGAGTGCCTCAGAGACCGGAAGGACAACCGCGACCCCGGCGAGCCTGCTCGGCTCGCTCGCGATCCGAGGGGAGGGCGCGAGACGATCTCAGGACGAGGGACCAGCTCGCACATGCTTCGGTCAGGCGACCGTTGTTTGCCAAGGCCTCTGCGAACGAAAGCCGGCGAATCGGCTCCTCTGGATCGGCTCGAACGGCTCGCTCCAGTGCTTCCACCGCGCCGACGGGGTCACCACGAGATGCCCGGACTGTACCGAGGACGAGCAAAGCTCCGCCGCCGGTCGCGCCCCGGGCGAGAGCATCGAGTGCAAACTCCTCAGCGCGGGCGCTGTCGCCGCTGTAGAAGTACGCGGCGGATAGGCTCGAGAGGACTTCGGGGTTCCCGGGGAAGTGCCGAAGGAGCTCCTGGAGCAGGGTAACTCCATCGGCGGCACGCCCCAGGTCTACGAGAGCCGCGCCGATGGCGATTCGCTCCCCGACACTCTCTTGCCTCGGCTTGGGCCAGGAACCGGCAGCGTGCATCAAAACCGCCATCGCCTCGTTCCTTCGCCCGGCCGAGGCGAGCAGATCGGCAAGCGCCACCGTGGCTTCATCGTGCTGAGGATCGAGCAAGAGCGCCAGCCGGAGGGCCCTTTCGGCCTCGTCGACACGGCCCAACTGCAAAGACACCTTGCCGAGAGTCGTGGCGGTGACTGGGTTGGGGAATATGGCAATGGCTTCGAGCAGCTGCTCGCGCGCCTCCGGAGCTCGGTTGTGGGCCAACAGGGTCGTGGCGAGCATCTCGTGGCCGAAGAGGTTCTTATCGGTGACGGCCAGTGTGTGGCGGAACAGCCGCTCGTCGTCGGACCAGAAGCCCACCTGGCGGAAACAGAGCCCGCCCAGAACGGCGAGGGCAACTCCCCCGGCGACCGAGACTGTCCACCTCAGGGGCTTTGAGGGAAGCTGAGACAGCCCCCAGACGACGGCGATGAAGACACCGATGGACGGGAAGTACGTGTAGCGATCCGCCATCGCTTGCGAGCCGACCTTCACGATACCGATGGTGGGTACGAGCGTCCCCAAGAACCAGAACCAGCCCACCGGCAACGCCGGTGCCCGGCGATAGAGTCGCACCGCGCAAAAGGTGAGGGCGAGAAGAACGCAAACGGCGGCAAGCACCTGTCCGGCGGGGAGCCCCTCGTGGCGTATTGGATAAAAGACGGCGAGGTCGACGGGCCAGATGAGTTTTCCGAGGTAGCGTACATAGGCGACCACCGCATTGGCGAAGCGATGATGGTCGGGGTCCTCGACGACCGCTCCGCCTCGCGACTGCGCGAGGATGGTCAGCACCGAGACGAGCGCCGAAAGAGCGAGAAGGGGTAGCTTTTCGAGCAATAGCCGAGCCCACCGCCCCGGAATTGCGGTCGACTCGCCCCTCCCAGCAAGCGAAGCCCGACCCAACGGCCAGACATCGAGAAGCAAAAAGAGGAAGGGCAACGTCACCAACGTGGCCTTTGCCAGAAGGCTGGCTGCGAATGAGACGACTACGAGCAGGTAGCGGCTGGCCGCGGGCTTGCGCGCGTAGCGTAGATACGCAAGGAGAGCCAAGAGGCCGAAAAACGTGGAAAGGAGGTCCTTGCGCTCAGAGATCCACGCGACCGATTCCACGTGTGCCGGGTGGATCGCGAAAAGCGCTGCAACGACCGCGCTCCTCCCCGAGGAGCCGGTCAGGAAGGTCAACGCGGCCAGCAAGAGGACAGCGTTCGCCGTATGGAGCAGCGCGTTGACGACGTGCATCGCGCCCGGGCGTAGGCCAAAGAGCGTAACGTCCAACATGTGGGAAAACCAGGTCAGTGGATGCCAATTCGCCTGGTCGAACGTCGAGACCGCCCAGGCTAGGTTGCTCCGACTGAGGCCCTGGCCCACCCTGGGGTGGTGGGCGACGTAGGCAAGATCGTCAAAGGAGACGAAGGGGAAGTGCGCGGTCCTCGCGAACAGCCCCAGGGTCGCCGCCGCTATCAAGGCCGCGAACCACCAGAAAGACGCGACTCTGGGTGCAGATCCCCGAAGCGAGAAGCACTCCACCGACTTCGGCCGGGGGGCGGTTGGCACGGGCGTCTGTACCGCGTCGCATCGCGAGGTTCAAGGGCAGCAGCTGCGCCGCCGAATCGTTACCGGAGAGCCGCCGATTCGAAGCAAAGGCCGTGCACTACGCATGACCGACTGGCGGCGGAGCCGTCTCCGCCGTCAAAAGTTCCTCCGGCAAGGGTCGAAATGCCAGAACACTCGCGAAGGCCGCAGAGGGGAAATCCGCCCAGGGCCGCCCGCGTTGCGCCCCAGGAAAGCGAAGGCGCTCAGATGGCCGCGACGGCGGCGGGGCGCAAGAGCCGACGCCTCGTCGAAGCCGGACTTCTTTCCGCCGCGGTCGCCGCTGTGATTGCGCTGGCAATGGGAGAAGCCATCGGCCACCCATTCCTGCGAGGCAACGACGAACTGGAGACCGTGGTAAACAATCCGGTCGTCCACAGCCCGCTCCCCGTCGCCCTGGGGGCCGCATTTCGCACCTACACGGTCGGCGCCTGGGCGCCGCTTCATCTCATTTCTCACGCTCTCGATAGGGCCGTCTTCGGCGATTGGGCAGGCGGGTCCGTGCTCGGGAACCTGGTGCTTCACGCGTTGGCCGCGGTGCTTGTCGCGGCGCTGGCGGCTCGCCTGGGCTCGCCCCGAGCCGTCTCCTGGATCGCGGCGATTCTGTTTGCCCTGCACCCCGTTCAAGTGGAGGCCGTCGTTTCCATCACGCAGAGGAAGACGGTGCTCGTGGCGGTGTTTTTCCTGGCAGCGCTTCACGCTTGGATTTCCTACTCCCGGGCGGCCAGGGGCCACCGGTTTTGGCCTTACCTGCTTGCCTTGGGTGCGGGAGTAGCCGCGCTCCTCAGCAAGCCGGTGGCCGTGATCTTGCCGTTCGCGCTCGCACTTCTCGACCTGCCGCTCGGCCGTTTCCGCCTTAGCGGGCGATGGTTGGCGGAAAAGCTCCCGTTTGCGGTGGCGGCGGGGGCCCTCGTCGCCATCACGGTCATGGGCAAGGGAAGCGATGTCTCGACTACCTGGAGCATGGCGGGCCACACGAGGACGATCGGGATGGGCGGGTTCGCCTGGTATGGCGGCGGGCCGCTGGAGACCTTGTTGACGATGCTGACGGTGCTTCCTCGGTACCTCGTGCTGCTGGCATGGCCGGCTCACTTGTCCATCATTTACCTCCCACCTGTTCGAACCAGTGTGGACGCGGCCGTGGTGAGCTCGACGGCTCTGGTGGCGGCAATCGTCGCGGGAGAGGTCGCGCTGGTCCGAAAGCGCCCGCGGCTGGCCTGGTGGATCGGGCTGTTTTTCCTGGGGCTGGCTCCGGTGGCGCAAGTCTTTCCCCAGACGACCCTCATGAACGATCGCTACCTCTACTTTCCTCTCATGGGGGGTGCTCCGCTCTTCGGAGAAGGGGTGGTGCTTCTCGCCGGGGTCTCTGGGCGGGCCGGTCGGGTCGCCGTGGCACTCGGGGTGCTCTCCATCGCGATCGCCATGGGCTTCGCGTCTCGCGCTCGGGTCGCGGCGTGGTCAAGCGATCTCAGTTTGTGGTCGGACGCCGCGACAAAGGCGCCGGAGTCCCCGACTGCCTGGTACAACCTCGGAATCTTTCGGGAAGAAACCGGGGACGAGAGGGGAGCGGTCGAGGCCTACCGGCGGGCCACCTCGCTCGACCCGCTCGATGGGTTCGCGGCCAGTCACGCCACCGCCAGCCTGATGCGCAGCGGGGCGTTCGAGGAAGCCCGGCCGCTCGCGGAGCGAACGCTGCGCCTGCTTCCCGACACCTACGGGGCCCATTACAACGTCGGCTTTCTCCGATTCGTGGCGAACGACGCGCCGGCCGCGCGGGCGGCGCTGGAGCGTGCCGTGGCGCTGGATCCGTCGAAGTGCGAGGCGCGGACGTTGCTCGCCCACGCCTCGGCGCTCTCCGGAGAACTCGAGCGCGCCGCCGCGCTCTACGATTCCCTCCAGGGAACTCCGTGCGATGGCCCCGATGTCTCCCTCTACCGTGTCTTCGTTGCGTCGGAGCGAGGGGACGAAGTGGCAGCGAGCCGCCAGTTGACAGCGGTTGTCCGCATCGCAAGCGCCAGGGGCCCCCTGTTCCTCCGGGAACCGACCCTGGCTCCGCTCCTCGCGGACGCGCGGTTCGACAAGTTCGTGCGGCAGCACCTGTCCCGGGATGCCGGGTCCAGCGCCACTCCTTCCCGGTAGGGCGCGGAAGAACGATGGGCCTGACGAGACCAGTCCGCAGGGGTCATGCGGCGCGAGGTGAAGGCAGTTGGCGCGATCTTGTCAACCGATTGTCACGGCTTGGCAGCGTCGTTTCGCATTCTTCACCTTCCGGGGATTGTTTACCGACGACAATCCACGGCCCCGCTGGCCACGGTGGGTGCGGACGCGGGAACAGGGATGCAAGGGGGGAGCGGACATGGCGGAGAGCAAGCGACCTCTCGCGATCCTCGGGGCCGCACTCATTGCGAGCATCGGCTGCGGTGGCGGGGTCGTTGCCAGCTCCGCTACGGAAGTGTCATCCGGCGTCACCGCGGGAACACTCTCCCTGTTTGCCGGTGTGCCAGGGGGCCCGGGAAACCTGGACGGTACCGGCTCGGCGGCGCGCTTTTCCAGTCCCTACAAGGTGGCCGTCGATGGCTCCGAAAACCTGTACGTGGCGGACACGGGGAACAACACCATCCGCAAGATCACTCCTGCCGGAGTGGTGACGACGCTGGCGGGTACGCCGGGCCAGTACGGCAGTAACGACGGGACGGGCTCGGCAGCTCTGTTCAGCGGGCCGTCCGCGGTCGCGGTGGACGCCTCTGGGAATGTCTACGTGGCGGACACGGGGAACAACACCATCCGCCTGATCACGCCGGCCGGCGTGGTCACGACGCTGGCCGGTTCTGCCGAAGAGTACGGGAGCAGTGACGGCACCGGGTCCTCTGCGCGATTTGCCGGTCCCTCGGGTATCGCCGTGGATTCGTCCGGAAACATCTATGTGGCCGATACGCTGAACAGCACGATTCGAGTGCTGAGCCAAGGTGGGGTCGTGACGACGCTCGCCGGGAGCGCCGGGCAAAGCGGAGCCGGTGACGGGACCGGCCCGGCGGCGCAATTCAATGCGCCCTCGGGCCTGGCAGTGGATTCCGCCGGGAACCTGTACGTTGCCGATACTGGCAACAACGAGATCCGGATGATCACGCCGTCCGCCGTGGTCTCGACGCCGGCCGGCACCGTGCTGGAGGGCTTTGCGGACGGGCAGGGCAATGCCGCGCAGTTCAGCGGCCCTTCCGGAGTGGCGGTGGACGGGTCGGGCAACCTCTACGTAGCGGACACTGGCAACGACACCATTCGCCAGATCGCCTCCGGGTGGGGCGTGACCACGATGGCAGGAACGGCCAGCCAAGGTGGCTCGAGCGATGGCCAGGGAGCGTCCGCGCGCTTCCAGGGTCCTTCCGGCCTGGGGGTAGACGGTGCGGGAAACGTTTACGTGGCTGATACCGGTAACAGCACCGTCCGAAAGATCACAGCGGACGATGTGGTCAGCACTCTCGCCGGATTGGCCGCCGTGTACGGCAGCAGCGACGGCCCAGGATCGGCAGCCGATTTCAACTTGCCCACGGGCATAGCCGTCGATACCTCTGGCACCGTGTATGTTGCGGACACCGGCAACAACATCATCCGCCGCATCGACGCGACGGGAGTGGTGACGACGCCTGCCGGGACTGCAGGGCAGTACGGTAGCGTGGACGGTACGGGGCCAGCGGCCCAGTTCATCGGTCCGACGGGCGTGGCCGTGAACGGATCGGGTGGCGTCTACATTGCCGATACCGGCAACAACACCATCCGGATGATGACGCCCGCGGGAGTGGTGACGACCGTGGCCGGGGAACCCGGACAATACGGCAGTGCGGACGGAACGGGATCCGCGGCGCTCTTCAACGGGCCCTCCGGGCTGGCCGCGGCAGCGGCCGGCCTTTACATCGCGGACACCGGCAACTGCACCATCCGCCTGATGAGGCCCGCGGGAGCAGTGACGACGATCGCGGGGACGCCAGGGGAGTACGGCTCTGCCGACGGCACCGGGTCAGCGGCCCAGTTCAACGCCCCCACTGCCGTAGCGGTGGACGGGTCCGGAAACGTCTACGTCGCGGATACTGGCAACAGCACCATTCGCAAGATCACACCCACCGGGAACGTCACGACGCTCGCCGGCACTGCCGGGCAATCGGGTTATGCCGACGGGGCGGGAACCGCAGCCCTGTTTAACGCCCCTTCCGGTCTCGCGATCGACGCGGACGGCGATCTGTTTGTCGCGGACACGGGTAACCACACCGTCCGCTTGGTCACTTCAGCGGGCGTCGTGACCACCCTCGTCGGCGCGGCCGGGCGCGATGGAACTGTTCCCGGGCCGCTGCCCGCCTCGCTTGACTTCCCCGCCGGGATCGCCTTCGACCCAGCGAGCGGTGACCTTCTCGTCACAGTTCAGGTCGCCGTCCTGGAAGTGTCATTCTGAAAAGCGTGCGGACCGCCCAAGGGAAGACACAGACGGCGCCACCCCGGGCCGAACAGAAGACCGGGCTTTCTCGTATGGAGCCGCGCGCCCGGACCCACCCGCAGGGCGTCCGCATCCGCGAGCGGAGAGAGCGGTCCTCTCAGGGGACAAGGGAACCGATCTTGCTGCTCGCCCGCTCCGTAAACCAGAGATTCCCATCCGGTCCGGCGGTAATGCCGAAGGGCTCGCTCGGCCCGGTGGGCAACTGGAACTCGGCCTTGAGGACACCGGATGGGGTAACGCAGCCGATTCGGCCGGCCCCTTCAGTGATCCAAAGGTTCCCGTCCGGCCCTGGGGCGATGCCGTTCGGTTGGCTGGCGAGGTTCTTGAGGGGGTAATCCAGCACCGCACCATCCTCTCCCATGCGCGCGACCAGATTACCGAGTTGCTCGGTAAACCATAGGTTGCTGTCGGGCCCGATGGTCATTGCGTAGTTGTCTCCAGCCACCGGCATGAGTACGGGAAAGGTGGAAACGGTGAAGACACCGCCATCGGGGGAGACGCGGCCGATCAAGCCGCCGCGCCCCGCAAACCAGATGTTGCCTGCAGCGTCCACGGCCACGTTTTCAGGGGCTGACGTGGGTATTTGGGTCTGAAGCGCCGCGACGGAGCCGCTAGTCTGGATGACCCCGATGGCGTTCCCTTCCAGCTCGGCGAAGTAAAGCACGCCTTCTCCGGCCGTGATGCCGAATGGGGCGCCCCCCTCGATCGAGGTCGGAAACTCGGCGATCTTGGGGATGGTGGGGCAGGCCCCGGACATCGGCGACCTGTCGATGCGACCGATCTGGTTGGCGACGCTTTCGGTAAACCAGAGGTTGCCATCCGGCCCGACCGCGATCGCCTGCGGCCCGCTGTTGGCGGTCGGGATGGGATACTCGGTTACCTGCCCGTCCATCGTGATGCATCCGATGTTGCTCGAGGCGCTCTCCGTGAACCAGATATTGCCATCCGGACCTGCCGCGATTCCTGTGGGCTCACTGCCTCCACTCGGCAGAGAGAATTCAACCACGTCGCCTGGTAGCCGGACGGTGACGCTGGCGCCTCCGTTCTCGTTTCCCGAGCCGGCCCCTTGTTTTCCGGCGCAGGCGAGGACTCCGAGGAGCAGCGCAGTCGGGAAAGCCTGGCGGGGCGTCATATTGCACCTCAGGCGACAGCAGACAACTTGCCAGGAAGGCACTCAACCCACGATTGCGTGACGTAGCGCCAAGGCTTCGACCCAGAGAAGGTGAGGTCTCGCCCCTCCCGGGCGTCATCCTTCCGTCGGCGCAGATGCCGGCGGTCGGAAAAGATCGTTCGGCAGCTGAAGCGGGGGCAATCGTCGGGCTACGGACCCGAGCGAGCACACGTGCGAGAGGCTCCGGCAGCTTCTCGCAAAGCAAACGACATGCGCATGTGATTCGTTGGCGAGACCAGGTCGTCCTCGCTGCTCGTCAGTTCACGTAATCGTGGCACGCACCTTCTCCGCAGTGTCGTTACTTTACGCGAGCCCGGCGCGACGAGGCGCACTTGAGTCGGCAACCCGCCTTTCGTGTGCGCCGCGAGGATTGGCTGGAAACGGCGGGCTTGGTTCGCAGGCCGTACGCAAAGGAGAGGGAGATGCCATCGTCGATGACGTCGAGGTACGGAGTCCTGGCGCGGGCCGCCGCCCTTGCGATCGCGGTCACGGTGGGTTCGGGCTGCAGCGGGCTGCTGAGCCCCGCGCCGGCCGCGAGCGGTGGGGCGCGCGTTGCTGTGGCGGCGCGATCCCTCTCCTCCGCAGTGGCCAGCGTGCAGCTGACCATTTCGGCCGGCAGCGCCGGAGGATCGGCCTTCTCGTCTATCGTGGAGACGATGACGCTTGGGACCGACGGCGCGTGGACCACGTACGTGACCGGTATTCCGGTTGGTCCAGGCCGATTGTTTGCAATTACGGCGCTCGACTCGTCGGGCAACACGCTCTACACGGGGTCCGGAACGGCGGACATCACCGCAGGCGCAGTAGCCACGGTAGTCATCACCCTCAACCAGACATCCGGGACCAGCTACAGCACCTCGGCGCCCGTCATCCAATACATCTCGGCCTCGGCGACCCTAGTGCCGCCCGGCGGGACCGTGCTCTTGGGCGCATCGGCGAGCGACGCGGACCCGACCGCGACCTTGACGTATCAATGGGCAGCCGTTTGCGGCACCTTCAACAGCGCGACCAGCTCTTCCGTCACCTGGACGGCGCCGAGCACGGCCGAGAACTGTCAGATTTCGGTTACCGTCACCAACAACGGCGGCTCCTCGGTGACCGCCTACCTCGTGATCGACGTGGGCATCACGACCGGCGATGTGCTCGTGACCGTCACAGGATCCACGTCTGCAGCGCCCGTGATCTCGGGCATGACGGTCCAGGTCTCCTACGGAACGACGCCAGCCGGCTCTTTGACGGAGACTGGCACAGTGGCGGTAACCGCGAGCGACCCCAATGGATCCACCTTGAGCTACGCCTGGACGTCGAATTGCTCCAGTCTGACTTTCGACACCGCGAGCCCGAATTCGCCCATGACGCCGGCATTCGCAAATGGCAATGCCAGCCAGGCTTGCGTCGTCACCGTCACCGTGAGCGACGCACTGGGAGGGACGGTCACCGGCGTGGTCGACGTTCCGGGAGCCCCCGCTTTCCAGTACGGGCCCGTCATCACGGTCACGACCCAGCCGAGTGTCACCGCCGGCGGAGTCGAAATCGTGAACCCGGGGGGTGCCGTGCCGCTTACCGTCCAGGCGACCGACCCACAGGGAAACAACCTGAAGTTCAGTTGGGCTGCGTCCGCTGGCACCATCACGGGGGAGGTGGATTCTACCCATGCTCCCTGGATGAGCGCGGTCACCTACAACGTGCCGAACCCGCTCCCTGCGAACATGCAGGTCACGGTCACGGTCACCGACACCGTGAACAACGAGTTCGCCACGCACGTCTTCACGTTTGCGGGCGCGTCGGCCGCCAACCCCTGCGCGGGACAGGCGAATGGCACCGCCTGCAGCACCGGGAACCTCTGTCTCACGGGGCAGACCTGTCAGGGAGGCGCCTGCAGTGGGGGAACGGCGGTCGTGTGCACTGCCTCGGATCAATGCCACTCGGCCGGAACGTGCAGCCCCTCGAGTGGTTGCTCGAATCCGGCCGTCACGAACGGCACTCCCTGCAACGACGGGAACGGCTGCACCACGAACGACGTCTGCGCGTCGGGTGTGTGCATGGGGGCGTCTGTGACCTGCTCCAACACTACGAACCTGTGCCAGGCAGCCACGGGCACCTGCGCGGCCACGAGCAGCACGACCTTCAGCTGCACCTACGCCAACCTTGCGAACGGGACGAGCTGCAGCGGCGGGAACCTGTGCACGCCGTACACCTGCACGGCAGGTGTTTGCGGGGGAACGCCGGTCACCTGTTCGGGCTCGGCCACCTGCAACCCCTCGACCGGCACCTGCAGCAGCGGTGCCTCTCCGGCTTTGTTGACGGGCGTCCTCACGGCGAGCGCGACCACCGTCGTTTCCGGGCAGACCTTCAGCGTTGCCTTCGCGGTCACGGACAGCGGAGGGACGGCGGCAGACGGCGTGCAGCCTGCCGCGCTCGGCGGAGCGACCTGCACGGGTGGGACGCCGGCGGCCATCACCATCCCGGCCGGCAGCACGACGACGTTCCAGTTCACGGGGTGCTCCATTACAGGCACGGCGAGCCCCGTCACTCTTTCCACGAGCGCTGCCGGCACCGACGCGGTGTCCTCGGCGAGCGTCAGCACGGGAACGGTCAGCACCTCGGTGGCGGTGACCACCCCCGTGGCCGTCGTGACCCCGCAGGTCGCCAGGGACCTTCCGGTCGTGGGTCCGACAGGCCTCGCCATGGACACCTCGGGCAATTCCTACCTGGTTGGCAGCATAACCTCCACGAATCCCGTGACCCTCGACGGACATTCGGTGCAATCGGACGGTAACTCGAACCTGTTCGTGGCCGCCTACGGCAGCGATGGTGTGAACACCTGGGCGCTCGGAAGCATCGGGGACGGAACGGATGCGGTGGAGGGTGTCGGAGCGGCGGTGACGAACAACGGCACGGTCGCCGCCATCGGCAGTTTCACCGGGACCTTCAGCATCCTGGGCTCCGCCGACAATACCAACTGCAGCGGCGCCGGGGGAACGTGCCTCTCGAGCGCGAGTGCCATCGACTTCCTGGTCGGCTTCGAGGCGAGCAACGGAACCGGGCTGTGGGCGAACCAGTTCAACGACGGCGAAGGGGAGCTTCGGGCGGTGGCGGCGAACGCGGGTGACGCCAGCGCGGCCCACGGAAATCGCATCGCTGTGTGCGGCTACGCGAACACCACCGCCCCGGCGAACCTCGTCGGGTCGACCGCCACGGCCGTCCCGTACAACAGCATCATCATCGGCGTCTTCAACTCATCGGGCACGAAGATCTGGGCGAGCCAGTTCATCGCGACCGGCGTCAACAACACGAGCCCGGCCTCGGACTGCCAGGCCTTGGCCATCGACGACAACGGCGACGTGTTCGCCACCGGCACTCTCCAGGGAGCGTCCCTCAACTTCGGCGGCGCCACCTCGGCGCTCACCGGGCCGGACTCCTCCCTGCGAAAGTACGTGTGGGTGGCGAAGTTCAACGGCACCACGGGCGCTGCCGAGTACTCGGCGATCTTCAACGGCACCGCCGGACTGCCCGTCCCGGGCGGCATCGCCGTGGATTCTGGCGACAACGTCAGCATCGCAGGTGAGTTCACGACGAACATCACCTTCGGCAGCACGACGTTGACGAGCGCCGGTGGCGAGGATGCCTTCGTGGCGCACTTGGGCCCCACGTTCACGCCCCTTTGGGCGGTTCGAATGGGCGGCACCATCGTGGACGTGGCGAACGGCGTGGCCGTGGACTCGACGGGTGAGGTGTTCGCGGTGGGCACGTTCAACAGGACCGCCACCATCTCGGGCACCTTCGGGACCTATGGGGCGGACCTCGTCACCACGGGCGCCTCGTCGAACCCGTTCTTGCTGCAGGTCAACGGGGCCACCGGCGCGATCGACTTCGCCACGTCCTACGGGGACAGCGCCACGTCCTCGGCGACCGGCATCGCGGTGAACCGGTACGGGACGAGCGCGCTGAACCAAGTCGCCGTCGTGGGCACGTACGTGTCCACGCTCAATTTCCCCGCTCCGGCGGGCTCTATCACGGCGACAAACGCGACCGACGTCTGGCTCACGACGGCCAGCTTGCAGGTTCCGTGAGGTGCGCGAGGCGGGGTCGCCGCGACGAGCGGCGGCCCCGCCAGGAGCGCCGGCTGTTCCAGGAGGACCGCCTCATGCGGGCTTTCCTCCCGATTTCATCGAGCAAGGGCCGGTTCGAGCAACGGCCGAGTGGGCTCATCGAAACGTGCGACCGTTCGCACAGGGAGATAACGACATGGATGTCCGACGAACGCTTGTTCTAGCCGTGCTTGGGCTTCCCCTCTTCGCTCTGGCCAATGCACCGGTGGGCTCCTGCGACTACACGTCTCAGGACCCGAAGGACAAGGGGCTCACCTTCTGCGCGCACGTTGCCGACGTGGCGCAGTGTAACGCCGAGGCGACCAAGAAGAGCTCGGAGGCCTGGGTGAAGGCGCATCCGCCGAAGTTCACGCCGGGCGTGCGGTGCGACGCCAAGGGGCCGAGTAAGAAGGCGAAGGCGAGCGCCAAGGCGACCGCGACGGTGAAGAGCGAGAAGGGAACGACGACGCCGACGAACGCAGCAAAGAGCGCGGCTGCGTCCCCCGCGCCGTAGCGGCCTTTCCAGTTCTTCTGAGCGGCGCAGGCGGCCTCCGTCGGATGGGCCAGCTTTAGCCGGCTTTCCGTCGAGCGATGGAAGCCTGAACCAGGGAGGCGGCGCGGCAGGGGGCAGCTCTCCCGCCGCGCCAGCCTTTTCTCGAGCAGTTCAACAAGCCTTGACGTCTCGGCGCGAGCCCCCTTCCGGGCTGAAAGAGAAGGAAGGGGGCGGATAGCTTTTCCCGCGCCTCGAGCCGACGGCCTCCGGTGACTGACTCTCTTGCGAATGACTGACGCATTTTGTGTGGCGTGCGTCCCGCCGCTGTAACTCGCTCGTCCCACCGATCAGTGAAGGACGAGAGCGCGGTGGCTCCTTCTCAAAACGCGCCGCCGAAGGGCGAGCCGGCGAGCGCCTTCGGTAACAGACGTGTAGCGAGCGTTGCGCGCTCTTTGCGCATCCGCTCCACGGGGGCGGCGAGGGAAGAGAGTACGGTGGCGCCACCTCGCGGGGGGAGGGAACTCAACGTGACGGCTGAAGTTCACCCCGCGCGGCTACTCGTCTAGGAGGCGCAAATGTCGAAGCAAAGCTGTATCCCGAGGGTAGTCCTCGGCGCACTGATGGTGATGGTGGCGGGAAAGGCCGCGGCGCAGTGCAGCGTCAGCCTGACCAACTCCCAATGCTACCACCTGAGGGGCTCCGACACGCTGTTTGACATCATGACCACGAGCATCGCCACCGCGGTCTCGCAGGGGGTGCTGGGAGCGAACGAGCTCGCCTACGACGGCTCCGGCTCGGGCAACGCCGAAAAGCAGCTGGCATACGATTCGGGGAGCGGCACCCCGCTCACCGGCGCGACGATACCGCTCGGCGTGCAGTCGATCGGCCCCATGTCCCGGAACTTCCGGCCCACCTACATTGACGCCGCGTCGGCAGGCTTCGCCGCCGCGGACGGCGCCACGAGCTCGAAGCAAGGGCACGCGGCCTGGGCGCCGACTTGCTACAACGTCGTCGGCCTGGACGCCGCTCTCGTCATCACTCCGTCTTCGGGAGCGGGGTCTGCCTGCAAGAACCTGAGCTTTTCGACCTTCGTCGACAACGCCATCTCGTACGACCCGACGCAGCGGGCGGTCACCAACAACACGACCCTGCCTACCAAGTTCGGCAACGGGTCGGCGTTCAACAACCCCAGCTCGACCGCCAACTACAGCAGCCTTCTCATGGTCCTTCTCGGCGGAGTGGACGGCTCCGGCACCATCGCCGCCTGCTCCGATCCGCGCCGCGTCGAGGCAGCCCAGGACTTCGCCAACTGCATGGGCGTGGACCATATCGAGCACATCTTCCGCCGCGACGACAACTCGGGCACTACGTCCACCTTCCAGGACCGCATCATCACCATCGCCAGCAGCGCCGACCCGCGCTATCCATGGATCGGCGGCCGCTTCTGCAACGGCATCTCGGACGGCGGGATCAACGGCACGGTGGCTCAGCAGGGCGTTTGCTCTGGCTCGAGCTACCAGCCCTGCGGCGCCTATGCGACGTATCTGAACGGCCTTACCGGAACCGGCAACAACTTCCCCACGACCTGCACCAATTCAAGCGAGACCTGCAACAACGGGCACTGCGGCGTCCTCTGCGGTCAGTCGGGTGAAGCCGCCTGCGCCGGCACCCAGGCCTGCTACTACAACCTCAACAACTACGACCTCGACCCCATCCGCCGTCCTTGCTCGGCCGCCGTTGCCGGGGCCGTGGCTCCGACCACCTGCACGGACATGATCTCCGGCGCTCCCTGCCTGGCGAGCGACAACAACCCGAACTGCACCCAGGGTCTCGTGATTGCACTCACGGACACCGACCCGGACGCGACCGACATCACGAACTCGATCTCGGCACGCATCTCCGGCGATGGCTCCGGCCGGACCATCGGCTACGCGGGTCTCGAAGCCGTGGTGCCTGGCAAGGGCACGAAGGGCGTCTCCTTGAACACCATCAGCTACGCGGCGCCGAACGTCCGCACCGCGAGCTACCTCATGGCCCGCCGCCTCTTCCTGCAGAACACCTACCAGCAGGCTCCTCCGGGAACGCCGCCGTATCCGAACAGCAACGCGAACGGCACCTTCGACCAGCCGAGCGACACCGCCGGTCCGAACATCGCCTTCACCGGTTCCGGCGAAACTGGGATCGGGGGTGGGACGAGCCAGCTCACCGCGGAGCAGAACCTCTTCGCCTGGATGCTTCCCGGCTCGAACCACATCAACATCGACCCCATCGTCAGCAAGTACTTCTTCGTGACCTGCGGGACCGACCCGACGGTCGACCCGTGCGGGCTCTCGAACAACCTGTGCGCCACCAGCCCGGCTGCCCCGGTGGCTGCTGCGCTCGGAAACTACCTCCCGAACGGGGCCTTCGGCGGCTCGAGCGGGACTCTCGGCGCGAAGACCATCAACAGCGCGGGCCAGCAGTGGAACGGGTCGACCGCGGCCACCATCACCGGCTGCGGGACTTCCCTCTGCGTGAGTGGCACCTGCAGTTCGGGGAGCTGCCCGCTCGCGACCGGCCGCGCGTCGAACTTCGCCTGCAGCCAAAACAGCGACTGCGCGAGTGGCGTCTGCACGGACACCCTCGGGCTCGGAGAGGCACCCGCCTCCCTCCTCTGCCAGTAGAGGCGGGCGCAAAAGAGACAGGGAACCGCTGAAAGCAGGCCGGGACGCAGCGGCGAGGGGCCGTCTGCGCCCGAACGTCAACCAGTGCATCGAACGGAGACAGCAATGAACCCCATGGTAACGAAGTTCCGCAGCCTGGTGCTGCCCGCCTTTATGGCGATGGCAGTGCTGGCGGCGGGCTGTAGCGGGAGCAACAGCTCGCAGCAGGCGGCCAAGGGCAGCGCCAAGGTGGGCGTGAAGGTGAACGCCCTCACCGCGACCCAGATCGCCAAGATGACGCTCGTCGTCACCGAAGGCGGCAACACCGTCGTCACCACCAACCTCACCAACAACGACCTCACCAGCTACCTCTCCTGGAGCGGCTACGTGCAGGGCATCCCCGCCGGCACGGCCACCTTCGCCATCACCGCCTACGACGGCAGCAACAACGTCCTCTACTCCGGCAGCGGCACCGCCGCCATCGTCGCCGGTCAGACGGCAAGCGTCTACATCGTGCTTCAGGGACCGAACAACGGCGGCTTCCAGAACACGCTGCCGCAGGTCGAGCTCCTGACTGCCTCCACGAACACGGTCACGGTGGGGACGACGCCCCCGCCGGCCCCGGTGACGCTGACCTTCGAGGCCAACGAGCCGGTGACAGGCAACACCATGACCTACGCCTGGGCCGACACCTGCGGGGACACCTTCACCCCCGCCAGCGGCTCGCTCGCCAGCAACACGGTCACGTCCGTGCAGTGGACGCCTCCCACCAGCGTCCCGGCATCGGGCGCTTGCACCCTCTCCCTCACCATCAGCGACAACCAGCAGGGCTCGGTGACGGCGTACCTCTCCATCACCATCCAGTCTCCCAGCACCGGCGGCGTCAATGTGAGCGCCTATCCGAACACCTGGCCGGTGATCACCTCGCTCTCGGCGCACGAGACCTTCACCAAGAACTCGTCCGGCCAAGTCATCGGCGTCGACATCGACCTCGTGGCGAACGCGGTGGACGCGGACGGCGATTGGCTCGAGTACACCTGGACGTCCCCGAACTGCAACACCCCGACGGCGTCGCACGCCGTCGGCTTCACCAGCAGCGCGGTGCTGACGCCCACGAACACGCTGGCGCTCGGCCCGGGCGCCATCTCCTCGAGCACCGTCCACTTCACGGCTCCGGCCTCGACCACCGCCTGCATCGTCCAGGTGGCGGTGACCGACTACTGGCCGAACCTGATCCCGCCGGCCAGCTCGGGCCTGGCGCCTGCTCGCGGCGGCGACACCATCGGCCTCATCAACGCTTCCGCTCCGACCGACTTCCAGTTTGCCCCGCAGATCACTCAGTACTCCTCGCCGAGCGCGCCGGTCTCCGGCACGGTCACGTCCAACTCCTCGAGCTACACGGTGCAGCCCGGCCAGCAGATCCAGCTCTCCCTGAGCTTCGTTGACCCGACCCCCAGCTTCGACCCGTCCGGTCTTCCCTTCACCGTGCTCTGGCAGCAGAACGGCGGCAACCTCCAGTACGCTCCGAACGGCGCTCCCGGGCAGAACACCGGCTCGAGCCCCGGCTTCAGCCAGAACGTCTGGACAGCCGCTTCCCCGACGTACATCGCCAACTCGTTCGTGAAGGTCACCGTCACCAACTCCCAGGGCCTCTCGGCGAGCTACACCTGGAACTTCCTCCCGGCGAACCCCTGCAACGGCTCGAACGTCGGCGCCTCCTGCAACACCGGGCTTGGCCTCTGCGCCCCGAACGGGCAGTGCACGGCTCAGGGCACCTGCGTGGATCCGAACGCCGTGGTTTGCAACGCCCCGGCGCAGTGCCAGGAGGCGGGCGTCTGCAACCCGAGCAGCGGGACCTGCGTCTACGGAGACCAGCCTGCCGGCACGGCCTGCAACTTCGGGACCTCTCCCGGCTGCTTCACTGGCAGCTTCTGCTCCGCCGGTGCCTGCACGGCCGGCACGGCCGTGGTCTGCAACACGCCCACCGACACGCAGTGCCAGGCCGCGATCGGCACCTGCAACTCCACGGGCAACACCACCTTCACCTGCAGCTACACCCCCGTCGGCAACGGCACCGCTTGCAACTACGGATCGGCCCCCGGCTGCTTGACCGGGAGCGCCTGCCAGAACGGCGCCTGCACGGCCGGTACCCCCGTGACCTGCACTCAGTCCGCGAACCCCTGCGAGGCCTCGACCGGCACCTGCACCTCGACCGGCAACACCACCTTCACCTGCAGCTACCAGCCCGTTGCCAACGGCAGCAACTGCAACACGGCCGGCGCCTGCATCTCCGGCCAGACCTGCCAGGCCGGCGCCTGCACCGGCGGCTCGGCGGCTTGTCCGGCGAACGATGACTGCACGGTGAGCAACAACCAGGCGGTGTGCGCGGCGACGGTCGTCGCTCCCCAGGTCGCGAAGGACCTCCCGGTGGTGGGCCCGGTCGGACTCGCCATCGACTCCTCGGCGAACAGCTACCTCGTGGGGTCCGTCACCTCCACGAACCCAGTCAGTCTCGACGGGCACGCCGTGCAGTCCGACGGCAACTCGAACCTGTTCGTCGCCGCCTACAACGCGAGCGGCGTGGCCCAGTGGGCGCTCGGCGGGATCGGGGACGGCACCGACCCGGTCTACGGCGTCGGAGCGGCGGTAACCAACAACGGCACCGTGGCCGCCATCGGCAACTTCACCGGTACCTTCAGCATCAACGGCGGCGTGGGCAGCTGCACCGGTGCTGGCGGGACCTGCCTCTCCAGCGCGAGCGCCATCGACTTCTTTGTGGCGTACAACGCCAGCAGCGGCGCGGGTCTGTGGGCGAACCAGTTCAACGACGGCGCGAACGGCAAGCTCACGGCTGTGGCCGCGAACGCCGGCGACAGCAGCGCGGCTCACGGGAACCGCATCGCGGTGTGCGGCTTCGCCAACACCACCGCACCGACGAACCTCGTCGGCGCATCGGCCACGGCTGTCCCCTACAACAGCATCGTCGTCGGCGTCTTCAACTCGTCGGGCGCGAAGATCTGGGCTAGCCAGTTCATCGCCACCGGCGTGTCCAACACCAGCCCGGCCTCCGACTGCCAGGCGGTGGCCATCGACGACAACGGCGACGTCTTCGCTACCGGCACGCTCCAGGGCGCGTCGCTCAACTTCGGCGGCGCCACCTTGGCGCTCACCGGGCCGGACTCCTCCCTGCGGAAGTTCGTGTGGGTGGCGAAGTTCAACGGCACCACCGGCGCGGCCGAGTACTCGGCGATCTTCAGCGGCACCGCGGGCTCGCCCGTTCCGAGCAGCCTGGCGGTGGATGCCACCGACAACGTCAACGTCGCGGGTGAGTTCACCACGAACATCACCTTCGGCAGCACGACGCTGACGAGCGCCGGTGGCGAAGACGCCTTCGTCGCTCACCTCAACTCCACGCTCGCACCCGTCTGGTCGGTTCGCCTCGGCGGCACCATCGTCGACGCGGCGAACGGCGTGGCCGTGGATTCGTTCGGCGACGTGATCGCGGCGGGTGTCTTCAACAAGACCGCCACCATCTCGGGCACGTTCGGCACCTACGGGACGAACCTCGTCACTACCAGCACCACCTCGTCGAACCCGTTCGTCCTCAAGATCAACGGGACGTCTGGCTCCATCGACTTCGCCACGTCCTTCGCGGACAGCGCGACGTCGTCGGCGAGCGGGGTTGCGGTCAACCGGTACGGCTCGACCACGCTCAACCAGATCTCGATCGCGGGCACGTACGTGTCCACGCTCACCCTGCCGGCTCCGGCAGGAGCGATCACGGCGGTGAACGCGACCGACGTGTGGCTGGCGACGGCGAAGCTGCAGTAGCAATCGTTTGGCGGGCACCCCCCGCGGGGTGCTCGTAGAGAAGGTGGCCGCCCGCAAGAAGGATTGCGGGCGGCCTTCTTCTTTGGAGGGGCCCCGGCGGGGATGCCGCGCCTCTCTCGACACAGCGCAGAGTTCACAGAGTCGCCTTCGGTCCATCCGATGCGGCTGGGCTACACCAGCGACCATGGTCGCCGGGGTTGCCTTTTTGGCTGCGAGGCGAGTCGCCTTATTCCTTGGCGTTTCTCTTCTCTTTGCAGCTTGTGGAGGGAGTTCGCCGCCGGGGGGGGTCCGGATTCCTGTGGGAAACCTCTGTGCAAACGTCGTCTGTGTCCCGAGCGACAACTGCCATGGAGCCGGCACCTGCGACCCGTCCACTGGCCTCTGCTCTTCGGGGCAGGCCACGAGTTGTCCGAGTGGACAGGCCTGCGACCTGAGCGACGGCCTTTGCACGGATCTCTGCGCCAACGTCCAATGCGCGTCGGGGAGCTGTGATCCGTCCACGGGCCTGTGCTCTTCTGGCTCGGGGACGACTTGCCTGAGCGTTCCGAGCTGTTCGGCTGAGGCCTGCCCCGGAGCGCTCGTCTGCTTGGCGACCGGCTGCTGCCAAAGCCCGGTCACACCGAGCGAATCGGCAGCGAAAGACCTTCCGGTGAGCGGGCCGGCGGCGCTGGCCATGGACTCGAGCGGCGGCAGCTACGTCGCCGCGGTCATCAACTCGGCGACGGCCGTGAGCTTCGACGGGAATACGGTCTCGTCGGGGGCCGGCGCGGACGCCTTCGTGGCGAAATACGACACCGCGGGAACGGCCCAGTGGGCGCTGGCCCTCGGGAGTGGCCTCCTCTCGAACCCTGCGGACGCTGTGGGCGTAGCGGTGACGAACGACGGCACGCTGGCCGTCGTCGGCCGGTTCAGCGGCTCGTTTTCGATTGGCCCGAGCGCGCTCTCGAGCGGCTCCCCGGTTGATTACGTTGCGGGCCTGAGCGCGGCGGACGGGGCCGGCCTGTGGGCGCTTCCGTTGGACAACGGGCCGAGCGGGTCCCTCCGAGCGGTGGCAGCGAACCCCGGCGACGGAGGCCACGGAAACCTCGTCGCTGTCTGCGGGGTGGCGAACGGAGGGGCGCCGACAGCCCTTGTCGGCCCGAGTGGAACGGCACTTCCCTACGACAGCCTCGTCATCGGCGTCTTCAGCTCCGCCGGGACGATCCTTTGGGCGAATCAGTACATGGCCACGCCGTTCAGCGACAGCTTGCCCACGGTGAGCACGGCAGTGCCGACCGCCGAGTGCGATGCCGTCGCCGTCGACGACGAGGGCAACGTCTACGCAGCCGGCTCTTTCCTCGGGGCAGCGCTCCGACTCGGCACCGGAGCGACGCTCACCGGACCCGCAGAGGCGAATGCATTCGGGAACAACCTCTGGGTGGCGGAGTTCCAAGGCACCAACGGCGCGGTAAAGGCGGCGCAGGTTTTCCAGGGCGGTAGCAATGAGGGAATCATCAACCCCACGAGCCTGGCCGTGGACTCGGTCGGGAACCTTCTCGTGGCAGGTCGCTTCACCATCAGCCTTTCCTTGAATAGCTCGATCACCGTGACGAGTTCGGGCGCCACGGACGCGTTCGTAGCGAAGTTCGGCGCCGGGCTCGAGCCAATGTGGGCGGTGAGCCTGGGCGGCTCGTGGGCAGATTCGGCGAGTGGGGTGGCCGTGGACTCCCGAGGCGACGTGCTAGTGACCGGCTTCTTCACGGAAGCAGCGACGGGCGCCGCTACGCTCGCGGCTCCCACTACGGAACCTACGCCGTTCCTCATGGAGCTCGACGGGGCGACCGGCGCGACGGGCTTTGCCGTGGCATACGACGATGTTTCGGGCGGCGCCAGCGCCACGGGGGACGGGGTAGCCGTGAACCGATTCGCCTCGGCAGCCAACCAAGTCGCCCTCGCCGGATCCTTCCAAGGAACGCTCGAGCTCCCCCCGGCTTTCCTCACGGCCACGAACCCGAGCGGGGACGTCTTCCTCTTCGGAGGCCAGCTCAAGTAGTGCTCTCGCCCCCGTCGGCCCGAGCTCCCTTGGCGCAATGCCAATGCACCTCTGGCAACTCTCCCACGTATTACGGCCTTCAAGAGTTCACGCAGATGCCTCCGAAGGCGGCGGCCGGGAAAGCCTAGATGGTCTCCGCACCCGAGAGCTCGGCCGTGCCGGAAGAGCTTTCGCAGCTCCAGCGGAAACTCGGTCCGTGGCAGTTCTCGGGCCGAAGCCCCTCCAGAGGAGGGACTGGAACCATCGCAGCGGGAGGTTGGCGATGAGGAGCGGCCCGTCGGACTCTCTTTGGCGAAGTTGGCGGTCGGTGGCGATGTGGGGATGTGCGGCCGCGCTTCTCATCGCGAGTGGTGCCGCGAGAGCTGGAAACATCCTCCGCGCCAGTAGCGCCGCAACGGCTCCCGGATCGGCTGCGGCCATTGCGGCGGCGCAAGCCGCCCAGGCGGCGGCTGCCGCCGGTCAGGATGCCCAGAACTCGCTCCAGCAAGCTCTCGGGGCATTTCGCCAGTGGCAAGCCGCGCAGGAGGTGGCTCGCGCCGCGGGGCAGGGAGCAGCGTCTAACGTTCCGAACGGTCTCGTGCCGGGTGGATTGGAGATCGCTCCGGGGACTCCCCCGAGTGGAGCCATCCTCGAGACGCCGGTCACCAAAGGTGGCCGCACCGAGGTCACCATCGACCAGACCCAGCAGAGAGCCATCTTGACCTGGGACACGTTCAACGTCGGGAGCCAGACGGACGTGCTTTTCGACCAGCATCTGGGCGGCGCCAACGCGCCGAGCTGGGTGGTCCTAAACCGCGTCCTCGACCCGAACGGGAATCCCACGCAGATCCTGGGCAGCATCAGCGCAGCGGGGCAGGTCTACATCATCAACGCCAACGGGGTGATCTTCGGTGCTCACTCGCAGGTGAACGTCGGCTCACTCCTGGTTTCCGGCCTGAACCTTCTCCCGCCCGCCGGGACCGGACTTCAGACGTACTTCGAGAGCGCGACCACGCCACTCTACCAGCTCGCCTTCGGCGCAGCTGCGGGCCAAGGAGGAGCCGTGACCATCGACCCCGGCGCCAGCATCGCCGCGGCCGATGGGGGCAGGGTGGTGCTTCTCGGTGGGCAGGTCCAGAACGGAGGCTCCATCGTCGCTCCGAATGGCGAGGTGTTTCTCGCTGCAGGGAGCACGGTGCAGCTCGTCGCCCCCACGAGCACAAGCGGCCCGCTGGTCGGCCTGAGCCCTCCCATCACCGGGAACTCCTACCCCACCATCGGGACAATCAGCGCGGACGGCGTCGTCACGAACAGCGGCCTTATCTCCGCGCCTCTCGGCAGCATCGTCATGGTCGCGCAGCAGACGAACCAGAATGGGCTTCTCAACGCCACGACGGGCGCGCAGGCGAGTGGCTACATCTACCTGGGCCTGGCCGGGGGCGTCACCACCTTCGGCGGAACGAGCGTCACGCAGATCCTCCCGGACGCGGGGGGCCAGCCGGTCATCGGCACCACCTGGAGTCAACAGTCACAGGTCGTCGTGCACGGGGACCAGATCGTCCTCCTCGACGGAGCCTCCATCTACGCTCCCTCGGGGAACGTGCAGCTCCAGGCCGTCATGACCACCGATCCCACCGGATCTGGGGTCGACGATTCCCGCATCTACGTGGGCTCCGGGGCGCGCATCGACGTGTCCGGGCTGCTGGACGTGCAGGTGCCCATGGCGCAGAACAGCATCGAGGCGACGCTCGGCCTGAACGAGCTCGCCAACAATCCGCTGCTCCGCAACAACCCGGCCTTCCACGGGCAAACGGTCTGGTTCGACGGGCGATTCGGCGTGAACGAGCAGGTCGCCGATCTTTCGGGGTACTACAACCTGATTCAGCGTGACGTCACTCAACTGATGACGAACGGCGGATCGGTCACGCTGAACGCCAACACCATCATCACGCGCCAGGGCTCGGTCATCAACCTCTCCGGCGGCAGCCTTGCCTACCAGGGCGGCTACGTGAAGAGCTCCGACTTCATCGACCCGAACGGGAACGTCGTGCCCATCGAGGACGCGGTGCCGGGTGTGGCCTACGTGGGCATCAGCAACGAGTTCACAGTGAACCACTCCCGGTGGGGCGTCCTCGACACCTACTCGTCGCCCTTCGCCCTGGTCACTCCGCAGTACGAGCCGGGGTACGTGCAGGGAGGAAACGCCGGAAGCCTCACGGTGGGAACCAACGCCCCCGTTTGGTTCGGTCTCGGATTCACCGAAAGCGGTGGTTACGTCACGCCGCCCGTGAATCCGTCTGCGACCGGAGCCTATCGGATCTTCGATGGCCAGATAACGGCCACCACGGTCGTCGGACCGAACCAGACGCAGCCGAACACGGGCTCGAGCGCCCTCACCCAGGTGTGGCAGGAACAGCCGACCGGCGCCACCCTGACGATCAACAACGCCGGCAACGTCACCGTGGTCCCCAACTACAGCCCGCTGCTGAGTGCCGGGTTCGGGCCGGATAGCAAGGTCGACCCCTCGCTCCAGTACCAGATCGAGCTTCCGGGCAACTGGTTCAACGGTGGTTCCGCGGCTCACCCCGCCCCCGGTGTTTTCAGCTCTGCGACGATCAGCTGCGGGTTGGATCCAGACGGGAGCTCGCAGACGGACACGGCCGGCACCACGAACCGTGCCTATGGCGGGTACCTGACGATTGGTCAAGGAGTCACGGTCGACATGGGCGACCAAGGGGCTCGAGCGCCGGGCCTGGCCGCTTTTGCGTTCTCGGGGACGAGTGCCCAGATCGACGGCACCATTTTGGCGCCCGGCGGGAACGTGAGCCTGTCCGCCCTGCAGCTCGCGAGCGCGCAGACCCTGCAAAATGGCGGGGAGACGGCCGTGGCGAACGAGAATGCCGTCGTCGTTTCCTCCACGGGAGTGATCGACGTCGCCGGCCGTCTCACCAACTACTTCCAGGACGGATACCAAGGCCCGCTGCAGGCCTTGAACGGGGGGAACGTCTCGATCACCGCCTCCAAAGTGGCGCTCGAGCCCGGTTCGCTCGTGGACGTATCGGGTGGTGCCGAGGTGAACACGAAGGGCAAGGAGGCGCAGGCCGGGAACGGCGGCTCGATCTCCATCAACGTGAGCAAGTGGTACGACCCGGATCCCAATCAATACCTGAATCAGGTCACCTCGGGTTACGTCGAGCCGCCCTTTCAGGGATCGCTCCTCCTCGGCGGAGAGCTCGACGGATACGCCGTGGGGAAGGGCGGCTCCCTTGCCGTCATCACCGGCTACCACGTCGTCATCGGCAACAGCCTGCCCGGAAACGACACCGGTCCCAGCTACCGTCTTTTCACCCCGGGGTTCTTCACGCAAGGCGGGTTCTCGTCCTACACCATCGTGGGCGAACAGGGCATCACGGTGAGCGAGAACGTGGTGGTGAGTCCCTCCACCGAGACGCTCGTCTTCTCGACGAGCGCCGCCTCCCTTCCCACCGGGACGCGACTCGACGGCGTCCTCCCCCTTTGCGGTTCGGCGCAGTGCCTCGGCCAGGCGACGCCGAACCCGATGAGCATCACCCTTTCTACCTTGCCCTACACGTCCGCCGTGTCTCCGGCCGTGGTGCTCGAAGCAGGAGCGAAGATCGACCTCTCCTCCTATCCCGGATCCGCGGTGAATCTCAGCTCCCAGGACGTGGAGATCGACGGCACCATCGACGCTCCGGGAGGCGCGATCGATCTCTTCGCGCAGAACGCCAACCACGGCACTCTCACGTTGAATCCCGGAGCGGCGCTGACCGCGAGCGGCTACCAGAACCAGACCTATATCGGGAACGACCAGGTGGTCCGCAGCGTCGGTGCGGGCGGCACGGTTTCCCTCTCCTCGGACGACTCCATCGACATCGAGCCGGGTGCTTCCATCAACGTCTCCGGCGTCAAGGGATTCGCCGACCTCCCGAGCGGGGTGGGGGGCCCTGGCGCGGCGACCTACGTGCCGGTGGCGGTGGACGGAAATGCCGGCTCCGTGAGCATCACCGCGGCGACCGGCCTGGTGGCGGGCAACCTCTCGCTGGCCCCCGGAGGCCCTTCGGGGCTCGGGGGCTCCCTGGCCATCTATCGAAACACCTCCGGAGGCGCGGTCGCCGACCCGTTGATCGTGGCGCCAACCGCCACGGAGGCGAAGGCGAGCGGGCTTGGCGCCTCGGATCTGGTGGTAGGGGCCGACGTGATTACCAGCTCGGCGGCGGACAATCTCACCCTGCAGACGGTCGCTCCGAACACCCAAACCGTGGGGACCAACCATGACGCCATTCTCTTCCTCGGCGACGTCAGCCTGCAGGCGCGCAACTCCATTACCCTGGTGGCGCCCGTCCTCGGCACCTATGTGGAGACGGGCCAGAGCCCGGCAGCCACATCCGTCGCCCTGACCTCGAGCTACGTGGATCTCCAAGGGGGAGTGTCGAGCACGAAAAACCTCACGTCCCTCGTCGGATCGGAGAACCTGAACAGCACCCTCACCGTCAACGCGGACGTGATCGACGTGGCGAGGACCTTGTTCCTCGGGTGCCTCGAAGCGGGCTGCGCCTCCGGAGGCTTCGGAACCGCGAACCTGGGCACGAAGGGCTTTGCCACGAGCTTCGGCATGCTCGAGACGACGGACATTCGCCTCTCCGACCGGGACGCAGCTGGAAACGCTTCCAGCGAACCGGGACTGATCTCGAGCGGAGGGATCGTCTTCACCTCAGCGCAGGTCTATGTCACCTCGCGGCAAGAGGGAACGGACCCGCTCGAAAGGCCGGCCGGCGACCCCGGTTTCCAGGTGTCGTCGCAGGAACAGATCGCCATCGTCGGCACGAGCAACGCGAGCCCCCCTCCCGTCCCGCAATCCTTCGGCGAGCGGCTGACCCTGGAAGCTCCCACCATCGACCAGGGAGGCGTCTTGCGCGCCCCGCAGGGACAGCTCTTTCTGGTGGGGGAGGGGACGAACGGGTCCGTGACCCTCGAGCCTGGAAGCGTGACCTCCGCCGCCCTCGGAGGCGTGACGGTGGCGTTCGGACCGGTGGCAACGGGCGGAGTCTTCGCCGGCTACGAAAGCGCAGGGGAGAGCCCGACGAAGTCGGTAAATCTGAGCGCACCCCATGTCTCCGTGAAAAAGGGCGCGGTGATCGACGTCTCGGGCGGCGGCGACCTGGAAGGGTACATCTGGACGGCGGGCATCGGAGGGACGCAGGACGTCTTGAGTTCCCTGAACGGGTTTGCCGTGGTCCCGAGCATCGGCTCCGGACCGGTTCCGATCGCTCCGGTGAGCAGCCTCAGCGATCCCAGGCTTTCGGTAGGAGACACCGTATATCTGCAGGGCGTTCCCGGCTTGCCGAACGGCACCTACACGCTCCTGCCCGCCCATTACGCGCTCTTGCCGGGGGGCTTCCTCGTCGTGCCCATGGCCGGCAGCTACGCCTCGCCCATCCCCACCACGTACAACTCGGATGGGTCGGTGGTGGCGAGCGGGTACGAGACCCGGTCGGGAACTCCCGGGTACGAGCTGTTCGTCGTCATGTCCCAGCAGGTATTCGGGGAGTACAGCGAGTTCACGAGCTACTCGTTCAACCAGTTCGCAACCAACCTGGCTGCGCAGGCCGGGGCTGTGGTCCGGACCCCGAACGACGCGGGCACGGTGGTCCTGAACGCGGGGCAGAGTTTGTCGCTGCTGGGAACGGGGCGGCTGCAGGGCGGTTCCGACGGTCTGCTCGGCAACCTGGACATTTCGGCGACGGACATCGCGGTGGTGGGCGCGGGCGTTGTGGCCCCGACCGGCTACGTGACCGTGGAGGTGCAGTCGCTCGAAGACTTCGGGGCGGGAAGCGTGCTCATCGGCGGAACGAGGACGCAGTCGGCGACCAATACCTTGCTCACCGTGAACTCCGACAACGTGCTCGTGAACACGGGGAGAGATGCATGGACGGCCCCCGAGATCCTGCTCGCGGCCACGAACTCGGTGACGGTGGCGGACGGCGCGGTCCTCCGAGCGAAGACCACCTCGGGGAACGTGTCCCTCGACACGAGTCCCATCCTCTACCAGCCGCAGTCGGCGCCGGCCGGCCAGAACGATTTCGCTTTCCTGCGGCTTTCGGCAGGCCCCAGTATCCCGGTGTCGCCGGAGAGCGCAATCGCCGCCGATTCCTCCACGATGGGGAGCCTGTTTCTCGGGACGGGGTCCCGGGGCGCGATCCTCTCGGCCAGCGGATCGATGGCCCTGCAGGGGACCTACGGGCTCAGCATCTCCCCCTCCTCGACCCTGGCCTCGCCCCAGCTCGATCTCGCCTCGACCATCGTGAACCTGGGCAATGTGCCTTCCGGCACCCCAGGTGCCACTCTGGGGACGAGCCAACTCGCCACGCTCGCGAGCTCGTCCGCTTTGCTCTTCCAGGGGGACGAGTCCATCCAGATCTACGGGTCCATTTCGCTGGGAAGCGGGGGCGCCGCCCTGCAGTCGGTGACGCTCGACAGCCCGCTCGTGCAGGGGCATGCGGATGCGACCGGAAACGCTCAGATCACCGCGGGCGCGCTGACCTTCGAGAACACAGTCTCCGGAAATGCCAGCGGATCGGCCGGGGGCCCAGGACCGGCCGGGACGGGCAACCTCACGCTGCAGGTGGGCACGCTCGGCCTCGGCGCTGGAGCGGTTCAGCTCTCGGGATACGGCTCGCTCCAGGGGAGCGCGGGGGTGCTGGAAGCCCAGGGCACGGGAAGCTTCGCCTTCGGCGGAAACGTGTCTCTCTCGGTCGGCCAGGTCACCGCCACGTCCAACACCGACTACACCCTCTATGTCGGCGGGGCCATGAGCCTGGTGCAGGGGAGCGTCCCCGCCTCGTTTTCCGCCACCTCGAGCCTCGGAGCGAGGCTCTCCGTCCAGGCGTCTTCGTTCAGCCTGGATACGCAGGTGCTTCTGCCGGCTGGAACGTTCCAGGCAGCGGCCACGAACGGGCCCTTGCAAGTCGGTTCACACGCGATCATCAACGTGAGCGGCGCGGAGGTGGCGCTCGAAGATCAATCCGAATTCGCGCCCGGCGGCCTCATCGAGCTCAGCGCCACTGGAGATCTCGCCATCGCCAGCGGAGCGAGCCTCAACGTCTCCGGCGCCGCTGGCGGCGGGAGCGCCGGTGCGATCGAACTCGTCGCCGGCTCTCAGAACAACGCCTCCATCGCGGCCGGCACGCTCGGCGGCAGCGCGGCAGCGGGCTACGCCGGCGGCTCCTTCTCGCTCGACTCGGGCACCTACGGCGCATCTCCCAGCGACCTCTCCGGGCTCTACGCCGCGCTGGGCGCGGCCGGGTTCAGCTCCTCCGTCTCCATCCGGATGCGGAACCAGAACCTGACCGTGGCCGCAGGCGACACCATCCAGGCGAGTCAGGTGACGCTCCAGGCGGACGCGGGGTTGGTCACGGTCGCCGGCCAGATCCTGGCGAACGGGACGTCCGCCCAGCCGAACGGCGGCACGATCCAGATCGTGGGGGGACAGGGAGTAGAGGTGGATTCCACCGCGGCGCTCGAGGCTCGGGCCCAGTCCGCGTCGGCCGCGAGCGGGACGGTGGAGATCGTCGCCAACGGTGGCTCGCCCGGGCACCTCTTCGACATCGACATCGCCGCCGGCGCGGCGATCGACGTCTCGGGGGGCGCGCAGGGAGGCGGGCTCGTCGTGTTGCGGGCGCCGCGGGCGACGCCCCAGAGCGGGGTCGCCATCGGGCCGCTCGTCGCGGGAAACTTCGTGGGCGAGAGCGAGATCGTCGTCCAGGGCTCCCAGACGTATCAGGCGACCGCGCCGGATTCGTCCGACGCGGCGGCGAGCGACGTGACCCAAACGTTCGTGACCGGAGGCCAGTACGGCGGCAGTTCCGTCTCCGGGGTGATCCCCGACGCCAGCGCCTGGCTCTCGGCCAGCAACGTCTCCGCGATGCAGCAGCAGATCGGCCTCAGCCTTCCGAATCTCAGGTTCGCGCCGGCCATCGTGGTGACGAGCGCCACGCCCGATCTGGCCATCACCGCGGGCACGAACGTGGACCTCTCCCAGGTGGCGAACGGGGCAGGCACCCCGGGCTTCCTGGCGTTCGTCGCCGGCGGGAACATCGACGTGCGGGGCGCGGTGAGCGATGGGTTTGCGAGTTCCCAGCGCAGCGCAGCGCTTCTTTCGGGCCAGTCGTTCAGCTACTCCCTCCAGGCCGGGGGGGACATCACGCTCGAGAGCGGATCCATGATCCGTACGGGTACCGGAAGCATCTCGCTGCAGGCCGGGCAGGACTTGATCTTCAAGGACCCCACCGCCGTCGTCTACACGGCGGGGGAGAACGCGCCCGCCACGCCGGGATTCCAGGGCACTCCGTCCAACGCGCCCGGTACCTACTTCCCGACGGGCGGAGGCAACATCGAGGTGAGCGTGGGAAGAGACATCGTGGCTCCCCTCACGACCCAGACGACCTCGGCCTGGCTTTTCCGCTACGGGTCTTCCAACTGGAACGGCGCCTCGGTCCAGGTGACCGAGCAGACGAGCTGGTCCATCGACTACCAAAACTTCGACCAGTGCCTGGGCGCGCTCGGGGGCGGCAACGTCAGCGTCACGGCGGGCCGCGACATCATCGAACTGGACGTGGCGATCCCGACTACGGGGTACCTCACCACCGGGCCGCTCCCGGCGGTCGCCTCCCCCGGCGACCTCGTGGTCCGTGGCGGCGGGAACCTCTCCGTCTCGGCTGCCGATGACATCGAGGGGGGGCTCTTCGTACTGGGACAAGGGAGTGCGCAGCTGCGGGCGGGCGGTAGCGTGTTGCCGCCATTCTCCACGAGCTCGTACACCGCTCCGACGATCGCTGTCCGGGAGACCCCGGGTTCACCTTCGCCAGCCACACCCGGGACCATCGGCGTGCTCTTTGGCCTCATGGACGCGACCGCGACGGTCACGGCCGGATCCGGTGTCTACGTCGAGGGGGTGTTCGACCCCATGCGACAGGGCCAGACCCGGGCGAACTTGGTGAACGGCACGGGCTCCGCATTCTCCGGCTACACGAGCGACACCTCCTTCTCGGCGATGGCGCTCGGCGGCCAGGTGAGATACGTGAACGACCCCTGGGCATCGGCGGACCTGACCCTGGGCCAGGGGCCCTCCTCTCCGTTCTACGTGAGCATGAGCGGCTCGGGTCCGACCACGTCCAACATCTACTTCTCCCGGGCTCCCCCGACCTTGAGCCTGGTCTCGCTGCAGTCGAGCGTCTCGGTGACAGATCGCACGGGGGGCGAGAGCACCCTCTACCTCGCTCCCTCTCCGGTGGGCACGCTGAACCTCCTCGCCATGCAAGACGTATCCATTGGCGTGCTCGGAATCACCATGGACGAGATCGCGCCGGCCTACCTGCAGGGTCCGCTCGCCCCCATGCTGGTCAGTAATGGGGGGACGCTCGGAGACCCGCTCCACGCCATCATCCCCGTCGGCCCGGGGAACCCCTCGACCAACAACGGCGAGGGCTTCACCCCCGTTCACGCGAACGATCCGCAGCCGGTCCTCATCTATGCCGTCGATGGCTCGGTTTGCGCTGAATCGGGCGGCGCCTGCACCCCGCCGACGAAATCTTTGCCTCTCGTGGCGCTCCAGTTCCCGAAGCCGATCTCCGTGTACGCTGGCCAGGACATCGTGGGGGGCGAGTACGAGCCACAGAACAACCAGGCGAGCAGCGTCTCTTCTTTCGTGGCCGGAGAGGACGTGAACGAGCCGGTGATTTACGTCGCCGGTCCGGGCTCCCTCGTCATCCAGGCCGGCCGCAACCTGGAACTGGCCGAGATGCAGTTTGGAGTGACCCACGCGACCGCTCAGCCCCCCTCCAGTCTCGGAGGGGAGGTTGCGAGCACCGGAAACCTGGGGGTCTCGAGCGTGGGGGGCGGTCCCGGCAACCCCGACCCGGCCTTGCCGGCGACCGCCGCCAGTATCTACATGCTCGCGGGTACGGCGAACGGAACGGACTACAGCGGCTTCGCGGCTGCCTACCTGGATCCTACGAACAGCCACGGTGTGGCCGAGACCTATGTCCCTCAGCTCGCCAGCTACATGTCGAATCTGGGATACGGCTCCCTGTCCACCGCTGCTCTCCTCAAGGCCTTTGACGCTCTTCCCCTGCTTCCCCGCGAGATCTTCCTCGACCAAGTGTTCTTCGACGAGCTCAAGCAGACGGACATCGACTACAACACCCCGGGGAGCCCCGGATACCAGAGCTACACGCGGGGCTTCCAGGCGGTTTCGCTCCTCTTCCCCACGAACCCAGCCTCCGTGAGCGCGGCAGACCAAGGGAACATCGTCCTGAACGCGAAGCCGGTGGAGACGGAGGAGAGCGGAGACATCAACATCCTCGCTCCTTATGGGAGCGTTCTCGTGGGCGCCGACATCGTTCCCAACGGGGTGGACCCGTCACAAGGAGGAGTGGTTTCCCGCAGAGGGGGGGCCATCAACATCATGGCCGACCAGGACATCGCCCTCTTCACGAGCCGAGTCTTCACCTTGCAGGGTGGCGATATCCTCATGTGGACGTCGGACGGGAGCATCACCGCCGGCGCCGGCGCGAAGACCTCCGTGCTGCAGGTGCCGCTCAGCTACAACATCGACAACGAGGGTCAGGAGCTCCTCAACCCTGGGGGCACCACCACCGGCGCCGGAATCGGGATTCTCGACTCGCTCCGGACTGGAGCGGCGAACGAGGGGACCATGTACTTGATCGCTCCCCGCGGCGAGGTGAACGCCGGAGACGCCGGCATCCGGGTCGTGGGGGACCTATTCATTGCCGCCCAGGCAGTCGTGGGGGTCGACAACATCCAAGTGACCGGTTCGGCCGTCGGTGTGCCCAAGGTGGAGGCCCCGAACGTCGGCTCCCTCACCACCGCCTCCCAGCTCACCGAGGCGGTGGCCCAAGAGGGGCTCGGTCCCGAGACGGCCGCGGCGAGGGCCAACGCCGCAGCCGACCTTCCGTCCATCATCACCGTGGAGGTCGTCGGGTACGAGACGACCCAGGGCGGCAACGCGCCAGAGGGTTCGGAGAAGAAGAAGGGGAAGCACTCCGCCGGTGCTCCCTAAGAGTGGGAAGCGGCGCTCGGCCCCGCTTTCGGGGGAGCGCCCGGACGGCACCTGTCACTAAGGGTGACAAGGGCCGTTCTCGAGCGTCCGGCTTCTCCCCGGGGCCCAGACCTGACACGCATCTGAGGCGGGACCGTCACGATTCGTCCGCCCCCGCGGGGCGAGAATGCCGGCCCACTCGTCGGGCGGATCGGCTGGACAACGTGCGAACGACGGAACGATCCGACCGGTGCGCCCGGCCCATGCCCCGGAGGCGGAGGAGGCCCACATTGACGGCGGTGTTGGCCATGGCCCTGGCGGCGGCCCAAGCGGGAGCCGCCCGCGCTGCCGGGCTGGAGGGGCCGGCGAAAGCCGCGTCGGCGGCCAGCCCGTCTCGCCGGGTCTTCGACGTCAACGAGTACCGGGTCGAGGGTGCGACGAAACTCTCCACGAGGGACCTCGAGAAGGTCCTCAACCCTTTTCTCGGACCGGGGCGAACGCTGGAGGACGTGGAGAAAGCCCGCGCCGCGCTCGAGAAGGAGTATTCCGACCGGGGGTTCCAGACGGTCACGGTGGCCATCCCCCCGCAGACCGTCCGAGAAGGCGTCGTCACCTTGAAGGTCACCGAGGGCACCGTGGGGCGCCTTCGGGTTCAAGGGGCGCGGTACTTCTCGCCGAGCGACATCAAGGCGCTGGCGCCGTCCGTCGCGGAGGGAACGGTCCCGAACTTCAACGACGTCGTCCGGGACATCGTGGCGTTGAATCAGCTCCCGGACCGGCGAGTCAGCCCCCAGGTGCACGCCGGGGTCGCCGCCGGCACCGTGGACGTGGATCTGGTCGTTCAGGACTCGCTCCCCCTGCACGGGTCGCTCGAGCTCAACAACCGCTACAGCCCGAACACCACTCCCTATCGGGTGAACGGGGCGCTCCGCTACGAGAACTTGTGGCAGGCAGGCCACACGCTCGGCTTCGCCTTTCAGGTCGCGCCGCAGCACCCGCCCGACGCGGAAGTGTTCTCCGCCTACTACCTGGTTCGCTTCCCGGGTCTCACGTGGTTCACCCTCACCGCGAGTGGCGTCATCCAGAACAGCGACATCTCCACGCTGGGGGCCACCGCCGTCACTGGGCGGGGGCAGATTTTCGGGGCGCGGGCGACCTTCACACTGCCGAGTGCCCCCGGCTTCTACCAGACGGTCAACGCCGGCCCCGACTACAAGCACTACGGCGAGGGCATAACCCAGGGGACGAGCACCATCTCCACCCCCATCACCTACGTTCCCTTGACGGCGCAGTACAGCGCGAGCTGGGCCGGCGAATCTTCTCAGATGCAGCTCGGCCTGACGACGGTGCTCGACCTTCGGGGGTTCGGCAGCGACAGCGCCGACTTCGACGCGAAGCGGTTCGGAGCCAGCGGGAGCTTCATCTACTGGAAAGCCGACTTTTCGCGGGTCGACGAGGTTGGACTGGGGATGCAGATGGCGGAGAGGGCATCGGGCCAGCTTGCTCTCGACCCGCTCGTGAGTCCCGAGCAGTTCACGGTGGGCGGGGTGGACTCGGTGCGCGGGTACCTGGAGGTGCAGGCCGCCGGCGATTTCGGAGCCGTGGGATCGGTGGAACTGCGTAGCCCGTCGCTCCTCGCTTGGGCCGGCGCTGCCGCTCCAGATGAGTGGCGTTTCTTCGCCTTCGCCGACGCGGGATGGACGGGGATCTGGCAGGCGCTGGTCGACGAGCCACCGAGCTACGGACTCATCAGCGCCGGGGGAGGCACTCGTGCGCGTGTCCTCGGGCATCTGTCCGGCACGCTCCAGGTGGGGATGCCATTCCGGACGGTGGGCAACACCGAGAAGGGCCAACCGAGAGTGGAGTTTCAGGTCGTCGGCGACTTCTGAGCGCGCGACGCCGGGCAGCCGAATGGGGGTATCCGTGTACCAGCGAAACGCCATCCGCCTCGTGGCTGCCACCTTGCTCTTTTCGCCAGCAGCGGCGCTCGGTTGGTGGAACAGCGACTGGGCGTGCCGCAAGCCGTTCCGGCTCGACACGAGCGCGGCAGGGGCCAACATCACCGAAGCCATCGGGACCGTGCCGGTGCTCCTGCGGCTTCACCCCGGGAACTTCCGATTCGACGCGGCCAAGGACGACGGGAGCGACCTGCGGTTCGTCGCCGGCGACGACAAGACGCCCCTTAAGCATCACATCGAGAGGTACGACGCGCTCCTCGGCGAAGCGCTCGTCTGGGTGCAGGTCCCGGATCTGAAGCCGGGAGCCAAGACCGACATCTGGCTTTACTACAAGAACCCGAAGGCGGTCGGAGCCGAGGACCCGAAAGGCACCTACGACGCGGACACGGCGCTCGTCTACCACTTCGCCGAGCGCGCGCAGGCACCCCGGGACTCGACAACCTGGGCGAACCAGGCCCTCGATCCCGGGGCCACAGCCGATGGCGCCCTCATCGGGATGGGCCTCCGGCTCGACGGGACGAAGGCCGTGGGCATTCCCGCCGGTCCTTCTCTCGCCTGGGCGGCCGGCGGCAGGCTGACGTGGGCTGCCTGGTTGCGACCCTCCGAGACCGAGTCCACGGGCGTGGTCTTCAGCCGCCGGGAAGGAGGGAGCGCCTTCCTCGTCGGCCTGCAGGCAGGCCGGCCGTATGTGGAGGTGACCGCGCCAACCGGCTCCCAGCGCGCATCCGCTCCCGCGTCTTTTCCCGCGAACAGCTGGCACCACGTGGCGGTGACCGTCGGCGATCGGCTGACCCTTTACGTCGATGGCTCGCCGGCGGCGAACCTCGCCGTCGCCCTGCCCGCGCTCAACTCCTCCTCTCTCCTCGGCGCCGACCGGGGCGGGATCGCGCCTGCGGTGCCGGCGCCCGGTGCCGGGCCTGCGCCGGGAGGGGCCGGCGCTCCCGGCGCCCCCTTCAAGGGAGAGGTGGACGAACTCGAGATATCCAAAGTGGAGCGGCCGCCGGGGTTCGTCCAGGTTCTCGCGGTTTCGCAGGGGACCGATCCGGCCAAGCTCGTCGCGGCCGGCCAGGACGAGGAGGGCAGTAGCTGGTCGAGCGGGTACTTCGCCATCATCATCCGCTCGGTCACGCTGGATGGCTGGGTGGTCATTGGGCTCCTCGCCATCATGTCCTTCGTGAGCCTGACGGTGATGGCGAGCAAGGCCTCGTACCTTTCTGCGGTGGAAAGGTCGGACGCCAGGTTCCAGGAGCGGTTCGAGAAGCTCGCCAACCTCTCCCAGGCGGTGGCGGTGGCATCGCCGCTCGGCGACGAGAAGCCGCTCAGGAACTCGCCCCTCTTCCGGCTCTTTCAGATCGGGGTGGCCGAGATCCAGAAGCGCACGCGAGTCCGGCGCCACCTTTCGGCGGAGGCCATCGAGGCCATCCGCGCCACCCTCGCCGCCGGCCTGGTGCGCGAGAACCAGAGACTGTCCCGCAGGATGGTGCTGCTCACCATAGCCATCTCCGGCGGCCCGTTCCTCGGCCTCCTCGGAACCGTGGTCGGCGTCATGATCACCTTCGCCTCCATCGCGGCAGCGGGCGACGTGAACGTAAATGCCATCGCCCCGGGCATTGCCGCCGCGCTGGTGGCGACGGTCGCCGGCCTCGCGGTCGCCATCCCGGCCCTGTTTGGCTACAACTGGCTCCTCACCCGCGTCAAGGAAGTCACCGCCACCATGCAGATCTTCGTGGACGAGCTCGTCACGAAGATGGCGGAGGTATACGCCGACGGTGAAGGTGAAGGCCAGTCGCCCGCGCATCCCGCCCTGGCTGCGGCTGACTGAAGAGCCCGTCATGCATGTTCAAACCGAAGAGAAGCCGTACGACGACATCAACATCACCCCGATGCTCGACCTCGCCTACGTCCTCCTCGTGATCTTCGTCATCATGACCACGGCCACCGTCCAAGGCATGCACGTGAACCTGCCCAAGGCGAGTCCGGCGAAGAGCCTGGCCAAGTCGCAGACCAAGGCCATCACCATCACCCAGGACGGAAAGGTGTTTCTCGACACCATCCCCGTGTCCCTCACCGAGCTCGAGGAGCGCTTGGTACAGCAAAGGGCTCTCACCCCGGACTTCCCCGTCGTGGTCCGCGGCGATGGAGGAGCGCAATACCAAAGCGTTATCGACGTCCTGGATCTGCTCGGAAGGCTGAACATCACCACTGTTGGGCTCGCGACGAAGCCGCTCGTCAAGTGACCGGGAGGAAACGCTGCGCCCATGGACCGGAGACTGGAAGCACTCGCGAATTTCCTGCGGGCGAACGGTCTCAGCGTGGCCGCCGGGTTGGCACTCGTCGGGATCCTGGCCGTCGGAGTGCGATTCATCGCCTCGAACCGGGACGGCCCGCCGCCCCGCAAGGTCATGCAGTACACCCTGGTGAACGTCCAGCCTCAGGTGCAGCCCAAGCCGCCGCCGCCGCTCCCGGTCCCTCAACCCAAAGTGCAGGAGGAGCCGGAAACGGAGCGCGTGGTGATCAGGTCCACTGACATCCCCCCTCCGAACGCACCTCCGCCGACGCCGGGCGGGCCAGCCGCGGGCCCGCTGGCGCTCGCCACGGAGGGCACCGGTCCCGGGGATCAGTTCAACTTGGTCGGGAACCCGGGTGGCAGGGGTCTGCTCAGCGGAGGTGGTTTGGGAGACGGGACGGGCGGAGAAGGGCTCGGAGGCGGCAGCTTGGCCGCGCGCTACGGCTGGTATTACGCGCGGATCGCCTCCGAGATCGAAGAGGCCTTCCGCCGTCAGAAGGTGCTCAACAGCGCCTCGACTCGGGTCGAGCTCCGGGTGTGGGCGGACCCGTCCGGCCGGATCACGCGCGTGGAACTGGTCCGCTCGACCGGAGATCCGCGGCTCGACGAGGCCATTCACTCGGTGGTGGGGCTGCGGCTCAAGGAACCTCCACCGCCGGACATTCCGATGCCCATGGTCGCCCGGCTCACCGCCCGCCGGCCAGGATGAGACCCGTCAACTTGCCAAGTCAGCGAATCGAGCGAGGGGCCCCATGGCTAGCATCACAAGACTCTGCGTGACGACCGTGCTCGGGCTCGTGGCGCTCGTACCCGGGCCCGCCTGGGGCGGCGATCCGAGCCCGACAAGCGCGACGCCGAGCGCTTCGACGAACCCTCCGAGCCCGGACGAGAGCTCTCAACCGACGCCTGGGCGGCGCGTCCTCTACTTGCCGGACAGCGTCAGGGAGCAACTGCGAGAGCAGATTCGGCAAGACGTCATCGACGAGTTCTGGAAGGAGAACTGGGCGCTCCCGAACACCGTCCCAGAGTGGACGAAGCGCCTGCGCTTCTACGGCGACGTCCGCGTGCGCTACGAGGCCGACATCTTCCCGTCAGGGAACGCGAACAACGGCGAGTTCCCAGACTTCAACGCCATCAACACGAGCAGCCCGTTCGACCTGAAGGGCGTCGACCTCTCCGGGGACAAGTACCTGAACGTGGACACGAACCGTTCCCGCTTCCGCCTGCGGGCGCGGCTCGGGCTCGACGCCGACCTTGGCCAGTCGTTCACGGCCGGGATCCTCTTCGCGACCGGGGATCAGAACAGCCCGGTCTCGCCCAACCAGACCCTGGGCGGGTCGGGGGGGTTCTTCAGCATGTACCCGATTTGGATCGACCGCGCCTTTCTCCGGTTTAATCCGATCCACAACGCGGGCGGGGAACTCATGATGGAGGCGGGTCGTTTCGAGAACCCGTTCTTCACCGCCAAGGATCTCCTCTGGAGCGAGAACGTGAACCTGGACGGCTTCGCCTTCGTCGGGGCCTTCTCAGCGGGGAATCTCTGGCCCTTCCTCGTTCTGGGGGCCTCCCCGGTCTACAGCACGGCCTTCGCCTATCCGGCCTACACGACCGAGAAATATCCCAGCGTGAACAAGTGGCTCTTCGCCGGCCAGGTCGGCACTGGATGGCAGCTCGCCGAGCCGCTTCACCTGAAGCTCGGGGGCGCTTTCTACTACTTCTACAACATCTCCGGAGTCGCCTCGAGCTGCGACACGAACCTCGCGAACATCGCCTGCCCCACCGACGACACCCGGCCCTCGTTTGCCCAAAAGGGCAATACCTATATGGCCCTTCGCATTCCCACGCCCAGCGCCATCGCGGCGGAAGCGGCGGGGGCGCCCGACTATCAGTATTTCGGCCTGGCGGCCCAGTTCCGCGAGGTCTTTGCGACGGGAAAGCTGGACTATCGTCTCCTCCCGGCCACGCTCGTGACTCTGGAGGGAGAGCTCGCCTGGAATGCCGGCTTCTCGCGAACCCAGGTCGCGGCCAAGGCCGTGAACAACTTCGCCCAGTGCGACGCGAACGGCGTTTGTGCGGACTACGCGGGCGGGCAGTACGCCTACGTGGGAAGGGTGAGCGTCGGGACCCCGACCGAGGAGAGGCAGGGTGACTGGAACGTCAACCTCGCCTATCTCCACATCGAAACGGATTCGGTCGTCGACGCGTTCACGAACCCGGACTTCGGTTACGGGGGGACGAATCTCAAGGGTTACTGGCTGGGAGCGAGGGCGCTCGTGGCGAACAGCGTTTCGCTCGGGGTGCGCTGGATGAGCGCCGACCAAATCATCGGACCCACGTACCGGTTCGACCTCCTACAGGTCGACGTGTGGGGGAGGTTCTAGGACGTGACTGGCATAGCCCGGGCTCCGCTCGCCGCCGTGCTCGCCCTGTGTCTCGTCGGGCCGACCCTGGCGCGCGGCGACGCCACGACCGAGAGCCGGCTGCGGGACGCACTGCGGAGCGCCCAGTCGCAGCTGCGGGCCCTGGAGGACGAGCGCGCCCGGTGGGAGCAAAGCGAGGCGACCCTGAAGAAGGAGTTGGAGGCGACCAAGGCAGAGCTCTCGGCTGCTCCGAAGAAGGCCGGCCCGAGTGATCGCGCGCTGGCGCACCTTCGCGCTCGCCTGACGGAGGCCGAGGAAGCGGTTGCCACGCTCAGGGGCTCCCTTTCGACCTGCGAGAGAGGGAGCAAGGAGGTGGCGGACGCGGCCCGGACGAGCGATGCGGAACGGTCTCGGCTCAAGGCGGAGGTGACCTCGCTGGAGGGGAGCCTGGCCGGGAGCAAGGCCAAGAACGGCAAGATGTACGAGCTGGCGAAAGAGATTCTCGACTGGGTCGAGAGATCGGGCGCGCGGGGGGGAAGCGAGCCGGTTTTGGGGCTGAAGCGCGTCGAACTCGAGAACATCGCGCAGGACTATCAGGACAAGCTCATCGAAAGGAAGGTACACCCGTGAAGAACGTTGCCATTCGGCCGAAGGTAGCGGGCATCGTCGCCGCGGCGGCCCTCGCCGCCTTGTTTGCGCCTTCCGGGGCGCGCGCCGGCGCAGACGAGGTGGTCGCCCGCGTGGGGATCACGGACGTCACGAGCGAGGAAATTCGCTCCTACCTCGAGAGCCTGGAGGCCAGGGAACGGGAGGCGGTGACGCGGGACCCGCCCCTCCTCGCACAGGTGGTGCGGAGCTACCTGGCGCGTCAGGCGGTCTTGCAGGAGCTGAAGGCGAAGAAGTGGGACCAGGACCCTGCGGTGAAGGCCAAGCTCGAGGCGCTGCGCGAGCGGGCGCTTGCCGAGATGTACCTGCAGGCCGTGTCCAGGCCGCCGGACGACTACCCTACGGAGGCCGAGATTCGCTCCGCCTACGAGGGCAACCCGGCTGCGTTCGCGGCCCCGCGCGAGTACCGGCTCGCTCAGGTCTTTGTTGCTGGCCCGACGGAGGCCCAGGAAGGCGCCAGCGCAAAGGTCCACGCCCGCCTGGAGGCGGTGAACCGGAAGCTCCGGCAGAAGGGGGCCGACTTCGCGGCCATTGCCAAGGCGGAGAGTGACGAAAAGGCAACGGCTGCCCGCGGGGGAGAGATCGGTTGGCTCACGGAAGAACAGATGGTTCCGGGGATACGCGCCGCGGTGCTGAGCCTCCCGAAGGAGGCCGTCTCGGAGCCCATCCGCCTGGCCGACGGCTGGCACATCGTGAAGGTGCTCGAGGAGAAGCCGGCCGGAACGCGCCCCCTCCCGGAGGTGCGCGACGCCATCAAGGAGGCCCTCCGTGCGGAGCGCGCCAAGGCCGCGCGACAGGCGTACCTCGCCCAGCTGCTCGAGCGAAACCCGCCCGCCATCAACGAACTCGCTCTCGGGCGGGTGGTCGGCAAGGGAAAGTAGCCCGGAGGCGCCGCCCGGGGGATCTCGGACAGGCCTTCAGCGGGGAACCTACCGGAGAGGCTCGCGGCCCTGCGGCGGACCCCCGCCACGCGCAGCGCACAACGGGAAAGGCGTCTCCGGTGGCCGGCAACTTCTGCGTGAAGGATCTGCAACGCCCCGCCAGTTCCGCGCCGCATGTGGCTGGGATCACTCGAGACGGCGTCGAGCGGCCCACGGCGCTGCGTCACTGGGGAGATGAGGCGTAGACAGTCATCTAGCAATCGCGTATCGGGTAAACAGGCCGACATCGACACACCATCACTAATGGTGCGGCAAGTCGTTTGGCATACAGGGAGGCTGCACCCGTGGGATCGAATGAACAACAGGCTGTTCCGCCGCCGGAAGGCAACTTGAGTGACCGGCAGATGCACACCTTCAGGATGCCGAGGGAGCTCGTCAACTTCCTCAAAGGGGAGGCGCAGCGCGGCGGGCGGGATCTGACCGGCCACGTCATTCGGTCTCTCGACGGCCTCCGCACCTACTTTGGGCTTCCGGAAGCTGCCAGCGCCTTGCTCGAGGCGGACCGTATGCACCTGGGTATGGAGCGTTACGAGTACCTCCTCCACCTGCTCTATCAACGAAGCTTGGAGTTGCGGGAGAAGGGCACCGGATTCGACGCGCCGAAGTCGGTCGCCTCCGGGCAGCGCTGATTCCCAAGGTTGTCACGGGCCCGACCCGGGCTCGCGACGAGACTGGGCCACAAGCCTACGCCCAAGGGGGGGCGAGATGAGCGGCCGGACGACTGGCATCGGAGTTCGCTCGCTTGTGGCCGCGTTCGTTCTCGGGAGTGCGCTGGCCGCCTGCGACGGCCGCCTGGTGAGGTTCTCCGGGATGGAGTTCGAGGCGACCGGCCCCGCGTCGGTTGGCTCCGCCCAGGCGGTGGTGACGCTGAAGTTCGCCACTGGCACGGTGGCGCACGTGAGCATGACGGTGAGCGCCGGGGACGGGCCAGCCTTCGCTCCCATCACCGTGGCTCTCCAAGCCAACGGCAGCTCCTGGACCGCCTTCGTGACCGGCATCCCGGTCGGCCGTGGGCGGGAGTTCCAGGTGGCTGCGCTCGACGGCACTGGGGCCACGCTCGTCAGCGGTTTGGCGACGAGCGACGTGGCCGCCGGGGCCGTGGCCATGGTCTCCATCGTGCTTTACCCCTCGACACAGCCCTACGAAACCACGGCTCCCGAGATCGACTACGTGGCGGCGTCGACGACCGACGTGGAGCCGCTCATGCCGGTCACGGTCCGTGCCTCCGCACATGACTCAACGGCTCTCACCTACCAATGGACCAGCACCTGTGGGGGCTTCGACCTCGCCGCTAGCTCCACGGCCACCTGGACCGCTCCGGCGCGCGGAGGAGTCACGTGCGATCTCACCATCACGGTGAGCGACGGCGGCGGAAACACCTCCTCGGCTACCTTCGCCATCAGCGTCGCCGCCGGGCGCACCATCTCCGGCTTCCGGCTGGTAACTTATTGGCCCGATCCGCCCGCCGGCCAGGTCACGCTGCCGGCGGCGGATGTCGCCACGGCCCGCGCCCCGACAGCCCTGGCTCTGACCAGTTCGGGTCAGTGGGTGGCTTACCCGGGCGGGTCCGTCGGCTCTGGTGGATCGTTCGTCCAGGGACCGTTCGGCGCAGATGGATCCTTCGTCGTCCCGAACGTCCCTCCCGGAGCCTACACCCTTTGCTACGAACCACCTGGAGGAGCGGAGGAGTGCACCGACACGTCTGCGGACGTAGTGGACCTGGGCTACGACACCCTGGGGCGCGCGGATCAGACTGCGGCCGCGGCGTCCACCCCGGTGACTTTCAGCCTGGGCGGTCTCGATCCCTGGGACCCACTTCTGGAAGAGATCCAGGTCACCTCGTCGGGAGCCAACCTGTGGGATTCGCTCCCAGACGTGTTCCTCGGGGGCGTTACCGCGGGTTCGGTCGGGGAAGATTGGGACCATCCCAACGTCGCCTGGTCCCCCCTTCATCTGCTCGAGCCGTCCGACCTTCTCTTCGTGCACCAGCTGTCCGCTCGCCCCCTCTACTCCGGGAACAGCGTTCTGCTCTACACCGCGGCCACGGACGCCACCTTGCAGCCGCCGGACCCGAGCGCGCTCACGGGGATTGGGCTGAGCGACGGCGCAGCCGCTGGGATCACGGCTGCTCTCCAAAGCCTCCCGCTGTCCGCATCCATCACGGTGGCCTGGAGCACCTCGCAGTTCGAGGCGGTCGCCGCCAACCTCGCGCCCGCCCAGCGTATCGCGCTGGGTGCGCGTGCCCACGAACTCGTGGTCGGAGCCAGTGCGTGGTCTCTGCCGTACCCCGCGCCGGCGGCGGCGGGTTTCCCCGAGCTGGTGAAGTTCGCGCTGCCAGCGGGCGCAGGAGACGTCTCGGAGACGTTCTACTACGGGCAGTTCCTTCCTTCCCTGTGGAAGGAATGGTGCGGTGCCCGGTTTGGCGCGCAGGTCCAGTACCTGGTCCCGGGAGCTACCACTCCCTTCGTCGACGTGGCGGGGGTGGAGCAGAGGAGCCCACTCCCTCTGGTCGACGCGCCGCTCGTGCCCGCAATCGGTCCGGTGCTGGAGTTGCGTATCCACGGATCGGACGCGCTTCAGGACCACACCGGCGTCACCGGCACGCCCACGCTCTCTTGGTCGGCTCCCTCCACGGGTCAGCCGACTGCGTATCTGGTCGAGGTGTTCCGCCTGCTCGAACGGGCGGGAGCGACCACGAGCTCTCTCGTCCTTCGGTACACGACGTCCAACACCGCCGTCACCCTGCCGCCCAATGTCCTCCAAGGCGGCGGACTCTATTACGCGAAGGTGACGGCCGAGGTGAGCGGTGTGCCCTACGACACCGCGCCGTTTCGCACAGCCAATGTCTTTGCGCGAGCCACGTCGCTCACCGGGACTTTCATGCCGTGACGGGCTTGTGCGCCTGCCGCCGGCGGCGCCGACCGAGGGTGTGCCGGAACCGATAGAAGCGATCGGTGCCGAGCGAGGAAAGCCCCACGCGTCGCGGTGGATTCGCGAGAGGGTTGCGCCCCCGGCGGGGACAGAGCGTAAGGAGCCGGAGTTCTCGTGAGCGGGAAGAGCGCCGTGGCAGCCGAAACTTCGGCACGAGCGGGGATCGCGCGCTCCGGGTGGCCGAGATGGGCGCGGCGCCACGCCTGGGTGAGCGCCGCCTTTGCTTTCGCCTTGTACCTCCCTTCGCTCCGCGGCGGCTTCGTCTACGACGACCACTTCCAGATCCTGTCCAATCGCTGGATGAAGAGCCTCCAGGCCCTTCCCGAGATCTTCGGAAGGGGAGTCTGGGGGTTCGGAGGCGGGCCACCCAGCAACTACTACCGACCGCTCATGCACCTCGCCAACCTGTTCCTCTTCCAGGCCTTTGGCGCGGTGCCTTGGCCCTTTCACCTAGCCAACATCCTGCTCCACGCCTTGGCGACGGCCTTGGTGGCGCTGCTGGCGCGGGAACTTCTCGCCGGCCCCGACCGACCGGCGAGCGGGCCGGCCGCTCTGGCCGCCGGACTCGTTTTCGCGGCCCATCCCATCCACACCGAAGCCGTCGCTTGGATTGGGGCCTTGCCCGACCTCGGTGGCGCCGCCGCCTCGCTGGCAGCCGTACTCCTATACGTCCGCGCAGCCCGGAGGGGGACTTCCTCCCGGGCTTCTTTTGCGGCAAGCGCGGCCCTCTTCCTTCTAGGGGCTCTCTTCAAGGAGACCGCGCTTCTCGTCCCGATCTCCCTGCTCGCATGGGAGATCGCCCTGGCGCCAGGTGCTTCCGCCCGCGTTCGCTTGGGGCGGTTCGCACCGCTCGCTGCGGCGTGGGCGATCTACCTGGCGTTGCGGATTCACGCACTCGGCGGACTGTCACTCCATGTCGAGGGGCGCGGCCTTGGGCTCGGTTCGCTGGCCTTGAGCTTTCCTGACCTCCTCGCTCGGTACGTCCGCAAGCTCTTCGTCCCCTGGCCGCTCGACGCTTATTCCCAGGTGTCGTCTCCCGACTCCGTTTGGAGCGCGGAAGTGGGGATAGGCCTCGGGGTCGCTGTCGCCTTGGCGATTGCAGGGGGCTGGGCGTGGCGTCGCGATCGAGTGGCGCTTGTGGGGATCCTCTTCTTCCTCATCGCCTTGGGCCCGGCGTTCTATACCCCGGCGATCGGGGGAGCCCGATTCGCGGAGCGCTACGTCTACTTGCCCTCGGCAGGGTTCGCCCTCGCCCTGGCGTCCCTTCTTTCGCGGCTGCCGGAAGGACGCCTGCGGGCCGCGATGTTCGCCGCCGCCTGCGGAGTGGCGGTGGGGGTGGCGTCCGTCTGGACGCGGCTTCCGGTGTGGGAAAACGACCTGGCGCTTTGGTCCGACACGGCCCGCAAGGAGCCGAAAATCGCACACGTCTGGTACAACTTGGGGCGTGCACAAGAGGCGGCGGGACAGTTCGAGCCGGCGCTGGCCTCCTATGGGCGGGCCCTGGAGTTGGAGCCCCAGAGCGCGGATGCCGCTACCAACGCCGGCGCCATCTACCTGCGCGAAGGAGACCTCACCCGCGCCGAGCCCCTGGTAGTCCGAGCCTCGGAGTTGCAGCCGGACTCCGTCGAGGCCGAGTTCAACCTCGGTTTTCTGCGTTTCCTCGAGGCGGATTTCCAGCAGGCGGAGGTGGCCCTGCGCCGGGCAAGGCTCGCGGACCCGAGCGCCTGTTCGACCAGCGTCCTGCTGGGACACGCGCTCGTCCTTTCGGGCCGGCCGACGGAGGCCCTTCGGTGCTACCGGGAGGCGACGGCCGGAGGGTGCGGCAGTGCCGAAGTGCAGCTCTACCGTGCGTTCGCCGAACGGGAAGAGGGGGACCTGGTTTCCGCTTTCGCCGACCTGGCGGGGGGAGCTCGACAAGCGAGCGAACTCGGCGAGGGCTTCCTCCATAGTCCCACGCTCAGGCCCCTGGTCGAGCATCCTCGCTTCGGCGATTTCCTGCGGAATTTCGCTGCTTCCCGAAGCTCACTTGCCTCCTCGACCAAGTGACCGTCGGCCGACGCCAAAGCGGGGGCCGCCCCCACGACGCCAGGCGCGCGGCCGCACTTTGGCCCGCTTCCGTGGGCCGCACCCGTCCCAGCAGCAGCGCCTTCCGGGGCCGCTCCGCGACCCGCCAGTCGGCCGTGCGGCGCATGGCGGAGCAGGTCGTGGCGCGAGGACGGCGAGGCCAGGGGACCAAATGGTAGGACTTTCGCGGGATCCACGGGCTGCCTGGAGGGTGGCAGCGACGGGAACCCTACTCGTTGCCCTGGTGGCGGCGCTGTACCTCCCGACGCTCGGCGCAGACTTCGTCTGGGACGACCTCGGGCTTGTAAAGCCGAGCCCCGCTTTGCGGGACTTCCAAGGACTGCGAGTGGCCATGTCCACCGACCTCTACCGGCAGGCCGACCCATCGCTGAAGGCGTCTTCCTACTGGCGTCCGCTGGCGCTGGCCTCGTTCTGGCTGGATTCGCGCCTCGGACCGCCCCCGCGCTCCCTGCATGCGGGCAACATCGCGCTCCATGCGCTCGCCACCTTGCTCTTGTTCCTCGTGTTGGTCCGCCGCCTCGGCAGCGATGCCGTCGTGCCATCCGCGCTGGCCGCCGGATGGTGGGCTCTGCACCCAGAGCAGGTCGAGGCGGTGGCCTGGATCTCCTGCCGGTACGAACTCCTGAGCGCCGTGGCACTCCTCGCTCTGGTGCTGCTCCCCCGCCGACCGGGCCCCGGCAACGCAGCGGCCTACGGCCTCGCGTTTCTCGCCGGCCTGCTGTCCAAGGACGCCTTTGCTCCGGCAGCCCTCGTCGTGGCCGCGGATGACTGGGCAGAGCGACGCAGCCTGAGATCCATAGCTCTTCGGTGGGGGGCGCTGAGTGCCGCTGCCGCGATTTGGGCCGCCGCGCGTGCTCGACTGGCTGTCCCCGCGCCCGGGTTCCACCTCTCTTTCTCGCTTGCCAAAGACTTGCTCGCAAGCGCAGGGATATATGGATGGCGTGCCCTCTGGCCACTTCCCCTGACGACCGCGCATCCTTACGTGCCGGGCGGGGGGAGCGCCCTCGTCTGGGGCGCCCTTGCCCTTTTGGGCGTCGCGGCGGCCGCGGCGCATAGATCGCGCTTGGCCGTTCCGGCGGCGGTGGTTTTCGCCGGCCTAATCCCGGCGGCTCTGGCCATGGGCACCTTCGGACTGGCGCCGGACAGATACTTCTATGTGCCCTCCATCGGACTCGCGCTCCTCCTGGGCGAGGGACTTTGTGCGCGGAAGGCAGCGCCCCAGGCTCTGCGCGCCGCGTCCCTGGCGTCCGTCGGTGTTTGGTGCCTGGTGGGGGCAGCGCTCGCGGCCCCCCGGGTGCGCGAGTGGCGTACGAGCGGCACTCTCTTCCGGGCCACCCTCAGGGTCGACCCGGGAGATCCGCAAGCCAACCTGGCCCTGGCAAACGAGGCTGGGTTGGCCGGCCGGTGGGAAGAAGCCCGCGCCCTGCTGGAGCGGGCTCAGCAGCGCGATCCCGAGTCTGCCCGCGTCGCGAACGCTCTGGCGAGGGTCCATCTGGAGCGGCGCGACGCGGTTCGGGCGTTGGCGCTGGCGGAGCGCGCCACCGCGCTCGATCCGGAAAGACCCCAGTCGTGGCTATATGTGGCGTGGGCGCACCGCCTTGCCGGGGATCGAGCCGGGGAGCTGGAGGCGCTGGAACGCGCTCTCCGGCTCTCGCCAGGCTATGCGGACGCTCGCGCGGCGCGAGAGCGGGTGGTCCGGGAAATGAGCGGAAAGACCTCCTGCCCAGGGGAGTGCTCGGCTCCTTGACCGAGGACGGCGCTTCCGCCTGGCACATGGCCCAGCTGGGCGTAGGTCGGTGGGCAAGAACGGATCGAAATGGCAGCCTTGCAGCTTTCACTCCCTGGCATCTTCAGGCGGCTACCGCCCGTGTCGAAGGTCGACTGGGTGGTAGCCTGCGCGCTGGCGCTAGCGCTCCTGGGGCTGTACGGCGCAAATGGCGAAGTGCTACCGGGCAAAGATGCAGTGCCGAACGTGTACCTGACGGAGCAGGTCCTGGACGAGGGGCGGCTTTCCTTTTCGCCTTCGCGCACGCCGTGGCTGTTCGGCTGGGAACTCTCCGCCACGCCGGGGCAACCTGCGCGGCTTCTCGATCTGAAAACCCCGGTCGGCGACAGGGAGGCCGCGTCGCTGTACGCGGAGGGTCTGCTCGTTCCGCATCCCCCTTACTATCTCGCACGTTCGGTTCGATGGGAGCCGACCCGGACCGGGTTGTCGAAGGTCGACAGCTCCCACGTGGAGCCCGTGTACGTGCCGGTCCCCGGCGCGGGAGCCGGGCTCAGCGGAGCCGTGGTGCTCGCTCCTCTCCGCCTCCTGGCTGGGCCGCTGAAGAGGCATCCGCGGCTGCTTTGGTTCGGCACCAAGTTTGCCGCCTCCTTGTTCACCGCGGCCTCTGCCGCCCTCGTCTTCTTGGCCGCGCGCCATTGGCTGGCGGGGTGGCCTGCGGCTCTCTTGGCAGTGGCCTACGGGGCCGGGACGTCCGCGTGGAGCACGGCCAGCCAAGCCCTGTGGCAGCACGGGCCGAATGAATTCTATCTGGCACTGGGAGTGATCGGCTTGGTGCGAGGCGGAAGACGCGCCGCGCTCCTTGCCGGAACTGCGTTTGCGCTTGCGACGGTCTGCCGGCCTACGAGCGGATTGTTCGCGATTGCCTCGGCGGCCTGGCTATTGTTTTTCGAGGATCGGCGGGCATTTCTGGCGTTCGTCGCCGGCGGCGCCCCCGTCGCCCTGGGTCTCGCCGCATACAACACCTACTACCTGGGCTCTCCCGTCTCTTTCGGCCAAGCGGCGGTTGCGCCGATCATCGCTCTCGCGAAGACCGGGTCGAGCGACGTCTGGAGCACGCCGTTGTTGGCGGGCCTGGCCGGTCTGCTGGTGAGCCCATCCCGCGGGCTCCTCGTGTTCTCCCCATGGCTGGCGCTGGGCGTTGCCGGAGGCATCAGGGCTTTCTCTTGCGGTGCCTTCAGAGCGCTCCGCCCCCTCGCGATGGCAGCGCTCGGCGTGCTGGCGGTGCAAGCCATGTTCTTCGATTGGTGGGGGGGATGGGCCTTCGGGTATCGACCGATCGTGGACCTGTCGCCCATCCTCGCTGTCTTGGCCGTGCCCCTCGTGGGCTGGGTGCTCGCGACGCGGCTGCGCCGTGCTGTTGTCGCCGCTCTCGTCGCTTGGTCGGTATTCGTCCAAGTGGTGGGCGCGATCGCCTACGACGTGAAGGGGTGGAATTCGCGACACGTCTACCGGGTTGCGCTTGCCTCCGGTGTGAGCGACTTCGACGCGGCCGATTTGGCGGCGGCGCTTGCCCGGGGCGGGCGCGTCCTCAAGGAGGAGTGGAGGGACGTCGACAGGCCGGCCTATCGCCACCGGCTGTGGTCGCTGGCCGACAACGAAATCAGCTACTACGTGGGCCGAATGGGCCGGTGCGTGCGGTCGAAGGCGGAGGGCGGGAGCGACTGGCTGACGAGCTGGGAGCTGACACCGACGCGCTGAGCGGCCCCGCGAGGGAAAGGAAGCGTAACCCGCCTCACCTCGCTCCCCCCCCCCACGGACCCAGCCGCGCGACGCGCCGCGTCGTCTGGAGAGAAGCGTTCAGTCGAAGGAGTCGACCGTAGGTGTGAGCGTCCGGCACACCTGGCGGGCTCGGCGACGCCGAGGACCCGGG
>Ga0335078_10000716_pt1 | contig 50952 bp, 32 predicted proteins | sample Lox_Sample_32_FD_206711 | JGI IMG/M metagenome (GOLD analysis project Ga0335078, IMG submission 206711) | Soil microbial communities from Loxahatchee National Wildlife Refuge, Florida, United States - Lox_Sample_3.2 | ecosystem: Environmental > Terrestrial > Soil > Wetlands | place: USA... | reverse complement strand
AGGAAACTGAATACCTCTGGCCCGAGGACTCCAACGCTGGTGTGCTTGCGGTGTTGTGTCTTCTCGCATTCTGTTTCATCGCCATGTTTGTCTGCGGCGAGCTCGGTGCTTTGCCCGTTGTAGACGTTTGCGTGATCAGAATTTCGAGGAGGCCTTCTGGCCATCGATGAGTTCTCCGCCGCGTCGCGTTATCAGTCCCTAAAACTCCAACTGTCTTCGAGGATGATTATGCCTACAGTTTCCAGGTACGTGCGTGTGTTATTCATTACGGCAGTTGTTCTTTCACTGCTTTCAGCATTTGCACTGGCAGAAGTACACACGGCCGCAGTTCCGCAGCAGCGCGTGGTTAAGACTGTTGACAACAGCAAACGGACGACCCTATATGGCCACGTGCCGAGAGTACTTCAGTCGGGACTTCGCCTGGAGCGCGTAGATCCCACCAAGTCTGCCGAACACCTCGTCCTTATGCTTAAGTCCAGCCCGGACCAGCAGCGCGAAATTCGTCGCGTTCTTGATGAACAGCAGGACAAGCGCGCTGGAAACTTTCATCAGTGGATGACACCTGACGAATTTGGAACCCACTTTGGGGTTCACGATGCTGACATTCAAGCGGTAGCCAACTGGCTGACCAGCCAGGGCCTGACAGTCGAAGGAGTCAATAAGAGCAAGCGAGCGATTCACTTCAGCGGGACCATCGGCCAAATCGAGCAAGCCTTCCAGGTCGAGATGCACTATTACCTGATGCCCAACGGCGAAACCCATGTCTCGAATGACCGCGACATTACCGTGCCGGAAGCGCTCAGTCCAGTGATTGCCGGCGTTCCGACGTTAAATGACTTCTTCCACAAATCGCATATGCAGGAAGTTGGTCGCTACAGTCACATCCGGCCGGGACCCAAATATACCGCCAACTCTTCCACGCACTACGTCTCTCCGGGCGACTTTGCGACCATCTACAACACTGCTCCACTGCTTGCGCAGGGAATCAACGGAACCGGAGTCACGATTGGCGTTGTGGGCCGATCCGACATTCTGCTTAGTGACGTGCAGACTTATCGCCAAATGTTCGGGCTTCCGCCAAATGATCCCAACTTCATTCATGCCGGTGAGGATCAGGGTATTTTACCGGGCGATGATGGAGAATCCGATCTCGATGTTGAAATCTCAGGCGGCGTCGCGCCAGGCGCGACCGTCGATTTTGTGATTGGCACGCCAACATTTCTGGTCGATGGCATCACCAATTCAGTCGAGTATCTGGTCGAGAACAATATTGCGGACATCATCAGTCTGAGTTATGGCGACTGCGAGGCCAATGAGGGAGCAGCCGGCAACGCGTTCAACTCGCAGATGTGGGAGCAGGCAGCAGCACAGGGTACCAGCGTCTTCGTAGCCGCTGGCGATAACGGTGCATCGGGCTGCGATGACCAGGGAAGTCAAACGTACGAAGTGCTTGGCTATGCCACAGGCGGCGAGGAATCCACGTGGTACAGCGTCGCCGTTGGCGGTACGGAATTTTATGGTGATGGAGGCTCGGGCTATTCAACCTACTGGAACACTAATACCAACCCTCCCTTCAATTCAGCCTTAAGTTACATTCCGGAATATCCGTGGAACGAATCAAGGGTCGCCAGTCCGGCGCCGACGGGCGAACCGGGGAGCGATTTGACCGACTTGTGGTCGGGCTCCGGTGGTATCAGCGCGTACTATCTGCGGCCGCCGTGGCAAACCGGTTCCGGGATACCGGCTTCTGATCCGAATTTGACTCTCGGCAACGGCGCAACCGGCCTGTGGGTGACGGGGATAACGATTACGAACCCGGGCAGCGGCTACACCAGTGCGCCAACCGTGACTTTCAGCGGCGGCGGTTGTACAGCTGAACCGGCTGCGACGTCGACCATCTCTGGAGGCCAGGTGACGGGCTTCACTTTCACCGGCTACAGCTCTCATTTCCAGGGCTTCGGTTGCACTTCCGCTCCAACTATTGCTTTTTCGGGCGGCGGCGGCTCGGGCGCTGCGGCTACGGCAACTGTTGGGCAGATGCAGTATCCACAGCCACTCGTTTCGGGAGTTCCGCATCGTTTGACCCCCGACGTGTCGTTGAATGCGTCGTCGGGTCACGATGCGACATTTTTCTGCAGTGAAGGGGTTTGCGAGTTGAACTCCAGCGGCGCTCTCGTTGACGCGGGTCTGGTTGGCGGCACGTCAGTGGCAGCTCCCAGCATGGCGGGCGTTCAAGCTTTGATCAATCAGGCTAATGGCGGACGTCAGGGCATGCCGGGTTATATCTATTACACGCTGGCGGCAGCGCAGAATTCGACCGCCTGCAATTCCAGCACATTGCCAGGAAGCAGCACCACCTGCGCATTTCAGGACGTTACCCTCGGCAATAACCTCGTCTGCGGCCTTTCGGGTTCAAGTTGCTCGGCGACATTGACCTCAGCCAAGATGGGATTCAATGCGGGTACCGGTTATGACATGGCCACAGGGCTGGGATCGCCCAATGCCGCGAATCTGGCCAGCCAGTGGAGTTCGGTCGTATTTAACAGCTCCAACGTCACCCTGGGCCTATCGCAAACCACGTTCCAGCACGGCACAAACGTGACGCTTAGCGGTACGGTCGCGCCTGGTTCGGGCAGCGGAACCCCCACCGGTGATGTCGCTTTCATCGTGAGTTCGGGAGCTATTGGCGACCCGGTCGATCCGTTCTCCGGAGCTCTCAATGGTCCTGTTGCCTTCGCGACGCTGAGTAGTGGCTCTTACAGTGCAGTGCTGAACAATCTGCCGGGCGGCACATATTATGTGACGGCGCGTTACGGCGGAGATGAGAACTTTGCCTCGAGCTTGTCCACACCGGTGCAGGTCACAGTAAGTTCGGAAGGTAGTGGATTGACAATTACACCGTACGCGCTGAATGGCTCTGCGTGCACGATCACTAGCGCCAGCACTTTCAACTATGCGTCCGACATTCTGATTAATCTTGGCGTGGCCGGTATCTCCGGCGCAGGCGCTCCTACCGGGACAGTGACACTTAACGTGGACGGCAGCCCGGTCGGCACTTACAACCTCGATCCGAATGGCAACGCCTTCGCTCTATCTGGAGCAGTCACCAGCAGCAGCTGTATCTACGATTACAACTCAGCCAATATTTCGACGATAGCAGCGGGCGGCCATACACTCACCGCCTCCTATTCGGGAGATACCACGTATAGTGCGTCAACCGCGACGCCGGTGAGCATCACAGTTAACCAGTTGACACCGACGCTGACACTCACACCTGCCGGAGGGGCCACTATCGCATCAGGCCAGAGCATTTCGCTCACGGGCACATTTGGGACATTGACGGGAATCAACGGCAACTCCACTTTGAGCTCAGCTCCAACCGGGATTGTGACCTTTACCGACACCACCACCAGCATGGTGCTTGGAACCGCATCAATCGTGTCGCTTCCGGTGTTCAGCGGAAACAACTACACATACCAGGCATACGCAACGCTTACCACGACCGGCATTACAGTCAATGGCGCCAATGCGATTACGGCCTCCTTCGCTGGCGACACGAACTGGGCTCCGGTTACGTCGGCAGCTGTGACCTTTACTGTCGCCACGGGTACATCAACCACGACGGCAGTCACTTCCAATGGCAATCCGACCACGTTGGGCGGACGGCCGACATTCACCGCGACGGTAACCACGGCATCGGCTGGCTCGGTCGCTTTCTATGACGGCTCCTATTATCTTGGCGCTGGCAGTGCGGTCGGCTCAGCGCATACCAGCACTTTCAGAATTGGTACAACGACCCCATTTGTCGGTGGCACGCACAACATCACTGCCATTTATCAGGGCAGCGGTACAACGCTCGGCAGCGTATCGCCTGCACTTGTGGAGACTGTCACTCAGGGGACAAATAGCATAAACCTGACCGCCAAGACTTCTGGCACGTCGAACCAGAACTTTACTTTTGCAGCGGTCCTTACCCCGAGCAGTACCTCTTCGATTTACGCGCCGAACCAGAGCGTCGTTAATTTCTTCGACGGCGCGACAAACATCGGTTCAGCGCAACCCCTCACGGTTACTTCTTCGCAGGATGGGTACGGCCTTTGGACGGCGACGCTAACAACGACTCTTTCCGCTGGCACGCATACCATTACTGCTCAATACAGCGACGTCAACTATAGCTTGGCCACCTCCAACTCGCAGACAGTCACGGTTGCCGGCAACACTCAGACAATTACCTTCACAACGAATGCTCCCGCAAGCGCGGGTTACGGCAGCCAGTTCACGCTTGCCGCCACGGCTTCCTCGGGCCTCACGGTAGCGTTCACCAGCTTTGGATCATGTACCAACTCGGGCGCGACCTACACCATGACCAAGAGCACAGGATCGTGCCTGGTGATAGCCAATCAAGCAGGCAACAGCAACTACGGTCCGGCGCCTGAAGTGACGCAGACAGTGAGCGCAACCCTTGGCAGCCAGACGATCATGTGCTCGGGCGTGCCGGCAAGCGCCGCGTATGGCAGCAGCTTCACCGCGTCCTGCAGCGCCAGCTCGGGCCTGGCGGTCGCTTACACCAGCTCCGGGGCCTGCACCAACTCCGGTGCGAACTACACGATGACAAGCCCGACTGGAACTTGCTCCGTCATCGCGAACCAGGCAGGCAACAGCAACTACTCGCCAGCGCCGCAGGTCACGAACCCGGTTACCGCAACCCAGGCTGCAACCTCGCTTAGCGTAACCAGCGTGAGCCCGTCATCGGAAGATTACGGACTCGACTCGCCAACGACGATCACAGCGGTATTGTCGTGGTCCGGTAGCGGTTCTGCTCCGACAGCAGCGAATGTAACGATCGGCGGCAACGGGCCGAGTGGCTACAGTTCGACGAACTGCGGCAGCCCGACTGGAAACACCATCACCTGCACTGCGACGTACACGCCGACTGCGGCCGATACGCCCGGCTCCTATACAGAGACGGCAACGTTCTCGGGGGATACAAACTACACCAGTTCGAGCAGCTCGCAGAGCAACAACTTCACCATCAATAATGCAACCTCCACAACCTCGGTCGGTTCGAGCCAGAATCCTTCGAACTATGGCGACTCCGTTACCTTCACGGCGACCATCAACGGTGAATACGGCCTGCTTAAGAAGCGCAATGCCAAACATCCGCTCGTGACTGGGACCGTGACCTGGAGCGACAACACGGGCTGCGGGACTACTCCGGTGACTTCTGGCAATCCCGGAACGGCAACCTGCACGACGTCATCCTTGCCGGTCGGTACTGACACAATCACTGCCGCCTACAGCGGTGACAGCAATCACAGCGGCAGCACCGGAACCTTGAGCGGCGGCCAGCAAGTGATGGGCGAAGCCACCACAATCAACGTGACTAGCGTCTCCCCAAGCTCGGAAGACTACGGACAGGATGCGCAAATCACCATCACCGCGGTCTTGTCATGGACCGGCAACGGCGCCGCGCCAACAGCCGCTAACGTCACAATCGGCGGCAACGGCCCGAGCGGAACCTATGGGACCACCGGTTGCGGTCCGGCAAGCGGTCATACTATCACTTGCACCAACACGTATACCCCGACCGCGTCTGATGCAACGGGGTCCTACACAGAAACAGCAACCTTCTCGGGAGACTCGAACTACAACAGTTCGAGCAGCCCGCAGACCAACAACTTCAGCATCGGTAATGCAACCTCAACCACGTCGGTCGGTTCGAGCGAGAACCCATCGCAGTCCGGCGACTCCGTTACCTTTACCGCAACCATCAACGGGGAGTACGGCTTGCTAAAGAAGCGCAATGCCAAGCATCCGCTGGTAACTGGAACCGTGACCTGGAGCGGCAACACGGCTTGCGGAACGACTCCAGTCACTTCGGGTAATCCGGGAACGGCGACGTGTACTACCTCGTCTTTGCCGGTGGGCAATGACCCGATCACGGCGACCTACTCGGGTGACAGTAATCACGGCGGCAGCCAGGGCACGCTGGCTGGCGGGCAGATCGTAATGACGAGCTCGTCCGTTGCAGTAGGTTCGAGTGTTAATCCATCGAGCTATGGCCAGTCGGTAAGCTTCAGTGCAACGGTCACAGGATCGAGTCCGACCGGAACGGTGCAGTTCAAAATTGACGGCACCAACTTCGGTTCGGCGGTGACGCTGGTCTCTGGTACGGCGACATCGGGCAGCACCTCGACCCTGCCGACCGGTACGCATACTGTGGCGGCGGTTTATTCCGGTGACACGTTCAATGACAGCAGCACGGGGAGTCTGGCCGGCGGGCAGGTAGTCAACAAGGCGAGCCAGACGATCACGTGCTCGGGCATACCGGCGAGCGCGGGATACGGCAGCAGCTTCATGGCGTCGTGCAGCGCGAGCTCGGGGCTGGCGGTGGCTTACACCAGCGCGGGATCGTGCTCGAACACGGGGAACATGTACACCATGACGGCTCCGACGGGGCATTGCATGGTGATCGCGAACCAGGCGGGCAACAGCGACTACTCGGCTGCGCCGCAGGTTCAGCAATCGGTGCAGGCGAAGAAGGGCACGGCGACGGCGACGTTCACCGGAGCCCCGGCGACGGCGCCGTATCAGACGCAGTTCACGGTGACGGCGACGATCAACGACGGAGCGACGCCGACGATCACGACGAGTGCGCAGTGCTCGATCAGCGGGAACACGGTGACGATGACAACGGGCACCGGTACCTGCACAACGACCGCGAAGTGGCCGGCAACCACCGACTACAACATGGTCACGTTGACCCAGCACACGACCGCGTCGAAGCTGACGCCGGTCATTACCTGGCCAACGCCTGATCCGATCACCTACGGCACGGCGCTGAGCGGCACCCAGCTGGATGCATCGGCGAGCTACAACAACCAAACGGTGAACGGAACGTTCACGTACAACCCGGCCGCCGGGAAGGTGCTTGCGGCGGGGACGCAGACGTTGAACGTGACGTTCAAGCCATCCGTACCTGCGGATTACGTCACAGTGACTGACTCAGTGATGCTGGTGGTCAATCAGCAACCGACGTCGACAGCGATCACGAAGACGGTACCGACGGCGCCGGCGGCAGGGCAGGCGACGAAGGTCTACGTCAAAGTGACGGCGGGCTATGGAAACCCGACGGGGACGGTGACGGTGACGAGCGACAACGGCGGGCCGAGCTGCACGGTGAGCCTGAATACGGGCGGCGGGTTCTGCTCGGAGACGTTCGGGAGCGCGGGCACGTACAACCTGACCGGGACCTACAACGGGGATAGCAACAACCAGACCAGCACATCGGCCAGCTTCCCGCTGACGGTGCACTAAACAAGCGACTCGCGGCGAGAGCTCCTCGATGGAGCTCTCGCTGCAACAACGAAACGCGAGGCTGCGGTTGACATTGCTGCCAACTCTTTCGCCCGCTTCACCTTATGTCGATAGCGTATTTTGTGCGTCTGTTGAACGGGTGTTCCACGGAGAACAAATTTTCACTCAAGTCGAACGCTGATGAGTTCGATGCCGGTTACCGGTGTAATACAGCAGATCAGAATTTAGCTCCGCCCCCTTAAGCGAACCTATATGATCCGAAGCGTTCAGATGAAGAACCCCGCCTTACTGCTGTTGCTGCTTATCGCCTCCTGCGGCACCACGTCGTTTGCGCAGACCTGCAAGAGCAACCAGTACGACATGCTCGCCTGGATGGCCCCGCAGTTCGCAACCGCGAATGGTCACTGGAATATGGTTTACCCGACCACCGGCACTTTTTATTGGGTGAAGGGCAGCAATGGCTATCCATGGGATGTTGATACATTTGACGCCAACTATGTGTACCAGAGCATTACCGAAGAGGATTGGAATAACGCTTCTACATATAAGCAATTCGTATCAGCAATTCCATGGATGCCTCGCTGCATCAACGTTCCGACAGCGTCGGGCAAGTTGTCGTCGATCACGCTGACCCCGGAACAAAGCACATTTAATATTCATTCATCATGCAGCAGCTACACGACGCAGAACCTCAACTATGTAGTTAATGAAATATGGGGTCCCTACAATGAGTCGTTCGGCGACAGCACGACAGAACCAACCCTAGTACTCTCTTATCGCTATGCCTGCGACTCCTCGTATAGCAACTGCATGTATAAGGAAACCTTCGCGCTGCAGGAGAACGCCGGTCTTGTCCAATGGACCTTATACCAGCTTGACGGCGGCAAGTACGTCCAGCAGAATCAGACGACCCACAGTGAGACGCTTCAAGCAGGCAGCGTAATGCCTGTGCACCCTTGCTGGTAATCAACTCTTGGTTTTCCTCACGGGCACGGGTTACGTGCTCGGAAATATGGCACCTTGGGCCGACAGGCATAAACGCCCCCCTGTCATCCCGACCGAGGTATTTGTTTCGTATAGCGAAATAAATGCAAGTGGAGAGCCTGCCCTGAGCGTAGTCGAAGGGGACGACCTTGTGGCAATGGAATGGAGGCGGTAGCCATTGACCCGGCGTCAAATCGTCTATACGCTTGCGTAGTCTGCCCGAGGAGTTATGAGAAAAACACTGTTAAGCGCTTTTTTGGCAATCCTGGTCGCCGGCTGCCTCAGCGGTTCGCTGCGCGCAGCAGATAGCCCGGCGCCCTCGCTGAAGGTTGGCGATACAGCGCCGCAATTCAAGCTGCCCTACTTCGACGGAACTGATTTGAAGTACGTGACTCTCGACCAATACCGCGGAAAGAAAAATGTCGTGCTTGCCTTCTACGTATTTGCTTTCACGGGAGGCTGAACCGAGCAGATGAAGAACTTCCAGAAGGATTTGCAGAAACTGGAAGCTTCAGACACCCAGGTGCTGGGTGTGAGCATGGACAGCCCCTTCGCCAACAAAACCTTCGCCGACCAGATCGGAGTCAGTTTTCCGTTGTTGAGCGATTGGGGCGGGGAAGTGACGCGGCGCTACGGCGTGTACGTCGATAAGTACAAAGCGGCACGGCGAGTGAATTTTCTGATCGGGAAAGACGGCAAGATATTAGAGGAGCAGGTGGACAGGGATGCAATTGATCCCACGAAGATCGTTGACGCCTGCGCCCGGCCGAAAATCAATCGTTGAGTCGGCTTCGTGCAGGGAGCGCGTGATTCACGGTTCGCGCAGTTCGTCCTAAGGTCTACTTCTGTCGGAAGATTGCGGTCTGTACCGAACTACCACGAGTCCAAAGACCCCACCCCGGGAGGTCCATTACTTTGCATGCGCGAGGACAAATTCACGATTTCCACTTGACTTTGGTGAAAAGCGAGGCACAATACGCGAGATCGTTGTGCAGGTAATGCGTCCGGCGGAATTACCGGACCGGCAAGCTCACCGCCAATTTAATAATCGGAGATGCGATGGCATTTGCCTCGTGGTTACGCGGAGTCCTGTTCTGCCTTTTGATACCTTCGCTGATCTTTTCGAGCGTGCTTTCTGGGCCAGCACTTGGCCAGACGCACACAAGCGAGCAATCACGTTCTGAACCATCGCCCAAGGACTTTACAGCCATCCAGCACTTTGTCTTTCTCGTGAAGGAGAATCGCACGTTCGACGATTATTTCGGCACTTTCCCAGGCGCGAACGGAACGACAACCGGGCTGATTTCTACCGGACAGGTAATTCCACTGGGACACATGCCTGACGTCACCCCTCGCGACCTCAGTCATGACTGGATCGCAACCCGAACAGGGATGGATTTCGGCAAAATGGATAAGTTCGACCTCATTCTCGGATTTGGAGGTGGCGCGGCACGGTGCAACTCCAATGGGGACTATCTTTGTTACTCCCAAGTCACGCAGCAAGATATTCCAAACTACTGGAATTACGCGCAATATTTTGCGTTAGCGGATAACCATTTTTCCAGCATTACGGCTGAGAGTTTTGCCAATCATATGTACACAGTCGCGGCACAATCGGGAGGAGCCATTTCCGATCCGAGTCCGCCAACCTTACCGGGATGCGATGCGAGAACTGGGACCTACGTCACGATCGTAGAGCCCGACGGAGAGCTCGACGACGTATTCCCATGCTTCACATTCCAAACGTTGGCGAATAGCTTGCAGGATGCAGGGATTTCCTGGAAGTATTACTCGTCGGGCGAATCGTCGTGGAACCCTCTCGACGCTATACAGAGCATCCGCGAGTCGAGTTTGTGGAACACCAACATTGAAAGTTCGACCCAGTTTATTGATGACGCGCTGAATGGAAATCTTGCCGCGGTGAACTGGGTCACGGGAACCGGTTTGCAGATGGAGCACCCCACAAAAAGCATCTGTAACGGCGAAAACTGGACGGTGCAATTACTCAACGCGATTATGGAGGGGCCAGATTGGGATTCAACAGCGGTATTCATTACCTGGGATGAATTTGGCGGACTGTACGATCATGTCCCCCCTCCCAATCTTGACGAGTGGGGTCTCGGTCCACGAGTTCCACTGCTGATCATTTCGCCTTACGCCAAATCAGGCTACATTTCCCACACTCAGTACGAATTTTCATCTGTGTTGAAAACGATTGAAGAGCGTTTCTCATTACCCTTCCTGACTTCGAGGGACCAGAACGCCAACGATTTGCTGGACAGCTTTGATTTTACCCAGAGTCCTCTGCCCCCGCTTATTCTCCAGGAGCGCCAATGCTCGCCAGTGTCCACGGCGAATTTAGACTTCCTTCCAGAGCTGGTGAACACTCCCAGTGGAGCTAAAGTCGTTACGGTGAGCAACTTCAGCGACACCACGAACCTGAATATTTCGAGTATTCAGTTGCAGGGCGCAGGGTTCAGCCAAACATCGAACTGTGGTTCATCGCTCGCCCCCCGCTCTATGTGTACAGTGAATGTTACCTTTGCACCGACACGCGCGGGGCCGGCGACGGGTATACTGACGTTCACCGATAGTGACCCAACAAGCCCGCAGACAGTTGCAGTGACTGGGGTAGGCACGAACCTGTCCCTTACTCCTAACCCGCTATCCTTTGGCACGAAAACGGTCGCCGGGTCCATTACGAAACTGGCGACACTCAAGAATTCCGGCACAAGTTCTGTAGCAATTACGAATGTCTCCATTAGCGGAGACTACAGTGATACGGGAACCTGCAGGTCTCAGCTCGCTCCAGGTGCAAGCTGCACATTCCGGGTTACATATACTCCTACCGCGACGGGGACGCGTTATGGCGCGCTTACGATTACGGACAACGATCCATCAAGCCCGCAGCTGCTCAACCTGACTGGAATAGCTACGGATATCTCGCTCGCACCGGTTCGACTGAATTTCGGGAGCGAGGGGGTTAATACCACGAGTCCTCCTCAGAGCGTTGTTTTAACGAATCTGGGCAGCACTTCGTTGAATATCTCGAACGTCTCCGTTCTGGGATCGCTCGGCCAAGTTGTGCAATACGACTTCAGTCAGACCAGCAACTGTATCGGCAGCCTGGCTCCAGGGGCGAACTGCACTATCAGCGTTACTTTCACCCCAATCGCCACCGGTAAAGTGACGTTTACGCTTTTAATTACCGACAGCGAGGGTGACAGCCCGCAGAGTGTCACGCTGGTGGGCATTGGTACGTGAGAACCTACGATGACGATCTCTTCTTGTTTTTGAAAAATCGACCCGTTGAGGTGAGGAAATGGGGCTCGATCGACTCGGGCTGCTGCGATTGCCGATGACTGGCCTATTTCTTTTGGGAGCGGTCCTGAGTGGGGAGCCGGGGGCTTTCGCGCAGGGTAAACGACCTGATTTAACCCAGATTAAGCAGTTTGTTTTCATCGTGAAAGAAAACCGGACGTTCGACAGCTACTTCGGTACTTTTCCCGGCGCGAAAGGGACGACAACCGGCATGATTTCGACGGGGCAAGTAATCCCCCTCAGTCACGAACCGGATGTGTTGCCGCGCGATTTCGGACATAGCGGGGCGGGAATTTTTGCCGCATACGATTGGGGCCGAATGGATAACTTCGATCTCAGTTTCACCTGCAGTGTTAACGGTGACGAACTCTGCTTCACTCAATTCTGGCAGCAGGACATCCCTAACTACTTCACTTATGCGAGCACGTTTGTACTTGGAGACCAGATGTTTTCCTCATGGGCGGGGGCGAGTTTTCCGAATCACTTGTACCTGATTGCCGCGCAGTCGGGTGGGTCCATAGGCAATCCCTCCAATGGCAACCGTTATAACTGGGGTTGTGACTCTGATACCCGTACAACTGTGCAATACATGAATAGCGTTGGAGACGTTGACAGCGTGTATCCGTGTTTCGACTTCCAGACACTGGGTGATCTGCTGGAATCGGTGCAGGTTAGCTGGAAATACTACGCTCCCCTTGAGGGAACCCCGGGCTATGAGTGGTCGAGCTATGACGCGATCGATCATATTCGCAACGGTTCTCTGTGGAGTAACGTCGTTCCCTACACTCAGTTTGTTACTGATGCGCAGGCCGGAAGTCTCCCGGCCGTGAGCTGGGTTGTGCCTCCGGAAGTGGACAGCGAGCACCCTCCGAACAGCGCGTGTGAGGGTGAAAACTGGTCGGTTACACAATTGAATGCAATTATGAACAGTCCGCAATGGGATTCAACCGCGGTTTTTGTCGTGTGGGACGATTTCGGTGGATTGTACGACCACGAGTATCCACCCACTAGCCCGGATGAATTGAGTTACGGACCTCGTGTGCCGCTCCTTATCATTTCTCCGTACGCTATTCCAGGGTACATCTCTCACACACAATATGAGTTTTCATCGTTCCTTAAAATCGTCGAGGAGCGCTTTGGGCTTCCACCCTTGACGGACCGAGACAACGGTGCTAGTGACATGCTCGACAGTTTCAACTTCAGCCAAACTCCATTGCCACCGCTCGTTCTGCAGACGAGAAGTTGCCCCGTCGCATCCACGGCAGCAGTGAACTTTCTTCCGCAACCGGTGGGGTCGGCCAGCCCGCCCAAAACGGTGACGGTCACGAATTTCGGTCCCTCCGCGATGACCATAAATAGCATCGCGGCCAGTGCCGGTTTCAGCGAGACCAGTACATGCGGTGCTACCCTGGGGCCAGGCAAGAACTGTCACATCAGTGTCACCTTCGCTCCTACGGTTTCGGGAAGCAACACGGGGACATTAACGATAACGGACAGCGACCCCAGCAGTCCGCAAGTTGTGAACCTCAGCGGCGTCGGCAGCCAGGTCGGTCTTGCGCCCGGGTTGATCGACTTTGGTACAAAACTGGTTGGCAGTCGCACTGCGAAGACTGCCACAATCACCAACCAGAGCGGCGCTACGCTCACCATTTCGAGTATGGTGGCCTCGGGAGATTACTTAGCGAACAACAATTGTCGTGGTAGCGTCCCTCCTGGGGGCAGTTGCAGCATTCGCGTATCGTTTATTCCATCGACCACGGGAAAACGGTATGGCAGTATCACGCTGAGCGACAGCGACGGGAGCAGTCCTCAGACGCTGAATCTCACGGGCATCGGCAGCTACCTGTCGGTAAGTCCAGCGAAGTTAGTATTTCCGGACCAGGCGGTGGGAACAAGCAGTCTGCCGCTATCGTCGACTTTGACGAACAATGGGAGCAGTTTGCTCACCATTTCAAGCACTCGGGCCTTGGGGGCCTGGGATCAGCCATTCTTGGACTTTAGCCAAACGAATACTTGTGGCGGGAGTTTAGCGGCAGGGGCATCATGCACTATCAGCGTCACCTTTTCACCGCAAATCGTGGGAAGGATTCTGGGCAACGTGACAGTCTTCGACTCCGAGAGCGGAACCAGCCCCGAGGTCGTCTCGCTTTCCGGAACGGGAACCTCCGATGCAGTCCAGCGGACGGCGTATGATGACGTCCCGGCTCAGCGCCAGTGAATCTCAGCCATTACACGCGTGAGACGGCTAAGCAGCCCAGGGCAATTTCGGCCCTTGCTGTAACGATGCCTTAGCCGCTTCTGACTTGCTTCGCCTTACTGAAATCACAAACAGGGCAACGTAAATGGCTCCTACCAGCAGACAGGAGCCAAAGATCGCAGGGGTGAACCTGAACAAAAAGAACTCTTCTGAGGCGCGCGACAAATAAAGGGCTGCGATCAACACCAGAACCACCCGGCCCAGTCGACTCTGGAGCATGTCCTTTCCATAAAAGAAGGAAACATACGCAAAGAAGAAGATAAACAGCACACCGCCTAGGTTGAGCGCTTCCATCAGCGCTCGGTAGGGAGTTGGCAGCTGGGCCACGTGATAGATCTGGTATCCCAAAAGAATATGGAAGAGAAAAAAGAAGGTATTAAGGATTCCACCGGCGATTAATAATGCCCTTGGCATACACAGTCTCCTCATGAGTCGAGGTAGATCTCTTCATCGTCACTACGTGCTGCGTACTGCTTCCACTTGAATAGTCGTTTCTTACAACAAGCGCAGTGACGACAATCACCGGTTTGGGACTCGCACTGCCGGGCGACGACCAGGTGTTTCACCCTAGTACCTTTGTAATTACTCGAAAGGTCCCGTACGAGCATATTCGTTGCTTTTATTCCTGCTCTGGATATTACTGTCAGAGCAGGGGGAGGAAGATGCCACGGTTTCGTCTAAACATCGCAATTGCAATTGCAGTTTTGTGTTTTATCTCAGCGCCTCGACTGGATGCACGATTGCCTGACCCTGGTATGCCGCAAACACGGTTTCAGCAGCTCATCAGCGAAGCCGATCCAACGAACGAACTGGCATGCTTCACCATGGGCACGCTCAATATTTCCTATAGGTCTGAAGATATTGCAACGCCCAACATCGGTTTGCGAGTGACCGACCCGTGGGGACGCGCCATTGGATACGATCTTCGGACCGATAAAGGGTGGCAGCAATTGCCGCTCGGACAGGCTTTCTTCACGTGCGATGGCGACGATGAAACCGGGGCAACCAGGAATTGCCAAGGTCACATTGAGATCTGCGGCCCCGTAAGCGGCGCGTATCAGGTGGAAATCCTACCCACACAGAGCAGCACGTATGCGATTTCCATTGCAGCCACAACCCAAAACCTGCAGGGCGATCAGGGAAGTTCGCAAGCGATCACGCGGGCCGAGGCGGAAGGCACAATTCAGAATGGACAACCCGAGTTCCTGACTCTGCATTATTCTCGCGAATCAGCAAGGCAAATCACGTTGACCCCTGCAACCGAACATCTAACTCATTTAGCCAAGGCTCACTAAAAACATCATTGGCCGGCGCTTGTCGCAAAGTGTTGAAATCTGAGCTGCGGATACCGACCAGTTGCATTTAAGCCTCATCGCCGAATTGTCAACCTGCGGGCGGTATGTTTATTCTTATTGCAAGTGGGTTTCATTAACGACTAGGACGAAAAATGCCTTTCCCTCAGACCGAAGCTCCCGGACGCTTACAAGCTGAACTCATGTCACGTGGGTTGCGGATGACCCGCCAGCGGCGCACGATTCTGGGAGTGGTTGAAACTGCGAGCCAGCACCTTGATGCGAGCCAGATTCTGCGCAAGGCCCGAAAGATTGATCCCCAGATCGACCGCGTCACGGTTTACCGCACGCTGAATCTTCTCAAGCGTCATGGCCTTGTGGACGAACTCGACCTCATGCATATGGAAGGCGAGAAACATTTCTATGAGCGACGGCCTCAGCGCGACCATATCCATATGGCTTGCCTGCGCTGCGGGAAAATCATGGAATTTGAAAGCGATCTGTTCGACCGACTGAAAGGGCAGATCCAACGCGACTGCCAATTCCACATTGTGGTTAGTCGACTGGAAGTGGGCGGGTACTGTAACCGCTGCCGCTCGGCGCAACCGGTGTGATCATTCCGATTGCAATTGGTTGCAACAAACCTGAAACAAAAAAAATCTGCTGACTATTGACGGAGACACTGCTGGCACTTACCATCGATCTTTCATGGCTATATGCAACTGAGTTGCATCAAAAATCTGGCGATCGTGATCGGTTCTATGCTGCTCTTCGGCTGTGCCGCCACATTCGCGCAGGAAAGCCCGTACTTCGTCACTTACGATCATCACATGGAGGAGCCGGGCAATCTGGATATCGAGGCTTCGACCACGACCGATGTTCCTCGAGCAGGCCAGGTTTATTACTTTGCCCCTTATACGGAGTTCGAGTATGGCGTTACCGCGAACTGGACAACCGAGCTTTATCTCGAAAGCGATTCAACCTGGAATGACAGCGCGATCTTCACCGGCTGGCGACTGGAGAACCGCTATCGGCCGCTGAAGCGCGAACATATTGTGAATCCCGTGCTCTATCTCGAATACGAGAACATCACCGAAGCGTCGAAGATTCAGAAGGAGATCGAGGGGACGGCACCGGACCTGACCTCACCCAACTCCATCTTGCAGCCGATGAAAGATCATGAACTCGAGGGTAAGCTGATCCTGTCGAGCGATCTGCATAATTGGAATGTGGCAGGAAACTTCATTGTGGCCAAGAACTTTTCTCAAACAGAGGGCGTGGAGTTCGGGTACTCAGTGGGCTTCTTTCGTCCTCTTGCGACGATCGCCTCGGGGTCAAACTGCCGCTTTTGCAGGGAGAATTTTTCCGCAGGCCTTGAGCTTTATGGCGGGCTGGGCAGCACGCTCGACGGATTTGGATTGCACGACACGGCGCATTACGCAGCGCCGATTGTTTCCTGGCTGGTGAGCGACAATGCAACGTTGCGTTTTTCCGTGGGGGCGGGCCTGACCCATGAAACCAACCCGGTATTGATCCGCTTTGGTTACAGCTACGAGGTGCAGGGCATCAGCGGCCGAATTGCTCGCATGTTCGGGAGCAAGCAATGAGAATGCGGTGGTCTGGCCTTCTTATCTTCCTCTGTGCATTCTTTGGTTATCTCGCGGCGCAGAATCTTCTCTACTGGCCCGATCCGACGTGGCGAGCGCCTGAATCGGTTGCCGCGAAACCAAATCCTCTGGCCGACAATCTCAGAGCAGCCGCTGGAGGAAAAAAACTGTTCATGCGCAACTGCGCCGAGTGTCACGGAAAAGACGGAACCGGCGTACCAAAGAAGCACAGCGCCGATCTGCAGCTCCCGGTTGTGCAAGAGGAGACGGATGGAGCGCTCTTCTGGAAAATTACCAATGGAAACACCGGGCGGGGAATGCCATCCTTCAGCAAATTACCCGATCTGGAGCGGTGGCAATTAGTGCTTTTTGTGCGATCGCTCAGACCTGTTGTCAAACAGGACAGCTTGAGCAAAGCTCCGCCCGGTTCTTAAACGAATCCGGCCTTTACGACGGCACAGGTGCACTCTGCCCTGGCGGTGGAGGTGCGGCAGCGGCAGTGGCGGCAGCCGCCTCGTTCAGGATGCGGTGATGAATAGTGAATAGGGCCAACTCCAGCCGGTCTGAGACGCCGATCTTGTCGTACACATTGCGCAAATAATTCTTGATGACCTGCTCGGTGGTTCCCAGCTGCGAGGCGATCTCTTTGTTCTTGTATCCCTGAACGATAAGCGCCACGATGCGAAGTTCTTTCGCCGTGAGCCGGTCGCGGACGCGTAAACCGACCATATCGTTCTCGGTCAGCTCGCTTGGGACGGCGATGTCCTGAATCCAGGTTTCGCCGCGCGCCACCTTGCGCACGCAATCGACCAATGCCGCGCTGGTCACATTACGATAAACGACGCCATGGGCTCCAGCGCCCATGTAACGCTGTGCGCTTTCCCCGGTATCGGCCAGGATCACGACCCGCGTCTTTACCTTATTTGCGGCCTGCAAGACTGCGGCGAGATCGTTGTGAAATCCTCCGGCGACGATCAGGACGGCCGCCCGGAATTTATCCAGCGCCATGAACATCTGTTCCTGCGTCTGCGCCTGGGCAACGATGCGCATTTCATCTTCAACGGCCAGCACCTTGGCAATTCCGGCCCGGAAAATCGCTTGATTGTCCGCCAAAATCAGTTTGAGCATCGCGTCAACACCTCTTCAGAAGTGGCGATTATTACTCTGGCCCTGCCTGGCCGGATCCGGCCAGTAAACAAATAAAAGCGCACTAATCGTGTCGAACAAAATCGTAAGAATCGATGACGCAGGCGACGCCGCTCTCCCCGCCGCCACTCTGGGGTTCGTCTTTGCGCACCACCCGGCCACGGCATTGCACGATGACGTTCTCTTTTGCTCCTGTCATCTCGGGAGGCAAGGCAATCTCAAACTCGACGTTTGAACCCACTTCAAGGGCGGCGTCGGCCCTGATGTAAACTCCGGCGGCGCTCAGATTGCCGGTGACTCCGCTTTGTTCGCCGCCTTCTTCGGATTTATGGAATTTTATTGGCAAATGCAGGGGAAAACGCTTCCCAGTCCGTGCATCCTCGGACACAAGACCTCCTCCGGCGTGGCCGTTCTTGCGGGTCGCAGCCAGCTCCATGCGGGATCTCCAATCGGAGTCTGAAATCTACTTATCGGCCCTTATATCACGGATCATGCTGAAATAGAAGGTTTAGCGGAGGCGTGAGGGTAAGAAGTAGGTTCCCCCTTGGGTGAGGCGGCTGGAACTGGAGGGTGAACCCGCAGGGGTACGCCATGTGGGGATGTGAGAGTGGAACTCATTGAGTCGGTGGTGGGGCGACTTCGCCGTTCGAGCGCAGGAATTCGTACTGTTCGATCAAAGCGGCAATTCCAACCTGGGCGACACGTGCCGCTGCCTCGACGCGAATAACGCGGGCGATGAATCGAACTCGAACCGATTCGGTCAGGGTCACCTGGGGCGGAAACGCGAGAGTGACGCGAATTTCGGAGCCTTCCGCGAGCGTCCGGTCAAGGTAGAAGAAGACTCCGCGGGCGCTGATGTTCTGCGTCTCAGTCAGGCGCTCGCCTGCCTCGAATTGCAGTTCCACGCTGGCCGGAAGACGCATGTCGAAGCGGCGCATCAGCCGGCGTTCATGAGCGGTGGTGTCCGCTCTGCTCTGTTCCATCAGCATTCCCACAAAACCTCCATACTATTTAGAAGGCTGTGCCACGGTTATCCTCACCGTCTGCTTGCAGCCAGATTCATTTACTTCTCAGCAGTTTGCAACGCAAAAAGTGCATTGAGGAATTGAGTCGGTTAATGCCCGGCCAGGGGATCAAGCTTGCCGGGGAGGACAGATTTTGGGGAAGAGCCGCTCGGGCGCAGGCTGGTTGCAGCAATCAGTCTGCCAGCGACAGATCCTGGCTTGTTGTGAAAGTCTGCGGAAACAATGGTTTTCTTTGCTCGTAACCGCAAGATGCTCAGAGGGCGAAAGCAAGATTTTGCAGAACAATTGGGTTGAAATTGCACCTCCTGCGTTTTACGCATGCGCACTCTCGCAGGCGCTGGCGTTGGGCGGCATCTCTGGTTCCAGTCCTGCGCATCTGACCAAATCTGAGGTGCTGTAAGGAGCGATTCGAGGGCGGGATGGGCTGGGATGATCCGGTGAGTGGAATACTCGTGGGCAGACCCGCACTGCCGTGCTTGACAGTCTATTCAGCGGATGTTTAAGTAATTACTTATTTTCGTCCATAATTTCTGCCCACAAGTACGCAAGCCGGATCGCTTCTGCGGCGCGGTTTGATGTTTGTGTGCCTTTTTGCCCCATGATGTGAGATGCCGGGGACGTGTACCGGCCCGATGTCGGAGGAGTCTTCGTGATATTGAGTCGCCTTGGGCGAGTACCTGCTCTTCTTGTAAGTTGCGGAGTCCTGCTTATCGCCGGTCTGGTTTTGCTTGCCGCGAGCCATTTACGCGGAGAAAACAAACCGACTCTCAGCCGATCCATTTTGCCCATACCTACCCTGGATCAAACTCATCGCGGACCTTCGTTTTCTGCCTACGATCATCTGCCATTAATCTTCGAGCGGAACGAGGGGCAGACTGATTTACAAGTCAGTTTCCTTGCCCGCGGGCGTGGATATGGGCTCTACCTGGCGGCCAATGAAAGTGTGCTGGTGTTGCGCTCGGGAGGAAAAGAAGGATCGCGACAGGTGGTTCGCATGAAGCTTGCAGGAGCGCATGCGGTCACCAGTCCGGAAGCCTTGGATGCGCTGCCCGGGAGGAGCAACTACTTCATCGGCAATGACCCTGCGAAGTGGCACCGGAACATCCCACAGTTCGCGCGGGTGCGTTACCGCAACGTTTATCCCGGCACCGATCTGGTGTATTACGGCAATCACGGTGAGCTCGAATTCGACTTCGAGTTATCCCCCGGGGCTGACCCGCACCGGATCGCGATGACCTTCGATGGAACGGAGGATCTGCATGTCGATCGCGGCAATTTAATTCTTTCCGTTGCGGGCAAAGAGATAAGACTGCAGGCACCCCTTACATATCAGAAAATTGGCAGCGTTCAGCGAACAATTCACTCGGCGTTCAAACTCCGCAACGATAACGAGGTCGCTTTTGAAGTTGGACCTTATGATCGCAGCCGGCCTTTGACCATTGATCCCATCCTCAGTTACTCGACATATCTCGGCGGCAGTGCGGATGAAAGCTGCTCGGTTGCTCTGGGGTACACGATTCCTCCCCCTTCGACCGCGGCAGTCGGCTCGGCCCAGGGTACCGGCTGCCCGGCAATTGCCGTCGATTCGGCGCAGAACGCGTATATCGCCGGCGCCAGCGACTCGGCCGATTTTCCAAACCCGACTGGCACCTCGCCCACCCTTAGCGGCGGATTCGATGTTTTCGTCGCCAAATTCAACAGTAGCGGTTCTGCATTGCTGTTCAGTACTTATATTGGCGGCAGTTCCACCGATACGACAGCCGGAGTTGCGGTTGACGCGGGATTCAACGTAGTGGTGGCGGGCAACACCACATCGAGCGACTTCCCAGCTGCTGGGGGATTTCAGACAGCCCCTCTCAATAGCAACAATCACATTTTTGTCAGCAAACTTGACCCGAGCGGTTCCGTTCTTCTTTATTCAACTTATCTGTCAGGGAATGGAATTGATACTGCCACAGGGTTGGCGCTCGATCCAGCCGGAAAAGGCTACGTGACAGGAATTACAACTTCGACAGATCAGCCCTCCGGGGCGTCGGCATTTCCCGCAACCCTGGGCGCGCTGTTTACAACCTCGAAGTATGCGGGTGGGCAGTTCTTTCTAAGCGTACTGAATTTCTCCTCCACCGGATTTGGCAGTCTGGTTTATTCGACCTATCTTGGCGGCAGCACATTGCCGTCGGGAGGAACTCCTGCGATTGGCGGCGGAGTCGCCATCGATACCAGCTACAACGCGTACGTAACCGGCGGCACCAGCTTTACCGATTTACCCGTGCTGAACGCCTATCAAGGCACTTCGGGAGGTGGCATTGACGTCTGGGTCGCAAAAATCAACTTTCCGCAAAACAGCGCCCAGCCTCCGACACTTTCTTACCTTACATATCTAGGCGGGACGGGTGATGACATTGGCTACGGTGTGGCGGTTGATTCCGGGCAGAACGCCTACATTACAGGATCGACGGGTTCGACGAACTTCAACTTCACCACGACATCAGGACTGACCGGATTCCAGGCCACGTATGGCGGCGGTACGTCGGATGCATTCATTGCAAAGCTGGGCCCACTGTGTACGACGGACTGTACCATAACGACTGTTCCGTTCAATTACTTCTCCTATATTGGCGGATCGAGTGCGGATGTAGGGCTCGCGATCGCGGCGGATACCGCGGGCGGAGCACGCATGACGGGATCAACGAACTCTGCTGCTGGCTTTCCCATCTTTAATAATGGAGGCATGCAATCCACTTATGGCGGAGGAGCCTATGATGCCTTTGTGGCGCGCATCGACACCACGGCTGCAACCTCAACCGCGCCGGGGCACTACGTCAGCTATCTCGGGGGCGGCGGCACAGATATCGGCACAGGCATTGCCGTGGATCTTTATGGCAATAGCTATGTGACCGGTGAAACCTCATCGGCCGCCCCAACGCCATTTCCCACGTTGAGCGCATTTCAGGGAACTTTGAGCGGACCTACTGACGCATTCGTCAGTAAAGTTTCGCCTCTGGTGAATCTCGCTTTGACCGCCACTGCCAGTCCTTCGCCGGTTGGTATCGGCAATCCCGTCGCTTTTACATACACCATTACTAATAATGGCGACTTCCTCAGCGGTGTTACGTTCACCGATACGCTTCCAATTACGGGAGCAACGTTTGCCTCTGCGACCTCAACTTCGGGAAGTTGCAGCGGCGCGAGCGGTGGAAATGTGACCTGCAGCCTGGGTGCAATCAGTCCATCGGCCACCAGCACTGTCACGGTCAACCTCACACCGACGACGGGCGGTTCACTCGGGAACAGCGCGTCAATCAGTGTGCCGCAGGCGGCAAATTTTGTCCCGCAGACGGCCAGCGCCAGCGCCGTGGTAAGCAACTTCACGCTTGCGGTTACCCCAGCCTCGGTAACGGTCCAGGCGGGAGTACCGGCAACTTTCACGGCCGTGGTTGCACCCACCGGAGCGGACCCGGACAGCGTGTCCATCGCTTGCAGTTCGGGCACGCCGGTTGGTGCTACCTGCACGGTTCCGAATAACCCGATCGCGAACTTGAACACCGGTGCGCAGAGCCGAGATGTGATCATAACTACAACCGCACGCGTGACTACGACGACGCGTCTTTGGCGGCAACCTGGTCTGCTTTACGCGGCCTTTTTGCCGGTTTCCGGAGTAGCGTTTTTCGGATTCCTAATAGGCGGAAAAGAGTCCCGGAGACGGCGGTGGATTGTAGGCCTACTACTTGCTGGTTTTCTGATCGGGATGTTTCTTCAGGCAGGGTGCAGCTCCACAACCACAACGACAACTACCACCGGAACGCCCGCGGGGACTTACATTGTGACCATAACCGCCACCTCAGGCTCCTACTCGACCCCGGCAAGCACGGTGACGCTGGTAGTTCAATAAGAATGCTCTAACTTACGGCTCGTCTTCTGCCTTATAGCCGCAAGCTTCACGGCAGGGCGGACAGTAGAAGAGCCCATCCTTGCAGAGGCGAACATCGAGTTGTCCCTGGCAGAGGCAACAGTATTTCTCGCAGGTGCACCTGTCTTCGGTCATTTCGCATTGCATGCAGCGGTACTTTCTGACAATTGTGCTGGCCATTCGTCAACTTTAGTTGGAAAGTTTGGGAGAAAGAAAGTTCCGTCGGTAATCTTCGCTGTCGTGCCTCGCTGCTCGGAATCAGATTGATTCCTGGTTGTGTCGTAAACGGACGGCGAGAGCGAGAAATACGGCAGCGATTAACAATCCGATCCAGAGATTCGGGCTGCCCAGGAATGCACCCGGCGTAATGTGTGTCATTGGATCAGTCGGAAAGACAGTTGTGGAGGCAATGGGCGCCGTGCTGCCGAAAAGCCGCTCGCCTATCACCCCAGCGAAATGCGATGTATTGAAGGCAATCTTCTCAAGACCGCCAATTGCGACGATTGGCAGTGCGGCCCATAGAAATGGCGCCCGGCGCGCCCAGCCAGAAACCAGCAGCAGCCAGCAATATACCGGTGCGGGCCAAAGACCATGGGCGGTCAAAAGGTGATACAGCGCGAGCACTGACATTCGCAAAATCGGCACATGGGCCCACAGCGCCGCGATGCTGCCGCCGGTTGCGAGCACCACAATGCTGCCCAGCAGCAGCATGAGCAGCCACATGACCGCATTGATTGCTGCAACTAGGACTGGAATGGCAAGCAGCGGAATGCTTGCCTTTACCAGAACCGTAGTGGCATCAGAGACCGGCAGCGATTTCCAGAACAAGATGCTGCGATCGCGCCGCTCACTATGCAATGCTTCCGTGCAATAAAACACGCTCATGAGAATGGCTGTGGCCATTAGTAGGGCGGCCGAAATATCGAACGGTCCGGAGATTTCGTCGTGATTGTACATAAAGCCCAGGGCGCGCAATTGGCCGGGCGAATGAATTACGCTGATCATGTACCCGAAGAAAAACACCGCCGCCACAGCCGATGGGAGGATATATAGGTATCGGTTTTCCCAGAATTCCCGTCGCAAGCTCCAATAGATCGGTCGCGTAGGAGAGAGTGCTGCGGGAGCAATCCCATTTGTTTCGAACGATTGCGAGATCGGCCTTGATTGCGTATTCATCTGAATTCTCCCGGCACGACTCCTTGTGGCAGCGTCGCCTGATTGCCCTGTTTATCTGCCATTACGGCAACGAAAAGGTCGGCGATGCCAGGCGTACGCACATCACCCAAAGTGACTAACTGCTTCCGGTCAACATGATCGAACAGCAGGATGTTGCGTCCGAGCGCCTGGCGCTCGTGCATCGGCTTCAGCGCACGGGCTGCCGCAAGTTTCTCCGGGTGAACCATGAGTTCCAGATAGCGTGATTCGAATTCTTCCATGCTGCAGGCGAGAACGATGTGGCCACGATTGATGAACATGAGATCGGTCAGGACCTCCTGCAACTCATCCACCTGGTGGGTGGTGACGATGATGGTGCGGCTTCGGTCGAAGTAGTCGTTCAGCAGGGAATCGTAGAACTGCTTGCGATAAAGGATGTCGAGACCCAGCGTCGGCTCATCGAGCACAAGCAGGCGCGCGTCTATCGCCATCACCAGCGCGAGGTGCAGCTGCACCACCATTCCCTTCGACAATTCCTTGACCTTGCTGCCCTTCTTGATGGTAGTCCGGGAAAGAAAACTCTCTGCCTTTACACGATCAAATCTCGGATGCACACCAGCTACATAATCGAGCGCCTGAGAAACCTGTATCCAGCGCGGGAGTACCGCAACATCAGCGATAAAGCAGGCATCAAGCATAAGCTGATCGCGCTCTTTCCAGGGATCGTGTCCAAGCACCGTCAACTGACCTTCATAGGGGATGAGTCCCAGGATTGCATTCAACGCCGTCGTCTTGCCGGCGCCGTTCGGGCCAATGAGGCCAATAATGCGGCCTTCTTCGACATGCAGATCGATACCGTCAAGCGCGACGGTGCTTCCGTAACTCCTTCGAAGGCCGCGGGCTTCAATGACAGGTGCCATGGTTCAGCGCTCCTTTTTCTCTTTCGAAGCTGCGGGGTCGGATGAGCGGCCTATTTCTAGCAGTTCGTTCGCTTTTAGTCCGAGCCGCTGGATATTGGCATAAATTCGCGGCCACTCTTCGGCGAGAAACTTCTGGCGTTCGCCTTCCAGCAGCAGACTGGGTGCTCCCGTCTTGACAAACATGCCTAATCCCCGCCTCGTCTCGACAAAGCCGTCGTCCACCAGTTCCTGGTAGCCTTTCAAAACGGTCAGCGGATTTACCCGATATTCTGTGGCTACGGTGCGGACCGAGGGCAATGCATCGCCCTCTTTTAGCACGCCGTCCAGTATCATCGCGACCACGCGATCGCGAAGCTGGCGATAAATCGGCTGACCGTCATTCCATTCACGTTCCATTCCGGTGTCCAGATTTCCAGAATATGCTTACTTGACCCGCGTCAGCTCCATGTGCGCGTGCATCGCTTTGTCTCCGGGCTCGAGATAAGTCCAATCCTCGATGTGGTGGTCGGAATCGACGATGCTGAACATGACATGGTCCATATGTCCATACTGCGTGCTGCCGGCAACGTCAAGAAACTGGAATTCCAATTTCTTGCCGTCGGGCGACAGCTGTCCGACCATCCGCGGGCGATTTCCGGCGTCGCAATAGTGCGTAAGCAACAGGCGGTCGTTGTCCAGATAAAACATTGTGATGGGATCGTCATGGGTCGGATCATCCGGCGTGTTGGGTTCCTTCATCTCGTGCACGATCGCGTTGCCGCGGGAGGTCACACGCAGCGAGACGTGCACAAGCGGGTTGTCAGCATCCTTCAGTGGTGGGTTGATTGTTGCTTTGCCCTGCCACACACCGGCAAGGGTTTTCATTTCGTCGAAGGATTTTTGCGCGTCAGATAGGGGTTGTGGTTGCGACTGGGCAAAGCTCATGCTTGAAAGCAGCACCAGCCCGAGCGGCAATGCAAGTCTCAGGGATTTCATGTTTTCTCCTTTTTGTCTCTCACTCTCAGCTCCGGGCAGGTAGCTGAGTTCTTACTGTTGTACATAACTATAACACTATAATACGCATGTCAAGCCTTTTCGTGATGATTTTCTAAGCTACTGAATTGCATGCAGTTAACGGAATGGCAATTATGCTAACGAAATGCGGGATCAATCGAAGCGGGCAACACAGTACCGGAGCTAGATCTCTTTCGCGTACTCAACCGACCGCATCCCGAAAAAGTTGCGAACAGTGCCTGAGCGCCGGTATCCGTTCTTTTCATAAAACCGCATTGCAATTTGCAAAGGGAGGGTTGTGTCAAGTGTGATTCGCTTGCACCCACGCGAGCGTAGCCAGGCTTCGATTTCCTTCAGAAGCAGCGCCGCCACACCCCGGCCGTGCCACTCTGGCAAGACCGCCATTCCGCGCAGATGGCCCTCGCGCGTGGCCTGATCTGTTCCACCCGCGACTGTACCTACGATCTTGTCACCTGCAAGCGCGACCAGCACACGCATTCCCCTAAGACGCCCCAGCACGGTTTCTTCGGTCAGCACGGTGTCAGTGAAGGCGTCCGGCGTGTAGTCGCCTTTGAACGGCGCGAACGCGACCGAGAGACACTTCAGAATGAAATTGGCATCTTGCGGCGTCGCAGGGCGAATGCGGATGCTCGGTTGAGAGTGCATGTAAGTAAAGATTGTACCGGTCACCGTAGGAGCCGCCTGGAAGCTCCTTGGCGCTTAACAGGGGTTCAGCGCGTCGCACGATACTCGTCCGATAGAACATCAGCAGAGCTGGTTCGCGCATCCAACCGGCTTTGCTTTGCGAGCCAAATGTAATATTTTGTGTCGGCTGCGAGTGACACACCGAATGGAAGAGTCAAAAGCGGTCGGTCCAGTTCCTCCTGATCATCAACTTCCTGCGGCGGAAGATGCCCGCCCTCCGCGAAAGCGAAGAGCCTGGATATGGATTCCGGTGCTGATTCTCGCGGGCCTGATTATTTTTTGGTTCTTTCATCGCAGGGGAGGTGAGAAGCCCAGCGCGGCCGCAGGCGGCGGCAGGCGCGCGTTCACGGGCCCGGTCACCATTGTCACTGCCACCGCCACCAAGGGCGACATTGGCGTTTACCTCGACGCCATCGGTACGGTCACCGCGGTCTATACCGATTCGATTACTGCGCAGGTGACGGGCGTGATCACCGCCGTGCACTACAAAGAAGGACAAATGATAAGTAAGGGAGATCCGCTGATCGATATTGATCCGCGGCCATTTGAGGCGCAGGTGACACAGGCCGAAGGGGCACTGGAGCGCGACCAGAACCTGCTGGCTCAGGCGCAGATGGATTTGCAGCGCTACAAGGAAGCGTGGTCGCGAAATGCCATCCCACGACAGACCTACGAGGACCAGGAGAAGATCGTTCTGCAGGATCAGGGAACAGTCAAGAACGACGAAGGAACGCTGCGCTACGACCAAGTCCAGCTTGGATATTGCCACATCACCGCCCCGATCAGTGGACGCGTCGGCCTGCGGCTGGTCGATCCCGGAAACTTAGCTACCGCGAATGCCACAACCGCACTTGTCGTAATCACCGAGGTGCAGCCCATTACCGTGGTCGCGACGATCTCTGAGGACAATCTATCCGAGGTAATGCAGCAGCCGCATCACGGCGTCGACCTGTCGTTCGAAGCGTGGGGCCGTGCAGATAACAAGAAGCTCGCCACCGGCAAAGTCATCGCTTTTGACAACCAGATCGATCCCACCACCGGTACGGTGAAGGTTCGCGCGCTTTTCGACAACAAAAGCGCCCAACTTTACCCTAATGAATTCGTGAATTCGCGGTTGCTGGTAAAGACGTTGCACGATCAGATCCTGCTGCCGACATCTGCCATCCAGCATAACGGCACGGCAGCATTTGTGTACGTCATCCAGAATTCCCAGGCAGTTATTCGCAACGTGAGGACCGGAGTATCGGAGGGCGGAAAAACCGCAATTACCGGCGTAGATGAGGGCGAAGTTGTTGCAGACAGCAGCTTCGAGAAGTTGCAGAACGGATCAAAGGTGGTGATTTCACAGAGTCCTTTGCCCGGCGCCCCAGACAACGGCGAGGAAACTGCGCCGTGAATCCTTCTCGCTTATTCATCCTCCGTCCGGTTGCCACCATTCTGCTGATGACCGCGATTCTGCTGGCAGGAATTGTGGCATTCACGCAGTTGCCGATCTCGGCGCTGCCGCAGGTGGACTATCCGACTATTCAGGTGCTGACCTTTTATCCCGGGGCCAGTCCGGACGTGACGGCGACGACTGTGACCGCGCCGCTTGAGCGTCAGTTCGGTGAAATGCAGGGTTTGAGCCAGATGACGTCGACCAGCGCGGGAAATGTATCAGTCATCGTCTTGCAATTCAATCTTGCCTTGGACATTGACGTCGCAGAACAGGAAGTGCAGGCGGCGATCAATGCGGCGCAAAGCTATCTACCCGCGAATCTGCCGACGCCGCCGGTTTATAACAAAACCAATCCGGCGGATGCCCCTATTCTGACGCTAGGGATCGCGTCAGAATCCATGCCATTGTCGCAGGTAGAAGATCTGGTGGACACCCGGCTTGCGCCAAAGCTCTCACAACTAAACGGCGTGGGGCTCGTTACAATCAGCGGCGGGCAGAAGCCCGCGGTGCGGATTCAGGTCAATCCCACAAAGCTGTCGTCTTACGGGATAAATCTGGAGGACGTCCGTACGGCGCTGACTCAAACCAGCGTCAACGCCGCGAAAGGCAACTTCGACGGGCCACGGCAGGATTATCAGATTGACGCCAACGATCAGATCACTGAGGCACAGGATTATGGTGACGTGGTTGTGGCATATCGCAATGGCGCACCAGTTTCGCTCAAGGATATCGCCAATGTTGTAGATGGGGTAGAGAACGCGCAATTGGCTGCGTGGATGAACACCACGCCGGCGGTGGTTTTGAACATTCAAAGGCAGCCGGGCGCAAACACGATCAGCGTGGTGCGGGCGATCAAGACCCTGCTTCCGCAACTCGAAACGAACCTGCCGGCTTCGGTTCAGATCACTGAGTTAACCGACCTGACTACCAGCATCAACGCCTCTGTTGACGATGTTGAATTCGAACTGATGCTGACGGTCGGCCTGGTCGTGATGGTCATTTTTCTGTTTCTGCGAAGTCTGCGCGCCACTACGATTCCCAGCGTCGCGGTGCCGCTCTCGATTGTGGGCACGTTTGGTGCCATGTACTTGCTGGGCTACAGCCTCGACAACCTCTCACTCATGGCTTTGACCATCTCCACCGGATTTGTGGTGGATGATGCCATCGTCATGATTGAGAACATCGCACGTTTCCTCGAGCAAGGCGAAACGCCCATGAATGCCGCGCTTAAAGGTGCAGGACAGATCGGCTTCACCATCTTGTCATTGACGGTGTCGCTGATTGCCGTGCTGATACCGCTACTTTTCATGGGCGATGTCATTGGCCGGTTATTTCGGGAATTTGCCGTAACTCTGGTGGTCACCATTGTGATTTCGGCGGTTGTATCGCTGACCTTGACTCCGATGATGTGCTCGAGAATCCTGCTTCACAACCCGCAATCGCAGCAGAGCCGCTGGTATCGTGCATCGGAAAATGCGTTCAGCCGCATGATCGAGTTCTATGGCCGCACGCTCAAAGTTGTGCTGCGCTACCAGCCAATAACGCTGATCATTGCTGTAGGGACGCTGGCCCTCACGATCTTTCTCTATATCGTCATCCCCAAGGGATTTTTCCCCACCCAGGACACGGGCGTAATTCAGGCAATCTCGCAGGCGCCGCAGGACATCTCTTTTGCTGCGATGTCGCAGAAACAGCAGCAACTAGCCTCGATCGTCCTCAAGGATCCAGCGGTGCAAAGCCTGTCGTCGTTCATCGGAGCCGATGGGACGAATAAAACCTTAAATAGCGGCCGGATGTCGATCAACCTGAAACCGATTAACCAGCGCAGCCTCAGCGCAGCCGATGTGATTCGCCGTCTCGAGCAGCATCTCTCGGGCGTAAAAGGTATTCAACTCTTCATGCAGCCGGTGCAGGACATTACGGTGAATGACCGCGTCACGCCAACTCTCTATCAATACACCCTGGAAGATCCTGACGTAAATGAACTGAATACCTGGACGCAAAAATTCGTTGAGGAACTCAAGAAACTGCCCAGCCTCGAGGACGTCGCCACCGATCAGCAGAATGGTGGACGGGCAGTTGCTTTGCATATTGATCGCGTTACCGCCTCCCGGTTGGGGATTGCACCGGCAACGGTGGATAACACCTTGTACGACGCCTTTGGTCAGCGCCAAATCAGCACGCTGTATACACAACTCAACCAATATCACGTCATTCTTGAAACCCAGCCGCAATGGCAGCAGAGCCCAGCCGAGCTGACGGACATTTATCTGCAGTCGAATGTGTCTGCCAATGCGACGGGCGCCGCCGCTTCGACCTCGTTCTCGGCGTCAGGTTCCAGTTCGGCCGGATCGAACGCGACAACCACCTCAGTGCTATACACGCCGTCCTCGGCGGTTCTGCAGCCTCCGGCTACCGTTCTTTCTTCCAATAAACTGGCGATTTCGAGTTCCTTGAATGGGGGCACATTCGCTGGAATTACCCCAAATATCGTCGTCACCGGAAGCGCCGCTAACAGCGTTCCCCTGGGCACATTCGCGCGAATGTCGAACATCAAGGAAGCTTTATCGATCAATCACCAGGGGCAATTCCCGGCGGTGACGGTCTCATTCAACCTCGCGCCCAATGCTGCGCTGGGAGGAGCGATCAGCGACATCAATAAGGTTGCAAAGAACATCGGCTTTCCGGCCAGCTTGCAGTCCAGCTTTCAAGGAACCGCCGCAGCATTTGAAAATTCACTTTCCAATGAAGCGCTTCTCATACTTGCGGCGCTGGTAGTGGTTTACATCGTCCTGGGAGTTCTATACGAGAGCTTCATTCACCCGGTGACGATCCTCTCTACTTTGCCGTCCGCTGGAGTGGGAGCGCTTCTTGCATTGATGATCTTCGGACAGAGTCTCAGCGTTGTGGCAATTATCGGAATCATCCTGCTCATCGGCATCGTGAAGAAGAACGGCATCATGATCGTTGATTTTGCTCTTGAGGCCGAGCGCGAGCGTGGGAAGAATTCCACGGACGCGATCTACGAGGCCAGCCTGCTCCGCTTCCGCCCGATCATGATGACTACCATGGCGGCGCTGCTGGCCGGCATTCCGCTCGCCTTTGGCCATGGGTACGGTTCGGAACTGCGCCGGCCTCTGGGCATTGCCATGATCGGTGGCCTGCTGGTGAGCCAGGTGCTCACGCTTTACACCACACCTGTCATTTACATTTTTTTTGACCGGCTGGCGCAACGTTTCAGTCATCGCAAACCTGACCAGCGTGCCGGGCAGGGAGATCCGGAGATAGGCCGTGGGGATACGCCACTTGAACCGGGGCAGGCATGAACATCTCCGAGCCGTTTATCCGTCGGCCGGTTGCAACGACGCTGCTGACGTTTGCGATCGCAATGGCGGGCGCGGTCGGATTCACAGTTCTGCCTGTTGCGCCGTTGCCGGAAGTTGACTTTCCCACCATCTCGATTTCGGGCAGCCTTCCCGGAGCCAGCGCTGAGATTATGGCGTCTTCCGTGGCGACGCCGCTGGAACGGCAGCTCGGTCATATTGCCGGCGTGACGGAGATGACCTCATCCAGCTCCCTTGGCGGGACGTCAATCACTCTGCAATTCGACCTGTCGCGCGACATCAATGGCGCAGCACGCGACGTGCAAGCGGCAATCAATGCGGCGCGAACTTACCTGCCGGCAAACTTGCCGGCAAACCCGACCTACAGGAAAGTCAATCCGGCCGATGCTCCGATCATGATTATTTCGCTCACGTCCGATAAATATCCAGTCCCAAAGATGTACGACGAAGCTTCGACGGTGCTGGTGCAGAAGCTTTCCCAAATCCAGGGCGTCGGACAAGTTTTCGTGGGAGGCGGCTCGCTGCCCTCGGTCCGTGTCGAAGTCAATCCCACGCAGCTTGAGAGCCTTGGGCTGACGATCAGCAACATCCAGTCGGCTTTGAGCCTGCAAAATGCGGACTTGCCGCGTGGACGGCTTTCAAATAACAGCTTCACGGCAGACATCATTTCGAATGATCAAATCACGGAGGCCGATCAATACAAGCCCCTCATCATCGGTTATTCCAATGGAACCGCCGTTCACCTGTCCGATGTAGCCGATGTGATCAATTCAACGCAGAACGTACGCACCGCTGGCTACATGGATGGGACGCCGTCCGTCACTGTCATAATCTTTCGCCAGCCTGGGGCGAACATCATTCAAACGGTCGAAAACATTCGTGCGCAAATGCCTTTCCTGGAGGCAGTGCTGTCGCGGGGGATTAAAACAACGATTGTGCTTGACCGCACGACCACGATTCGGGCCTCCGTGAGTGACGTTGAGCATACCCTCATAATCTCGGTATTTCTGGTTGTGCTGGTGGTTTTTCTATTTCTGCGAAACCCGCGCGCGACGATCATTCCGAGCGTCGCCGTTCCCGTGTCGCTGATCGGCACATTCGGCTTCATGTATTTCTATGGCTTCAGCATCGACAATCTCTCGTTGATGGCCTTGACCATCTCAACCGGGTTCGTGATCGATGATGCCATCGTGGTGATGGAAAACATCTCGCGTCATCTCGAAGAAGGAATGAAGCCGTTTCCGGCAGCGCTCAAAGGCGCAGGGGAGATCGGCTTCACAGTTTTTTCCATCAGCATTTCACTGGTCGCGGTTTTTATTCCCATTCTGATGATGGGTGGGATCGTCGGGCGTCTTTTCCGCGAGTTCGCCGTTACGTTGGCTACGGCTATCCTGGTTTCCATGGTGATTTCGCTCACCACCACTCCCACCATGTGCGCGCACTTTCTCCGGGAAGAAAAAAGAGAGCGGCATGGCCGTATCTACCGCTGGAACGAGAGGTTTTTCAATGGAATGCTATCCGTTTACCGCAAGTCGCTGGAGTGGGTGCTGAAAAATCCCGCACTAACACTGGTGATTCTCGCCTTGACGATTGCGCTCAACTTTTTCCTGATCGTTCGCATTCCCAAAGGATTCTTCCCGCAGCAGGACACCGGAGTTCTTGTCGGCGGCGTGCAGGGACCGCAGGACGCATCATTTCCCTTTATGAATAGCTCGATTCTGCAGCTTGTGAACGTGATCAAAGCGGATCCCGCGGTTGTCCACGTGAATGCCTACACCGGCGGCAATGGGGCCAGCAATGGCGGATTTATTTTTGTAGCACTGAAGCCGTTGAATGAACGTAAAGCGAGCGCCGCGCAAATCATCAATCGTTTGCGGCCGAAGCTCAATCGCTTGCCAGTTGCGTCGGCCTTTCTGCAGCCGGTGCAAGATCTGAGGATTGGCGGGCGGGCCAGCAATGCCCTGTATCAGTACACCATCCAGTCCGACAATATTGCCGATTTGGTTCACTGGGGGCCGTTGCTGCTGGCCAACATGAAAAAGATGCCCGGCCTTCAGGATGTGAACAGTGATCAGCAGAACGGCGGATTGCAGGAACTGCTTGCTTACAACCGTGTTACCGCCGCGCGGCTCGGACAGACTGCAAGTTCTCTGGATCGGGCGCTGTATTCAGCCTTTGGACAATCGGAGGTCTCGGTCATCTATACGCAGCTCAACCAGTATTACGTGGTCCTGGAAGTTGCGCCTCAGTATTGGCAGTCGCCGCAGGACCTGAAGCTGCTTTACATCAAGAGTAATCAAAATGTGAACAACGCAGCCGCGATGACGCCACTCTCGACATTTGCTACCTCTAAAACCAGCACGACCGCGTTACAGGTCAACCACACCGGACTGTTTCCGTCAGTTACGGTCTCGTTCAACCTGGCTCCGAGTGTTTCGCTCAGCCAGGCCACGCGCGAAATTCAGCAGATGGAGGAGCGGCTGGGCACGCCGGCAACCATCCACGGGTTTTTTGCCGGGACGCTCCAGGCCTATCAGCAATCGCTGTCGACCGAACCGGTTCTGATCACGACTGCTTTGCTTGCCGTGTACATCGTGCTGGGGATTCTTTACGAAAGTTTCGTGCACCCGCTCACGATCATCTCCACGCTACCGTCGGCGAGTGTCGGAGCGATGCTGGCACTGATGATCTTCAAAATGGACTTAAATGTCATTTCCATTATCGGAATTGTGCTGCTCATTGGCATCGTCAAGAAAAACGCGATCATGATGATCGACTTCGCGCTGATGGCGGAACGCGAACAAGGCAAGAACACGCGAGATTCGATTTTTGAAGCATGCATGCTGCGCTTTCGGCCGATTCTGATGACGACCGTGGCCGCCCTGTTTGGTGCGCTTCCTCTGGCATTCGGAACCGGCATGGGTTCCGAACTGCGGCGTCCTTTAGGGATCACCATCGTCGGTGGCTTGCTGCTGAGCCAGTTGATCACCCTTTACACAACTCCGGTGGTGTATCTCGAACTGGATCGTCTGCGCCTCAAACTCCTGGGCGAAAGACACGATGCTGGTCCTATGCCGAGCAGCGGATTTCGAAGCGCATGAGGAATACTCCAAAGGCGGGCACCGCTTTACTAGCTTTTGTGTCTTCGCTTGTCGTGATCCAGGGCTGTACCCTTGGGCCGAAGTACCATGCACCGACGAGCCCGCAGCCCGCAGCGAAGAACTATAAGGAATCCACGGTCAATTTTCAGGACACTGAAGGGTGGAAGGTGGCGCAGCCCTCGGAGGCGATGCTGCGCGGGAAATGGTGGGAAATCTTCAACGATCCATTTTTGAATGATCTTGAAGAACAGCTCAGCCTCAATAACCAGAACATCAAGCAGTATTTCGAAAACCTTCTCGAAGCGCGTGCCTTGATTCGCGAAGCGCGGGCGCAGTACTGGCCGACGGTTACTACAAACCCATCATGGCAGCGCACAAAGGCTTCGGGTAATCTACGAAACACCTACAACACCTTGGCGCCTGGTAACACGACTGGCAGCGGGCAGGCAACAAGTTCGGGACAGGAGACGACAGTCTGGTCTTTTCCCATTGACGTTTCATGGGTTCCGGATCTGTTCGGCAAAATTCGCAGCCTCGTCCATCAGCAGCAATACGCAGCCCAGGTGAGTGCCGCTGATTTAGAAAATGAAAAGTTGATCGAGCAGGCAAGCCTGGCGGAATATTACTTCGAAATTCGCGGCCAGGATTCCCTGAATGTGATCCTGGATGAAACCACGAAAGCCGATCAGCAGGCACTTGCGGTCACGAAAGCTGCGTATGACTCGGGTGTAGACGATTACATTTCGGTGGTCGAAGCCCAAACCACGCTGGAAAATGCCCAGGCACAGCAGATCAATCTGCGAGTGGCGAGGGCGCAGTATGAGCACGCGATTGCGGTTTTGATCGGCAAAGTGGCCAGTGACTTCTCAGTTCATGCACGGCCGGAGCTGACATCTCCTCCACCTATTCCGATCGGAATACCCTCTGTACTGTTGCAGCGGCGCCCCGACATTTCTGCGGCGGAGCGCACGCTCGCCGAGGCGAATGCGACCATTGGTATTGGGTATGGTGCATTTTTTCCCAGCGTTACTTTAGCCGCATCTGGAGGTGTCGAGAGTTCTACGTTCAAGAGTTGGTTTTCCTGGCCGAGCCGGTTTTGGTCCATCGGGCCTTCAATCTCCCAGACTATTTTCAATGGAGGACTCTACCGCGCCGAGTTGAATCAGTACACTGCGATCTATAACGCCGACCTTGCTGCTTATCGGCAAACAGTCCTGATGGCATTTCAGCAGGTGGAGGACAATCTGGCGGCGGTGCGCATTTATTCCGAACAGATAATCAGACAAAAAGCCGCCGTAGCTCACGCCGACGAAGCGCTGGAACTCGAAATGCGGCGTTATCAGAGCGGAATCGACCCTTACATCGACGTCGTCACTGCGCAGACGACGCTGCTGGGATATCAGGAAAACCTGGCGATCATCCAGGTGGACGAAATGACCTCTGCCGTCACGCTGATCGAAGCGCTCGGCGGAGGATGGGACAGATCGCAACTGATCTCGCCCTCGCAGTTGACACAAAAACCTTCGGCGGCTGAGTCTACGCTCCAGCGATGAGCGATCGAGTCACGAAAAGTGCCCAAAACACTGGTAGCGTCTACAGGGTTTCCTGTATTGTCCAAGACTTTTGCCATCGCGATAATCCTCTCGGGCCAGATGTGCGTCTAAGCAACGGCAGAGAAGCTCTGCAGTTAGAAATTTTTTCAGGACTGATACGTAATGGGTGCTCGAGAGATGGCCGCCGGGGTTGGAGTATCGCTCACTCCGGCTCTGGATTGGTGTGAGCACGAACACGCGGCACATGTCGTGCAGTTTTATGGCGACGACGATTTTTTGTTAGATGAACTGGCCAAGTTTATCGGGGGAGCGCTGGCTGCAGGAGATGCTGCCCTGGTCATCGCTACCAAATGTCATCGCCAAGGCTTGGAAGAGAGACTGGCCTATCGAGGTTTTGACCCGGAAAGAATCACGGCGCAGGGGAGATATCTAAGCCTGGATGCGTCTGAAACGCTGTCGCAGTTCATGATTGATGGCCTGCCTGATCGAGAGCGATTCATTCAACTGATTGCCGGGACGATTCCATGCCTAAAGGCTTCCAGTAAGCGTGAGCACGCACGGCTGGCGGCATTTGGAGAAATGGTTGCACTGCTGTGGGCTGAAGGAAATCGGGAAGCGGCCATACGACTCGAGCAGCTGTGGAACGAAGTGGCGATCTCGCACGAATTCTCCCTGCGCTGCGGCTATCCGATGACCAGCTTCTACCGTGAAGAAGACTCCGAACCTCTGGTCAGGATTTGCGCGCAGCACAGCGCGGTGATTCCCGCAGAAACCTATAGCGCCCTTAACAGCGACGCAGAAAAGCTGAGCAATATCACTCAGCTGCAGCATAAGGCCCGGCTTCTTGAGACCCTCAAAGCAGAGCGGAACGAAATTTCCGCTTCCCTGCAGCGCAAGACATTGGAACTGGCAGAGATTCTCGAAAACGCCCTGGAGGGTGTGCAGCAGATTGGTCCCGGTGGACGCATCTTATGGGCTAATTGCGCTATGTCCAAGCTGCTCGGCTATGGGGAGCGGGAATATGTCAATGGCACGTTCGGCGCCTTTTGCGTTCGGCAGGATGATTTTCAGGAGTTCTGGTCAAGGTTGATAAAGGGAGAAGAAGTTTACGATTTCCCCATTGAACTTCGCTGCAAAGACGGTTCCAGCAAACACGTGCGCATTCACTCCAATGCCCTGTGGCAGTCGCGAAGTTTTGTTCATGCCCGCTGCTTTATCCGGGATGTGACTGAGCACAAGAAGATGGAGGAAGAGATCCGGCAGAGCGAGCTGCAGTTGCGCGTGGCCAAAGCCGAGCTCGAAAGCATCGTGGAGCACCGCACCGCCGTGCTGCGGCATCTTTCTTCTCACGTTCTCACGTTGCAAGACACCGAACGCCGGCGCATCGCGCGAGAACTGCACGACTGCTTGGGACAGTATCTGGTCGGGCTTAAGCTCCATCTCGAATCGCTGCGCCATTCTCCGCATTCCGAGCAGATGTGGAAAGACGGCGAAGAACTGCTGGAGAAATGCATCTGCGAGATCAGAACGCTTTCGCATTTGTTGCACCCCCCAATGATGGATGAGGCGGGCTTTGCCTCCGCCGCCAGATGGTATGTGGACAATTTTGGCCAGCGCAGCGGAATCAAGGTAAATCTCGAGATTCCCGAGCGCTTGGAGCGATTGCCGCAGAAAGTCGAATTGGTGCTGTTCCGCGTAATGCAGGAGGCGCTCACCAACGTTCATCGTCACGCCGAAGCCACAGAAGCAGAGATCGTGATGCTGCAGGATGCTGAACAGCTCGTACTTGAAGTCAGCGATGATGGAAAAGGCATACCACTCGAGAAACTGAACCGCTTCAATGAGAGCGGGACTGGCATGGGAATGGGTTTGACGGGAATGCGCGAGCGCGTCCGCGAACTCGATGGCAGAGTGGAACTGCTTCCAAATTGCAACGGGACCTCCCTGCGAGTTAGTGTGCCGATTTCTACCGACGAGGAATGGCCGGCCACGACAACCCGGAACGCACGGTCGGCGTGCGCGGAAGGCCCTGCCCAAATGTAGAATTCACCCTTCTGAATCGTCTGATCTGTAATTTCACCCTGTTGCGCTAATGTTCTTCGAGCACGCGCGTGGCCCGGCTGAGGGCCGCGGTCAAGGCGGAGATCTGATCGCGCGTCGTTTCGAGGTCATGTTTATCAATGGCCTCATTGATCCCGGGAATTACCGCCGCTGCGTACCCGGTCGTAATACCCGGCGCGTAGATGGCGTGTCGATACCATGGGCGGTTTGGGAGGCCTTGAGGCAAAAGGAGTGCGTGTTCGGTTTCGCGCAGATCGCGGTTCAACGTGATGGGATCGCGGGATGCATCCTTCTGGCGTGCCAGCATTTTGGCGCCAGCTTTCTCGAACTTTACCGCCGCTTCCTGCAACTCCCCAAAGTTAGGAGCGTCGTGGCTGAATTCGGCCTCGGATCGCCTGCGAGCGCTGTCAATGTAGGACGAAACTTCCTTGCCGTATTCTTCGTAGTCGAATGGCAGGATGTCGCAATCTGCCATTCGGATGGCGTCCACACCGAAGAAGCGCGCCATCAGCTGTTCATAAATGAAATCCGGATCGGCGAACTTTGTAAACCACGCGAAGTTGTCGAAAACAGAGTGGTAGACGCCATAGGGGCCGGTCGAGCCTATATCCGCCGCAGGAATACCAAGGTGCTGAAGGAAAACGGCGTAATCGGAGCCGCCGCCGAGGTCACCCACAATAACGTCCAGCTTGCCTTGTGCGGCAGGGGGTTGGTAGGTGCTGGAGCTGGTTTCCTGAGGATTCGCGGCCTCGGCGGCGGCCTGCTTTAACCACGCGTCGTACACAGTTCCACCCTTGGCAGCCGGTACAGACTTCGAAACATCCCGAAGGAATTGCTTAAGACTGGGAACGGCGTTGGCGCCGAACTTTGGGCCGGATACGGCGACGTCCATGTTGAAATATGCGACCGCCTTAGTCAGGTCGCGTTCGTGCTGCTCGCCCCATTCGGTTGAGCCGATCAGCCCTTCTTCTTCCGCATCCCAGCTGCCGAAGACCAGAGTGCGCTTCGGCTTCCACCCGGATTTGAGCAGTTCGCCAATTCCATGCACTGCCTCCAGCATGGCGGCTGTCCCGCTGTTCGGGTCAACTGCGCCGTAGACCCAGGCATCACGGTGATTGCCGGAAACCACCCATTCATTCGGCAACTCGCTGCCCTCCACGCGCCCAATGACGTCCCAGATGGTACGCAGTTGGTAGTCCTGCTTCAGGTGCATTTTGACTTTCACCGGGCCGGGGCCGACGTGATAAGTGAAGGGCAGCGCACCCTGTGCCGCGCGCGGAGAATCTGGACCGCCGAGATGTTCAAGAATCGGCCACGCGTCGGCGTAGGAAAGAGGAGTAGTGGGAATCTTCGGCAGCTGAGCCGAGTCCTGAGGGTAGGTCCTCTTCGAATCATCGAGTGACGGCAGCGATGGGATGTCGGGTGTGCTGGGATCACCGGCGAATTCGAAAACGTAACCGATGGAACCGCGTTGCACACCGGTGTCGGGGCGCCATGGCCCTTGCGGATACTTATCCCCGCGACGCCAGCCATCATCCGCCGGGTCGGAGTACAGCAGGACGGCCGCCGCGCCACGTTCCTGTGCCTGGAAAACCTTCACCCCGCGGAAATTCCGGCCATAGCGCATCAGGACGATCTTGCCGCGAACATCAACGTCGAGATCTTTCAATTGTTTGAAATCTTCGGGGGTGCCGTAGTTTGCATAGACGACCTCTGCTTCGACGTCTCCTGACGGTGACATGCCACTGAAGGGCATGACCACGCGCGGGTCATCCTGATAGGGGTCATTGTCGACATGCTCGCGTGTGGGGCCATGCATGTGGACGCCTGCAGGGGCGGTGACGTCAACCCTGATCTCGGCGGGATAATTCATCCAGACGCGATATTGCTGCACTTCGGTTTCAAGGCCGGCATCGCGAAATTTTTGTGCAACGTAATCTGCGGTCGCTTTATCTTCCGGGGTACCGGCCATGTGGGGTGCTTCTGTCAGAATGCGGAGATGTTCTTTCGCCAATGTTGGATCCGGCACGGGGAGGAAGCGCTCTTCAGTGGAGAGTTCCTGCGCTGAATTGCGGAATCCGAAGATGGCTGTTGTGGTGGGGTTGACGGCGTCGCCGGTATTCGGCAGGACGAATGACAAGGTAATTGCCAGACTAAGCAAAGATCCAGGAAAAGACTTCATGGTGGTGGTGAACCTAGTAAAGTAGCACAGGCAGGAGGCAGATGTGAGTCCCAAGAGAGAATCCAATTTTCGCTCGGCGCGGTTATTACTGCTCTCGAATCGCATCTTACGCCCGACAGGACATGCGCGATGAATGAAAACGAGCGTTATGCACCGGGGTGGCCCGGAATTCCTCCTAGGTGGACTTCGAGCGCGAAGAGCGGGGTAGGAACCGCCCTTAATCGGCAGAGCAGGGTGTGGTTCACCGCCAGCCACGGCATTTTGAACGAAATCTATTTTCCGCGAGTTGACCAGGCCTGCACCCGCGATCAGGGTTTCATTATTACCGACGGATCGCAGTTTTTTTCGGAGGAAAAGCGGGATTGCCGTTTCGAGAATCGTCCGATCGAACCCGGCATACCTGTTTATCAGCTGACGAATATTCACCTCGAAGGGCGATACAGGATCGAGAAGGAAATCCTGACCGACCCGTTTCGCAACGTGGTTCTGCAAAAGGTACGTTTCATCCCGCTCACAGGCAAACTCCAGGACTATCGTCTATATGCGCTGCTCGCGCCGCATCTCGCGAACTGCGGTATGGGCAATACTGGCTGGATCGGCGATTACAAGGGCATTCCGATGATGTTTGCCGAGCATGATGACAGCGCCTTGGCGTTCAGCTGTTCGGTTGCCTGGCGCCGGACTTCCGTCGGATTCGTTGGCTTCTCCGATGGCTGGCAGGACCTGTCCAGGAATTTCCAAATGACCGGGGACTACAGCCGCGCGGAAAATGGAAACATTGCGTTGACCGGGGAGATTGATCTTCAGGAGTGTGGCGGCGAGTTCGTCGTGGCGATCGGGTTTGGAGAGATCTGGTCCGAAGCCGGACAGCACGTTCGCTCCAGCCTGGCGGAATCGTATGAGTTTCTGCTTGACACCTATGTTGCGCAATGGAAGCGGTGGCAACAGGGATTGCTGAAGCTCGATGAACCCAAGCGCGAATGCGATCTTTACCGCGCCAGCACGGCAGTATTGCGGTCGCATGAATCGAAGGATTTCCTGGGTGGAGTGATCGCGAGCCTCTCCATTCCGTGGGGATTCAACAAAGGAGATGAAGACCTCGGCGGATATCATCTCGTATGGCCGCGTGACCTGGTCGAGACGGCGTTTGGGTTTCTCGCTGCAGGTTCACGTGAGGATGCGATTCGCGTACTCCACTACCTGGAAGCCACTCAGGAAGCGGACGGGCGATGGTCGCAAAACATGTGGCTGGATGGGCGCGCGTACTGGAGCGGCTTGCAGATGGACGAAGCTGCGTTCCCCATTTTGCTGGTGGATGCGCTTCGCCGCCACTCGTCCCATTTGAACAGCCACCTGCTGCGATGGTGGAGGTTGGTGAGCCGTGCAGTTGGATTTTTGGTCCGCAATGGTCCAGTGACTCAGCAGGACCGCTGGGAGGAAGATGCGGGGTACTCCCCGTTCACGCTGGCCGTTGAAATTGCCGGATTATTGGCCGCTGCCGATCTCGCCGATTTCGTGGGCGAGCGTGAGACCGCGAATCTCTTGCGAGAAACCGCAGATTGCTGGAATGACAACATCGAGCGATGGACCTACGCCACGGGTAGCGATCTTGCTCAGCAGGCCGGGGTTGAGGGTTACTACGTGCGAATTGCACCGCCGGATTCCGACGGCGCCGCCTCTCCGCTGCAGGGTTTTGTGCCGATAAAGAATCGGCCACCAGGTTCGAGTTCTGAACCTGCGGCTCAGGTCATCAGCCCAGACTGCCTTGCTCTGGTTCGATTCGGCCTTCGTGCGCCAGACGACCCAAGGGTTCTAAATACCATCAAAGTGATTGATTCGCTGCTGCGCGTGAATCTCCCGCACGGACACTACTGGTATCGCTATAACGGCGATGGTTACGGTGAGCACGAAGACGGAGCGCCATTTGACGGCAGCGGCATCGGACGCCCCTGGCCGCTGCTGACCGGGGAACGCGCTCATTATGAATTGGCTGCGGGGAACCGCGCCAGAGCCGAAGAGTTGCTGAGGGTTATGGAATTTTCCACCGGGGGCGGGCGTTTGCTCCCCGAGCAGGTGTGGGATACGCAGGACATTCCCGAGAGGGAATTGTTCAAGGGCAAGCCTTCAGGGGCCGCTTGTCCCCTGGTCTGGGCTCACTCGGAGTACATAAAGCTGCGCCGCTCATTGCGCGACGGAGTTATTTTCGACCAGCCTCGGCAGACGGTGGAACGCTACCAGGTACAAAGGAAAAAAGCAGAGTTTTTTGAATGGCGAACCAACAATAAGTGTCGTACAATGCCTGCCGGCAGGCGTTTGCGTATCGTTTTGCCTGCCCCGGCGCTGGTGCATTGGAGCCCCGATTCCTGGCGCACAACGTCTGATACCAGGACCCGTGAGACCCCCCTCGGCATCCACGTCGCCGACCTCCCTCCGATATTGAGTGCAGCGCAAGTTGTCGTTTTCACCGTCTATTGGCTGCAAGAGCAGCGATGGGATGGCGTAGATTTTTCGCTAGAGGTGGAAACCTGACTGCTCCTGCGCGCGGGGTAAGATATGGCGCAAAGGGTCTGGAAAAGAGACGAATCTGCTGCTGAGAAGATCACTAACTTTTGCCTATCACTTCCAGAACGGACTGCTCGGACTCTACCAAAGCCTTCTGGTAAAGAATGACGCCGGCCGCAGCGGATTACCCTTGCGCCGTGAAGACTGGTACTGCGAATAAGGAAAAACCCGCTCGAATAAGAAAACCCGCTCTGACGAGCGGGCTCTTGAGGCAAAGCGGGAAGCTACTGGCCGTTGGAGCAGACCGAGAGCGTTTCGCCCTGGAAACTCCACCAGTTGTTAACCGACGTCGCCGGAGTCTGGCCGAAGTACTTCAAGAAAACCAGATCCTGAACGTGGTAGTTGTAATTGTTCAAATTGTAGGTGTAGTCACCCCAGCCGTCCGGACCCTGAGTTTCGCCTTCCAACGGATCGCCCACTTCGAGGATGCCGCCGCAGGCTCCCTGTGTGTTGTCAATGTATGGGTCATCCATCCATTCGCCCATTTCGTGGGAAAGAGCGGAGACGTCGGAGGAGAACACCGGAATTCCCGTGCTGCCGACACCTTGATCCATGAAGGAGAACTGGGCGTAGGTTTGCGGGCTCTGAGCGTTGCCGTACGCATCGTGATAGCCGCCGATGCAGCACCCGCTGAAGCCGTTCGTTTCAGAGAGGTAAACGTCGTAGGTCAGGAAAATCGGCACGCCGGCGGGAGTGATCTGCGGAAACTTTGCAATAATCTTGGATGCGATTTGCTGGAACCATCCGTAGCTGATGATCCCAAGGGTCTTGTTGGGACCGTATGGCGTAGTGCCGGTCTGCCCATCACCCGCAGGAACTACCAGGTTTACTTCGGGCAGCACGAATGTCTTGAACATCACGTGATAGTTGGTGTTGGTCATCACGTTTGTCCAGAAGTTGCCACGCTGGAAGGCATCTTCGTACTGTGTGGTGCCGATGTCAGTTCCCCCTTGGTTGTAATCCAGATTCTGGAAGATGGGAGACTTCACGACTTGCTGCGTCACGGTCAAGCCGCTCGAAAGTTTGGTTGCCGGATCGAAGGTCATGGGAGTTCCATTTTTCGTTACAGTGACCTTCAGCGGAATGATGTAAGCGTTCACCGTGGTTGAGGTGTTCGTGGCAGAGGGGTCGGTTCCGACCATGACGAATTTGTCATTGTGACCCTGATAGGTAAATGAACCGTTCCAGGTTTGCAGAGCTGTGGTCGGCGGAACGGCGTTGTCGTAAACCGGAACCGGGTGCTTAAACATGGGATGCTGGGTGGACGTGTCCTGGGCAGAAGCTCTGAGTCCAGCCAGCGCCAGGGCAACAACTGCGACCAGCAAACTACAAACGTATCTCTTCATCGGTTAGAGTCTCCTTGAGTCATCGGTGTTTTATGAGTTGAAGCGAATGGTTGCACAGCTATCTGGTGATCTCGCTCTGCGGCGAGGACGGCATTGTTATTTTCTTTCCGTTATCTTTTTTGCCAGCCCGAACGGGAGCACGCAGGGAGACAAAGCAGGAGAGATTCTGATTCAATTCCTTTTGAAAGTCAATGCAAAAGTGGGTGCAGAACTGCGCCGGGCACGCCTTCTGTACATATCACTGCACAAAAGTTGCAGAAGCCTGCAGAAGAAAAGTCACGCAGGGGAAGGGCCAGTATAGAGAAGTTCGACCACCGTACAATCGTCGTTGAGTGGAGCACCGGCGCAGAAGCCAGAGATGGCCGCGAAGATATCTTCCAGGGTTCCACGGCTGGCTGCGGCCTCAAGGCGCTGGTCCTCGAAGAAGTCTCCGCGCGCATTTTCAGCTTCTGTGACTCCGTCAGTCACAAGCACCAGGCGTTCTCCCGGTTTTAGCCGGCATTGTGCGCTTTCATACGACGCATCGGCCAGCAATCCAACCGGCACATTTCCTTCGACCAGACGACGCACCTCGTGTTGGGTTGACACCAGCAGGGGCAAAATGTGGCCGCAGTTCACATATTCGACTTCACCTTCTCTTCCGATCCGCACGATGATCAGGGTCGCGTATTTTTCTCCGATGTGCTTGTGGGTGAAGAAACGGTTGACCGCGGTGACAACTTCCTTCAGCCCCATACCGGCGGTGAGCTGCGAATAAATCATGCCCTGCAATGTAGAAGCGAGCAGTGCAGCGGAAACGCCTTTGCCGCTGACGTCAGCGAGAACTATCGCCAAGCCCTCCTCGGTCATGACAGCATCGAAAAAATCGCCTCCGATTTCCTTGCAGGAGAGGTTTTTCCCCGCCAAGCGAGCGAACGGGACCTCGGGAATGGTTACCGCCATCAGCCGCTGCTGGATCGATGCGGCGATTGCCAGTTCCTGCTGGTAGCGGCGTCCCGCTTCTTCCGCCTGCACCAGCCGGGCGTTCTCAATGAGCGAGGCGGCTTCAGTCGCGATGGCATGCAGGATGTCATTGCTGACGCTGGAGATATCGCGCGAGGCGAAACGCGAATCCACGTATAAAGCCCCCATTGCTTCTCCTAGCGCAGCAGCTTCTGCGTTCTCGCGCGTGGCCTGCACCTGCGGCTTGCGCAGCGGAACGCAAATTACGGTGCGAAGGTCGTACGCCACGATGCTCTGCCGGCCGCTCAGGTCGAGGGAACGGCTGGTATCCGTGAGCACGAATTCAGAATTCGACTTAAGCGCGTCTTCGAGGATGGAATGCGAGATCGTTTTGTCATCGAGCAGAGGCTCGCCCGCCGAATTACGGCCTGCCGCCAGGCGAAGGTTTCCTTCCTGATTCTTCAGGAAAACATAAGCCCGCTCGGCGCGTGTGAGTTTGAGCGTGACTTCAAGCAAGCTCATGAGGATTTCATCCAGCACCCCGATCGTATTCAGCTTGCGAGCGGCTTCGAGGAAGAGAACCAGTTTCTCAAGATCAGTGGTTTCGTCCGAAATGTGGACTTTCGAGATCTGGCTCAGGAACTCGCGGGCAGAGTTCGAAGAGGCGTGCTGCGGGTTGAAGATGACGTAAGCGGAATCGCGAACCCCGAATTCCAGCCGGTCATTGCGTTCCAGAGTCTTGCGCTCAATGCGTACGCCATTAACGAAAGTGCCGTGCTTGCTGCCCTGGTCCACCAGGCAAAAATTTCCGTTTTCAGACACGATCAGTGCGTGATCACGGGAAACGCGCGGGTCCGCTATAACCAGATCTTTATCAACTTTTCGTCCCACGCTAAAGGGAGTGTGGTCGATGTTGACCACCCGCTGTTCGTTCCCTTGAACAAAAACCAGCGTGGGGAAGACGCCGGAACCGGTGTCTGCTGGATGGCCGACTATGGTCTCAAATGCCATTCCCGGAGGTGCTCCTGATAGCCAATCAATGATAAACGAGACTAATCCTGCGGGGAATTAGCTCGTCTCGGAAGGCGGTAACAGAGTGCCAGCAATAGTGTCACAGTTAGGGGTATCGCAAGCGTTGTGTAGAGCGGCAACGGCCATGCTTTCTGGACAGTTTGGCTGGGCATTACTATGGAAGCCACAGTGAGTGCGAGCGCAGCCAGCCAAGGCCAGGCAACACAAACCGCAGTTACCAGCGCAGCCGTGCGGCGTGCGGCGCTGGCGTAAAAACCTTCTCGATGAATGACCAAAAACAGAATTCCGGGGAGCAGCAGCAATTGATTGTAAGGAGCGGTCTTGGGGACGATGACAACCGTAGTCGCAAGGCATAATGCCGTTATCCAATGAAATCGAGTCGATTTGGCGCTTGTGTGCCGTGCCTGCCAGCAGAAAATCGCAAGCCCGGCAGCAATAACGAGTTTTCCCCACCAGGCACCGCCCAGCACTTCGATGATTGATTCAGCTCCCCCCGTGTAGCGCCGGTATGCCCCCACCGCTTGCTGGAACTCTGAGATCCAGCCGGGAAGGACATATTCGCCAGCCGTGATCAGGGCAGCCAGGGTGGCCAAAAATCCCCAGAGAAAATTCTGGCGTGATTTCAATTCAGCAGCCGACCAAAGGAAAAGCCAGGCCGCCAGCGGAAGAACGAGTTGCGGCTTAATCGTGGCGCAGGCCAAAAGAATTCCTGCTGCGAACAGATGATTCTTGCCGATCAGAAATAGGGCAGCTGCAATTAATCCCGCGACCAGCAAGCTCAGTTGTTCGAGCTTCAGGCCCTGTATCGCCGGGAAGCTGCCCAACGTCAGAACAACTATGGCCACGGTCGCGACCCAAGAGATACGCCAGTCGAGAAAACCGATCCAAAGCAGGACGGTCGTCACGGCCAGAGCCACGAGGAACCAGAAGAATGCGGTTTGAACCGCAGGAAATGGGAGCCCGATCGTCGGTGCAAGAAGAAACACCACATAGACTGGATAGGCAAATCCCTGCTCATCTGTCGGTTCGTTTGCTTGGCCGGGATGAATCTCTCGCCCGTAGTAGCCGGCCTGAATTTCGCGAGTTACATTCTCGCTGTACGGATCGCGGTGATGTAAAAGCAATTCGCGCGCACCCAGCCAACGAGGATAAAGGTCTGAGAGATTGCCGCGCGGTGTACGGAGAGACGCGGCTTGCGCCAGTTGATAGGGAATCATTACATGCTGCACGTAGAAATACATGCTGAGCGCCAGGACACAAGCAATAACTACGGGTTTGGTCCTATTGAGCAACTCTAATCGCGTGAGGTAACTGTGAGTGCTTGCGGTTCCCGCTTCAGCATTCCTATCAGAGATCCGGCGAATAACAGCAGGAGCAACGCGACCCAGGAAAACTGATCCAGACGCAAAATACTAATCCAGTACAACGGGGTGAACAGAATAACAGCGATTAAGGTAAAGAAAACTATACGGTTCTTTCCTGCGATTCCGATCTCGTCAAGATACCGCTTATCCAAAAGGAGAATCGGTAGAAGCAGAATAGTGAGATCGTAGCTGTTGGCGTAATAGCTGGCAACGAGCGTAGTGACGATTGCGAATGAAAACCCTGCCGCGGCCAGGCGCATGTTTGCTGTTGGCCGCCAAACTGCTGCCACGACCAGCGCGCCTGCTATGACAACACCTGCGAACACCCAGTCAGCATGCGCGAGGGATTTCGGGCCGACCTGAATCAGGAAACCGCGAGTATCCGGCATGCCCCAGGGTTTCATTCCTGCAATGGAAGGTGTCTTGCTCAGCTGCCATACGTATCTGGGATACTTGAGGAGTGCCGCCAGTCCAGTGATCGCCGCCGATGCAGCGAGGAGCAACAATCCAGTTACGGCGAAGCTCAACGTTATTTTGAACTTCTTCCTGATCAGAAATATGAGCGCCAACGGCACCACAAGGTGAAACTTGAAAAGCCCAAGCCCAAGGAACAAGCCACACCGATAGTCTGCGTTGCGGGTCAGCGACCGGTAAGCGAGGACAAGAAGCAAGAGTAGAAGGACTGCGTCCTGGCCTTGAAGGAGGTCGAAAGCCGCGGGAAAAAACGAAAGACAAAGCAAGCTTCCCTCAGCACCCGCCCATAAGCCTGGCTCCGAGTCAAGCAGGAATGGAATGGCAATGAGAATTCCGACATTGATCGATATCCAGGCCCCTGAAGCCGCTGGATAACTCAGATAGGCCAGTGGCCAAAACAGCAATGCATGAAACGGCGGGCGTATGTAGGGAAGTGGCCCTTTTCGTATGCGGACGCTTCCTGCAAAGTTTTTTTGAATTTCCCACTGCAGCTTGCGATCATATAGACGCGCGCCCTGGCCGGCTCTTAAAATTTTCCCGGCCGTGTAGAAGGCAGAGAAGTCGCCGTACCCTCGTGCGATAGCATCACGTGCCTCCCAAATAATAAGGGCGTTCAAAACGACCATCGCTGCTAAGTAGGCCGTTAGCGCTGCGTTTTTGTGGAGCTTGGGTTGGGCTGCAGTTCTCTGGGTCACAATCAGCTAAATGGAATGGAGCAGGGCAGAATAGCAGATGGCAAGACTGTTCCCGCTAGGCATTTACATTTTCCAAGGCTAATGCCATGCCCATGCCACCACTCACGCACAAAGTGGCTACGCCCCGCTTTGCTTTGCGCTTCAACATCTCGTGAAGCAGAGTGACAGTGATTCGGGTTCCGGTGCAGCCGATTGGGTGGCCCAGCGCAATAGCTCCGCCGTTCACATTTACCTTGTCAAAATCGAAGTGCAGCTCGCGGTCGCACGCCACCACCTGCGCGGCAAAAGCTTCATTGATTTCAACCAGGTCGAAATCGCTCAACGGGAGCTTGTACATCTGCTCCATTTTCCTCAGCGCGGGCACAGGGCCAATGCCCATGATTCGTGGATCCACCCCAACCGACGTTATCGCCATGATTCGCGCCAGTGGCCTCAAATTGTGCTTCTGAATGAAGCTGTCGCTTGCAACTACGACAGCAGCGGCGCCGTCGGTAATGCCTGACGAATTTCCCGCAGTTATTGTTCCTGTCTTAGAGAAAACCGGCTCGAGTTTCGCCATTTTTTCAAGCGTTGCGCCAAGGAACGGGTGCTCGTCACGATCGAACGTCTGAGTTCCTTTCTTACTTTCCAGAGTTACGGGAACAATTTCATCGCAAAAGCGTCCAGCCTGAATGGCGTTTGCGGCGCGAATTTGCGAGCAAAGGGCCAACTTATCCTGCTCTTCTCGAGTGATTTTGTATTTTTCCGCGAGCACCTCGGCCGTTTCACCCATCACCATCTTCGCCATCGGACAGAAAAAACCATCGCGGTACATGCCATCGACCAGAGGCTGGTTGCCGAGGCGAAATCCCCAGCGTGCGCTGTCAAGATAGTAGGGTAGACGGGACATCGACTCCGTACCGCCGGCCAGTACACAATCCGAATTGCCGGCACGAATTTCATCAAACGCCAGCGCAATCGATTTCATGCCGGAAGCGCAAGCCTGATTTACGGTGTATGCGGGGATCTCCTGCGGCACGCCGCTTCGGATGGAAATCTGCCGGGCTACGTTTGGCCCTCCGCCCGCCTGCCGCGCGTTGCCAAAGATTGTCTCCGATACCTGCTCCGGACTGACGCCCGCCCGCTGCAAAGCCGCTTTGGCCGACACAACTCCCATTTCTGCGGCGGTCAACGACGCTAGTGCTCCGCCGAACTTGCCGATGGGCGTGCGCACCGCAGACAAGATGTAAGCGTCGTTCATGAATGGCCCGATTTCAGTCTAGCATTGCGTTTTGAGTCCCGCGGGTCGCAGATTTCTGCGTGGTTCATGGTTAACCCTCTATAATGCAACCGCCAGGGGCCACGAATCGTTCCGTATGATTCGCAAATCTGACTTGTGGAGAGCCAGCCCAATGAAATCACTCCGACCATCCATCATTTTCGTGCAATTGATTCTGATCTTGTCTGTGGCGCAACTGATCAGTGGCCAGGATAAGCAGCCTGCCAGCAATGCGAATGAGCAGATCGTTGCAGAAATCAAGGCACACAATGAACTGATGAGCAATGTCGAATACCTTTCCGACATGCTGGGGCCGCGCCTGACGGGATCGGAGAACTTGCACAAGTCAAACCTATGGACCGCGGAGAAATTCAGGAGCTACCACCTGGAGAATGTGCACGAGGAGCCATGGACGTTGGGCCGTTCCTGGACGCGAGGGACAGCGTGGGCCCGCATCGTCGCGCCGGCAGAGCATCGAATCGCGATTGCATCCGAGGGATGGACAGAGAGCACGCCGGGCACGATACGCGGCCCTGTAATGTACGTACACGCCGATAAACCGGAAGACCTTCAGAGCTACCAGGGCAAGCTTCGCGGAGCAATCCTCATCTTTTATGAACCGCGACAACTCGAGCCCCCACATGGAAGCCCGTTGCTCGAATCGGATGAGCTGAACATTATTGGGATGAACCAGCAGGTCCCGCCGATTTCGTACCGTTTATTCCGACCGATGTACAACTTCGTCAGCCGCGAGGGAGCGGCCGCGGTATTGGTTGCATCGGACAAGAAGGATGGACTGATGAACATGTTCGGCATCGGTCACCTTGCCGGATTGCCCGATAAACCGCCAAAGATAACAGGCGAGAACTTAGGGATCGCGCCAACTCCTGCCGCCTACGTGAGCTGGGAGGACTACAACCTGCTATGGCGGCTGCTGAAACGCGGTCCCGTGGAGATGGAGCTGAATA
>Ga0335078_10000715_pt1 | contig 50962 bp, 32 predicted proteins | sample Lox_Sample_32_FD_206711 | JGI IMG/M metagenome (GOLD analysis project Ga0335078, IMG submission 206711) | Soil microbial communities from Loxahatchee National Wildlife Refuge, Florida, United States - Lox_Sample_3.2 | ecosystem: Environmental > Terrestrial > Soil > Wetlands | place: USA... | reverse complement strand
ACGATCCTGTGGGCGCGCAGCCGGCCAAGCTGAATGGCTTCGTGTACACGGCGGCGCACGATGCCCGGGCAGTCGGCTTTCATGGCACGGACGGCCGTCGCGCCATGGGCTTCTACCGCGACACCGACCTGAACTATTACTACTTCATGGCGTCCAACTTCGCCACCTCCGACCGCTGGTTCAATCCCGTGATGGCGCGAACCCACCCCAACCGGGAATATCTGATCGCGGCGACCTCCCAGGGCTATGTGTATCCCGTGGGCACCGACGCGCAGGACAAGAAACTGCTGACGGCTAAGACCATCTTCCAGAAGTTGCAGGCGAACGGCCACAGCTGGAAGATTTACGTGAATCCAACCAACTCCGGCTGCGCTGGCCCACCTTACGACGCTTCATGCCTGCTGGGCTTGAGCTATGTGCAGAATTTCAAGTGGGGACAGACGATCCCGGCAAGCTTTCCGCAGAATCTCGGCACCATCGGCGTGGCCAACTCCGATTTCGAGAACGACCTCGCGAATGGAACCTTGCCCGACGTCGCCCAGATCGAACCGGCCAGCGATGCCGGGCTCGACGAACATCCTTCGAATTCCGACAAGATACCCAGCGAAATCCAGCCGGGAGCCAAGTATGTGGAGGGCATTGTCAACGCCTTGATGGCTAGTCCCTATTGGAAGGACACGGTTTTTATCCTGACCTACGACGAATTCGGCGGGATCTACGATCACGTTTCGCCGCAACCTGCGGTGAGTCCGGACGGCATCAAGCCGGTCGATCTCCTGCCCGGAGATGTCTGCACCACGACAACCGGACCGACCTGCGACTTCGTCTACACCGGCTACCGCGTGCCCTTGATTGTGATTTCACCTTACGCCAGGAAGCACTACGTTTCCCACACCGTGGCGGACACAACCGCCATCCTGAAGCTGATTGAGACCCGCTTTCGTTTGGGAACTCTAACCCAACGGGACAAAGCGCAGATGGATATGACCGAATTCTTCGACTTCGAGGATCCGCCCTGGATGACTCCGCCCGGCCCCCCGGAACAAAACACCAGCGATGCCTGCTATCTGAACAGATTGCCCTGAGAGCCTCAGAAGCATTCAAAAGGAAACCGTGGTCATCGGCTCTGTATATCGCGTCGAATCAGCGCAGAATCGAGAAAGAACCCGAGGCCTACGGTCAGGGGAATGATTCCGAAGGCACCCGCGATCCAGGCTTCCGACTCATAGCGTGAAATCAGCGCAAAGGTGACCATGTAACCAAGCGATGCCGCGGTGAGAAGGATGCCTGAACGGCGCGATTGCGCCGCCGGTGGCAGCTCTTGCGCCATGGGGACGTCGACGCCCCGCGCTATGGCTGCCAGGCGCTCATCGGTGCGCAGCTTGCGCACATGGTAATAGGTGTAGAGGCCGGCCATGGGAAGTCCCAGGGACATAACGACGGCTACCAAACCAATCATGTCTTCCATATGGTGCTCCTTGGAGTTTGCAGCTCCATCGATCCACTCTTAGCTACGCAAGGCAGCTGGGAAAAGTTCCGTCGCCAGGTACAAAGTGGTACCATCGCGCGACATGAGAAGAAACCACTGTTTCCACGGATGGTTACTCGCGGTTCTCGTCTTCAATCTCGCCGGCGGCGGATTCGCCCAAAATCCGTCCTCTGCTGCCCAGGTGACGATTCTGCGTGCAGCTCGCTTGTTGGATATTGAGGGCGGAAAAATCGTGACCCCGGGCGAAGTTCTGATCCAGGGCGAGCGAATTGTCGAAGCTGGCGCCGCGGTCAGACACTTGGCGGGGGCGGAGACGATCGATTTAGGCGACAGTACGCTAATGCCTGGCATGATCGACGCCCATGTTCATCTCTTCTTGCATCCGGGAGCGGAGGATCTGCAGACGGTCGAGGAGTCGGTGCCACAGCGGACGATTCTGGCGACTCTGGCTGCCCGTGATGACCTGATGGCTGGTTTTACCGCAGAGCGCGACATGGGCACGGAGGGAGCGGGCTCAGCCGATACTGCGGTCCGGGACGCCATTAACCAAGGCCTCATTGTGGGGCCGCGGTTGCGCATCAGCGGCAATGCCGTCGACATTCTGGGCGGCCACGAGGATGCCAACCGTTTCAACCCGGCGCAACATGTGCTATCGAACGCCACCTACGCCAATAGTGCGGCGGATTTGGTGCAAGTCATCCGCCAGCAGTACAAGGAAGGAGCGGATTTTACCAAGGTCTATGAGACTGGGCCGGATTCGATCCAGGATGGCCACTTCTCGACGCCCTACCAGTACAGCGAAGCGGAACTGGCCGCAGCAGTGCAGGAAGCGGCGCGGGCGGGAAAGCGAGTTGCGGTGCATGCCACGGGGGAACCGGGCGCGCTGTACGCGGCGCAAGCGGGAGTGGAGTCGGTCGATCACGCTTACCAGCTGAGTGATGAGACCATGCGCCTGATGCGGGAAAAACGGATTTTTGCCGTCCCGACATTCACGATTGCCGAATACTTTGCCGATCACGCGGCTTCGCCTGAAGCCGCCGCGCGCGAGCATGCGATGCTCGACTTCCACGCGCAGGAGTTCCGCAAGCAGCTGGCGGCAGGGGTGCCCATGGCGGTGGGATCGGATGTGGGACCGTTTCCCCACGGTACGCAGGCGCGGGAACTGGTGCTCATGGTGAAGTACGGCATGACTCCGCTGGCCGCGCTGCAAGCCGATCTGCTGAACGGCGCAAGGCTCTTGGGTTGGCAAAACCTGATTGGGGAATTGAAGCCGGGATATTTTGCCGACGTGATCGCGGTGAACGGCGATCCATTGAAGGATATCGGTGCCGTCGAGAAGGTAAAGTTTGTGATGAAAAGTGGAGTGGTGTACAAGAAGTGAAAGCGTGAGAACATGCACGAGGGGCGGCACCGCTGAAGCCGCGCCATGATACGAATGGTGACTTCTCTGCGGCCGATGAAGTTTGCTATGCGGTCATAGACTGCCACAAATCTCTTTTAGCATCTTCGGCACTTCTACTACACTAGGCAGACTCCAGGTTCGAGGACGATTCATTTGCCCAAGCCCGTTTGTGGTGTGTATCGGATTTTTGCCTGTCTATTCTTAATAGTCGTTTCGGCCAGCGCTCAATCGGTTCCTGCCGAGCTTTATAACGGGCTCCAATGGCGGCTCATCGGGCCGTTTCGTGGTGGGCGGGCAGTCGCGGTTGCGGGTATCCCTGGCAACCCAACCACGTTTTATTTTGGAGCAGTGAACGGGGGAATCTGGAAGACGACCGATGGCGGAGTGGTTTGGCGGCCGATCTTTGACGATCAGCGCGTCGCGTCGATCGGGGCGCTGGCAGTGGCTTCTTCTGATCCCAAGATTATTTATGCGGGCACCGGCGAGTCGGATATTCGCTCCGACCTGTCATCCGGCGACGGCGTCTACAAATCGACCGATGGGGGACAAAGCTGGAGCAATGTCGGGCTGCACGACTCGGAGCAGATCAGCCGGATTGTCGTGGATCCGCGGGACTCCAACCTCGTGTACGTCGCAGTACTGGGACATGCGTATGCTCCGAATGCGGAGCGCGGCGTTTACAAGTCGAGCGATGGCGGAGGAAAGTGGACGAAAGTTCTGGACTTGGGAGCGGAGATCGGAGCCGCCGATTTGGCCATTGCCGCCGACAGCCCCAACATTCTGTTCGCCATGATGTGGCGAGCCCACCGTCCGCCGTGGAGTACCTACGGTCCGATCACTGAACCCGGCGGCGGACTTTATCGCTCTACGGATGCGGGCCAGACCTGGCAGCGTTTGACGGGCAAGGGATTGCCGGAGGGGGATTGGGCACGGTCAGGAGTGGCGCTGTCGGGAGATGGCAAACGGGTTTATGCGCTCATCGATGCCAGGAATCCGGGGCTCTACCGCTCCGAGGATGGTGGCGATTCTTGGGCGCTGGTTAACTCCGACAAACGCATCGCCAACCGCTCCTGGTATTTCACCAGCCTGACGGTCGATCCGCGGAATCCCAACGTGGTCTACATCCCGAACACTGCTCTTTACCGGTCGGAGGATGGCGGTAAGAATATTTCGATCGTGCGCGGGGCGCCCGGAGGAGATGACTATCACCAGCTGTGGATCGATCCCAGGGATTCGTCGCGCATGATTCTCGGTACCGACCAGGGCACCACCATCAGTGTGAACTATGGCGCGACCTGGAGCTCCTGGTACAACCAGCCGACGGCGCAGCTTTATCATGTCATCACCGATGACAAGTTTCCCTACGCGGTTTATGGCACGCAGCAGGACAGCGGGGGCATCGCGGTCTTGAGCCGCGGCAATGACGGACAAATCTCAGCCCGCGACGTGTTTTCACCCGGGGGTAGCGAGAGCGGATACATTGCGCCCGACCCAAAGCATCCCAACATTATTTATCTGAGCGGCTCCTACGGGGGCGTGACCCGCTTCGACCTGCGGACCTCGCTCGGGCAGGACATCACGCCCTGGCCAGTTTCTACCTTTCGCAGTGAGCTTATCCAGCGCAAGTACCGCGATCCGTGGACACCTGTACTGTTGTTCTCGCCGATTGATAAGGAAACTCTCTACCTGGGGACGCAGTTCGTGATGAAAACCACGGATGGCGGCCTGCACTGGGAGACGATCAGTCCGGACCTGACAGGTGCGTCGCCCAAAACCGAGAATAGCCAAGCGGGACCGGCGACAGTTCAAAACTCCAAGGAACGAGGATATGGCGTTGTGTTTACCCTGGCGCCGTCGAGCTTGAACCGTGACTTGATCTGGGCAGGAAGCGATACCGGCCTGCTTCACGTCACCCAAGACGGCGGTAGAACCTGGAAGGACGTAACGCCGAAGGGGCTGGGGGATTGGAGCAAGATTTCGTTAATTGAAGCCTCGCACTTCGACCCGGCTGAAGCGTATGCGGCCGTCGATCGTCACCGCCTGGATGACCGGACGCCTTATCTTTATCGAACGCGCGACTATGGCGCCAGCTGGCAGCTGATCACAAATGGCCTGCAAGCACCGACATTCTTGCGCGCAGTTCGCGAAGACCCGCAGCAACGCGGGTTGCTCTTTGCTGGGACCGAACTGGGGATCAATGTTTCGTTCGACGACGGCGACAAGTGGCAGTCTCTGCAACTGAATCTGCCCGTGACTTCGGTTCCCGATCTGACCATTCATGGCGATGATCTGGTGATCGCAACCCACGGACGGTCGTTCTGGATTCTCGATGACATCACGCCCCTGCGGCAGGCTGCTGATGCGGCGAAGGCTGAGGGAGCCTGGCTGTATCGTCCAGCCACGGCGGTTCGTGTCGATAACGACAGTTTTCTGGGCACTCCGCTCCCGCCGGAAGAGCCTGTGGCGGAGAATCCGCCGAATGGCGCGATCCTGGACTACTACTTGCCACGGATGGCTGATCACGTCGAGTTGGAAGTCCTGGACGGAGGAAACAGTGTGATGCGAAGTTTTTCTTCGGATGAGCAGCCACCTTCGCGACATCCACAGTTTGGCGTCGCCGAACGCTGGCTTCCCAAACCACAGGTGCCGGGAACGGCCACCGGCATGCATCGTTTGATTTGGGATCTGGCGTGGAAGGCAAGCGGGGTGGAGGAGATTGACGATTTCGAGAGTCCGGCGCCCAGCGGGCCGAGGGTGGCTCCGGGGAATTATCAGGTGCGGCTTACGGTGGATGGCAAAACCGTGATGCAGCCGCTCACTGTGATGATGGATCCGCGCTCCTCCGCGACCCCTGCTGAATTGGAGCAGCAATTTCAACTTGGGAGGACAATGTTCGCTGCCGCCAGCAATGGCCGGAAGCATCTAGCGGAAATAAATTCTGTTGAAAAACAATTGTCAACTGCGGCCGAGAACACTCCGAAGGCGAAGATTGAACTGCTTTCCAGCGTGACCCAGGTGCAGGGCGCAATCCAGGCCATTCTAAAAGGCAACGGAGAAAACTATGGGAACGGCATGGGGCTCGAACAAGCGGTGCAGGGGGTGGCGGGGGCGTTGAAGGTGGTCGAGAGTAGCGACCGTGAAGTGCCCTCGCAGGCAGTGGAGCTCTTCCACGAATGCGAGCAGATTGTGAAGCTGCGAATGGGAGACTGGCAGCGGATGAAGACCACAAGACTGCCGCAGTTGAACGATCAATTGAAGCAGGCTAATATGGCGCCGCTTGTGATTGGGGAGACTAAACCCGGCGATGAATAATCGCGGGAATCTGTAATTCGGCTTCAACGATCAACTTGGGAGGTTGGCTTGAAACGGTTTCGCTCTTTTGTTTGCTACGTTGCGATTCTCAGTGTCTCTCGATTGGGCTGGCCGCAGGCGATGCCGACCGAAACTCCGCGCCTGTCGGGCTATGGGACCGAGTCGTCCCAAAGCGAGCGGGACTGGGAGAAGAAATTCCGCGAGGGGATCGAGGCTGAGAATCTTCGCCAGAGCATGCAGCGCCTGACAGCGCGCCCGCATCACGTTGGGTCTGCTTACGACAAGGACAATGCGGAGTGGCTGCTGGCGAAATTCAAGGAATGGGGATTTGACGCTCACATCGAAAGTTTCAGCGTTCTCTTCCCCACCCCCAAGGAACGGCTGGTGGAGTTGGTCGAGCCCACGAAATTTCGCGCCAAGCTGCAGGAGCCGGCGCTGGCGGTTGATCCGACCTCCAGTCAAGCGGCCGAACAGTTGCCCACCTACAATGCGTACTCCATTGACGGCGATGTGACGGCGCCGCTGGTTTACGTCAACTACGGCGACCGCGAAGACTACGAGCAACTGGATCGCATGGGAGTTTCGGTGAAGGGCGCCATCGTGATTGCGCGCTACGGATCGGCTTGGCGAGGCACCAAGCCAAAAGTGGCCGGCGAACACGGGGCCATTGGCTGCATCATTTACTCGGACCCCAAGGACGACGGCTATTTCAACGGCGACGATTATCCCAAGGGGGGATGGAGGCCGCGGGAAGGCGTGCAGCGTGGCAGCGTGATGGATACAGACTATCCTGGCGATCCGCTGACTCCGGGCGTGGGCGCAACTGCGGACGCGAAACGGCTGGCGATTAAAGATGCCAAGACCATTACCAGGATTCCGGTGCTGCCCATCTCCTACGGAGATGCGCTGCCCCTGCTCTCCGCGCTGCAAGGCGCGGTCGCGCCCGAAAGCTGGCGGGGAGCGCTGCCGATTGCTTATCACGTTGGGCCGGGGCCAGCCAAAGTGCACTTGAAGGTCGCATCGAATTGGGATATGAAGCCGGTGAACGACGTGATTGCAACTCTGCGGGGCTCGGGTACGCCGGACGAGTGGGTGATCCGCGGCAACCATTATGATGCGTGGGTGAACGGCGCCGACGATCCCATCTCGGGGATGGTGTCGGTTTTAGAGGAAGCACGCATGCTGGGCGAACTCCACCAAGCGGGATGGAATCCAAAGCGGACCATCATCTATTGCGCTTGGGACGGCGAAGAACCCGGACTGCTGGGTTCGACGGAGTGGGTCGAGACTCATCAGGAAGAGTTGCAGAAACATGCAGTGGCCTACATCAATTCCGACAGCAACGGGAGAGGTTATTGGCACGCCTCCGGCTCGCATGATCTGGAAAAATTCGCCAACGACGTTGCCCGCGATATTACCGATCCCGAGAAACACATTTCGGTTTGGCAACGATCGCGTCTGCAACGCATTGCGCACGCAACCAGCGCCGACGACCGAGCCGAGCTACGCAAGCGCGCTGATTTGCGAATCGGGGCGCTCGGGGATGGATCGGACTACACAGCGTTCCTGGATCATGCCGGCATTCCCGCGCTGAACCTGGGCTACGGCGGCGAGAACGATGCCAACCAATACCATTCCATCTACGACGATTTCTACTGGTATACCCACTTCGTGGATACCGATTTCTCTTACGGGCGGGCGCTGGCCCAGACGGCAGGAACGGCGGTCATGCGGCTTGCCGATGCCGACCTGATTCCCTTCGAGTACGGCGATGAAGCGGACACCATCAGCAGATATGTGAAGGACTTGGAGAAATTGCTGAAAGACAAACAGGACGAGATCAGCGAACGGAATCTTGAACTGCAGGAGGGAGTGTTCAGCGCGACGGCCGATCCGCGCAAAACTTTTGTTCCGCCTCCGCCGAAGCCGGTGCCTCCGTTTATGAACTTTGCGCCGCTGAAAAATGGCGTGGAGTCGATCAAGAAGAGCGCCGATCACTATCAGACAATCTTTGCCCAGTGGCAGAAGAACGGGGCCGAATTGCGGCCTGAGGGTGCGGCGGCGGTCAACTCCGACTTGCTGAGAATCCAGCGGACATTTCTTACCGAGCGCGGGTTGCCCGAGCGTCCATGGTTTCGAAACCAGGTTTATGCCCCCGGCGCGTATACCGGTTACGGCGCCAAGCCGATCGCAGCGGTGCGGGAATATATGGATCAGGAGAAATGGAAAGAAGCTGAGGCTCAGGTCCCGACCGTCGGAGACGTTCTGGAGAAGGTCGCTGCGGCCATCGACAAAGCTGCCGATGATTTAGAGAAAGCCAGTGGGCAAGGACGCTGATTTTCAGACTCCCACTTTATTCTTCGTTTTCAAAATCTGCGCTGGGGTCAGGAGTTGGGTCCAGGTTGAGTTCGGGCAAGCCGGCAGCGCGCAGCGCTTCGTTCAACGCGGGAAGGTCGCTCTTCTTAAGCCCTTCCCACTGCTTGATCGCTTCCGAGGATTGGCCCTCAGCAGCTGCAGTCGCGGCCATTTGCGCCGCCGTGGGCGCGGCGTCCGCGCGATCAACTTCCGCATACAGACTGGTAGCGTTCGTATTCAGTGCCTTTAACGAAGTTGGCGAGGCGTTCGTCGGGCTTCCCTCGCCCTCGGTGATCGCCTTGAGCTTCGGTTTGAATTTCTCGATGGCTTCGGCCGCCGGACCGGATGCCTTACCGGACAACTGATCGAGTTGTTGCTGCAGGGAGCGCGTTGTCAGCATTGCCTCGGAAGTTGTAGTCAGCAGCGTTGCCAAACGGCTCTGCAAGGCAAACATCTGCTGGAGTCCTGCAGGTGGCGTCTTCACTCGCGGGTCAAGTCGAACAGTCAATGTTGCCGTGGAGCTGTGCCCGCCAACTGTAAGGCGAACTGTGTAATCGCCGGGCAAGGCGCGGGGGCCGAGAGGTTCGCGGGGAGTATCGTGTGGGACCGCCGAAATCGGATACTGGTGTTTCAACGAGGTGGGCGCGGGATAGTGCAGGTCCCAGACCCAGCGATGCATACCGGCGTCGGTGGAGAGCGTCTTCGGCACGCGAATCCAATACAGAGGAATTTGCTGCTTCTCCAGTTCTTCTTCGGTTTGTTCGGGCTTGTCGGCGCTGGAAAATCGGCGCACGAGTTTGCTTTGAGCATCAAGAATTTCGATCGTGACCGGATCGGTGGCCGCCTGGGACAGGAAGTAGTCGATGACCGCGCCGTCGGGCGGATTCTGGGCGGTGGGCTCATCGGGGGGAAGGGGCGTATCCGGGTACGTGCTGCGCCGCACCCGAATCGCCAGCGCCGGCTTAAATAGAAAAGCGTCGGAACTCGCAACCGAAGGATTGAGCTGCCGGAGCAGACTCATATCATCCAGTATCCAGAAGGAGCGGCCGTGAGTGGCGACGATGAGATCGTCATCGTGAATCCACAGGTCACGCATGGAGGTGTGCGGCAAATTTAGCTGCAAAGACTGCCAGTGATCTCCGTCGTCGAAGGACATCCACACGCTGTTTTCCGTGCCGGCGAAGAGCAAGCCTTTGCGGACGGGATCTTCGCGCACGCTGTCGACAGGTCCATCCGGCAGGCCATTGACGATCAGCTGCCAGCTCTTGCCGCCGTCGTGAGTGCGATAGATATAAGGATGAAGATCATCGATGCGAAAGCGGCTGACTGAGGCGTAGGCGGTCTGCTCGTCGAAGTGAGAAGCCTCCAGCTGCGTCACCTTGCTCCAGGGAGTCAGCTCGGGTGGCGTGATGTTCGTCCAGTTTTTCCCGCCATCCCGGGTAATCCATATCCAGCCATCGTCGGTTCCCGCCCAGAGCGTGTTCACCGTCTTGAATGAGGGCGCAAGCGAATAGATGACGCCTCGCTGCTTGGCCGCAGCGGGATTTTTCGCGAGAAGTGTTCCAACGCTCGGCGGCGCGCCAGGATCAGGCCGGGTGAGATCGGAGCTGATAGCCTGCCAGGAATTTCCGCCATCGGAAGTTTTGAACAGCACGTTGGCTGCGTAGTAAAGAATGTGCGGATCCACGGGAGAAAAGCGTGTGGGCTCAGTGCGGTCGCCGCGGTATTGATTGCCCTTCACAGGAATGGGAGTGACGTTCTGGACCTGCCCGGTGGAGATGTGGAATTTGGATACCTCGTTGCGCCCGCCGCCATAAATCACATCGGGATCGAGCGGATCGGGGGCTGCGTAGCCATACTCGATGACGCCGACGGGATGCCAATCCCACTGCGTGACCTCGCCGTCATTGCCACGGCTGGAAATGCAGACCGAGCCGCTCTCCTGCTGCCCGCTGCACACGCGGTAGGGATAGCCGTTGGTCACGGACGCATGGTAAAGCTGGGCGGTTGGCTGGTTGTACCAGGAGCTCCAGCTTTCACCGCCGTTGACTGTGACAATCGCGCCCTGGTCGCTTACCAGCAGAATGATGTCGGAATCATTGGGGTTGATCCACAGGTTCTGGTAGTCATCTCCGCCGGGCGCGCCGCGAAAGGCAGTCCAAGTCTTGCCTCCGTCTTCGGAGCGCATGGTCACCATGCTGGCGACGTAAACGACGTCGGGATTTTTGGGATCGACCCTGGGGACAGGCAGATCGCCGCCGCCGATGCGAACTGCCGGCCGAGGATCGGTTGTGATCCGGTACCAGTTTTCTCCTCCATCGTCGGAGCGAAAGACGCCGGCGCTTTCTTTGGAGACGAAATTGGATCTCTCGGGCGCTCCCACGGTGGCGTAAAGTCGCTTCGGCTGGCTGGGTGCGATAGCGACGTCGATCTGCACAAAATCCTTCGGCAGACCTTTAGTGAGTTGCCGCCAGGTGGTGCCCCCGTCGGTAGATTTGAAGAGACCCCCGCCGGATCCATCCAGGATGTTGTTGTCCTCCCACGGTCCTTCCCTGACTTCCCACAGGCTGGCGTAGAGAGTGTTGGGATTGGAGGGATCGATTTCAATGTCAGAGCCGCCGATATTTTCATCTTTATAGAGAACGCGCTGCCAGTTCGCTCCGCCATCCAGCGAACGAAAAATGCCGCGTTCGGTACTGGGGCCATAAGGACGTCCTAGAACGGCTGCAAACAAGCGGTTGGGATCGCGCGGATCGACCAGCAGCGCTGGAATTTGCGCGCCATCGCGTAGACCGAGGTGAGTCCAGGTTTGTCCGGCATCGGTGGAGCGGTAGATGCCGTCTCCCACGGACAGATCGGGGCGATGCAAGCCTTCGCCACTGGCTACATAAATTATGTTTGGATCGGAGGGGGAAACGGCGATGGCGCCGATGGACTGCGTGACTTGCTGATCAAAAATCGGGTTCCAGGTGCGGCCGTAGTCGTCGGATTTCCAGACGCCGCCGTTGACCTGGCCTACGTAGAAGACATTCGGCTGGCTGGGGACTCCGGACGCGGCCCGGGTTCGGCCGCCGCGGAATGGACCTATCATTCGCCAATGCAGTTCCTGATAAGTGCTGGGCGGGTAGGGTTGTGCCTGGATCGTGACGGTGGCAAGAAAAGAAACGCTCAATAAAAATGCGCAGTTGACGGCTCTGCCGGTCTTGATCAATTTAAATCCTCCCGCAGAACATCTGGGAGCAAAGCATAAATGAATTCAATCGGAAAAACGAATGTGGGTGCGGCTTATGCCGGAGAAGGGCAGTCAGAGAACAATTGAAACGCAGAGGACGCCGAGGTCTGGCGGAGGAATGTGCTCGCCGAACTTTTTCCACAGGTGCAGCCGCAAACCGGGTGACAAGTAGCACTCTCTGGGGAGAACCCTAGCCCGCTTGTGCCATTTACGTTTTTTCTATACGAATTTATCTTGTTTTTGAGCAGTTCTGGGGGAGGGCTGTTCAGGCGCTCTGTAACTCGAAAGAGTTCAGGGCGCTTTTAATTTCTCACCAGAACGCGATCACACTACCAGATCGGCTTGCCGTCTTTATCGCGAAAAACAAAGGTGTCATTGCCGCGGGTGACTTCGCGGGCAAAGATGGTCTCTACACCTTCAAACTGCACCTTGGCACCAACTACGGTGACCACATCGCCTTTGTTAAACACCAGTTCGTAGCTTTTTACAAATTTCGTGGTGGCGAGGTGGACCTCAATTGTCTTGTTGGGAGACAACCGCAAGATCAGGTGCGAGCCCATGCCACCGCTCACCGGGCACTGACGATCTACTACCTCTTCCACGGTGCCGGTGAAAGTTGCTTCGGCCGCCGGATCGTATTTCGGAACCGTAACGCCGGGTTCGGACTTCTGCACCGCAGCCGCGGAGGCGCTTGCCAATACGAGCGCAAGGACCATAAGAATCATCACGATGATGCTTGAGGTTTTCATGAGCCACCTCCTGCTCGACACTCGAACTTCTAGTTTGAGTGTGGCCCTCTTGCTGCCCTCGCGCTGTGACGAAGATCACGGGTCGCAGTGAGATGCGGCAGTCTAAGGCGTAGGCGATTCTTTAATCGGCGTTAAGAAGTCGCCAGGCTTCGCGGCCCGTGACCATCACGTGCTCCACGCTCTTGACCGCCTTCATGTACTGCGCGCGTTCGAAGGCGGAGGGGTTCGGGCAGCGAATCTGGCTCATGCTGCCCTTCATCTGCTGCACCGAGTCGTATTCGTGCTTCTCCATCCACTCCAGCAGACCTTGCTCGATATAACGAAGATGGCTGATGCCGTTACGCAGCAGAGTGGAGCAGAGCATGGTGACGTCGGCGCCAACCATCAGCAGCTTCACCACGTCTTCCGGGCCATGCACGCCGCTGGTGGCCGCCAGGCTGGCACGAATGCGGCCGTAAAGGATGCCAATCCAGGTGAGTGGGAGCCGCAGGGCCTGCGGAGTGCTGAGCAGCACGTTAGGCTGGATTTCCAATTCTTCGAGGTTGATGTCCGGCTGATAAAAACGATTGAACAGCACCAGGCCGTTCGCGCCGGTTGCCTCGAGGCGTCTTGCCATATTGGCCATGTTGCTGAAAAATGGGCTGACCTTCACCGCAACTGGAATGCGAACCACTGACTTAACTGCCCTGAGAATATCCAGATATTGTTGCTCCACCGCGCTGGAGGTAAGGTCAGGATCGGTGGGGATGGAATAGATGTTGCACTCCAGCGCATCCGCCCCCGCCTGCTCGATCAGTTCGGCATACTGCGTCCAACCGCCGGTGGTGCTGCCATTAAGGCTGGCGATGATGGGCACCGAGACCGCTTCTTTCGCCCGCCGGATGTGATTCAGATACCCTTCCGGACCCAGCCGGAACTGCCTGGGCTGGGGAAAGAAGCTGGCGGCCTCGGCAAAGCTGTCGGTGCCGGCGGTCAAATGGTGTTCGAGTTCGTAGCTCTCCTGCCGCAGCTGCTCCTCGAACAGGGAATACAAAACCACGGCCGAGGCGCCAGCATCTTCGAGGCGGCGGATACCGTCGATTTCCTGCGACAGGGGAGATGCGGACGCCACCAATGGCGTGCGGAGGGCCAAGCCCAGGTAAGTGGTTCTGATGTCGATCATGATGCTCCTTCACTCGGCCTTGGCCGGTTCTGCGTTCGGTTTTCTTTGTGCCAGGTATTCATAGAGCTTGAAGCGGGTCACAGCGTCTTGTTGCGCTTCGCGCCAGAGTTCCTTGGCGTCTTCCGGTTTGCTCTTGGTGAGCATCTTGAAGCGCGTTTCCATCTGCATGAAGTCCTGGACTTTGCGCGTCGGGGTGCGGGAATCGAGAATCAGTGGATTCTCCCCGTGGGCGGCACGTTCCGGATGGTAGCGATAGAGCAGCCACTGGCCAGAATCGACCGCCGCTTTCTGATTCGACATGGCGGTCGTCATGTTGATGCCGTGTGCGATGCAGTGCGAATAGGCGATGATGAGGCTGGGGCCGTTGTAGGCTTCCGCTTCCAGAAAGGCTTTGAGCGTGTGCTCGTCCTTGGCACCCATGGCCACGCTGGCAACATAGATGTTGCCGTAACTCATGGCGATGAGTCCCAGATCCTTCTTGGGACCGGGCTTGCCGCCCGCGGCAAACTTCGCCACCGCGCCCCGCGGCGTAGATTTGGAGGCTTGACCTCCGGTGTTGGAGTAAACCTCGGTATCAAGTACGAGTACGTTGACGTTGCGCCCGCTGGCCAACACGTGATCCAGGCCCCCGTAACCGATGTCGTAAGCCCAGCCGTCGCCGCCCACGATCCAGATGCTTTTCTTGACCAGCAGGTCTGCGACGGCAAGCAACTGTCTGGCTTCGTCGGAATTCGACCCTTGCAGCTTTTCCTTCAGCAAATCGACGCGCTGGCGCTGCTCGTAGATGTCGGCTTCGTCGTTTTGCGGAGAAGTGAGTAATGCGTTGGCGAGTTCTTCGCCGATGGTTGCGCCTACTCGCCGCACCAGTTCCCGCGCGAACTCAGTTTGCTTGTCGATAGAGAGCCGGAAGCCCAGACCGAACTCGGCATTGTCTTCAAACAGCGAGTTGGACCAGGCGGGGCCGCGGCCGGCTGCGTTTTTGGTCCAGGGAGTGGTGGGCAGGTTGCCACCGTAAATCGACGAGCACCCGGTGGCATTGGCAATGATGGCGCGGTCGCCGAACAATTGCGACATGAGCTTGAGATAAGGAGTTTCGCCGCAACCCGAGCAGGCGCCGGAGAACTCAAACAATGGCTCCTGAATCTGCTGCTGGCGAATGGCGGTGACTTTAATGTTGCGGCGGTCCATTTCAGGGATCTTGAGGAAGAAATCCCAGTTCTCGCGCTCGGGCAGGCGCAACGGCGGTTGCGGCACCATGTTGATCGCCTTGAGCCGGGTCTCGGCTTTATTCTTGGCGGGACAAACGTCGACACAGATGCCGCAGCCGGTGCAATCCTCGGGCGCGACTTGAATGGTGTATTTGCGGTTTTGCCATTCCTTGTCGCGAGTCTCGGTCGATTTGAAGGTGGCCGGAGCACCCTCCAACTCCTTCGAGTCGTATACCTTGATGCGGATGACCGAATGCGGGCAAACCATGGCGCATTTGCCGCATTGAATGCAGATTTTTGGATCCCAGGCGGGGATTTCGAGGGCCAGGTTGCGCTTCTCCCACTTCGCGGTTCCGGTGGGAAAGGTGCCGTCGGCGGGGAATGCGCTGACCGGCAATTCGTCGCCGCGCCCGGCGTAGATCACGCCCAGCACGTCACGCTCGAATTCCGGCGCTGAGGGGGAGAACGGCGGCGGCATCTCAATCGTGCTGGTGAGCTCGGCGGGGACCTTCACTTCGAATAGGTGGGCTAAGGTTTCATCGACCGCCTTCATGTTCTTCTGCACGATCTCTTCGCCCTTGCGTCCATAGGTGTCGCGAATCGATTTGCGGATGGCTTCAATCGCCGGTTCCGCGGGTAGAACCGCGGAGATGGCGAAGAAACACACCTGAAGAATGGTATTCATACGGCTGCCCATGCCGGTGTCGCGGGCCACCTGGTAGGCGTCGATCACGTAAAACTTGGCCCGCTTGGCAATGAGCTGTTCCTGGACCGTGCGCGGGAGATGATCCCAAACCTCCCCGGCGCTAAATGGACTGTTGAGCAGGAAAGTGCCGCCCGGAACCAGGGCGCTCAACATGTCATAGCGCTCGAGGAATATCCATTGATGACAGGCCACGAAATTCGCGCTGGAAACCAGATAGCTGGAGCGAATGGGACGAGGCCCGAAACGAAGATGCGAAATGGTTACCGCGCCTGATTTCTTCGAGTCGTAGACGAAATATCCCTGGGCGTAGTTGTCGGTATTCTCGCCGATGATTTTGATGGAGTTCTTGTTGGCGCCGACGGTGCCATCCGCGCCCAGCCCGTAGAACATTGCCCGGACGACATTCTCCGGCTCGGTGGAAAACCCTGCGTCGTAGGGCAAGCTGGTATGGCTGACGTCATCGTTAATGCCAATAGTGAAGTGATCCCTGGGCTGATCCGCGTTCAAATTGTCGTAGACGGCCTTGACCATGGCGGGAGTGAATTCCTTAGAGGAGAGCCCGTAGCGTCCACCCACGACTGCAGGAGTCGTCTGCGGGCCGCAGTTCTTTTTCACCCCTTCGTGGAGCGCGTTCACCACGTCGAGATAGAGCGGTTCGCCAATCGCGCCCGATTCCTTGGTGCGATCGAGAACCGCGATCTTGCGCACGCTGGCGGGCAAAGCTTCAAGGAACGCCTGCACCGGAAAGGGCCGGTACAAGCGGAGTTTCAGCAGCCCAAGCTTTTCGCCCTGGGCGCTGAGATGGTCGACGGTTTCATGGGCGACTTCGGCGCCGGAGCCCATCATCACGATAACGCGCTCCGCATCGGCCGCGCCGACGTAATCGACGAGATGATAGGAGCGGCCGACTACTTCCGAGAACTTATTCATGACCGACTGAACAGTCTGGGGGCAGGCGCCGTAGTACGAGTTTGCGCGCTCGCGGATCTGGAAGAAGACGTCGGGATTCTGCGCCGTGCCGCGCAAAACCGGATGATCCGGCGAAAGAGCGCGTTGACGGTGCTCGAAAATCCGGTCCATATTGATGAGCGCCCGCATGTCCTCTTCGGTGAGCATTTCGATCTTGTTAACCTCATGCGAGGTGCGGAAGCCATCAAAGAAATGCAGGAAGGGAATTCGCGATTCGAGGGCGGCGGCATGCGCGATCAGCGCAAAATCCATGGCCTCCTGCCCGGAATTGGAGCAAAGCATGGCAAAGCCGGTAGTGCGGCAGGACATGACGTCGGAGTGGTCGCCGAAAATGGAGAGAGCGTGCGTGGCCAGGGTGCGGGCCGAAACATGGAATGCCGTGGGAGTGAGTTCTCCGGCGATCTTATTCATGTTCGGGATCATGAGCAGCAGTCCCTGGGAAGCGGTAAACGTGGTGGAAAGAGAACCGGTCTGCAGGGCTCCGTGGACCGCCCCAGCGGCCCCACCTTCGCTCTGCATCTCGATCACGTGGGGCACCGTGCCCCAGATGTTCTGGATCCCCTGGGACGACCATTCGTCTGCCCATTCGCCCATGTTCGAAGAAGGAGTGATGGGATAGATGGCAATGACTTCGTTAACTCGATAGGCGACATAGGCGACCGCCTCGTTGGCATCCATGGTTTTGAACTTACGCTTAGTCATCGATTGGCCTTTGGTCGTTCCTGTTGTGACTGCATCAGCATGAAGGACGCCTGCTCCGGGCGCAGCCAAACAGATCACAGACACCTGTGATCTGCGTCACAGAAGGTGCTGTGAGCTGGATCACAATGCTATGTGCTTGGCCACACAGCCAGAAGTTCTATGGCGGCGGACACTCGATCAAGCTGACTGTTACAGGAGGGAGCCATGCTCTCACCGTATGGAATGGAAATTGTAGAAAGTTGCCTGACGTGCAAGCTGCGCGCGGAGCGTATCTTCTGCGACTTGCCCGCGAACGCCTTGCAGGCCTTTGAAAACATCAAGTACGCGGCCGCGTATCCCCAGGGCGCGGTGCTGTTTGTCGAAGGGCAGCTACCAAGGGGTATTTTTGTGCTGTGCAAGGGCAGCGTAAAGCTTTCCATCAATTCTCCCAGCGGCCGAACCATGATCGTCAAACTGGCCGAGCCCGGGGAAGTGCTGGGGCTGAGCGCAACGATTTCCGGCAAACCCTATGAAATGACGGCCGAGACGCTCGATCCCTGCCAGGTCAATTTCGTAAAGCGCAACGATTTTCTCCAGTTCCTGAAGGGCGACGTGGAAGCTTGCTTCAAAGTGGCGGAGCAACTGGGCGAGAAATATCACAATGCCTGCGAGGAGGTACGGTCTCTCGGGCTGTCGCACTCTGCGGCCGAGAAACTGGCGAAGCTGCTCCTGGAATGGAGCACCAAGAACGGGGAAGCAGCAAAGATAGAACCGCGATTGAAGCTTCGATTGACCCACGAGGAAATTGCCCAGATGATTGGAACCTCGCGGGAGACCGTAACCCGATTGTTTGCCGAGATGAAACGCCGCCAGATCGTGCAGTCCAAAGGCTCGACTCTGGTGATTCGTAATCCAAGCGCCCTGCGCGACCTGGCTAATCCCAACTAGGGGCGCGGTTATACCCCCCCTCTCCCATCCTGGCGCAAAGAAAGCGCCAGGATGTGGCACCTTGGGGTTTCAGCTCCCTCTCGTGTGACCGGCATCACAATTTCGGGTGATGATTGTCACCGCCCGGGCTAACCAGTCCTTTTATGCTTGCGCCGAGGGTGAGGGAGGCTGCATATGGCTCCGCTACACGCTGAGGGGCATCCAAACCAGGCAAACCAGAACAAGCCACGGCTCATTTTCTGGGAGCTGACCAAAGGCTGTAACCTGCGCTGCATCCACTGCCGGGCGAGCGCGACCGAGCTGAGCTCTCCTTCTGATCTCTCGACACAGGCAGCGACCGATATCATCGACGAGATTGCGGCGGTTTCCACGCCAATCCTGGTGTTGAGCGGTGGCGAACCGCTTTTCCGCTCCGATATCTTCCAGTTGGCCCGTTATGGCACCGACAAGGGCCTGCGCGTAGCGCTGGCCACCAACGGAACCCTGGTAACCAAGCATGTGGCGCGCATGATCGTCGACAGCGGCGTGCGGCGAGTGGCCATCAGCCTCGACGGCGCCGATGCCGTAACCCATGACACCTTCCGCGGCATTCCGGGCGCCTTTGATGCCGCTATTGCCGGCTTCCGTAATCTTAAGAATCTGGGCATGTCGGTACAGATTAATACCACGGTTGCCCGCCACAATGCTCATCAATTGCCGCAGGTGCTCGATTTGGCGAGGTCGTTGGGAGCGGATGCATTGCACACTTTCCTGCTGGTTCCGGTCGGCTGCGGAGTCGATATCGCCGCGGAACAGATGGTTCCGCCTGAAGAGTACGAGAGGATGTTGAACTGGTTTTATGATCGCTCGCTCGAAGGCGGCATTGAGCTGAAAGCGACTTGCGCGCCCCATTATTTCCGCGTGGTTCGGCAGCGCCGGGTAGCGGAACGCCGTTCGGCTGCGGCCGCCGCGCAGGCGGCTGGTCATACTACGCCGGCTTCGCCAAGCATCGGACCCACCGAGATGGCGATGCCAGGTTCCACCGGCATCGAGCTGAAGCCTCAAGGCATTGGACACGCAGTGGGGCACCCCGGAGCTCATCCCTCGGATATGAATGCGATGACCAAGGGATGCCTGGCCGGCACTGCAGTATGTTTCATTTCTCATCAGGGCGAGGTGTATCCCTGCGGTTATCTACCGGCGCTAGCCGGGGATCTCCGAAAGCAGTCTTTCGCCGACATCTGGGAGAACTCGTTCGTGTTCCATCAACTTCGCGATACCAACAACCTGAAGGGAAAATGCGGCTGCTGTGAGTTCCGCAATATCTGCATGGGTTGCCGCGCCCGCGCCTATGCCGCCACCGGCGACTATCTTGACGAGGAACCGTTCTGCGTTTACCAGCCCCACACGGCGAATTTGAAGCACTCTGAGAAGCAAGCCGCACCAGCCGAAGTGGCGCGCTGAGCCTCGTCTGAGCTTCCGTTCCATTGTGTCCCAGCACGAGCGGGAAGCTCGCGCCTGCATAGGGTGCGAAAAGACACTGTTCAGTGGGTTATCCCGCAATCCAGCCTGATCATGACCTCTTCGCGGCATCCATAAGTTGTTGAAAATAAATGCCGTCTTCTGTTCTGGCACCGGTCCATCTTTGGCACGGTGGATGCTTTTCCTTAAGTCGTGATCTGCAGGAGATGATGCAGTGGAACCGACTCTGATGGTGGTTGGCCTGAACTACCGCACCGCCCCGGTGGAAGTGCGCGAGCGCTTCTGGATCAGCGAGAACCGGCGATATGAAGCCCTGGTGCAGATGGCGCGGGCGGAAGGCATCGATGAAGTTATTGTCATGGCCACCTGCAACCGTACCGAGTTTTGGCTGTGGGCTAACGACGTTACCCTGGCGGCCAATTCGGTGATGCGGCTGCTCGGCGCGGAATACGGGCTCAAGTTGTGCGAGTGGAAACACTTTTACCGGCTGCTCGATGAAGCGGCGCTCCTGCATATCTTTCGCGTAGCGTCCAGCCTTGACTCGATGGTGGTAGGCGAGCCCCAGGTGGTCTCACAGGTAAAACAGGCATGGCAACTGGCGCAAAAACTGGGGACAACCGGCCGGTTCCTCGATGCTGTCCTGCAAAAAGCGCTTACGGTCTCCAAGCGGGTACGCAGCGAGACCGCAATCGGGAACGCAGCGGTTTCGATTCCCTACGCTGCGGTGGAGCTGGCCCGGCAGATTTTTGGCACGCTTGAAAACAAGAAAGTGCTATTGCTGGGCGCGGGTAAAATGAGCGAACTGTCGGCGCGTGGATTGCTCAACCACGGCGCAAGTTCTGTCTGTGTGGTGAACCGCACTCTCGAACACGCCACCGACTTGGCCGCGAAGCTGAATGGTGCGGCGATCCCGTTCGAAGAGCGCTGGCAGCACATGGCAGACGCGGACATCATGATCAGCTCGACCTCCTGTCCGCATACGATTCTCAGCCGTGAGGAAGCCGAGGCCATGGTCCGCAACCGCCATGATCGGCCGCTGGTCATCGTGGATATCGCCATGCCGCGTGACATTGACGCCAGCGTGGGCGAGGTCACGGGCATCTTCCTGTACGACCTCGACGATCTGGAAAACGTAGTGGACCACAACGCCGCAGAGCGCGCGACAGCCGCTGCTGCCGCGGAAAAGATTCTTGCGGCCGAGGCACAGGGATTCCGCCGCAAACTGATGGCGGAGCGGGTGGTGCCTACGATCGTGGCCCTCCGCCAGCGGCTGGATGAGATTTGCCGGCAAGAAGTGGATGCCTTCCGACAGGAGAACGGACCGTTCTCCAAAGACCAGGACGAGATGTTAACGGCCATGATGTCCCGGATGACGCAAAGAATCGCAGGGTCCCTGGCCCGTGAGTTGAAGGAGCTTCCAGAAAAGGTGGAGCAGGAACAGATGACGGCTGCGGTGCAGCGGCTGTTCCACCTGACAACGCCCCAAGCGGCGCTTGCCGGCACCAGATCCTGAAGGAGCAGCGAACCATGGAAACGACGGCGGGAAGGAAAACGCGTGCGGGCGAGAACTGGAGTGATACGCAGGCCTACACACTGGCGGTCTTTTGTCTGGTGCTGGGAGTTACGCTGGGCTACCTGTTCCGGGGTTCGGCCTCGACAGCAACAGCAGCAGCGTCAGCTTCGGCCGACGGCAGTGTGGCGCAGAGCCAGCCGGCGCAGGCCCAACCGACTCCGCAACAACAGAAGGCCATGGTCGATCAGGCCGTCGCACCCCTGCTGGCAAGTTTGAAGGCCAATCCCGATGATTTCGACGCCACCGTGAAAGTGGCAAACCTCTATTACGACGGGCAGCAGTATCCGGAGGCGGTTAAATATTATCAATTGGCGGCGAAGATTCAACCCACGAATGCAGACCTTTTAACCGACCTTGGTACGTCGCTCTGGTACACGGGGGATGCTGATGGAGCTATCGCCGAGTTTCAGCAGGCCTTGAAGTACCAGCCGGGTCATCCGGGAACACTGTTCAACCTCGGCGTGGTCCGGTGGCAAGGCAAGATGGATCCGAAGGGCGCAGTGCAGGCCTGGGAAGAACTGCTTCAGCGAAATCCAGACTATCCCGAGAAACAGCAGGTCCAGGAGTACATCGAGAAGGCGAAGGAACACGCCAAGGGATAGGACCACGATCGATTGAAGTATTCCAAGCTTTCGCCAATGGCGCGATCGCGATGGCAGCGCCAATCACCATATCTTTTCCGTAGCCAAGCGACCACGGCTTAATCCTGCGCCGGAAAAAACCTGCCGGCGATGCCACCCGATGTGGAAATCAGTTTGTGACGGATGAATAACGTACATATAGATGCACGCCAGATCCCTCGCCCCGCTGGAGAGAACGCGGGATCTCGGGGTGACTTCGATAACCAGTACCCGTTGCGTCCCACCGAAGCGCGGCATACCTCAGCCGTGCGCGTGATTCGCGGAGTTTGCGCGCGATTACACGTAACCGACCTCACCAAGAGATGTGACGGCGCTCACCCAATAAGGCCCGAATGAGCGGTATCTTCGCCATGTACCAGGGCCTTTATTCCTAACTATTGCGAAAAGGAGATTATCGTCATGGCGGTTGCAGATCTCGTGAAACAGACATCTGTGCAGCAAGCGGTTGACACGCTTCACAAGGGCGGGGTCAAGTCGAAATATGAAAACTTCATCGGCGGCCGGTGGGTAGCGCCGCTGAAAGGCCGTTACTTTACCGATTATAGCCCGATCAACGGGGAACCGATCTGCGAGATCGCGCGCTCCTCGGCCGAAGACGTCGAGAAGGCGCTCGACGCCGCGCACGCAGTCAAGGATCTCTGGGGCCGCACCGCACCCGCGCTGCGCTCCTCCATCCTGCTCAAAATCGCCGACAAGATGGAAGAAAATCTGGAACTGCTGGCGCTGGCCGAGACCTTGGATAACGGCAAGCCGATTCGCGAGACCCGCGCCGCCGACGTGCCTCTCTCCATCGATCACTTCCGTTACTTCGCCGGCTGCATTCGCGCCGAAGAAGGCACGGTAGGCGAGATCGACAACGACACCATTGCTTATCATTTTAAGGAGCCGCTAGGCGTCGTCGGCCAAATCATCCCGTGGAATTTCCCGCTGCTGATGGCTGCCTGGAAACTGGCGCCCGCTATCGTCGCGGGCAACTGCGTGGTGATCAAACCGGCGTCCAACACGCCTCTCAGCCTGCTGGTGCTGGTGGATCTCATCGGAGACCTGCTGCCTCCCGGCGTGCTCAACGTGGTCACCGGCCCCGGCGGCGAAATCGGCAAAGCCCTGGCCGCAAACCCCCGCATCGCCAAGATCGGATTTACTGGTGAGACCAGCACCGGGCGTCTGATCATGCAGTACGCGTCGGAGCCCATCATCCCGCAGACCCTGGAGCTGGGTGGCAAGTCGCCGAACATTTTCTTCGCCGACGTCATGGATGCCGACGATGATTACTTCGACAAGGCGCTCGAAGGCTTCGCGCTGTTCGCCTTCAACAAGGGCGAAGTTTGTACCTGCCCGTCTCGCGCCCTGATTCAGGAATCGATCTTCGACCAATTCCTGGAGCGCGCAGTCGCCCGCGTGGGCAAGATCAAGGTAGGCAATCCGCTCGATCCTTCTACGATGATGGGAGCGCAGGCCTCCCGCGATCAACTCGAGAAGATTTTGGAATACATCAAGATCGGCAAGGGTGAGGGAGCGCGCTGCGCGATCGGCGGCGAGCAAGCTCATCTTGGCGAGGATCTGGAAAACGGCTACTACGTGAAACCGACCGTGTTCGTGGGCCAAAACAAGATGCGTATCTTCCAGGAAGAGATCTTCGGTCCGGTGCTTTCCGTGACCAAATTCAAAGACCTCGAAGACGCCATCGCGATTGGCAACGATACCGTCTACGGTTTAGGCGCGGGCGTGTGGTCGCGCAATGCCACCAACGCCTACCGCGTAGGCCGCGAAATCAAGGCAGGCCGGGTGTGGACCAATTGCTACCACCTCTATCCGGCACACGCCGCATTCGGTGGATACAAGCAGTCCGGTTTTGGCCGAGAGACCCACAAGATGATCCTCGACCACTATCAACAGACCAAGAACCTGCTGGTAAGTTACAGCCCGAAGGCGTTGGGATTCTTTTAGAACGAGCTGGCTATCCTTACTGACAGGGTGCCCCGCCCTTGTCTCTCCGCTCTTTGGAGAGACAGGGCGGGGATTTTCATTCTTTTGAGTGGGTACCATGGGCGCGGCCTTATTCCTCGGCGGCCCCAGCCTGCGATCCCTCGTCATCTCCCCGGATCAAGCCAAACTTCTTCAGCTTGTAACGCAACGCGTCGCGGCTGATGTCCAGTAGTTTGGCGGCGTGGGTCTGGTTGCCGTTTGCCTGGCGCATGGCCAGCTCGACCATGGCGTGTTCCACTTCTTCGAGCGAAGTCCCGCCGTCCGGGATGTAGAGCCGCGGCAGTGTACGGCCGTTGGGTAAAGACTGCCCGCCATCGGCAGGCGAGGTTCGTTCAAAGACGGTGCGGCCGCCTGATTCGCCCACCGAGAACGGTAGATATACCGGACGGAGCAAGGGCTCATCTTCGAGGATCATGCCGCGTTCGATGGTGTTCTTCAGTTCGCGCACATTACCCGGCCAGTTGTGGCCGAGAATGAGACGGCGCGTTTCATCGCTGATGCCGCGAACAGACTTCTTGAATCGGCGGTTGTAGCGGTCAATGAAAAAATCGACCAGGGGAAGAATGTCTTCTTTGCGGTCACGCAGCGGCGGAATAAAAATCGCAATAATCGCCAACCGGTAATACAGATCCTGACGAAACTGGCCTTCGCGCACCGCTTTTTCCAGATCGCGGTTGGAAGCGGCGATGACGCGGACGTCGACCTGCATGTCGCGGATGCCTCCGACGCGCCGGATGACCTGGTCTTCGAGGACACGCAGCAGTTTGGCTTGCAGCAATGGTGAGAGCTCCCCGATTTCATCGAGGAAGAGCGTGCCTCCATCGGCGGCTTCGAACAGGCCCTTCTTCATCTGCTTGGCATCGGTGAAGGCACCCTTTTCATGGCCGAAAAGCTCGGCTTCCATCAGGGTTTCCGGAATCGCCGAACAGTTGATCGCGACAAAGGGCTTGTCCTGGCGCGAGCTCTCGTAATGGATAGCTTTGGCGATGAGATCCTTGCCGGTGCCGCTTTCTCCCTGAATCAGGACAGTTGTAGCCTCGCTGGCCGCAACCTTGCGGACAAAATTCATGAGCTCGGTCATCTTGGGGGAAACGCTCACCACGCTGCTGTAACCGGATACGCGGCGCACCTCCCCGCGCAGCGCCTGGACTTCAGTGCGTAGACTGGTAGCTTCAAGCGCATTCTTGATGGTGACGTGAAGCTCGTCGAAGTCGACCGGTTTGCCGACGAAGTCGTAAGCTCCAAGCTTGAGTGCGGCTTTGACGTCGTCCAGCTGCGGGTCGGCGGTGATCATGATGACAGCACGGGCGTCGCCGTTCTTTTTGAGCTGGTCCAGCACCTCGATGCCGGTGAGGTCAGGCATGCGTACATCGAGCAGGACGAGATCGGGCGATTCGCGCTGCGCCAGCTTGAGCCCCGGTTCTCCGGCTTCGGCCTCAATCACGTGGTAGCCCCACTCTTCGCACTTCTGGCGGAGCGACCAGCGCACCAGGCGCTCGTCATCCACGATCATGATCTTCTCGGCGGCCATTGGTTTTTAATGTACTACGAAACGAAGTGGGTAGGTTAGGCGGCGGGCCAGTACTGGTAGTCATTCCTGTTATGTCATCCCGAGGAGCGGCAGGGACGAGGAATGACAGCAAGAGAGGGGGTCTAGGAAACGGCGCTCTGAGCGCTGGGCATACGAAATGGCAGAAGCACGGTGAACTTGCTTCCCTGCCCGACCACGCTGCTTACCTCGATGCGGCCGTGATGTTCTTCCACGATGCGGCGGGCGAGAGAAAGGCCAAGTCCGGTGCCATTTCCCTTGGTGGTGTAGAAGGGGCGGAAGATGTTTGCCAAATGTTGAGAGGGGATACCCCGGCCGGTGTCACTTACCAGCAGGCTGGCATGACCGCTCTGGGTTCCGATTTGGACAAAGATCGTGCCGGCTCCGTCCATCGCCTGGACCGCGTTCAGCAGCAAGTTCAGCAAAACCTGGTGAATCTGATCGCTGTCATGTTCGACTTCCGGAAGATCGGGCGCCTTTTGCAATTCGATCTTGATGGGTTTGGAGAGCACCTGCTGGCGAGCCAGCATGACCGCATGTTCCACGGTAATGTTGAGATTGCTCAGACGAATCTGGGGCGGGTGAGGACGTGCAGTCTCTAGAAGATCGGTCAAGGTGCGATTGATGCGCGCGATTTCCTGGCGGACATCTTTCACAACTGCCCGCGCTGGACTGGTCGAAGGCAGATCGCGGCCGACGACTTCGATGACTCCGGCGATGCCGGCGAGCGGATTCCGAATTTCGTGAGCCAGGCCGGTGGCCAGTTCGCCGAGGGTTGCCATGTGCTCGGCGCGGGACATCTGAGTACGATGCAGGCGCTCGATCTCTTCGCGGCTCTCCCGCAGCTGCTGCATCATGTGGTTGAAGTTGCGGCCAAGGTCTCCGATTTCGTCATTGCGTTTGGAAAAGCTGACCGCGACATTCAGGTTGCCATCGCTCACTTGCGCGATTTTCTCCTGCAATTCGACCATGGGTCGCTGAATCACATACGCCAGCACGACGATTAACACGGCGCAAATAGCGACTGCGCCAGCTCCTGCGACGATGATCACGGCATGACGTTCCGGATCGCGCAGAGACACGGTGGCCAGAATAAAGAGCAGCAATCCCGCCAGCAGAACCAAGCCGACGGGCAGGATTGCCTTGAGTTGCCAATTCATCCGCACCGAACTCAATCTGAGTTCCTCCGCCGGAGCCGCGGGCGGCGACTGTGCCACTTGACTAGCGGGCTGGACCACGAACTGGGGACGGTTAGGCATAAGCATGCATTCCGGGCAAAAGGTAGGTGACGCCGAAGAATGTGAACATCACCACTGCGAAGCCGAGGATGGCAAAATAGGCTGCCCTTCGGCCCCGCCATCCGCGAGTGATCCGCATGTGCAGATAACCGGCATAAACCAACCAGGTGATTGCCGCCCAGGTCTCTTTCGGATCCCAGCTCCAGTAAGAACCCCAGGTGCGATTGGCCCAGTAGGCGCCGGCTGCGATCATCAGGGTGAGCAGGGGAAATGCAATGGCGATGGTCGTGTAGGTGATGCGGTCGAGGTCGTCGGCGCTGGGCAACATGCGCTCCAGATCTTCGCGCCGCCACAGGAGCAAGAGATACAGCAACGATACGAAAATCCCGCTAACCAGGCCGGAAAGAATGAATGGACTGGCAGCCAGGCTGGTGGAGAACAGGCCGTCAGCATCGAGCGAGCCGTAGCGGCCGTCACGGGCCCGCACCAGGAAGAAGACCAAGGCAAGCACCTGCAGCAGGATGCTCACGAACACGGCGCGGTTGGCGATTTCGATGAGATTCTCTTTCCCAGTTTTGCGCCAAGCCACATAAAGAACAAAAGGGGCAGCGACCGCGGCCAGCACCAGCAGCATCAGCCAGCCAAGGTCGGGGATCACCACCAACAGGCGGACACCCTTGGCGACAAAGACTTCGGCTTTCTGTTCCGGATCCCAGGCGATGACGCTTAACCCGCCCCACTTCTCGAACCGCGTCAGCACACCGGCGTAGGTCCCGATCCCAAACAGGCTGGTCGCAGCCAGAAAAGTCTCGGTTTTCATCTTGTCCTGAATCAGGAACATCATGGCCAGGGCAAAACTCAGGGCACACGCAGCGTAGGCCAGCATCGCCAAAGTGACATGGACATGCAGCCAGGTAGATTGCAGCGCCGGGACGAGAGGCCTCACTTCGGTGCGGAGCAGCTGCATAAGTACGACGCCGACGATCGCCACTGGCATGGTTACTGTGCCGATCACCTTCACGCCAAATTTTTTCTCGGCGATTAATGTCAGGACGGCGAGCGTCCATACGAAGCTCAACAGCATTTCGTAGATACTCGCGAAGGGTGGATGCCCGGCTTCATACCAGCGATGCGCCACCGCGCCCGTGTTGGCGAGCAGCCCCGCCCAGGTGGCCAGCGAGGCGTAGCGCACATACGCCGGGGTTCCGGTCACCCCAAAGCCCAGGTAAAGCGTTCCAGCGCCGGCGTAGAAAATCAGAGCCGCGTACAGCAGGTTGGAATCGTTAAGCAGATTGCCGCTCTTGACCACATTCAGAAACGCCATGAAAAGCAGGAAGGCAACTCCCAATGCCACCATGACGACCAGGGTCGTGCCAGTCGCTGCCGGTTGTTGCTGTTCGACGTTTGCCACGCGTGCCATAGACCCATCCTCCGTGGGGAGATTCACTTCCCGCTAAACGCGGGAACAGGCGTCTCCACGGCGCCCGTCTTCGATGAACCTGTGAGTTCGGATTCGATTTCTTCCACCAATTTGCGGAAGCGCTGTTCAAACACATCTTTGTTCTTGTTGGCCGCACCGCCAATCCAAAGGGCCAGATGACCCTCGGCATTGCTCACCGGCACAGCCCACACTCGAACGTGAACGAAGTAGAACACCAGAGTCAGGCCGAGACCCATGAGGATCACGCCCGCCCACACTGCCCACTGCCCAGGCTCATGGGAAACTTCGAGGCCGGTGAAGTAGGCCATCTGGATGTCTTTGCCCTCGAACGCGTAAGGGGAAGATGCGTTCTGCTCGACTTCGGGGATTGCAGGCAACCAGAAGTTGATGCTTTGACCTGATTTCTTCGAGTCCACAACCAAATGTGCGGCCGGATTCTCCAGGTCGTTGGAGCGGGTATAGATCTGGCCATCGCGCACTACATAGTCAGGAATGAATTCGGCCAGGCGAACCGTGGTATCGGAGTCCAGTGGAAGGGTTTCATTCAGGCCGATGGTGATATCGCGGGACGCTTGTCCATCGCGAGGGGTTGCCGTGAGGACGAGTTTGTCGACCTTTCCTGTCCTTCCATAACTCGCCTGATAAAAACGCACGCCACGATAGACCAGGGGATCATTGACGACGATCTGCTTGTGCAGGATGGCCTGCCCATTCTCCAGAACGGTCAAGTCAGACCACCAGCGCTTGGGCGTACCGTCGGCGTAGTTCTCCTGTCCGGCGCCGTCACAGCGGACGGCGAAGGGCAACTGGCGGCTGCTGCCGTTCTGCGGCTGCACCTGGCTCGACTGCTGTCCGCGAGTCAGGGTAACGAAAGCCCGCCAGCCATAGAGCCCGTCCACAATGCCGCCCAGGAAAATCAGCAACAGACTGGCGTGAACGATATACACCGCCATCTCGGAGAGGCGGTTGCGTTCCCCGAACAGCGAAAAGCTGCTCTGGCGCACGATGCGCTCCGGTCCAAAGCGCGCCTTGTGCAGGACTCGTTCGGCGGCACTCAAAGCTGCCTCTTCATTTCGAACCGGAATCAACGCGTGAGTGGGCAGCGCTTTGCGGAAAGTCTCATCGGGGCTCTTATAAGGACGAGAAAAAAATCTCCATGCATTGGGGAAGCGCTGAATGGATGCGGCCACAATGCTGAGGCTGACCAGCAGCAGAAGCAATACGAACCACCAGGCATGGAAAACGTCGGTTAGTCCCGAGCCATCGAGTAGTCTGAGGACCTGCGGCGAGTAGGCTCGCTGCATCTCGTCGGCTTCGGTCGCGGGCCGCTGCAGAATCACGGTTCCGGCAGCCGAGACGATAACCACCAGAATCAGCAGAACGACGCCGGTTTTGATGGCGCCGAGAGTCTGCCAGATTTTTCGAGGTGCAGTTTGGAGGCTTGCAGCCATGGTCTCTCCCCTTCTGCATAGGAAAAAGCACGTTCCCCGCCAACGTAGCGGAATCGAGCTAAGTTGCTGAAATAATGGTGAATGCCGTCGATCGCTTGATCATCCGGGAGAGCTCGATGTGAGCCATATCACACATCGCATGGTCGCCGGTGCGGGAATTTCGCGCAGAATCGGGAAGCGAAGGCACAAGAGATTCTTGTTTCCCCGACCCGCGTGTTGACGCACAATCACTTGGGTCATTTTGATCATGGAGGTGTGGGAGAAGCCGCCATGGTGCTGCAGCCTGCAACACCAGCGCTTTCCGGCACGATTGCATTCATTCCCCAACCTGCACGGATGCAATCGTTTACGCGGACTGTTTAGAAATCCTTGCGGGCCGAAGAATTAAGGCGAGATGCGTGCAGAAGCAGTCAGCGAGGTAGTATTAGGCGTGACGCGACGATCATTCTTGTCGAGTGCGAGAGCGGCTCATGGGCTGAGTTGTCTTCTGCTGATTGTTTTGCTGGCCGGCAGAGCTTCGGCGGCAAAACACCCGGTTCCGCTCGATCCGAAAGCGGACGCCTCCACCTGCCTCGCCTGCCACGAAGACAAGACTAAAGGCAAGTCGGTGCATTCTGCGATCGCGATGGGCTGCACCAGTTGCCACGAGATTCGCGTCAGCAAGGACGTCACCCGGGTAAAACTGATCACTACAACTCCTTCCGCGCTGTGCCTGACGTGTCACGCGGATAAGAATGCGGACCAGATCAAAGGGAAGGTTCATCCCCCGGCGGTGCGCGATTGCGTGAAGTGTCATGATCCGCATTCTTCCGACAATAAGAATCAGTTGTTGAAGGCGACCTCCGGCGACGAGAAGGAGAATCTATGCCTGAGCTGCCACAAGACGGGATTGAACGTGCCGGAGAAGGGCAGCCGCCATGCGGCGCTCGACATGGGCTGCGACACCTGCCACCTCACGCACAAGACCGGCGAGCTCGGCAAGGCAGAGTTCGATTTTCATCTCACCAAAGCCCCGCCGGCGTTGTGTATCGATTGCCATGACGTGAAGAGCCCCGACCTGCAGAAAGCGCACCAGAACCAACCGTTCGCAACCGCGGATTGCGTGAGCTGCCATGACCCGCACGAATCAGCCGCTCCCAAGTTGCTGGCAAAGTTCACGCATCCGCCGTTCGCCGATAAGCAGTGCGATGTCTGCCACGCGCCAGCCAAGGACGGCAAAGTGGTACTCACGCAGAGCGATGCCAAGGCGCTGTGCGTCACCTGCCACGACGACAAGGCCAAGTTGATCGAGACCGCAAAAGTGCAGCATCCCGGAGCAGCCGGCGACTGCACCGATTGCCACAGCCCGCACGCCAGCCGGCAGCCTGGGCTTCCCAAGACGAATTCGGTGGATATCTGCCTGGGCTGCCACAGTGACATTGCTGACCTGGCGAAGAAGCCATTCCATCATCAGCCGGCCTTCAGCCAGGGCTGCGCGACGTGTCACCAGCCGCACGGCGGAGACAACGATCACCTGCTGCGGGCGAAGACCCCGAACGCACTTTGCCTCGAATGCCACGGGCCGGATGCGCAGCCGAAGAAGCTTGAAGGCGAGCACTTGCTCACCATATTTAACGGGAGCGTGCGGCTGCCCGAGGACTATTTCACGAAAAATAAAGTGGTGGTGTTACCCATAAAGTATGGCTTGGGACATCCGGTGGCAGGGCATCCGGTTTCCGACTTGGTGGATCCGGCCGACCCCTCCAAGGTGAAAACACCAATGAATTGTCTGACCTGTCACCAACCGCATGCCTCGGCGCAGGCCGACTTGCTGGTGAAAGACCAGCCTAACAACATGGCGTTCTGTTCGACGTGCCACAAGGATCTGAAGACGCGATAGTTCGCAGTAGAGGTGATTCACATGTGCACAAATCGACCGATTTTCACTCGTGATGGTCAAAAACTTTTGGCGATACTGGTTCTCTTGTCCGTGGTTGCCGGATCACCACTGTCGCTGTACGCGGGCAAGAAGAAAAAAACCGACGAGCCGCCGCCCAAGGCGCCCCCGGTGATCGACTACTCGAATATCGTCTGGCCTAATCCGCCTGCCATCGCCCGCATCAAGTACCAGGCATTCTACGCGGCGGAAAAAATCTCCCAGTTGGACGCTCCGAAGACCAAGAAGCAAGGCTGGATGGACCGCCTCGCCGGCACTCAGCCCGACGCCGAGAACACGAAAGTTCTCTTCCAGTTGGCGGAGCCGTATGGAATGGCGATTGATTCCCAGGGCAATCTTTATGTCGCCGACCAGAAGGTGGGAGCTATCTTTGTCTTCAACACACAGACTCGCGATGTAGAACTTATCAAGAACAAGGTGCAGGGCCACTTCGTTCGCATCATCGGCCTGGCGATGGACGATAACGACCGCTTGTTTGTCTCTGATCCTGGGCTAAATCACGTCTTGGTCTTCAATGCCAAGCATGTGCCCGAGGACGTTATCACGGATGGGATGGTCTCCCCCGGCGGGCTTGCTATCGATGTTGAAAATCGCTTGCTTTATGTTTCGGATGTCGAACAGGACCAGGTTCTGGTGTACGACGCGGATAGCCTGAAGCTGAAGCGGAGAATTGGCACCGGCGGGCACAAACACGAACTCACCACGCCGGGGGATTTCGCCCGGCCGTCCGGATTGGCGGTTGACCAGGAGGGTAATCTGTACGTCGCCGATACCCTGAATAACCGGATCGAAATCTTCGATGGCGATGGCAAGTTCATCAGCACCTTTGGAAAGGCCGGTGATGGCCCAGGGTACTTTTCACGCCCCAAAGGTGTTGCCATCGACAGCGACGGCCATATATGGGTCGTCGACGGGATGCAGGATCGGGTGCAAGTCTTCGATCAGGAGGCGCGGTTGCTCATTAGTTTTGGCGGCCATGGGCTTCTTCCCGGGCAGTTCCAAGGACTGGTGGGCATCACCATCGACAAAACCAATCGCGTTTTTACCTCGGAGATCTTCCCCGGCCGAGTGCAGCAGTTCCGCTATGTAACCGACGCCGAGGCCGACCAGTTACGCAAAGAGAAAGAAGCAGAACGGGAGAAGAAAGCCGGCGGGTCAGAAAAAAATGCGGCCCCGGCCGCGTCGCCCACGCAAGCCGAGCGTCCAACCAGCAGATAACGGTTCGCCATACCGCCAGCACGGCCCGCAATACCCATGTGCAAATCGCAACAGGGTTAACTGTTGCATTCTGCAGCAGTTTCCCGAGGTACAAGTAAGTGCAGAAGATACTGCGGGATTTGACCTACCCCTTGATTGGAAATGGCTCATTTCCCCCAGTGGAACTCCTTTCCTGGTTCCGAACCGGCTCCGCAAAAACCATGTAAGCGAATGATAACACTGGCATTATACGTACATCCGAGGTCATCATGGGTCGCTCGCTGTGCTGGTCTGGCAGTTGCATAACAGAGGACGGGGGCAGCTGCAAGAGAGTCGCAGCCCGGTGTAGGCCTCCAAGACATATCGCAGTCGCAGAAACAGGAGGTTTTACCTTTATGAAGAAAGCAGTCGTACTAATACTCTTCGTCTTAGCCGTGCCGGGCCTCATGTTGGCGCAGAACTGGTCGTCAACTGTGGACGTGCTCGGTGCCCACAACAATCAAGGCCGCGGCTGCGCGGGCTGCCATGCTCCGCATAGCGGCTCATTCGGTTCCGGCCACAACGGCGCCGCTGACTCCGGCAGCTATGCATTGTGGGGTCAGGATGCCAGCCCACTGTATGGCCAGACCCTGGCGTTTGGCGACAGCGGCAGGTTTTCGGAAGTTCTTCCGGCCAGCATCAGCACCGGCAGCACGGAAGTGGGAGGCATTTTGCTCTGCTTGAGCTGCCATGATGGCAACCTCACCCCGAGCAACATGATGACGAATCAGTCCTACGAGCAGTCGATTGGTCTGCTCACCAATACGGCATACGGCAACAAGCCGATTCCGACCCTGCTGGGCAACGACGGCAGCACCGCCGGAAACTACTACAACGACCACCCAGTAGGCGTGAATGCCACGATTAGCACCACCCAGCCTGGCCTGGTGTGGAGTGGCACCGCGTTCAGCGTGACTTCGGGAAGTCCCTATGCCCAGTTCGTCGCCAACTATGGTTGGCCAGCTCTGGCTCCTGGAAAATACTCCAACCCGTACGGTGTGAATACCGCTGGCAAGCCTTATGTGGTTTGCACCACCTGCCACAACCAGCACGTCATGACGGTTTACACCTCAAGCGCGAGCAGCCAGATCAAGAATGACGGCGGCGGCAAGTTCTATGCCACCTACTTCTTCGTGAATGGCCCCTATAATCCAAACCTGCAAACTTATGCCAGCACCTCGGCACCTTCGACGACCCAGTTCTGCCGTCAGTGCCACTTTGGTGAGGCGAACGAAGCCAACAACACCAACAACGTCACGACGCAGTTCCAGTAAGATGGTTCGAACGGAAGGGGGAGAGACTCCAATCTCTCCCCTTATTTGTCAGCAACGAGGAATTATGAAACGCCAACTCTCAACCTGGATCCTGATACTCTCGGCGCTCGCCGCCACCGCCCAGGTCGCCTCCCACGCCCCGACTGGCGTACAGCCACAAACGGCGGCTTCACCGGCGGCCTCCGTGCAGATCAGCGACAGAGTAGTGGCAAGAGTGAACGGGGTGGCGCTGACCGACCGCGACCTGGTGCGCGAGATGTACGCGATTTTTCCCTACGCCAAACAACACAACGGATTCCCCAAGGCGCAGGAGGCTTCCATACGCCAGGGCGCGCTGGAGATGATCATCTTCGAAGAATTGGTCTACCAGGAAGGCGTTCGGCGGGGAGTCACGATCTCGGCGGCCGTGCTGAACCGGGCGGAGGCAGATTTCCGCAATCAGTTCAACAGCCCCGACGACTATAACCGGTACCTGCAATCAGAAATGCGCGGCTCCCGTCAGGTGTTGCGCAAGCAAATCGAGCGTTCGCTGCTGATCGAAGCCGTGCTCAAGGCCGAGGTGGAAGACAAATCTCCGGTCTCGCTCGCCGAGGTTAAAGCATACTACGACAAGAACCCGCAGCGGTTCCAGCAATCGGAATCGTTCAGCATCCAGAGTATTTCGATCCTGCCGCCACGAAATGCCAGCGCCGAAGTGGAGAAGACATCCCGTAAACGCGCGGAAGACGCACTGGTCCAGGCCAGGGCGACCAAGAGCTATGAGGAATTCGGACTCCTGGCAGAGAAAATTTCCGAAGACGATTTCCGGGTCAATATGGGCGACCACAAGGCAGTCAGCCGTGACAAGCTGCCGCCCCAGATCGTGAAGGCTGCGCTCGCCATGCAGGCGGGGCAGGTCAGCGACCTGATCCAGATCGAAAATGCGTATACCATCTTCCGGCTGAATGCCCACAATCCAGCACGAAAGCAGAGCCTTGACCAGGTCCAACCCGACCTGAAGACTGAGTTGCAGAAGAGCAAGTATGAACGCCTGCGCTCCAATCTCGCCAAAAGCCTGCGGGCGAAGGCGAAGATAGAGATAGTGTAAGAGCAGTGACAGTATTCGTGGCCGACCCGATCACTCACGGAACTGACAACTAATCACTGATCGCAGCCCACTTGCTGTTCCCCCTCCCAAATTGGGCGATTCAACTCGCCGGAACGGGCGATATGGCGCAGCCATGGCCCGGCTCCTGGCCCCCTGCGCCGGCAAAGTCTCGATAAACCCTTTGTTAACAATCTGATAGTCGACCATTCCCCGAGGCCAGAGTGGCAAGGCTTGTGCCTTCTATGCAGTAGCTGGCCGATGAATAAGGGGTTGAGGAACGTGAGAAGCGCGAGCGTATTGGCGAGGGTCAAAGCAGCAATCATCGGGCTTTGCCTGACAGCGATGATGCCTGTGGCCTCCGCCCAGCTGCACCTTGGCGATGATCTTCAGATGAGGGCGGGTGGGCTGCTGACAGCAGGTTATTCGGGCGACTACGGAGACGGTGGCGAGATTCAGGCGGACCACGGGTTGAACTTCGGATTCGACGGCAATGTCTCCGGCTCCTACTACAATCCCAACTTCCTGTCATTCAATCTGGTTCCCTACTACAACCAGTCGCGGGCTGACTCTAACTACCAATCGCTGACGGGCGCGAGTGGAGTTTCCGCCACCGCCAATCTGTTCGCCGGCAGCCACTTTCCGGGCACAGTCAGCTATCGCAATGACTACAACAGCACCGGCACGTTCGGGCTGGCAGGCCAACCGGATTTCACCACTCACGGCCGCGGACAGGGGTTCGGGGTAGGATGGAGCGCCCTGATTCCCGGATTGCCGACGCTCTCCGTCAGCTACTCGCAGGGGAGCGGATCTGGCACAGTGTACGGAACCGATCAGCAAACGGGCTCGGATACGAAGTTGTTCAATGTGCGCTCCAACTATGCGATCGAAGGATTTCGCTTAACCGGCTTCTTCGATCACAATAGCCTGCACTCCACGGTTCCAGAATTCTTGGCAGGAGAACAGGAATCGGTATCGAATACCGACGGACATGATTTCGGTTTCGGAGCCACGCACAACCTGCCTCTTCATGGGACCTTCTACTCGAACTTCAGCCAATCCGAATCTTCCACCGACTTCCTGGGACAGAGCGACAGCACTACCAACTACACGACCAGCACCGAAACTTCTGGCGCGACTTTCCATCCGCTGGCGAAGCTCAGCCTGTTCGTCAACCAGAGCTACACCGACAATCTTTCGGGATATTTCGATCAGACGCTCGTCAACAGCGGAACGGTGCAGACTCCATTTAATCTGGGATCGGGCTCTAACTCCTTGACGCTCGGCGGAGGCGCCAGCTATCAGTTCACAAATTTTCTATCGGCCCAGGCGCAGGCTAACTACTACGACCAATATTATTTCGACAAGAGGTACACCGGGACTTACATCACCGGGACGGTGAATTATTCGCGCAAGATCCTCAACATGTTTACCTTTTCTGGTGGCGTAATCGAGAGCTCCAATGGACGTGGCAGCAACGCGGTGGGCTTTGTGGGCAACCTGAATTACTTCCGGCGGATCAAGCACTGGGAGACGTCGGGATCATTCAGCTACGCCCAGAACGTGCAGTCATTCCTGATCACTTATACAACTTCTTATTACAATTACTCGGCCCGGTTGCATCGCCGCTTTGGGCATGGGCTGGTGTGGACAGCGGGAGTCAGCGGAAGCCACACCGGCTTCACGGATCAGGCGGGAAGCGGAAATCACAGTCAAAGCTACTCCACCTCGTTCAGCATGCGGCGGTTCACGGTGACCGGCAATTACACCCAGGCAAACGGGGACTCGATCCTCACCAGCACCGGACTGGTTACGATTCCGCCGACGGCGGGGGTTCCGCTCAGCAACCTCATCGTCTATGGCGGGAACAGTTACGGCGGCGGCATATCGGCCACGCCGCTGCGCAGGCTTACGCTTTCGGCGTCCTACAGCCGGTCGATCAGCAACACCCTGAGCAGCGTCACTAATTCGCACAATAATACGGAGATCTTCAACGCCCAGATGCAATACCATCTCAGAAGGATAGGACTGCTGTCGGGGTTCACCAGATTCAGCCAGGGAATCAGCGCCAGTGGCGTCCCTCCGGGGACCGCGAACTCGTACTTCGTGGGAGTGTCGAGATGGTTCGATTTCTTCTGAGCGACCGCAACGCCGGGAACCTGCGAAAGCTCCTGGCGGTTGCGATCCTGCTGGCATCGCCAGGACTGACTTTCGCGGCCACCAAACGGCCGAAGGATGCCGTGCAACCGCCCACTCCCCCGGAACTCCTGCTGGAAGGTGGGAGGAAGTTAGCCTTCGAGCGGAGTTTCAGCCTGGAGCGAGAAGTAAAACCCAAGCGCAGTTTCTGGACTCGCGTGGTTGACGTCATCGCCGGCGAGCCGGACTTTCATTTTCTGGTCAATCCTTACAGCGTCGCCACCGACTCGCAGGGGCGCGTCATCGTGACCGATCCTGGGGCTTATGGAGTCCACATTTTCGACTTCACCGCCAAGAAGTACAAATTCCTTTCCCGCAGGGAGAATGGCAAAGATCCGCTGCTCTCGCCACAGTGCGTCGCGGTGGATGCGCAGGACAACATTTATGTGACCGATTCGCAGGCAGGAAAGATTTTCGTGTTCGATGCCGGCGGCAAGTTCCAGCGCGCGATCGGCAGCTTGAAGGGCGGTGAGGGTTTCTTCAAACGCCCTACTGGAATTGCGGTGGATTCCGCGGCACAACGCATTTACGTCTCGGACACGTTGCGCAACAAAATCTACGTAATGGATATGCAAGGCAGCGTGCTGGGGACGATCGGAAAGAGCGGCGCGGAAAACGGGCAGTTCAACTACCCAACCGAACTGCGGCTGAACGGGCCCGATTTGTACGTGGTTGATGCTATGAACTTCCGGGTACAGGTGCTGGATCGGTCGGGCACCTTTCGCTACGCCATCGGTAAGCTCGGAGACAGCGCAGGGTCGATGTTCCGCCCGAAAGGAATCAGCTTCGACTCCGAGGGCCATTTGTACGTGGTGGACGGCCTGTGGGGCATGGTGCAAGTCTTCGACCAGCAGGGGCGGCTTCTCTATTACTTCGGGCAGCGAGGCACCGGGCCAGGACAATTCCAGCTGCCGGCCGGACTGCAGATCGACAGTAGCGATCACATCTATGTTGTGGACTCGTTCAACCACCGCATTGAAGTGTTTCATTACTACGCCGCGGCCAAGCCGGCGGATGGGGCGCGGCCATGAAGCGGATCCTTGAGACAGTGTGCGCTGTGCTTTTGGCGCACAGCTTCGCCGTCGCGCAGGTTTCCGGCGATGTATTGGGGATGCACAATCTGAACCCTTCGAGTGTCGCCTCGGTCTACTCCCAGGGCAGCCTGGGTTGCACTTTTTGCCACGCCCCGCATAGCGGAATCGGAGGCGTGAGCCCGCTGTGGAATCAGACGCTGTCGAAAGCAACTTATGTTCCGTATTCCAGCACCACCTACCCCGAGCAAGGGAATACTCAACCAACTCTCGGCGTCAGCAGCAGCCTCTGCCTCAGTTGCCATGACGGCACTGTAGCCGTGGGACAGTCGGCGGCTTATGGCACGCTGCCGGTGACCGGATCCATGAACGGTATCGATTCCTTCGGCATGAACCTAAGTGGAACTCACCCGTTCAGCCTGGTTCTACCGTTGAAGGATGCGTCCAACCTGGTAGCCTCGCTGGTGACGCAGGGCAAGACGGCCGACCCAACCGGCGCGGTGAAACTGATCAACGGAAACATCGAATGCACCAGTTGTCACGACCCGCACGTGCAGGGCACCGACAAGATCGCACAGAATTTCCTGGTGCGCGACAGCTCCAGCGGACAGATGTGCCTCGCCTGTCACGATCCGAACCGGGTGATTCAGGGGCAGACTAACCCGCTTACGGGCTGGACGAATAACATCCATCAGACCGCAACTAACCAGCCGGCGGCGGATGCGCATGTGGGCTCTTACAGCACCGTCGCGCTGAATGCCTGTTCTTCCTGCCACATGGAGCACAATTCCACTGCGGCGGCGCGGCTGCTTCGCCCGGCGACGCCTCCAGCGGCAGGAATGGATGCCTCAAGCCAGACTTGTGTGACGTGTCACGCCGGGGGGGCGCTGCTGGCGCCGGCCGCTCCCAATATCATGGCTGAGATTGCGAAGACCGGCCATCCTTTGCCCTCGGGAAATAACTTTCACGATGCCGCCGAAACTGCGGTGCTCAATAACAATCGCCACGCCGCTTGTGTCGATTGCCACAGCGCTCACGGGTCGAACCAGGTCCTTACCTTCTCCGCTCCTCCTTTAATTCGCCCCTCGCAGGCGAACCTGACGGGAATCAGCGCGACCGACGGGGTGACGGTGCTGTTTCCCTCGGTCAACCAATACGAGAACTGCCTGCGGTGTCATGGCACCAGCGTCGGAAAGCAAAGACTGTTGATTTACGGATACGCGCCTATGCGCCTGGTATCTGCGCCGGACGCTTTGAATGTGATTCCCGAGTTCAGCTCGACCGCGACCTCAAGCCATCCCGTAACTCACGATCGCACCAGCCCGCTGCCGCAACCCAGCCTGCTGGCCAACATGCTCAACCAGAACGGCACGGCGTCGCGATTGATGGGAGTCCGGATTTTCTGCACCGATTGCCATAACAGCGACGATAACCGCGAGTTCGGCGGCAACGGGCCAAACGGTCCGCACGGATCGGTCAACTCGCATATCCTCGAGCACAACTATCAGTTCAGCCAGGCCGCCTCGCCGGGTGGGCTGGTGACGAATACTTTTCCTAGTCCCGACCTCAGCCTCAACGGACCTTACGGCATGTGCGCCAAGTGTCACGATCTGAGCAAAGTCGTGGCCAACACGAGTTTCGCGGAGCATGGCTCCCATGTATCTCAGGATGGCTTCTCCTGCTCGGTCTGCCACACCGCCCATGGCATGGGCTCAGTGTCGCCCAGTGTTTCCGGAGAACGGCTGGTAAATTTCGATATCAACGTGGTCGGACAGAACAGCGGGCTACCGATTTCTTACAACCGCGGCAACAACACTTGCACCCTGACCTGCCACCAGGTGGTGCATAATGCCGATGGCTCAGTCTCCAATGCCATGAAGCCGAATGCACGAACCCATCCCAAGTAGCGGGGGATGGCGAGGCACAAATAGAAGCCTGCATGCAGGAGTCAACAATGGCGGAAGAACCGAAACGCGCGGCCTCCCTGACCTGGCGGCCGCAACAGTTGTTGGTGCTGTCCGCCGTATGCCTGGCGGCCGGATTCCTCGCGGGGTATTGGTTGCGTAGTTCGGCGCCGGCTCGAGTCAAGGCGCCTGCTTCTTCTCCTCAGCCAAGGGCCGAGTACTCGGGCCCCATACCGGCCGGGGGCGAGATGCCAAAAGCACCGCCCAGCCTGGACGACATGAAGCGCATGGCGGATACGAAGGCCGCGCCAGTGCTGGCACAACTAAAATCCGACCCGAAGAATGCGCAGTTGTACAACCAGGCAGGCCTGATCTACAAGAGCGCTCATCAATTCAAAGACGCTGCCGGATATTTCGGACAGGCGCTGCAGTACGATCCGAAGAATGTCGGAGTACGAGCCGACTACGCTTCTTGCTTGTACTACACCGGCGATGTAGATGGCGCCCTATCCCAGCTCAACCAATCGCTAGCTTATGACCCGACCCACGCCGGTACGCTAATGAATATCGGCATCATCAAATGGCGCGGCAAGCATGATGTCGATGGCGCGGTCGCCGCCTGGGAAAAGCTGTTGCAACTGCACCCGGATTTTCCGCAAAAAGACTTGATCCAGCAGATGATCACCCAGGCGAAACAGAGCGCCAAGTCTGCTGGCCCGGCGTAGAGAGGATCAGGTTGAGAAAACCCGGGGGCATTCCTGCCTCCGGGTTTCCTATCGATACCTCCGGCTTCATGCGGCCAGCGCCTCCACGAAACGCTCGCAGACACTGGTCTCGAGCTTATAGTGTCTCACCTCAACCGGCGTGGTCAGGAAGGGTTTCAGGACGGCAAGCACCTTCGGATAGACCTCTCTCTCATAGCGCTCGGCGTCGGACTTAGTCGTCCATAGCGTGATGGTGAGCGCCTTCTCCTGTTTCACCTTTTCCGGGAAGAAGGGCAGAACTTCCAGGAAGCCTACCTGCTTCTTCAGGATGGGCAGGATTTCGTTCTTGACCACCTTTATGAATTCCTCTTTCTTTTCCAGTTTCACTTCAAAATCCAGGATACGGGCAAACATGGGGCTCTCCTTTTCTTGGTGAGGATGACAACGGATTCTGGTCGAAGTCCCGGCAAAGAAGTTGAGTTTTCTCGGGATAACCGGACCTCAACCCGCTGCAAAGCTACCATCCCTGCTTTGTGGACGCAGTGACGGTTAACGGTCATAGCGGTGCCCATAGTCACAATGGTATGAATCACAGTCAGCGAAACATAGCGCCACTCCGTCTAGCGCCTTTACAGACCGGTGGCTTCCGACATAGATTGAAGAGCCGCTAGTTTGGGCGAGTGTTATGCCACGATCACCTCGCAAGCCGGTCAGCAAGAAGACTCGCAAAGTCTCCTCACGTACTCTGTCGCCCGGCGCCATCACAGATGCCCTTTTTTCGAGCGGTCTCCTGGAGACTCTTCCCGACGCCATCGTCGCCGTGAATCGCGATGGAGTCATCATGCAGGTCAATTCCCAGACCCAGGAGCTGTTTGGCTATGACCGCAGCGAGCTGATTGGCCAGAAGATCGAGATGCTGGTTCCCGAGCGGTACCGGCGGCTTCACCACCACCATCGCCAGGGCTTCGCGCAAGCTCCCAAGACGCGACGAATGGGAGCGGATCTGGATCTTTACGGAAGACGGCGCAACGGTTCCGAGTTCCCGGTAGAGATCAGCCTGAGCCCGGTTTCCACTGATAAGGGCACATTTGTTTTGAGCGCCATCCGTGACATGAGCGAGCGCAAGAGGCTCGACGCGGAGTTGCGCCATGCCAGCGAGGAATTGCACCGGCGAACTGCCGAGCAACTGGGAGAATACCGCTCCCGGCTGGCTTCCATCATCGATTCATCTGAGGACGCGATTCTCAGCAAGGATTTGAACGGCATTATCACCAGTTGGAACCGGGGGGCGGAGCATATTTACGGCTACACCGCGCAAGAGGTCGTAGGAAAAAACATATCGCTTTTGATCCCCAATGACCGTCCGAATGAAATCAAGGAGATTCTGGCGAAAATCTCGAAAGGCGAAGTCATCGAACATAACGAATCGGTGCGCGTCACCAAGGATGGACGGCACCTGAACATGTCGATTTCCGTGTCTCCCCTTCGCGACGCGACCGGGGCCATCGCTGGGGCCTCAGCCATTGGGCGCGACATCACAGCTCAGAAACGGGCAGAAGGGCAACTTCGCCAGGCGCAAAAAATGGAAGCGGTGGGCCGGCTGGCGGGCGGGGTAGCGCACGACTTCAACAATATCCTGGGGATTATCAATGCCTGCACCGAATTCCTGCGCGACCGCATCGACCCTGCCGCCGAACCGTCGATTTACATCGAAAACATCAAGAAGGCGACGGAGCGGGGCACGTCGCTGACCAAGCAGCTGCTTGCCTTCAGCCGAACCTCCGCCATCCAGCCCTGTGTGTTGGATCTCAACGAACGGTTGCGGGACATCAGCAAGCTGCTGCGGCCACTTCTGGGAGAAGATATCGAGACGGTCATCGCCTCCAAGTCCTCCTCGGCTGTGATCGAAGCCGATCCCGGCCAGATCGACCAGATCGTGGTGAACCTCGCCGTTAATGCTCGCGATGCTATGCCCCGAGGCGGCAAGTTCATCCTCGAAACCAGTGTGGTGAAGTTCGACGAGGCTTTTGCGCAGCAGCATCAACCGCTGGCTGCGGGAAAGTATGTCGTGCTGGCGGTCAGTGATACGGGCAGCGGGATGGATGAAGCCACGGTGTCGCGCATCTTTGAACCATTCTTCACCACTAAGGAAGTGGGGAAGGGAACCGGATTGGGGATGGCGACCGTTTACGGCATCGTCAAACAGAGCGGAGGTCACATTCTGGTTTACAGCGAGCCGGGACACGGGACCACCTTCAAAATATATTTTCCCAACGCCGAGCACAAAATCGGGATCCGATCGGAGGCAGAAGCTGAACCGGTTGACCCGACGCGCCGGGGGTTGAAGATTCTGCTGGTGGAAGATGACGAAATCATGCGCGCTTTAACCCGGCAGCTTCTGCAAGAGCATGGCTACACCGTTTTCGAGGCAGAGGATGGGAAGGCGGCGCTGGAATGGGTGCAATCTCATTCCGATCATATTGATCTTTTGTTAACCGATGTGATCATGCGGCGCATGAGCGGGCCGGAGTTGGTCCTGCATCTGAGCGCCACTCATCCTGAGCTGAAGGTGGTTTACATGTCGGGGTACACAGGGAAACTGATCGCCGAGCGTGAAGTGTTGAAGCCGGGCACCCCTCTGATTGAGAAACCATTTACTCGTACCGCTCTGCTCCATACCATCCATTCCACCTTGGGGTAGAGGTTTGGGGCAGCCTGCGTACCCACCGTGCACGTGACCAAAGAGTCGGTGATGGGGATCACACAGCAGTGTGGGAAAGCACGCACCGAAACCAGACCGCTGCCGTGAAGGGCGCGCTCCGATCCCAGCTCATTTTCTCTCTAAGTAGTTGCATTTATTATAGTTAGCAACATACCCTAAAGTTTCTGCTGGACCGCCGAGCAATGGCCAGGAATTTGCCGAAGTACCCTATGAGAGGCGATCATGGCCACACACATGGTAACCAGCGTTCAGAAGCAGTTTTCAGCTGACCGAAGCTTTGGCGATCTTTCCCCCAACGCGGTGGATGCCCTGGAGCAAGCCGCACTTACCACTACCTATCCCACTGGAGCCGTGCTATTCGCAGAAGGGCAGGCTTCGCGGGGAGTATTTCTGGTGCGCCGCGGCCGGGTAAAGCTATCCATTTGCGGCAGCGATGGCAGAACCCTGATTTTGCGAATTGTCGAAAGCGGTTGCCCGCTGGGAGTCGCGGCAGTGATTTCCGGGCGTGCCTATGAGGCGACGGCCGAGACCCAGGAGCCGTCCGAGGTCAGCTTCCTCCGGCAAAGCGATTTGCTGCGCTTGATGCGGCAACACGGCGAGATTGCGTTGTGGGTCACGCAGCATATCAGTCAGGACTACTCCGCGACCTGCCGGGAAATTCGCGATTTGATGCTCTCGGATTCTGCCAGTGAGAAACTGGCTCGACTGCTGGTGGGAATGCTCGACCAGAACACCGAGTCCAGACATCCCAGCCAGGTGAAGCTGGCTTTGACCCATGAAGAGATTGGGCAGATGATCGGAACTTCGCGAGAGACCGTGAGCAGGCTGTTCGCGGGCTTCAAGAAGCAACATCTGATCCAGCAGAACGGCGCAACCCTGGTGATCCCCAACCGGGTCGCTTTGGAATCCCTTATTACCGCGTAAGAGAATTTCCCTTCCACCGGGGCCGGCCGATAGGTCGGCCCTCCTTCCTTTTGAAGCGTTGGGGAGCGCTTCCCATCTGGACTTACGGCTTGGTGGGCGCGCTGTCGCTTCGGACGTCTGCGCTGCCCTGCTCATCACTCTCGGCGGCGGGCTCAGTAGGCAGTTGAACCAGATGGGCGCGTTCCAGGGCTCGGAAGTATTCGGGCCGGGAGTGGCGGTAGTGATCGGCTGGAACTTTGCCGTTGAGCCAAGCAGTATCCATCGGATAGACCAGCGGGTCGAAGATCACCATATAAAAGTGCCAGAGCAGGATGGAGAAGGTAGCGAGCAATGCTTCGTAGTAGTGCACGGCGGTAGCGGCGTCCGATATCCACTTGGGGAAGTGGCGGAGGGTGAAATTGTTGAACCAAAGCAACAAGCCGGAGACGGTCATCACCACCGTGCCCCACATAAACGCCCAATACTCTACTTTCTCGGCATAGTTGAACTTCGCGAAATGGGGCTCCTTCTTGCTAAGTCCCAGATTGTAGGACATGACCTGCAGCAAATCGGTGGCATCTTTCACAGTGGGGAACATCGCTTTCAGGAACAAACGGTCGCGCCGGTTCATCGCCAGGTGAAGGACGTGGTAGATGGTGGAGGCGACCAGCACAATCGCCGCAGTCCGATGCACCAGCCCACGGAATGCGAAGTGACCCTCCCAAAGCAGGAGCGGACGCGCCCACCACGCCTCGGGATACTTGAGCGCGAACCCGGTGAAGACGAGCGTGGGGAAGCTGAGGATCACCCCCCAGTGAGCGATGCGGAAGTTACGATTCATCCGCGAGACTTGTCCGCCGGATTCATGCCGCGGCTGGCGGCGAATCAGCTTCGACATAAAGTCGAGCAGGTTGTGCGCGATCATGAAGCCCAACGTCATCGGGATGAGGAGCCAATAGGTCCAGCGAATCCACTTCACCACGGGATGCGCCGGCCCCGAGGCGGTTTGCACGTGCACCGGCCCGATGACAAAATGCTCGCCCGCGCCGGCGTGACAGTTTCCGCAGGTCTTGGGGAGATTGGCGGCGTTCACCGTGGAGCGCGCATCCGCCGAAGGAAAGATGTTGTGCACTCCGTGGCAGGAAGCACAATTGGCTACGCTTTGGGAACCACCGCGCTGCGCCAGCCCGTGGTAGCTGTCGGCGTAAGACGGGACTCGGTCGGCGGGCAGGTTGTAACGAAGGGCCAGGCGCTCATCGCCGTGACAGCGCCCGCACGTGATCAGCGAGACACGGTTGGCGTTCACTAGCGATCCTGCCTCCTTCGGGCCGAGGATCAGATGCTCGCCATGACAATCACTGCACACCGGGGCGCCAGCGACCCCAGCTTTCATGGCCTGTCCGTGGACGCTCTCCAGGTAGGTTTTGCTGATCTCGGAGTGGCACCGCCCACAGGTTGCCGCAATATTCCAGTGGTTGGTCCTGGAACGCGCATCCTTCGGGGGAAAGATGCCATGGCTTCCGTGGCAATCCGAGCAACTGGCGGCGGCTCCGTCTCCATCCACCACCGCCCGTCCGTGCACGCTTTGTTTGTAGAGTTCCACCGGGTGCGCGAAGGGGATCTTGTGGCGGGAGAGGAACTGGGGGTTGCTATGGCAGGAGGCGCAGGTGTCGGGAAGATTCTTCTTGGCCACCGGCGAGGCGGCATCGCCCGAGGCCTGGATTTGATGGACTGGCCCGTGGCAGGACATGCAGTGCGGCGCGTCCGGATCGCCTGCCGCAGCCGCCTGTCCATGAATGCTTTGCCGGAATTGTTTGACTTCATCGGCATGGCACTGAGCGCATTTTGCCGGCGCCACCTCGGCCGCGGCCGTTACCTCGTGCGGGTTGCCGTGGCAGGACTGGCAAGCCTGCTCACCAAGCGCGCTGTGGATGCTGCCTCCGACATGAGAAGTTTCGTCGGCGTGGCAAGTCGCGCATTGAACCTTCGCCACCTTATCGGGATGCGGATACTCTTTAATCGAGGTGTGGCAGTCCTGGCAGGCTAGTACTCCGTGGACGCTGGCGGCGTGCCGGACGGGATCAATGGAAATGTTCTTGCCATTGCCCGAGGTCATTCCGGCCTGGCCGTGGCAGGCCAGACAACTCTCGTCCTGTTTGAGCGGAGAAAGTGCTTTGGCTTGGGCGCGAGCCCATACGGGCGTGGAGATACAGGGGCAAAAGAGGAGCCATGCAAGAAACAGCAGAACGCGATAAAGAAGCCCTCGTTGTTTTGCGATAGCTTCCGCAGATCCCGTGTTTCTCAGCACACTGCAACTCCCACTGACCCAACTCACTTCATGCCCAGATCGGTCAAGACCTTGGGGTTCTCTTCTCCCATCGCCAGAACCTGATGGCAGGCTGAGCAATCGTTGGTAATGGTCTGTCCATCAGCGCTGGTGTGACTGCCGTCATGACAGCGGAAGCAGCCCGGCGAATCGTTGTGCCCAAGATTATTGGGATGGCTGCCCCAGGTCAGACGCATATCGGGGAAGACGTTGCGCAGGTAGATGGCCGCTACCTCATCCCCCGCTTGCTGCACCAGGGTGCGCCGCGTCTGATAGATATCCGGGTAATTGGTGCGATAGAAGTCGTTCAGCTCGGCGAGGATTCGCTGCTGCGCGATCTCGCGAGTGGGATAGTCCACCTTCAGAACCTCGACCGCTTTTTTCTTGATATAGGGAAGTTCCGGACTGATCTTGCCCAGCGACATCTGCTTGTCAACCGCATTTTCCGGCAAGTCGAAGGCATGCGTGGGACGGTTGTGGCAATCCACGCAATCCATCACGCGATGCTCTCCCTTATCCAATTGCTGCTGGGTGGGCTTGACATCGGTAGAGACGAATTCGGTGGTCTTTCCCTTATCGTCGGTGTAGTCCACGACTGGAATGGTCTGGCGCTGCGCGTCGGTGGAGATGTAGCGGATGCGCGCGTTGTCGGCGAGGTGGTGGCCGTGAATGCCAACCGATCCCTGCCAGGTGCGGCCGCCTACTTTCAGCAGGAATACATCGGTCTGCGGTGTGTTCTTTTCATCGTCCTTATAGCTGGTGTTGACCAGGAACTTGTCGCCGGTGAAGCGTTGCGGCCAGTGGCATTGCTCACAGGTCTCGCGCGCCGGACGGAGGTATTTGACCGGGGAAGGAATGGGACGCGAATAAGTGTGGAAAGTCACCGCGAATACCTGGCGCAGGCCGGAAAGCTTGGACCGTACAAACCATGGTGCCCCCGGTCCGATGTGACATTCGACGCAGGCGACGTGTGCGTGAGGAGAGTTCTGATAGGCCGTGTACTCGGGAATCATCACCCGGTGACAAGTCGTCCCGCAGAAATTCGTGGAATCCATGTACTCCACGCCGCGGTATGACGCCGTCCCGATAATGAGGAGATTGAGCCCGGTAGCCAGAGCAACCCACTCCAGGGTGCGCCGGACGACGGGCAAGCGCAGGTCGATCGCGGGATAGCCTTCCGGCAAGCTCCCGCTCTTGGTTAAGCTGCACCGCCTCAGCCAGATGCCCAGCGGGATCAGCAGCAAGCCAAGCACAAAAATGCCGGGAAGGATCAGAAAAACCAGAATGCCAATATAGGGGTGCGGAGGCCCGGGCAGGAAAATGTCATAGAACCAAAAGGCAATGGTGGTGAGTGCCGTACTCGTCGTCAGCACCGCTCCGGTTAAGGTGATGGGGTTCTGTCCCAGAAAATAGATGGGTTGCAACCGCTCTCGGATGCGTTGGCGCAGGTTCATTGCAGACCGCCATTCGTATTGTTTTCTGTTGCGTAGAGACACTCTACGCTGTGCGGCGCATTATCTGCCACTGCGAACGTTCTCCTTGATCTGGATGGCAAGGTCGAGGCTCAGAAAGAAAACTATTGCGAAAATAAACAATTTGCGGCTCGCCAGCTTCACCATCAGCTCCATTCGAGTTCTTGTCGATTCAGCCTTGCAACCAAATTCATCTACGTCTGTTGCAATATTGAACGTTTTTCGACTGGACCTTCTGTGATCAGCGTCACAAGTGTGTGTAAGCTGGGCCTCTGCCGCCGTTACCTCAGTAATTTAGTAATTCCGGCCGCATCCCTGAGAATTTGCTTATCCCCTGCTGGCGCGGAATTCCCTTGGCCTCGACCTCTTACACCATGACGACGCATCGCTCACCGTCTCTGCTCCGGATTCGCGGTCTCACTGTGAATTACGGGGACCCGGCCCCTCCGGCATTGCAGCAGGTGAACTTGGACATCTCACGCGGAGAGACCGTCGGCATTCTGGGCGAATCGGGATCGGGCAAGAGCACGCTGGCTCTTTCTGTTCTGGGGCTGCTGCCAAAGAAGGCTCAAGTTGAGGGCTCAATTTGCCTGGAGGGTCAGGACCTGCTGCAAGCAGACGAATCCGGTCTGGCGGCGGTGCGCGGGGACAAGATTGCGATGATCTTTCAGGAGCCAAGCCTGTCGTTGAGTCCGGTGATGCGCGTCGGCGACCAGATTGCCGAGGTTATCCGGGCACATCGCAAGGCAACCAGAGAGCAGCAGAAGCAGGCAGTCGAGGCCGCGCTGCGAGAGATTGGATTCTCGGATGTTGACCGCATTTACCGGGCGTATCCCCACCAGCTCAGCGGTGGCGAGCTTCATCGCGTTGCGATCGCGCAGGCACTGGTGTGCAGGCCGAACCTGGTGATTGCGGACGAAGCCACGCGCTCTCTCGATGCGACCCTGCAGACCGAGGTCCTGCATGCCCTGCGAGATAGCCAGGGCAAGCTGGGATCAGCGCTCATCTTCATTACGCATAATCCAGCTTTGCTGGCCGGGTTCGCCGACCGGGTTGTGGTGATGTACGCGGGCCGCATCGTCGAGGAAGCTGCGGTTACGGCGTTCTTCCGGAAACCGCTTCACCCGTATAGCAAAGGATTATTGCAACTGATCCCGAGCGCTCTGCCGTATTCGGGTTTCGTGCGGCAAGAACGTCTGCCGGCCATTCCGGGCAGCCTGACGGTTTCGGATCATTGGACACACGGTTGCGCCTTCGAGCCGCGATGCTTTGCGAGAACGGATTCTTGCCGGAAGGAATCACCAGAACAAACCGAGATCGAGGGCACTCGCCGGGTGAGTTGTTTTAATTATGGGAACTGATGCTGCAGCCAAGCGTGGGTTAAGCCCGGCAATCATGAAAGTCCGCGGCTTGAGTAAACGTTTTGTGCAGCGTACCCCATTTTCGCACAAGAAATTCGCGATAGACGCTTTAGTAGATGTAGAGATGGATATCGCGCCCGGCTGCGTGACGGCACTGGTAGGCGAATCCGGCTCAGGAAAGTCTACTCTGGCAAATTGCCTGGCGATGCTGGAGAGAGCCGATAGCGGAGAGATTTGGTTTGAAGGGCAGGAAATTTCGCGCTGGAAAGACCGGCAACTTGCGCCGCTGCGTTCGAAAATTCAGATGGTCTTTCAGGACTCGGCGGGAGCCTTGAATCCACGGTTCTCGGCGGCACGGATCATCGAAGAGCCGCTGGAGATCCAGAATCGTGAGCACGGAGCTGGGTTGCGCGGACGCGCTTGTGAAGTGCTTGCAGAAGTGGGCTTGTTGCCGGAGTGGGCGGAGCGGTCGCCGCTGGAGTTGAGCGGTGGGCAGCGCCAACGGCTGGCCATTGGCAGGGCCATCGCTCTGAAACCGGCGCTGTTGATTCTCGACGAATCGCTCTCCGGACTGGATCTGTCGACACAGGCGCAGATCCTCAATCTTCTTCTCGACCTGAAGCAGACTCACGCTTTGACTTATCTGCTGATTTCCCACGATTTGAGTCTGGTGGGACAAATTGCCGATTTTGTGGGAGTGATGCAGCACGGAGGCATTGTGGAGTTTGGTGCAGCTCCGCAAGTATTGGGCAGCCCGCGCCATGATGAGACTCGAAGGTTGCTCGCATCGGCCCGAGGTCTCGAATCAGCTTACAGGACCGCCAGGGCCGGGGGCCGAGCATGAAGTTCCTGGAGCGACGCCTTCTGCACGCAATCCTGCTCCTGATCGGCGCTTCCCTTCTGTGTTTCTTGTTCAGCACGCTTGCACCCGGAAGCTATTTCGATGAAATGAAACTGAATCCGCAAATTTCTTCGGCCACGGTGGCTGCTTTGCGGTCGCAGTACGGGCTTGATCAACCCCTGCCGCTCAGGTATGAGCACTGGGTCAAATCCGTTTTGCATGGAGAGTGGGGCTATTCTTTTGCCTACAACCTTCCGGTGCGCGGCCTCGTGGTGATACGTGCGCGCAACACGCTACTTCTGACTTCGCTGGCCGCGGCACTGGCGTGGCTGATTGCGATTCCGCTCGGAGTGTGGACCGCCAGCCGCCCCGGTCAATGGGAGGACCGGCTCAGCATGGCGGGGACATCGTTTCTTTTG
>Ga0335078_10000713_pt1 | contig 51025 bp, 45 predicted proteins | sample Lox_Sample_32_FD_206711 | JGI IMG/M metagenome (GOLD analysis project Ga0335078, IMG submission 206711) | Soil microbial communities from Loxahatchee National Wildlife Refuge, Florida, United States - Lox_Sample_3.2 | ecosystem: Environmental > Terrestrial > Soil > Wetlands | place: USA... | reverse complement strand
AAGACCACGCAGTACGGCGTAGCCGGTCTGGTGTTGACTTCATTGAATGGCTTCACCGACACCATCGATTTGGGCTGCCTGGGGTTGCCGGCGGGGCTCACCTGCCACTTCTCCAGCCCGTCTGTTTCGCTGGCAGCCAACGGAAGCGCGATCGCACAACTGACTATCGATACGAACTCGCCGCTGACCGGCGGTTCGGAGGCGATGTACAGGCACGCGGGCAGGGGCGGGGCGATGCTGGCCGGCGTTCTGCTGCCGTTCGGCGTCCTATTTGGCTGGATCTTCCGGCGGCAGCGCAAGCGCCTGGCGGCGGTGTTCACCATAGCCTTGCTCATCGCGCTCTCGACTGTTGCGCTGGTGGCTACCGGCTGCAGCGGCATCAGCGCGTCGAGTGCGACGCCCGGCAACTACACGATTGAGGTAGTGGGGTCCGGTACAACCACCGGCGTGACCGTGACGCAATTCGTGACCGTGACAGTCACACAGTAGCTCCGCAACTGCGAGCAGAAAACCTCGTGGGGAAACATGAAGATCGCAGATGTTTTGAGAAAATGGCGAGACGGGAACATGGGAGCGCGGCGCTCCGGAGCCATTTTGGCTTTTTGCGTGGGCATGGCAGGATTGGCATCGGCCCAGGTGAACTATCATGGCGACAAGGGCGGAATGAGCGTGTCGGCCGGCGCCGCCGGCACGGGATATTACATACAGTACGGCGAGCGCAAGATGACCGGCATCTCGGCGTTCGTGGATGTGGACCCCCGGGGGCATTTGGGGATTGAGGGCGAAGGCCGTTGGATCGAATTCCGCCAAGCTGCCGACGTTCACATGGAAACCTATTCGATTGGTGCGCGCTACCACTTCAACATCGGGCGCTTTCAGCCGTACGCTAAAGGCCTTGTCGGCTTCGGCGACTTCAATTTTCCCTATAACCTGGCCACGGGCCGCTATCTTGTCGTCACAGGCGGAGGCGGAGCCGATTATCAGTTCACGAGCAGGATTCATATTCGCGTGGCCGATGTGGAATATCAGGACTGGCCGCAGTTCACCTTCGGAAATATGACGGCACTCAGCGCCAGCGTCGGCCTGCGCGTGCGCATCTTTCGATGAATCAGTCTCGCGCTCGATCCGGCCCGCACAAGACACTCAGAGTTCTATCCGTAAACTCGGCGAGGCCGGATTGAGGGACTCCAGCCGACCATGCATGTCATGCCGCAGTGCATGAACTCTCTTGCCGCGTTCTTTTGTGCAAATAGCGAAGAACGGCCGGGTTGATCCTGGTTAGGAGGCCAGACGAAGAGATGGTCCCGATGATGAACTCGGGGGCTGCATCGATTTCACGACGTGCAACGGATAGTCGAAAGAGGAGACGCCGGAATGACTGTCGCCGCCCTCCGAACACTTCATCGGAAACGCGCACTGGTTGGGCGCACCGACGCCACCGTCTTCACGGAAACATCACTGGCGGGAGCTGAACCTGCCGAATTGCCAAAGGTCACGGCTCCTTAGCTGGATGTCGCAACGGCAAAGGCCGGCACAATGAAAATGGGAACGCTAAAGCCAATCGCAAGGGCTGCGAGTGCAATGCCGTCTGAGGAACGCAACTTCCGAAATTAGACAAACCCCGCTCCGGGGCTGCTGCCGTTTTCTCGCGCCGATCAGGTCGGCGGGCCGTGCACTGGAGTGACTGCGGTTCCCCTGGCTGGCCATGGAGTATGAGTCCTGGGCAGGGCAGGCGAGAGGGTGCGCGATTTCTCGTTTCTGAGTAGAATTGCCGCTCCTATTTGGCCGTCCAAGCGTTTCTCCACCAGCAAATTATGGGCTCGAGTGAGGAACTCAATGTGGTGCTCGAAATGCTTACTAGCCGTCTGCATGGTGTGCACCACGTGACCAGTGGAGAATCCCTCGCGATGAAAGCCGGCGACGCCTATCAGCAGGCCTTTCATCAGCGCAAACTGCGCGATGAGCAAGGTCGACTCCCGGGTCATGGACGGCGTGGCTCCCGCTTGCGCCCAATCGCGCCCAAAGGGAAACCGGCATCGGAATATGGTGTTGATCAGGTAGTTTTCCAGGATGTACGGATGTTTTTGGAAGAACGGAGCATAGTAACGCCTATGCGCCGCTGCGTAGCGGGCCGCAAGCGATTCCAATGTGGTGCCTGCACCGTTGCCGATGCCTTGCGTGAAGGCCCGAACGCATTCCACAAAGCGCGGCCGGAGGTACGACTCGCGCAGCAGCATACCTGCCAAGAGCAGCACCAGATCCAATTGCTGTGCGTTATTCTCCGGCAGAGAATTCATGGCGGCTTCGAGCTTGCCTGAAGCGACAGAGGCGTCAAAATCAGTCAAGAGCTGAGGAACTCTCTCCGGCCGCTCGTCCGGCGCGATGGCGTCGAATCGCCGACCTAACAGGTTGAGCAGAAACAGCCGCTGCCAGAGCGGGTAGACGCGGTTCTGCACCAGCGTCAACGCAAAATTCCGGACGGACCAGAAGCAGGATAGATTTTGGTTTCCCTCATGAGCGCGCTCGCCCCCTCTCCGCAGTCCGCCCTCCTGCCCTGCGTCCTTGAGTAACTGCGGATTCAGCAATACCAGCCGTGCGGCTTCCGGGCAGGAGAGCGAAAGCGCCTTTTCCGTCACGCCGTCAATGCAGTAAGTTATGCGCGGATAACTGGCGCATGTGCGGGGAAGAAGTTCTTCGCCGTGTTCTACCTGAATCAGGCAAAGACCGTCCGCAGAAAGCAGCGGGCACTTGTGCGAGGCATTCATGCGGATTTGGGCGAAGGCTGCTGAGGCAGAACTTTTGCTGTCCTGCGCTTGCTCCGGGATACGCAAAATGTTTTGCTCGATGATCGTGCGCAGCGGCCCAGCTGGGAGGCTTTGATACTTTTCAAAAGTGCACCGGTCGACATGAACGGTCCACTGCTCGCAACAGGAGTCCTCACAGGCCGGGCCAATGCATCGAAAGTCCTCCGAATAGTCGGGTTGGAACAGCTTGCTATGCCGCAACCAGCGCTCCTACGGCATCGCTCCTTCACATGTAACTCTTTTTTGAATCGCGCAAGGCGGCAATTTCTTTCTGAAATTGCCACTCGGCTAACTCGATTCCCGCATGCCCCTGAAGGAGAAATGCCCTGGCAGCCGACCGAATCCGTCTGCTGCGCCCCAGGAATGTGATGCCGCGAGAAACAAAGCAGGTGGCAGACACTTGCAGACGGAAATAGATTAGAAAGATTTCAGAATCGGCTTCGGAGAAGGGCTAGGCGGCTTCGCGCCGACCGGGACGAGTACCGAGGGCGGGTAGCTCGCTTTCATTGTCCCGCTGGGTGCGTCTCACTGGGGTCGATGCTGTCGATTGTGGGCTGCGAAGCGGCAGCGCAACCGGCGCATAGTATGCGGGCAGCGACCGCCGCCGGTCGGCGAACGGCCTCAGTGTACGGTCCTCGACCGGCGCTGCATGTAATCCATCAACAAATATCGGCCCAAGGTGAGCGGCGTGGTGAAGTAAGCCTTGCCGCGGCACATGGCAGAAACTTTCTGAACGAAATGCACGAGGTCGAAATCCGAGGCCAGCATGAAAGTGTTGACGAGGATATTGCTGCGCTTGCAGTGGGCCACCTCGTCGAGGGTTTCGCTGATGACGAGAGGGTCGAGGCCGTAGGCGTTTTTGTAGATTCGGCCGTCGGGGAGGGTGAGCGCCGAAGGTTTGCCGTCGGTGATCATCACGATCTGCTTCATGTCCTTGCGCTGCCGGGCAAGAACCCGCTGGGCGACGCGCAGGCCTTCGCGCGTATTGGTATACCACGGACCGACCTTGACCCGCGCGAGTTGCGAGACGGGCATCTCTTCAGCGGAGTCGTGAAAGAGCACCAGGGAAAGCGAGTCGCCGGGAAACTGCGTGCGGATAAGATGCGAGAGAGCCATGGCCACGCGCTTGGCGGGAGTGAAGCGATCCTCGCCGTAAAGAATCATGGAGTGCGAGCAGTCGAGCATCATAACCGTGGCGCATGAGCTTTGGTAGTCGCATTGGTGAACGTGGAGATCGTCGTACTCCATGTTGAGCGGCAGGCCGATGCCTTCGCGGGCGAGCGCCGAGCCGAGGGTAGCGGTCGCGTCGAGGTTAAGTGTGTCACCGAATTCATAGCGGCGCGAGCCGCCGCTCGATTCAATGCCGGTCGCCCAGTGGCGCGTATCGTGACGGCCGTAGTTCGATTTGCCCAGCGAGCCTAGCAGGTCGCGCAGGGCTTTGAAGCCGAGGAAATCCAGGCTCTTGTCGGTGACCTCGAAGCGGACTTGGCCCTCCGGACCACCGGTTTGGCCGTCGGCGCGGGGATCATCGACGGCGCCGCGTGGACCCTTGAACGAGATGAAGTTCTCCTGCTCCAGGCGCTGGATAAGCTTGTCGATCAGCTCATCGAGCTTGCCTTCGGCGGACAGTTCATCGAGCTTTTGGCGGATGGATTGGTCGAAAAAGTCGCCGCTTTCAAGCAGCCATCGCAGAATTTGGCGCAGAGCGTCCAGGTTGCGGTCGGCCTCCTCAAAATCGGAGTAGGGATCGCGGAAGCCGGAGTCGAGCAGGTAGTCGGACAGGGCCTGGAGCAGGTCCTCGAGATCGATCTCGGAGGCCAGATTGCCTTTGTATTTGGTGTAATGAACGCTCTTCATATTGTCACCTTCAGTGAGCCGGCCGAGCGACGGACGGGCCGAGAGCCGTTCAGTTGTATCCGCCTCTTGGGGTGCGGCGCGCGCGCTGCCACTCTTCGTAATCCATCTCCAGCTCGGCGTGCTCCGGGCGGCGCGCCGCCTGCTGCTGCGCGGCAAAAACGCGCTCTTCATTGCGGCTCAACTTGCGATGCGCAACCAAGCCTTCCAGCAGAAACTCGGCGGCGGAAACCAGTTTCGGAGCCGGGTCTGATTTCCTGACGGACAGCAGAGCAAGCCTATCCATGAGGCCCTGGATCTGTTTGAGGCTGGCCAAGGCATCAGCGGCTGAATGATTATCATCGAGCTTCACCGTTCCGCCCAGGTTGAACCACTCTTCAATCTGTTTGGTATCGACGTCGGCAAAGAATTGATCGAATATTTTGCCGACCGCGGCCGAAATGATGTCGCGCACCACGGCGTCTGCGCCGCGCATTTCGCCTTCGTATTCCAGCTCGAGTTTTCCGGTCATGCCGGGCAAAGCGGCGTAGATGTCGCTCACGCGGGGCAGCACCAGCGGTTCGCGATTGAGCAGGGCGCGCCGCTCGGCGTTCGAAACCACCAGCTCCAGGGTGGCGATGGGCAGGCGCTGGCTCACCCCGCTGCGCTTGTCCACCTTCTTGTCTTCGCGCGCGGAGAAAGCAATCTGCTCGATGATCTCGCGGACGTACGCAGGTATCTCAACTGGCGTTGCGCCGCGGTCCGCCCATGCCTCCTGCGCGGTGATGGCGATGCCTTCTTCGAGAGTTTCGGGATAGTGGGTGCGAATCTCGGAGCCGATGCGGTCTTTGAGCGGCGTCACGATCTTGCCGCGCGCCGTGTAGTCTTCGGGGTTGGCGGTAAAGACCAGAACCACATCGAGCGCGAGGCGCACCGGATAGCCTTTGATCTGAACATCGCCCTCTTGCATGATGTTGAACAACGCCACCTGGATTTTGCCGGCCAGGTCGGGGAGTTCGTTGATGGCGAAAATCCCGCGGTTGGCGCGGGGAAGCAGGCCGTAGTGCATAGTCAGCTCGCTTGAGAGATGCTGCGCGCTGCGCGCGGCTTTGATGGGGTCGATGTCGCCCACCAGGTCAGCCACGGTGACGTCGGGCGTGGCGAGCTTCTCCACATAGCGCTCGCCGCGGGCGAGCCAGGCGATAGGCGTGGCGTCGCCGCGCTCGCCGATCAGGTCTCGGCAGCGCTTGCACAGGGGCCGGTACGGATGGTCGCGTATCTCGCAGCCGACGATCGCGGGCATGTGCTCGTCGAGCAGCGTGGTCAGGGCGCGCAGGATGCGGCTCTTGGCCTGTCCGCGCAGACCGAGCAGGATGAAGTTCTGTTTCGACAGCACGGCATTGACGATCTGTGGAATCACCGAGTCGTCATATCCGACGATGCCGGGAAACAGCGGTTGGCCGGAACCCAGCCGGGCAATCAAGTTGCCGCGCATCTCATCTTTGACGGTGTGTGCTTTCAAACATGCTTCGGAGAACTGAGTGTTGGTGCGCAGTTCCCCCAGAGTTTGGGGAAGCGGGTGAGCTGCGGACATGTATGACCCCTAACGGCCGCCTTCGCACGGGAAGCCGGCGGCCTGCTTGTGTAGAGTATAGACGCATGGAAACGACGGAGTGATGCGAAGCCCGATTGGCCTGGCAGGAGGCAAAATTCTCAAAAAAGTCGCTGTCCAACGGGGGCATATTGTCTACGTTAACTCATTCGGAATCAACAAGACTCTTCAAAATCGGGGAATAAACGGTCAAAAACGGTAGCGTAGCAACGCCGATTTGAACGTTTCTTACGGACATTGGAATTTCCTGACCGGCTACCGCACGTTTTCACACAGAAGAATGCATCGGCGGCATCGGCGATCGAAGCACCGACAGGCCAGCCGGCTTTGCTGCCGCTGCTTCCGCGTTCCCGGCTACAATACGGGGATGGGCTCTCGCACACTTTGTAAGTGCAACTTCAGGTCGCCGGGGCGCAAGACCATGCGCGGGGTGGACCGAACTGCATGAAGAACTTCCTGCGCCTATTGCGCTACGGGTTGCCGTACACCTTTGAGTGGCTGCCCGGGGTTGCGTTGCTGGCGATCGTGGGCTTCCTCGATGCTTTGCGTGTTGCGCTTTTTGTGCCCATCCTCGGTGTCGTGCTCAAGCCCCAAAGCACCTCCAACGCTCTACCGCTTTTTCCCAATGCTTCGCCAGGATGGCAATTCGACATTCGCCAGATGGTACCCACGTGGCTCCACATTCACAATGTGCTGAACGTGGTGGCGCTGGCGCTGGTGGGATCGACGGTTATCAAAGGGATTTGCGATTACTGCGGCAGCTATCTGGTGAACTACGCCGGCTTCGGCACCATCACCGACCTCCGCAATCATCTCTACGAAACCATCATTCGCCGCTCCACCCGGTTTTTTCACCAAAATCCCACCGGGACGATACTCTCCACGCTCATCAACGACGTGGATCGTGTGCAACTGGCATTGAGTCTTGTGCTGGGCGACTTTCTGCAGCAGTTCTTCACATTCCTGGCGACCATCGGATTGGTAGTTGCATTGGGCGGACGATTGGCTTGGGCACTGCTGCTGTTTGTGCCCATAGTGATTGTCTCTTCGCGCCGCATCGGCCGGTCGGTGCGCAAGCGCACGCGCACCGGTCAGGACAAGCTCGCGGAAATTCAGAACATCCTGCACGAAACGGTGACCGGTAATCGCATCGTGAAGGCCTTCAACACCGAGTTGTGGGAAACCCTGCGCTTCAAGAATGCGGCCAGACGATTGTTCCGCGCCAACCTACGCAGCGTGCGCATTCAATCCATCAGCTCGCCCCTGATGGATACCATCGGATCGATAGCGATTGCCGGGTTGCTTTGGATAGGCCGCAGTGAAATCCAGCATGGCCATATGACGGCCGAGATCTTCATTGCCTTCATAATCGCGCTCTTCAAGCTCTACGATCCGGTGCGCAAATTCGCGGCGTACTACAACTGCTTTCAGCAGGCGATGGGCGCATCGGCTTCGATCTTCACTTACTTCGACGTGAAGGATGACGTTGTGGAGCGGCCGCGCGCGCTTACGCTCACGCGTTTCCGCCAGGCCGTCAAATTCGAAGATGTGGGTTTTTCCTACTCGACGGAAGAGGGCGAGCACCAGATCCTTCACCACGTCGATCTCGAGGTGAATGGCGGCGAAGTGCTCGCCGTGGTCGGCCCCAGCGGCGCGGGCAAGTCGACGCTGGTGAACCTGATTCCGCGTTTCTTCGATGTGACTTCGGGGAAGATTCTGATTGACGGCCACGATCTGCGCGAAGTGACGTTGGCTTCGCTGCGGCGGCAGGTGGCGCAGGTGACGCAGGAAACGATCCTCTTCAACGACACGGTGCACAACAACATTGCCTACGGGCAGCCGGACGCGAAGCGTTCTGTGGTGGAAGAAGCGGCGCGCAACGCATTAGCGCACGATTTCATTCTGCAAATGCCGCAGGGCTACGATACCGTGATTGGCGAAAAAGGATTCCGGCTTTCGGGAGGGGAGCGGCAGCGGATTGCGATTGCGCGGGCGATTCTGAAGGATGCGCCGATTCTGATTCTCGACGAGGCGACGTCGGCTCTTGACTCAGAGAGCGAGTCTCTGGTGCAGGAAGCGCTGGCCAACCTGATGCAGAATCGCACCGTGCTGGTGATTGCCCACAGGCTTTCGACGATCCGGCGTGCCAACCGCATCGCCGTGCTGGAGTGCGGCCGCATCACGGCAATTGGATCGCACGATGAGCTGCTAACGGCGTCGCCGACCTACCAGAAGCTTTACCAATTGCAATTTATCGATACGCCCGACTCGCAGAACGGCAACGGCTGGGCGCACGAGGCGGCGCCGGCGCTGGTGCCTGGGGCGCCTTAAGCGCAGGAGTGGGAATGGCCATTTCTTCGATGACCGGATTTGCGCGCGTGCAGGTGCGCGTAGCTCTGGGCGATGAGGAGCAACTCAGCTACGCACTTACCGTCAAGAGCGTCAATCACCGCTTTCTCGATCTTCAGTTCCGGCTTCCGGCTGGTCTCGACGCCTTGGAGATGGAGCTGCGCCGGGTATTGAAGGAGAACCTCATCCGTGGGCACGTCGATCTGGTCCTTGCGGTCGAGCGCAACGCGCATACGAAGGCTGGATACAATCGCGAACTGATTGCTGGCTACCTTGCAGCGTTTGACGCGGCGCGGCACGAGCATGGGCTAACAGGCGAACCCGACTTGAATGCGGCTTTGCGCCTCCCCGGAGCCATGCTAGGCGAGGATCGCAAGGAGGATGACATGGCGGCGCTCGCCGCGAGCGTGCAGGAGCAGGTGGTTCCGCTCGTCGAGCAATTGAAGGCCATGCGCGCCCGAGAAGGCGAGGCATTGCAAACGATTCTACGCGGCACGCTGGACCGTCTTGCTGCAGCGACCGCGAGCGTCGCCGAGCTTCGCCCCGAGATCGAACAGCTCTATCGGGAGCGTCTCGCGCAGCGGCTCTCAGCGGCCGTGGGTCCGGAATTCGACCAGCAGAGAGTGCTTGAAGAAGTGGCGGTTCTCGTGGAGCGCAGCGACATCAGCGAAGAACTGGCGCGCATGGCCGCGCACATCGAGCACTTCCGCGAATTGCTGAGCGCTGGCGGCGAAGCCGGCAAGAAGCTCGACTTCCTGCTTCAGGAGATGAATCGCGAGGCCAACACCCTGCTTTCCAAAACTGGCGGCGTAAGCGGAAAGGGAATGCGCATTACCGAACTGGGTCTGGCTATGAAGGCAGAAATCGAAAAAGCGCGCGAACAGGTGCAGAATGTGGAATGAGTATGGCAAGGATTAGGGACTAGGGACTAGGGACTAGAAGGGACCGAATAGTGGCCGTCAGTTCGAAACGGTCCACTGATCAGTGTTTACTCGTCGCTGTTCTCTGATTTCTGATCTCTCAAGAAAGGCATCGATCGACTTTGGCAGGCATTCTATTCATTATCTCGGCGCCGTCGGGCTCCGGCAAGAGCACGTTGGTGAATGAGTTGCGCAAACAGATAAGCGGCATTGACTTCGCGGTCTCCTGGACTACGCGCGCGCCGCGCGGTTCGGAGCAGGATGGGCGCGAATATCACTTTACCTCGCGCGAAGAGTTTCAGCGCATGATCGATGCCGAAATGTTTCTGGAGCACGCAGAAATCTTTGGACAGGACCTTTACGGCACGCCTCGCCAATCTCTCGATGACGCGCTGGCCGCGGGGCACGACTTGATGCTCGATATCGACGTGCAGGGCGCGGCGCAGGTGCGCGCCAAGATGCCCGAGGCCGTAAGCATCTTTGTTTTGCCGCCCAATCCCAATGTTCTGCGCACGCGCTTGCGCAATCGCAGCCGCGCCGAAGGCGTGATAAATGAAGACGAAGTCCACCGCCGCCTCGCTGAGGCCAGCCGTGAGATTGAGAAATATCGCGACTACAGCTATATTCTGATCAATGACGTTCTCGACAAGGCGGTAGCGCAACTGGAAGCCATTGTGCTGGCGGAACGCTTCTATCGCAATGGTGAACCCATCGCCTACCGCTCCCGCCGAGTCTTAGAGGTCGCCGCAGCCTGCCTGTTCAAGAACACGCAGGAGCGGCTTAAACCTGTGCTGGAGGCCTTTGGCATCGATGGAGACCCCGGCCAGCAGCAGTTTCTTTTTGGAGGGGACGCCGATGACGATTGAAACCAGTTTCGATTCAAACTACCGCAAGGTTTTGGTCGCGGCTCGCCGCGCGCGGCAGTTGCAAAACGGGTCACAGGCGTTAATTCCCACGCGATCAAGCAAGGCTTGCCGCATCGCTCAGGACGAGATTGACGCCGGGAAGATTGCTTACGTTAAGAAAGAGAGCGAAGTGACCAAGCCGCTCGTGGAAGGCCCCGCGGTTCCCATTCTATTGAGCTGAAGCCACAGCGATTAGTGATCACTGTTCTACAATCGACGTATGCGTGTGACCGTGGGTGTCTCCGGCGGGATAGCCGCGTACAAAGCGGCCGAACTGGTGAGAGCCTTGCAGCGCCAGGCGGTCGAAGTGCACGTGACGATGACCGGGTCGGCGCAGAGGTTCGTTCAGCCGCTCACCTTCGCCGCGCTCACCGGGCACCAAGTGATTACCAGCCTGTGGGACAGTGGGGACGCGGGCGAGGGCGCCGCCGAGCAGAACGGCATCGACCACATCGCCGAGGCGCAGTGGTGCGATGCGCTGGTGGTCGCTCCGGCTACGGCCAACATCTTGGCCAAATTTGCGCACGGCATCGCGGACGATTTTCTTACCACGATGTATTTGGCGACAACAGCGCCCGTGCTCGTAGCGCCTGCGATGAACGTGAACATGTGGAATCATCCGGCCACCCGCGCGAGCCTGGAGATCTTGCGCCAGCGCGGCGTGGGCATTGTGGAGCCGGGGACCGGCGACTTGGCCTGCGGCATGGTGGGCGAGGGGCGCATGGCAGAGCCGGAGGCGATCGCCGAAGCGGTGATGAACATACTGGGGCGGCGACAGGACTTGCGCGGCGAAGTGGTGCTGGTGACTGCGGGCGGCACGCGCGAGGCGCTCGACCCGGTGCGCTTCATCGGCAACCGGTCGAGCGGCAAGATGGGTTACGCGTTGGCGGAGGCTGCGCGCAGCCGCGGGGCCAAAGTGATTCTCGTCAGTGGGCCCTCGGCGCTGCATGCGCCGCCGCACTGCGAACTGGTCGGCATCGTCACCGCCGGCGAGATGCGCAACGCCGTGCTGGAGCGCATGAACGAGGCCACGCTCGTGATTAAAGCCGCGGCTGTGGCGGATTATCGACCCGTGGCTGTTTCCGCGCAGAAGCTCAAGCGTAGTGGCCCGCTGACGCTCGAGCTCGTTGCCACCGAAGACATTCTGGCCGAGGTCGTGCGACGCCGCCGGCCGGGGCAACTGATTGTAGGTTTTGCCGCCGAGACGGAAAACCGCATGGAAAACGGCCGCGCCAAATTGCTTGCCAAAGGCGCCGATGCGATCGTGGTGAACGATGTGGCCGGCGAAGGCGTGGGCATCGACGCCGACACCAACGCGGCGACGTTTTTGACCCGCGCCACGGCGGTGGAGCTTCCCGAAATGCCCAAGCGCCAGTTGGCCGATCGTATTCTCGATGAAATTCTCACCCTCCGCCACCCTCGGGCCCTGGTGATCGAGGTCGATGAGGCGCAGGAGCAGCAGACCGCTCAGGAGCGCGTGTTGAACGATAGCGTCCCGTCGGGCGCTGGCCGCCGCCTGATCGTGGAGTTGTAAGTGCCGCGCCCGCTCGACCCCGCAACTCGCGACGCTCTGGCCGAACGTTTGCGATTTTATCGCGACCTGGGGCTGACGGATCTCTATCATCGTCCCGTCGGCGAAATTACCGAGGTTATGGGTGCCCCGGGTCCCTCACATTTGGGGACCTCGGAGGGGAACAACGTTCCGCTGCCGGCCCAAGCGGAAACTGCAGCTCCTGCCACCCAGTCCAGCTTTTTCGGAGAGGAATCCACGATCAAAACACGCAAAGGCTTTCGTACACCTGAAATGGGCGCTCAAGTTCCAGCAGAGGAGCGCGCCGCCGCATTGCAGATTATTCGCGATGACATAGGCGATTGCACGCGGTGCGCTCTGCACAAAGCGCGTAACACAATCGTGTTTGCCGACGGCGCGCCGGTGGCACGGCTGATGTTCGTCGGCGAGGGGCCGGGCGCCGACGAGGACGCGCAGGGGCTGCCCTTCGTAGGCCGCGCCGGGCAACTGCTCAACAACATGATTGCCGCCATGGGCCTCAAGCGCGAGGAGTGCTACATCGCCAACGTGGTCAAGTGCCGTCCTCCGGGCAATCGCACGCCCGAGCCCGAGGAGGCTAACACCTGCTCGCCGTTTCTCTTTCGGCAGATCGGTGTGGTACATCCTCAGGTGCTGGTAGCGCTAGGCGCAACCGCGGCCACCTATCTGCTGGGCTCTCGCCAGCCGCTCGCCGGGTTGCGCGGGCGCGTGCACGCCTTTCGCGGTATGAGCCTCATCGTGACCTATCACCCGGCGTTTCTCTTGCGCGATCCACGGCAAAAGAAGGAAGCCTGGGCGGATTTGCAGATCGCGATGAAGGAGCTTGGCTTGCGTACGCCGGGACGCGCGTGAGAAACAGGCGCGGGCCCTTTGGAGGAGCGTGTTTCCCCGCATCTTGCTGAACTGTTCCGCGACCGGCGCTAGAACAAGCTAGGCGAGGCGGCTATTCCTCAGGAAGCGAGCGCCTGTCCCATTCCGGTGCTATGCTTCTGTGCAAGCATTGGAGAGCTCCTTATGGCCGGCCTTCCTAAAAGGTGGGACGCGCGCATTGCCTTCGCCGGCTTGTTGCTGGTGAGTGTGAACGCCCTCTTCGCTCAAGAGAACGAGGCGCCTGGCCCATTCGGGAGTACGATGATTGGGCCTGTCGTTGCAGCCATTCTCCTGGCTTTGCTGGTGGCAATATCTCTTTACTGGTATAGAAGAGTCGGGCGGTCCGATGACTCGAAGGAAGCTCGAGGAAGCCGGCTGAACAACACTCTTTCAGTGGCGCCTCAGATGACAGGAAGGGCGCCGGAGCGGAACGTACAATTACCGGCGGCGGTTTCAAGTGCCCATGCTGAACCGCTAGCTTCGGCGGACAGGGTGGCGGCGATTGCATCCAGAGAGTCGGATCTCCCGCAAAGCCCCCAGGCAACCTGTCCATCGCCGTTGCCAACTGTCGATGAGCGGAGCAAGGTCGATTCTGTGTTCATCTCCTATCGGCGCCACGACAGCCAGCACATCACAGGGCGCATCTACGACAGGCTTGCGGCGCGGTTCGGAAAGGAACTGGTCTTCAAGGATGTCGATTCCATCCCATTGGGGCTCGACTTCCGCGAGCACATTCGCGAGCAGGTTGGCCGTTGCGCAGTGCTGTTGGCCGTCATTGGCAGAAATTGGAACCCACTGGCTGCGTCCGGCCAGCCGCGGCTAAGCGATCTGCGGGACCATTTGCGCATTGAAATCGAATCGGCACTGGAGCGCAACATCCCGGTCATTCCGGTTCTCGTGGATGGAGTCGAATCGCCCAACGAAGATGATCTGCCGAAATCGCTTGCCAGTCTCGCCTATCGTAATGGGATGCCGGTGCGGCCCGATCCGGATTTTCATCACGACATGGACCGCCTGGTGCGTGGCATTGAGCAACTGCTGAAGTGAGCCTGGATCGATCGGCAGATGGCGAGGACAAAGTCTGGGTTTGCGGGCGCCGGGCGCGCCGTTTCAGCCAGGCAACCTGAAACGCGGAAGAAAGTGAGAACGCCCATGTCAGGCAGGCGGGTTCAATGGGATTTGAAACGCACAGCAGCCTCGATCGTCGCGCTCCTGTTCGTGCTCGTTCAGTTCGGCTCGAAAGGAACGCCGCAATCGCCCAAGCCGTCGAGCGTCCGGAATGTGGATTTCGGCAATTTCTCCTATCCGTGGGTTTCCTCGCAAGAATTCTCGGACCATCTGAAGTGGATGAATCCCGGCGCTAAAGAGCACATCCAGCTCGTCCATGAGAGATGCGATGAACGCAGCCGCAGCGAGAAAGCCATAAATTCTCCGTTCTACGGGCTCGTACTTGAAGGGGTTGCGTACGCTAATCTCTGCGGCAATTCGCGCGAAGATGCGATTGTGGTTCTTCGTGACGATTCCGGCGGGACGCTCTATCAGCATTGGGTCTATCTTTACGATTTCGCTGGCGGGGCGCCCAAGCTGATGGGTTTCTTTCATGCCGGCGACCGCGCCCACTTCGGCTTATATCGAGTGTTCGCGAAAGATCAGGTGCTGACAGTTCAGCTTCTCGACCCGGCTTATGAGGAGGGCGATTGTTGCTCGACCCGGTATGTGAGCTACCAGTACCGTTGGAACGGCGAGCGCTTCGCATTGGCGGGAACCCCAACCAAAGGGAAAACCGGCACTGCTTCGCGCCTGCAGGTGAACATCTTTGGACTTCCCATTGATCAATCGAGCCCGGTGCAGCATGCAAAGTAAGAAGAGGGCGAATGCGGCTGACTCCCTTTTCCCGCAGACCATAGCTCACGTGGCGCGCAGGCGCTTGACTTTGATTTTGCCTTCGTCTTTGCGGGCCTGGGCTACGTCGAACGCAATTGGCATTCCGAGCCGCGTTTCTGGCGTGCTGCCAAAGGCCTTTGAGAGCTGGATGGCCATTTCCGGACCGACACCCGATTTGCCGTTGATGACATAGTTGAGCGCCTGGTGTGTGACCCCGAGAATCTCCGCGCCATTCGTGACAGAGAGTCTGAGTGGTTCAAGGCAGGCATTGCGAATACTGCGTCCGGGGTGTGCGGGTTTTTTATCGGCATAGTCCATTCTCTTTCAAACCATCCAGTCGATCGGACCTTACTGACCGCTGACAACTGACCGCTGACAACTGCTTCACTCCTTCCACAGCGCCACGCCGCCCAGGATGCCATCTTCATTGGAGATGACGGAGACGTTTTTGGGCAGGTTGAAAGCGATCTTTTTCGTATTGCCGCCGCCCAGGTAGAGGTGGTCCCAGTTGAAGGTGGCTGCGGTCTGTTCGATCGCCTCCTGGAGCCGCTTGTTCCAGTGCTTCTTGCCGTATTTGTCGAGGCCGCGCCGGCCCAGGTAGTCCTCGTAGGTCTTCTCGCGCCAGGGATGGTGGCCCAGCTCGAGGCCCGGGCAGAGCTTACCGTCGGAAAATAGCGCTGAACCCATGCCGGTGCCCAGCGTGAGCACCAGTTCAACCCCGTGACTCTTGATGGCGCCATAGCCCTGCACCGCGGCGTCGTTGTCCACTCGAACCGGCTTCTTCCAGCGCTTCTCCAGCTCATGTTCGAAAAGGAAATTAACCCAACTGGATCGCAGATTGGCGGCAGTATGGATAACTCCGCGTTTGACCACGCCGGGAAAGCCCACCGAAACGCGATCGAAGCCTGACAGCCGCGCCCGCAGATCGTCGAGTGCGCGCAAAACGATGCGAGGCGAGGGCACGGCCGGAGTTGCTATGCGCTCCCGGGTGCTAATTGGCCTGCCGCGCGCGTTGAGCAGCATAGCTTTGATGCCCGATCCGCCAATGTCGATGGAAAGCGTCACGGGGGCAAGGGTGGGGCGCGGCGCCGGGCGAGCGGCTTTCGGAGTAGGGATTACGGCAATGGCGGCTTGGGGGCTCATTCGAGAGCATTCTACTGAAAGAGGGGGAACCGGGAGTAGGCAATAGGTAAACGGACGATCAAAATAAAGGGATTCCCTGCGGCTCGGGTTCCATCCCCTACACTGATTCTTGCCTCCCATGCCTGCGTACTGCGAAGTCGCGCTGCCGGTACCGCTGGACCACACGTTTACGTACGGTGTGCGGCTGGATCAATTGCCGCGGCGAGGGGCGCGCGTGATTGTGCCTTTTCGCAACGAAAAACTCATTGGCGTGGTGACAGCGACAGAGGCCAAGGCGCCGCCCGGCTTCGAGGTGCGGTATCTCGAAGCCGTGCTCGACGACGAACCGCTGCTTAGCGAGCACTTGCTGGAGCTGGGCGCTTGGGCGGCGCAGTACTACCTGGCGCCGCTGGGCGAAGTGCTGCGCTCCATGTTGCCGCTCACAGCCGAGGTGCGGCGCACCGTCTATTACCGGATCGCGGATCTGGGGCGCGATGTCTTCGCCGCGAGCATCGACGGCGATCAAAGGAAGGGAACTGCCAAGCCCCGTTCGCGCCGGCCGCAAAAGCTCTCGCGCGAAGCGCAGGACATTGAGCGCCGCGTGCTGGAGCGGCTGGCTTCGGGTGAGCCCATCAAGGTGTCCACATTGCGCACGGCCACATCGGCATCGCTGCCCCTGCTGGCCGGCATGGTGCGCAAAAAATGGATCGCGAGAGAGACCGCGGCCGCGGAGCGCGATGCGCGCCGTATGGAGCGGTTTGCAGTGCTGGTTCCCGACACGCGGCTGCCCACGCTCACCGGGAAGCAGCAGGCGATTCTAGCCGAGCTCGCGGCCGGCAGCGGTGAACTGCCTCTGGCTGAGTTGCGGCGGCGCGATCTGCCTTCATCGACTCTTCAAACCCTCGTCCGGCGCGGCTTGGTGCGTATCGAAGAACGGCCGGAGCAATTCCGGTTAGGCGGATTGCCGCCCACCGCGGCGCCTTTCGCGCTCAATGCGGCGCAGAACGGCGTGCTGGCCTCGCTGACGGCGGCTCTAGGGGCGTTCCGGCCGTTCCTGTTGTATGGCGTGACGGGTTCCGGCAAAACGGCGGTCTATCTGGCCGCGATGCAGAAGGCCCTCGATCGTGGCCTCTCGTCCATTCTGCTCGTGCCGGAGATCGGGCTTACACCCCAGACGGCCGGACTGCTCGACGCGGCCTTCGGACAAAAGGTGGCGCTGCTGCACTCCGCGCTCACGCCCGAGGAGCGCAGCGAGCAGTGGCGGCGCATTCGCCGCGGTGAGGCTCCGATTGTAGTGGGCACGCGGTCGGCCATTTTTGCTGCCGCGCCCAACCTCGGGCTGATTCTGGTGGACGAAGAGCACGACCAGAGTTACAAGCAGGAGGAAACGCCGCGCTACAACGCGCGCGACGTAGCCGTGATGCGCGCCAAGCTCGCCGGGGCGGTGGTGGTGATGGGCTCGGCCACGCCCTCGCTAGAAAGCTGGCACAATGCGGAGCGCGGCAAGTATACGCGCATCGAGCTGCGCGACCGCGTCATGAATCGGCCGCTGCCCGAGGTGGAGCTGATCGACATGCGCCGCGAGTTCCAAGAGACCGGCAAGGACCAGCTCTTCTCCCGCTCGCTCGTCGCGCAGACCAAAGCGGCTCTCGAACGCGGCGAGCAGGCCCTGATTCTGCTTAACCGGCGCGGCTATTCGTTTGCCGTGATGTGCCGTGCCTGCGGCGAAAAGCTTGACTGCATGAACTGCGCCATCGCGCTCACGCATCACAAGGCGGCGTTGGAAGACCTGCGAGAAGCACGCGTCGGGCAGCGCCTCGAATGCCACTACTGTGGGTATAAACGATCCGTACCCGCGCGCTGCCCCAAGTGCGACAGTGAGCACCTTTACTATCTCGGCGCCGGTTCGCAGCAGGGCGAGGAGCGGCTGCAGGAGATCTTCCCCGGCGCCCGTATCGGGCGCATGGATCGCGACACGGTGCGAGGGCGCGCCGATCTGGAGCGGCTGTTGGCTCGGCTGCACTCAGGCGAAATTAACCTGCTGGTGGGCACGCAGATGATTGCCAAAGGTCACGATATCCACAACGTGACGCTGGTGGGCGTTGTGGGCTGCGATCATGCGCTTTCGCTGCCCGATTTTCGCGCCGCGGAACGAGTCTTCCAGTTGATGACGCAGGTTTCAGGACGCGCCGGACGCGGCGAACTGCCAGGCCGCGTCGTCGTGCAGACGTACTATCCCGATCACTATGCAATTTTGGCCGCGACCTCCCACGACTACACGGCCTTTGCCGAGCGCGAGCTGAAGTATCGCCGTTGGATGCACTATCCGCCATTCGGCGTATTGGCCAATGTGCTGGTGCAGTCCCAGAAAATGGAGGAGGCGGCAGGGTGGGCAGCTCTTCTCGGCAAGTCCCTTCTCCAAAACCAAACCCGCCCGGAGGGCGGGGTGCGGCTGCTGGGACCGTGCACCGCGCCCATTGCCCGCATCAAGGGCGTATACCGCTTCCACATGATCGTGAAAAGCGCCTCGCGTAAGGCGTTGAATGAAACGCTGCGCGGCATGTTGGTACGGGCCGGCGAAGTCGGGATACCTAGGCGCAACCTCATTGTGGACGTGGATGCGCTGCGACTGATGTGAAGAAAACAGGGCGCAAGGGAGCGAGGAAGCAGGCTCTCGCGACGGCTGGAAATTGCTGACTTGCCAACCCCGCTGTTTTAGTTGTTCGCTTCGCCAGGCTGCAACGCGTGGAGTTCCTTGCCGGGTTTGAAGCGCACCGCCTTACCGGGAGCGATGTTCACTTCAGTTCCCGTGCGGGGGTTGCGGCCGATGCCGGTCTTGCGCGCGCGGACACTGAATACGCCAAATCCGCGCAACTCGATGCGCTCGCCGGCCGCCAAAGCCTGTTTCAGACCCTCGAAGACCGTGTCCACTGCCCCTTCTGCCTTGGTACGCGGCAGACCCGTGCGCTCGACTACGTTGTGAACGATGTCCTGCTTGATCAATGGGCCCTCCTCGCTCGCTGTGAACTGGTTTTTGACATTGAAGTCTGCTGTTCGCTTTCGCTCGCTATACCCCGCGTGCGAAAGCCAATAGCCAATCACAGTATCGCCTACTCCGCTCATATTACAGATTTTGCTGCGATTAGGGAACAAGCGAATGAAGATTTGGCAACCTTGCTGTTATCGGGCCATTGCCAGGCGCAAAAGCGAGCTGAGGGCGCGGCGCCTCTCAAGGCGGTATTTGTCAACCGCTACCGCCCATACGTAACATGAATTATCGGGATTTAGCTGGCGACGGGACGGATCGGGGGCTATAGTACCTCCAGAAGGGGGCGCATGTCGATCGAGAGCGACCGGTGGTTTAGAGAACAGGCCGTTCAGCATCGCATGATTGAACCGTTCAGCCGAAAGCAGGCTGCCGGCGGGGTTATTTTCTATGGCGTGTTGCCATATGGCGATAACCTGAAAGTCTCCAATGAATTCAAGATTTATGCCAACGTGAACTGCGCCATCATCGGCGCCAAGACCTTTGACGAACGGTCCTTTGTTTCGGCGCAAGCGAAATCGGTGATTGTTCCGACCAATTCGTTCGCCGTGGAGCGTTCCGTTGACTGTTTTCGTTTTCCCTGGATGTACTGATGATCTGCGTAGGGAAGTCGACCTACGCGCGTTGCGGGATTATCGCAAGCGTGGCGCTATTCGAGTCCGAATGGACAGGATTTGTCACGCTTAAGATATCCGGCACCACGCAGCTGCCGGCAAAGATCTAGGCCAACGATGGTCTATGCCAGATCTTGTTTTTCCAGTCAGACGAGCTCTTGACTCAAGCGATGCCGACCGGAAGAGCAGGTTTCAAGAGCGGCGAGGAATCGTACTGCCTAAACTCTAAGAATGCACCGCTTTCGAACCGACACGCATGAGTTCGATTGACGAAGGGATACACACCACCAACTGCTCGGCGCATGTGTGTGCGGGTTCCGGCAATGACACTTCGCCACAGCGAAAGGGGGACGCTGTGACCTCCAGAACGCAATATCCTCGACGCATTCGCATTGGAATCCTGGCGGTCGAACCCATCCGTGTCGCCGGACTCGCCAGCATTTTCGATCTCCCTGCGCAGCCTGACCAGGCGCAACTGGTATCTGTTATCGGGAGTCTGGAAGAACTGGTCGGCTCGCCTGACATCGAATATGTTGTCGTAGATTTGCACTCCGCCCAGGGCGGTCTTGAAATTCTGGAGGCCGTACGCAGCAGCCGTCCCGAGATCCGGCTAATCGTCATCGGCCCGGAAGGAGACGATGAGCTGGTGATCAAGGCCATCGTAGCCGGTGCCCGAGCGTATTTGGGCCTCACCGATAGCCCTGAAATCGTTCGAAAGGCCATCGAGGTGGTCACTTCTGGCTCCATCTGGGCGCCACGTCAATTGCTTTCGCGCCTTATTGATCGGCTGTTGAATGTTCCCGTTGCAACCCCTAATGCTCCCAACCCGCGGCTTACGCAACGCGAGGAACAGGTCCTGAAACTGATTCTGATGGCGCAGTCCACGCGCGAGATCGCGCGCAAACTGGGCATTGAACAACGAACTGTAAAGGCTTATATTGCAAGACTTATGCGCAAAACCGGCGCAGACAACCGCGTCAAGTTGTCGGTTTCGGCACTCGGCCGCTCGCTCCTGGCCAGTGAAAGCAGTAGGATTCACGAGGCAGCCCCAGCGGGTCGGAAGATTACTAATTAGTTAACTAAAGAAGGTACTTTTAGACACAGCCCCTAAGTACTCTTGTGCTTATTGAAAGATTTCCACATGATGTTTCCAGAAACAACGCAGATCTGGGGAAAGGAGTTCCCAGGGAGCATGTTTCCATGATTCCTGGGAACTCCTCTTTTTTCTTGATCTTGCGAAGTCAGCTTACGGTATCCTTTCGGCCCTCCCTTTCATCCACTTCCTTCATGGAAACGCAAACCCTGCGTCGTACGCCGCTAGAACGGCCTCCGACGCAGGTCATTTGTAATTAAGGCCCAACAACACCGTTGCGGCATGAGCGGGTTTGCTCTGTACGTATTTGCCCCAGGCGGCCCGTGTGCAGGGAATCCTTACCTCCCAAACCTCTCCGGCAGGGCAAACGCGCCATGCCTTTTCGACGCGAAAAGGCACGAGAGCACGGCGTTACAGGCTCAGAGAAAACCTATTGATGAGGTAGCTTTTAGGCCTCTGGCCGCATGAAATCGAACATCGGCATTGCGATTTCCCACGTCCCAAATCGGGACACGGGCATCACTGACGAAGACCTGTCCGTGGCGACTCTGAACCTGGTGCACCCCAAGATGGTGCAAAATCAAGCGGTCGGCGACCTTGGGACCGAGTGACGAAGGAACGGAGAGACTGCGAGCGAACGAATCGGAAGGGCGGCGCCGGCACCACTGTTGCGGGGCTTCCGCCGAATGGAGCTGCGCCGAACGTTTGGAGGTAAAGAGCCGTGAGATCCGTGCGAAATGGCGCGAAACTTTTTCTGATTACCGTGGTGGCATCGGCTGCGGCCGCGCAGGTTCCGGGCCCGGCTCCGCGATACGATGCGTGGCGCATCATCGGACCAGGTGGAGGAGGAACCACCGCCGATCCAACCATTAGCTCTGCGGATCCGAATCTGGTCGTCGAGCGCAGCGACATGACCGGGGCGTACATCACGCACGACGGGGGCCTTTCCTGGAGGATGTTCAATTTGCGCAGCGGATTGACGGTCTTCGCATTCGATCCGGGGAACGCGCGGCGCATCTTTGCCGGCGGCTCGGCACTGTGGCGGAGCGACGACACAGGACAGAGCTGGCGGATGGTCTTTCCCAATGCGAAAAAAAAGAAGACGGTGGAGCACGAGAACGGCGACCACAGCGATTACAGCCTGACTACGAGCGACGAGAACTATGTGAGGGGGCTCTCGATCAGTCAGATTGCCTTCGATCCCAAGGACGCGAAGGTCATGCACGTGGCTTTTTACGACCCGTCTACGCATGGATCGACGCTTCTGCTTTCAAAGGACGGCGGGAATACATTCCATCACGAGCAGGACTTCGATTCCGAGAGAATTCTGCTGCTTGTTTATGCCGGCGGCGAGCGAGTGGCTATCGGCGACCGCGGCGTCTACCGCGGCGATGCGGTAGCGGCGACGCCGATGGGGAGCGGTGGGACGGTCGCGTACGCCGCTGCCGGAACGGGGCAGGGAGCGGCGATCATCTATGTCACCACAAGAAGCGGGAAGCTCTTTGTCTCTGCGGACGGGGGGCTCATTTGGAGGGAGGCCACGCCGGCGCTGGGCCAGCAAGCGGGAGAATTCGGGGCGGTGGGGGCAAGCAGAGACGGGAAAACCGCTTATCTTGGATTTCGCGGCCTAGCACTAGGCGCCAAGTCGGGCGAACTCTCGAACGGAATTCTAAAAACCACGGATGGCGGGAAAACCTGGTCGATTGTGTTTCGCGAATCGACGAAACCGGCAGAGAATCTGGAGGCTTCATGGATTGAGCAAAGGGCGGTTGCAGGCGGCACGGACACGAGCGCGCCCATCTTCTTCGACGCGCCCTATAGCCTTGCGGTGGCGCCGGGCAGCGCCGACATTTGCTACGCGACCGATCTGTTTCGAACGTACCGGACGCTGGACGGCGGCAAGACCTGGGCGCAGGTGAACTCGGTGCGCACGGCGGACGGGGGTTGGACGACGCGCGGGCTGGATGTAACGACAAGCTACGACGTGCAGTTCGATCCCTTCGATCCAGATCACATTTTCATCGACTACACCGACATTGGCGCATTCCAGAGCCGGAATGGGGGCAGGAGCTGGGAGTCATCGACCGAGGGAATTCCCGAAGCATGGCGCAATACGACATATTGGCTGGCGTTCGATCCGGAGGTGAAGGGATTGGTGTGGGGCGCATTCAGCGGCGTTCACGATTTGCCCCTGCCGAAGATGTGGCGCAACGCGGATGCGGTGGGCCGGTTCCGAGGCGGCGTGGCGGTCTCAACCGACGGCGGCCTGCACTGGATGCCCGCGAACGAGGGCATGAAAGAGACGGCGTTTACGCATATCCTGATGGATCCGACGAGCCCAGTTGGCCGGCGGACGCTTTATGCGTGCGGGTTCGGCTTGGGGGTTTACAAATCGACGGACAACGGAAAAACGTGGCAACTGAAAAATGACGGCATCGCCGGGGCCAATCCAATGGCATGGCGTATGACGCGCGCGAACGATGGGACGCTCTACCTGATCGTGGCGCGCAGCAATGAGGGAAAGTACGGCGAGACCGAAGGGGGCGGCGCGATTTACAAATCTATCGACGGGGCCGAGCATTGGATGCAGATGAATCTGCCGGAGGACGTGAACGGGCCGCGAGGACTTGCCGTCGATCCGAGAAACAATCGCCGGATTTATCTGGCTGCGTGGGGACAGGAGCACAGCGACGTTGACGTTGGCGGCGGGGTGTACTTATCGACCGACGGGGGCGAGAGCTGGAGGCCTATCTTTCAGGGCTCGCGCCACGTCTACGATGTGACCGTCGACGCGAAATCGCCGGACACGCTGTATATCTGCGGCTTCGACGCAGGCGCCTGGCGCTCGACCGATGCGGGAGCGCATTGGGAGCGGATTCGGGGCTACAACTTCAAGTGGGGGCAGAGAGCGATCGTCGATCCGCGCGACGAAGGGAGGATTTTTATCAGCACGTATGGCGGAAGCGTTTGGTATGGGCCTGCGGCGGGGGACGAGGCGGCGACGGAAGACGCGTTGTGACGCCGGTTCCGGTGGCGCAGTGAGCGCAGATCGCGCCGCGCGGGCCGCAGTGGCTGAATCGATTTAACGCGTTCGATTCATTTTGAACCTTTTTAATAACTATTTTCCACCGCGCCAAATCGCCCAAAGCATCCCTCAGGGGCTGAAGCCCCGCGCATTTGACGCGTTTTATCGGCACGAGTAAACTCGTGCCCTTTCACTTCGTGCCCCTTCCGAAGGGTTTTTCGGCGGCCTGGAAAGTCGCGTCCTTGCAAAACAGCGCTCTGCAGATTTTCGTTGACAAGAACGCCGGGTTCTGAGCTAAGACAGATATTCGCGCGCGACTGCTAGGCATTCGCGCTTTCGATTTTTCGCATCCACTGCGGCGGATGGTTTGCGAGATCCATTCCGCGGCTACAGTAAAACGCCTCCAGCCTTTGCCGTGTAGGCTCGCCTTTGCGCAATCCGAGCCAATCGACTGCATTCCACCCGAAGATGCGCGCCGTCACTGCGGGCGATGGCGACAAGCCCCGGTCAATGGCGTTAAGCATGGCAGTAAATTCCTGGAAGTACTTGGCATAGTTGGCTTCCTCGATGAGAAAGAACCAGTCTGTTCCATACATCATTCGCGACGAAGGGTTCGGGCTTCCGCTGGGCGGCGTTTGGCGGAAGAGGGCCAGCAGGCGCTCGCCGATCTGCGTTTCGTCTTCCAAAATCCCTTCTCCGTAAGAAAGGTCGCAATACGCAAATTGGCCCGCTCCCCCCGGCACATTGCCGAATAGACCGATCAGATTTCGCGCGTTGCCGGGAGTCCCATTGGTTGCAGGATTGCCGGACGGGCAGGCAGTGATATCTCCGGTGTGCGCGAAATTGATACGCAGACTCTTGTATTTCTCGAGCGCCGTGCCCCAACCCTGGTAGAGCGCAAAGCCTTCGAAGAGCGCCGAGGCTCCGTTGGTATTTTCCGCATGCGCGGTAATAGGCACATCATTCGCAATCGCCCATGCATACAGGCGATCGAGTTCTTCATCCAGGCGCTCACCGAAACTCTTGCGCGTGCCGTCTTCGGGATAGGTCACATCGCCTGCCATCCAGTCAGGCAGCCAGTCCACCTTCCAGGTGTTTTGAAGTAGAAGCGCATTGCCGAGGGGAAGAAAGCCCATCGGAGGATACATTTTCACGCCAATACATCCGCCAGTCATAACGGCCTGTGCGAGGTCGTCAAACGGCAGTTCCGAGCCGCGCGGTGAGAACCAGCACGACTTGGCCGGCCGTTTCTTGGCGCGAATGGCGACCTGTTTCATCGGGTCATAGGGAATAAATCCATGAACTCTGCCGTTGGTCAGTTCGGAAATCGATGCCATTACGCGAATCTGATCGCGCAGGGAGCTACGCGTGCGCGCGCCTTTGGCCAGCGGCCAATCGTAGTCGACAAGGTTGGCGATGGCTAAATCGATGGTGCGTGCCGGCTGGCTCGGCGCAGAACCCGCGTTCGGACTCACAGACTGCGCCGCAAGCGCGGACGGCGCAGTGGTAAGGGTGGAGGCTGAATCCGCCGCTGGGGTGTAGGTATCGAGATAATCCTCGAAGGAAACGAAGCGGTATTGGAAGCCTTGGATGATGAAATCCACGAGTCCGTCGATGTTGACGGTCGGGGAGTTACATGCCGCATTTCCCCCGGCTGCTTGTGGCGCCAACTCCAAGGCGAGCGGCGCCTGGGCCTTTACCGTTTTGTAGCCGGCGCGGGTGGCGGGCGCGAGTAGCCGCGCAAGCCGCTGCAGATGCTGCTGGCGCAGTTGCTGGTTCGCCGCGGCAGCGCCGGGGACACGCACTTCCGGCATTTGTGCGCCGGCAGGCGGCCCGCCGGCTTTGCTCCGATTCCGGCCCTGCATGTATTCGCGATAGGTCTTTGTCTTGCGCAGCGCATTGCGCGCGTTGCGAAAGGCGTTTTCGCGATGCGCTTCAATGCGATCCTTCATGGCCGCAATTCCGCTGCACTTAGCAAGTTCGGCGAGTTCGCGCGTTTCTTCCTGGGCAGTCGGCGCGAGCGACCAGGACAGATCCTGAATCAGCGCTCCGGCGAGATTTTTCAGCGCAGGGTCGTAGTCCAGATTCGTGTTGCGCTCGATAAACTGGCGCACTTGCAGGTCGGTACCATTAAAGATGTGCACGTGAACGTCGATGGTGAGCGCGCTATCACTCGCGGGTTGAACCCCTGATCCCGGACTCGCATTGGGCGCAACACTCGGCGCTGTGCTGCAGGGAGGGAGAGGAGCCACGAACAACGACCGGCAACCTGACAGCATGGCCGTTGCTACGGCCGCGCCTCCTGCCTGCAACAGCCTTCGGCGAAGGTAGGATTCGAGCGGATCTTGCATTTCTTTCGCTCCCGGACAGCCACGAGATGCGGCTGCTCATTGTACTCAGAACCTGTTCAAAAACTATTTTCCACCGTGCCAAGTCCCCAAAAACATCCCTCAGCGGCCTATTCAACCCCTGCCATTCTTGTCCTGTCACTTTTCGCTCCTCTTTCGGGCTTTTTCAGCGGCCTGTTTAGCCCCTGAGGGAACCCGTGTGTGGCTCGAAAAGGCAGAGAATAGTATTTCAACAGATTCTTAGCGGCGCTGCAGAAATGGATTGCCTTTCCGCTCCTGGCCAATGGTCGTTGCTGAGCCGTGGCCGGGAAGGACTTTGGTTTGATCGGACAGAGCGAGAAGCCGCGAGTGAATCGAGTCGATAATCTGCTCAAAATTGCCGCCGGGCAGGTCCGTGCGGCCAATGCTTCCCGCAAACAGTGTGTCGCCGGCCACCAACAGCTTGAGTGGGGCAAAGTGCAGGCATACCGATCCCTGCGTGTGGCCGGGGGTGTGGAGAACCTCCGCGGGATACTGTGGCAGTCCTACGATCTGGCCATCGCTAAGTCCGGCGTCCGGCGGAGCGACGTCCGGGACACGCACCCCGACCCAAGCCGCCTGCGTATCCATCATTTTCAGCAGCGGCAGGTCGTTTTCGTTGAGATAAATGGGCGCGCCCGTCAGCTGCTTGAGCTTCAGCGCCCCACCGATGTGGTCGATGTGCGCGTGCGTCACCACGATTTGCATGAGTCTTAGACCAAACTCGTCAAGCCGCTGATGAATGCGAGCCACCTCGTCGCCGGGATCGATCACAATGGCCTCATGGCTCTCCTCGTCGCCCAGGATCGTGCAGTTGCAGGCCAGCGGACCTACGGGAAAGGTCTCAAGTATCATTGCTCCATTGTAGTGGGCTCTATCTTGGTTCGTTGAAGCCGGTCCACGTGGCAGCCCGGATCTGGAACTCGCTCCAAAACGTGCTCAAAAAGTAACCCAGATTCCAAAAATCCAGTTGCGATTCGCTTTTTATTCGCTATAATGCGCCCATGGCCGTTACACGCAGGCAGAAGGAAATTCTGGATTTTCTTGAGGCGTTTGTGAGCCGCAATGGCTATTCGCCTTCGTTTGAAGAGATAGCGCGCGGCATGAGCCTGAAGAGTCTGGCTACCGTGCACAAGCACATCACCAATCTCGAAAAGAAAGGCATGCTCGACCGCGTACACAACCGCAGTCGCTCCATTGACGTGCTGCCGCCCGGCGCGCGCACCCGCTCCAGCATGAAGTTGCCGCTGGCCGGGCGCATTGCTGCGGGCATGCCTGTAGAGGCCATGGAGAGCCCGGAGACCATCTCCCTGCACGACGTAGTGGGCAACCGCGACGTGTTCGCGCTCGAGGTACGCGGCGACTCCATGCGCGACGAGCACATCATCAACGGCGACTATGTCCTGGTGGAGCGGACGCGCACCGCCCGCCAGGGCGAGATCGTTGTGGCCCTGGTGCACGGCACGGAAACTACGCTCAAGCGCTTCTACCCGGAGGGCGCCGTGGTGCGTCTCCAGCCCTCCAATATCGAAATGGATCCCATCTACGTTCCTGCGGGCCAAGTAGCCATTCAGGGGCGCGTGCTCGGCGTGCTGCGCAAGTACAGGTGAGACAGGGGTCAGTGATCAGCGATTAGCGCGCGGCGCTTAACTCGCCGCCCTCGCCATCCGCTCCGCCCGCCACAGTGCGCCTTTCAGCGCAACCACCTCTTCCGTCCCTACGGGCATCTTCGGCGCGGCTGCGTTCAGCCCCGTAAAAAAACCTTCACGCACGATTCTTATCTTTGCAATCACGCTCCCCGTCCATGCCACGGGAACCTCGCCCAGGATGCCGTGCTTGCGGCGCAGCTTGGAGCGCACCAGAAGCACAAAGTCCACGAGGTCGCGAGCCGCCTGTTGCAAGGTGTCTACCGCCACCGCGTCGCCCGTCTCGGCCAGTTCGTTGATGGCCGGCGCCAGCGCCGCAAAATCCGGCGCCGGGGTGCCGTTGCCAACGTTGCTAAGCTCGTCCAAGGTGGGCGTGCCCCATATCTCGCAAACTTTTTTCAAAATCGGCTCTGGCTCCTCGCGATCGTGAGCTTCAAGTGCGCGGCGGATGGCGTGCAGCCCAATCCAGTAACCGGACCCCTTGTCGCCCAGGACCGAGCTCCATCCCCCAGCGGTTTCCTGGCTGCCGTCGGGCGCACGGCCCACGCAGTTTGAGCCCGTTCCTGCGATCTGCAGGACGCCGGGCCCTCCCTCGAACGCCGCGTCGAGAGCGATGATATGATCGCCTACTACTTCCGACTTCCGGACGCCGAAATCGTCGAAGACCGCGGTGATCCACTCCGTGATGCCGGGCATGCTCGCGCTGGCCACGCCGCAGCAAGCGGCCTCAATGCTCTTCACGCCCGCCTGCGCAAACGCTTCTTTCAGCGCCGCGCGCAAGTTTGCTTCTGCTGCCTCGGCGCCTACTCGCAATCTCTTAATCGATCCGCTTTCCCCGCGGCCGGCAATCTTTCCATCGACGGCAATTGCGGCTCGCGTATGTGTGCCGCCGCCGTCAATTCCCAGGATGACGCTCATCGTTCGCTTGCCTTTCACGACCAAGAGAAGGACTAAAGCCCGCTCTCCGTCAGTATTGTGTACTTGCCTCGTCAAATCGCGGGCAGACTGGCGGCGGCGATCGACTGGCCAACGCGGCGATTGGCCTCGTCGGGCAGCGCAATCGACACGCGATCCGCAAGCTCAGGAAACTCCGTCCGCAGAACGTCAAGGCTTCGATGGAGAAGAATCTCCCCCCCCTCGCCGGTTGTCACCCTGCCTAGAATCAGCACATGTTTCAATTCGTAAAAATCGGCGTATTGCGCAATGGCGTAGCCAAGGTACGTGCCGATGGTTTCGTAAACTTGCTTTGCGAGCGCATCGCCCGCGGCCATCTTTTTCTGGAGAACCACGAGCCGCTCCGGCAAAGGCATACCTGAATCGAACTGCATTCCCGCGGCGGAAGCTACGCGATTGGTCGCCTGCTGCGAGAAATACTGCACGCCGCAGCCGGTATCGCCGGACCACTCGTCGGCGGGCGCGTCGCTGCGGTAGTCGACAGGCACGAACGCCAGTTCGTTGAGCCAGCTTGTAATGTTGCCGTCGTGGTTCGCATAGCCGGCGGCCAGGCTCGAACCCAGCGCAATCCCCAGCACCGGATTTTCCTTGAGCGACATGGAGCCGGCCAAAGCCGTAACCTCGCCGTCGTTCACCACTTCCATGGGCACGCCGAGTTCCGCGCGGATGCGCAGGAAGAGCGAGGCGATCTTTTCAAACTGGTCGTGCGGGACGCCGCGATAGAGAGACCCGACGCGCACACGATTGTTGATGTAGACGCCCGCGGCGCTGCCGCCCACGGCGTCCAGGCGCGGCATGTGCGAAGCCGCGCGTTTGATCGAATCCATAACGCCCTGGTAATGGTAGTCGGGATCGCTGGCGTTGCGCGGATCCCAAACTACCTCTTCGCTGAATACTGCCTCCCCATCGACCACGGCGCTGGCCTTGCGGTCGCTCGCGCCCAGATCGAATCCCACACGACAGCCTTCCAGATGCCGGCCCAGCGGCATCGCGCTCTCCTTGGTTTCGGGAACGGAATCAGCGGCGGTCACGACCACTTCGAAGGGGTGCTCATAGACGCCGCCCATGAATTCGTAATCGAATTTTCGCGCGCCGGTTGCCGAATAGACCTTCTTGATGTGATTGCCGACTTCGCCTGGTCCGCCGACGTAAACCTTCCATCCGCCGCGCAGCCAAAGCAGTGTCTTTACGATGCGCTCGACATAAAGCAGCGTCGCGTCCAAATGCCCCGCTTGGGGCGGGATCACGGTGAGGGCGTACGCCGAAACCGCGCCGTCGCCGCGCTCTAGCGCAATGCGCATTGGAACGCCCCCTTTCGCCGCCGCGAGTTCGCGATACTTGCGCGTAAATAACGATGCCGGGAAAAAGCCCCGATCGAGGGGCGCGATGATTGCAGGATCGACTTCTATGCCCGCGACTTCGAGACCCATGTTGCTCCTTTAGTAGTCCGTGGTGAAAATCCCTTTTGAAAGGGCACGATTTCAGACGTGCCGTAAGTACTGGAAAAGATCGAGGGGCTTAAGGGGCCGCTGAAAAACTCAAGTGAAAGGGCCCTGTAACAAGGGCACAACCGGGGCACCCACGCAGTGCGTGGGTCGCGGGCCGACAAGCGAATAGAATGTGCGGGGCTTTAGCCCCTGATCGCTCCTGCTCTGCCCCCTTCGCTCCTCTTTTCGGACTGTTTCAGCAGCCTGTTTAGCCCCGCGGTCATGCTTCTCGAGGGAAAGTACTTTCGCCACAGGTGTCAACCGGGTTGCTGGTGAGCCTGGTGAGCGGATTGCCAAGTCCTCAGGCGCTGCGATAGTTTGAACAAGTCTCTTTCTTCGCATCTCCCCCTATCTTTCATGAGCTGCGCCGCGATCGCGCAGAGTACCGGACAGAATATTGAGGCTGCCGTCGGTTTTCGGCGGATTGAGGCCCAGCAGATGCGCCATCCATGGATACAGATTTACGTTATCAAATGGGGCGACGGTTTTTCCTTTCAGCAGATCGGGTCCTGCGGCAAAAAAGCTCGCCTTCATCTCCGGCAGGATGCGCGGATCGAAGCCGTGCATGCCGAGACTGGGCGGTTGGTTGGTTTCTCCGCCTGGCAGCGCATGCGCGCGAATTGCATACGGACCGGTGGCCACCACCACTGGATCGCCCTCGCGCGGATTCTCGTTGTAGTGCAATCCGGCGGGCACATCTTTGCGTCGAAATACCATGAACTCGGATGACGCGTGCTTGAGTTGGTTGTAGACGCGCTCGCGATCCTCCTCGGTTTTGCCGTAAAGTAGGTCGCCCACAGTGTCGAAACCTGCGACATCGGCAAACTGGTCGAGATCGATCCACGCGCCTTGCGATTTCGCCATGCCGTGATCGCTTACCACGATGAGATCGATAGGAAGCCCGGTGCCTTGAAGCGCATCGCGCAGTTTGCCCACCAGCACGTCCATGCGGAGCGCAGCCGCGCGCGTCTCGCGCGCGTCGGGTCCGAACTCGTGACCCTCGTGGTCCGGCTCGGAATAGTAGATGAGAATAAGATGCGGGCGATCGGCGGCGGCCAGATGCAGCAGCGCCACAGCATCGTCAATCCGCGCCTGCTCGGCCTGGGGCGTGGCTTGAGTCTTGCTGTCGAAGGTCGCGTAGTACGAAGGCCGGAAGCCGGCGATCTTGGCTTCGCACCCCACCCACAAAAGGCACGCCGTGCGCATGTCTTGGCTCTCGGCAAGACTCCACAGCGGCACGCCGCTGTACCATGAGCCGTCGCCCGTGATCTGCGGGTCGCTCATCGAGTAGCGAGCGCCGCGCGCGGGATCGAGAAAACTGTTAGCCACAATGCCGTGGTGCTCGGGATAAAGGCCGGTCACAATGGTGTAGTGGTTGGGAAATGTGAGTGAAGGATAGCTGGGCATCATGCCCTCGGACGCCCACACTCCGGCCTTGCCCATCGCTATCAAATGAGTCGCATTGTCCCGCCGCGCGTAGTCCCAGCGAAAGCCGTCGAGCGAAACCAAAACCAGATAATGCTGGTTCTGCGCCCAGGATGAGTTGGGGCCGTTGTCGGCATGTGTGAGCGGCAGCGCGGGATTGAAGCCGGTTCCCTGCGCATTGGCTGCTAACGCCCAAAGGCCCAATCCAAAACCGAGAAAAAACGCTCCCACAGGCGAGCGGCGCAAAGCGCGAAATTGCATGGAAGACTCTCCTGAAACAGCTTATCGCATGGACGAATGGGGAAGCCGCGCGAGTAGTAGGTTCGTTTCGATTTGTCCTGAAAGGGTACGGCTTCAGTCATGCCGTAGAGGTTGGAAGATTAGTGGGGGCCTGAGCCCCTGTGGGTCGGTCTTCTTCGGACTGGCCCATTGCCATCGCGCAGAGACTCTATGCAAACACTCGCGCCCAGGCAATGCGCCCGAGACCAACGAGCAAAATGGCGATTTTCTGCGCGGTGGGAACGCTGGCGCGGCGCGTGAAGACATCGTAGTCCGCGTGCTCGATGCGCCTCAGCAGCGCACGGTAGATGGAAGCCAGCACCCATAGCGCAGGCCGGCTTTCGCGATCGATGAGCGGCAATAGCTCATCGGCCGAGCGGTAGTACTCGTCGGCGCGGCGGGCGATAGAAGCAAGCAAGGCTCGCTCGGCGAACGTGGGAGGCACGGACGGCGCGCGATGCAACACGGAGTCCAGCGAAACTCCGTGCATCGCGAGCTCATCGAGCGGCAAATAGACGCGGCTGCGGGCTGCGTCTTCGCTCACATCGCGCAAAATGTTTGTCAGTTGGAAGGCGATGCCGGTTTCCTCGGCAAGTTTTTCGGCGCGCTCCCCGCTGTAGCCGAAGATTCGAATGCACACCAAGCCCACGACCGAAGCGACTAGATAACAGTATCGGTAGAGATCGGCGAAGGTCGCATAAGTATCTGGCTCGCCGCTCGCCGCGCGATCCAGATCCATGGCCACTCCGTCGACTAGCTCGTCGAGCAGTGCGAGCGGGATGGCGAAACGCGATGTGGCATCGCGGACGGCAAGGAAAACCGGATCGGCGGTTGCGCCGCCGGCCGCCGCATCGTGCCATGCGGCCAACCGTGCACTCAGTTTGCGCCGCCGCTCCTCGCGCGGCAAACTTTCGTCGTCGGCCAGATCGTCGGCCTGCCGCATAAAGGCATAGGTCGCGCAGATGGCGTTGCGGCGCTCGATGGGCAGCGCGAGAAATGCGTAATAAAAATTCCTGGCCTCGCGCTTGACGATTGTCCGGCACGCGGCGTAGGCGCGGGCCAATTCGCCGGCCGTTCCGCCTGAATGATCCGATGGCGTCAAGCAGCCTTCCTTGTTGCTTGAGAACCGAGGCGTAGAAACGGCAGCGCCTTGCCGCCCAGTGCGCGCAGGGCCAAACCGAGCTTCGTGCGTTTCGAAATCGCCGGCCGCGCGCTCAACACGTCGTAGTCCTGGCGCTCGATGGCGCGCAGAATCTCCAACCCGCCCCGGCTGAACAGATCGAGATCGAGCGCCAGGTCGCGGTTGACGCGCCCGATGAGCGGCAAGCCGCGCTCAAACAACGAACGCGCGTAGTTCACCTCGTGGCGCAGCAGGGCGCGAAACTCCGGCGTGGCTGCGCCGCCTGCAATGGTCTCGTCGCACACGCCAAAGCGGCGCATGTCGTCCTGCGGTAGATAGACGCGGCCCTTCAAGAAATCCACGCGCACGTCCTGCCAAAAGTTGGCGAGTTGCAGCGCCGAGCAAGTCGCGTCGCAGAGCCGGAGGTTCTCCTCTTTCGCGTCTGTGCCTACCTCGCCGCAGGCATAGAGCACCAGGCGGCCCACGGGATTTGCCGAATAGCGGCAGTAGCCCAACACGTCGTCCATCGAGGCGTAGCGCGTGACCTTTTGATCTTGGCGAAAGGCGACGAGCAGATCAGCGAACGGCTCCTTGGGAATGTTGCAGGCGCGGATAGTTTCGGCCAGCGCCACAAATACGGGGTGCCGCGCACGGCCCTCGTAGCAGGCGTCGAGTTCGCGCCCCCAAAGGTCGAGGAGAGCCAGAGCCGCAGCGCTGTCGGAGACTTCGTCGCCAAGATCGTCGGAGATGCGGCAGTAGGCGTAGATGGAATGAAAGTGCGGCCGCAGCGGTTTGGGCAAAAACCACGTGGCCACGTGGAAGTTTTCGTAGTGCGTCTCGGCGAGTTGCCGGCAATATGCGCGGGCCTCGTCGAGCGTGGGCGCAATCTCGGGAATGCGATACCCGGCGGGGAGCGCAGCCCATCCGCGTGCGAGCAGTTCGTCGGTCGTCGGCTGGGCGGTGGTCATTAGCGAAGCCTGTATCTATTTTGCGCTATTCGGGAGGGATACGTAGGTTCGTGCTGCCCTACCCATTTTCGCGAATCGGCGATTTCGCTACGGCACGATGGCGGTCTTGATCTCGCTTTCAGCCGAGCGGTTCATTAATTTCTCAAATACGCGATTCAGCTCGTAAAGGTGAGCGCGGCCTGTGATGAAGGCGCCGGCCTGGAAGCGTCCGCCGGCAATGAGCGCCAGCGCTTTGCGGCAGATGGCCGGTGTGTGATGGAAGGTAGCGCGCAAGGTAACGTCGTTGTAGTGGAGGCGATTGGTGTCGAGCGTAACGTGGGTATTTTTCGCGCAGCCGCCGAAGAAGTTCACCGTCCCGCCCTTGCGCACCAGCTCCACCGCCTCCTGCCACGCCTCAGGCACGCCCACCGCCTCAATCGCAATATCTACGCCGCGCTTGTTGGGTGTAAGTGCGCGCGTTTCCTCAATAGCTTTGCGGATCGACTGGCTCCGCACCACGTGCGTCGCGCCCAGTTGCCACGCCGCTTCCACCTGGCCGTCATGTTTCACCAGTGAGATGGTTTCGTAGCCTGCCAATGCTGCCACGTGCAGAATCATCAGCCCTAGCGGCCCGCCGCCGATCACGGCGATGATGTCGCCCTTGCTGGGACCTGAATCTTCGAATCCGTGCACCGCGCAGGCCAGCGGTTCGGTCAGCGCCGCGTGTTCCAGTGGCACGTTGTCCGGCACACGGATCGTGTTCTTGGCCACGATGCGTTCGGGAATCCGGATGAACTCGGCATACGCGCCGTTGTTGAACAGCAGGTCGTCGCAGAGATTCTCCTGCCCGCGCGAGCAGAAATAGCATTTGCCGCAAGGCGCGGAGTTGAGCGCCACTACGCGGTCGCCGGGTGCGAAATCCATCACGTCTTCGCCGGCTTCGACCACAGTCCCTGCCAGCTCGTGCCCGAAGAGTGCCGGAGGCACAATCATGCGTGCGTGATAGCCGCGCCGGAAAACCTTCAGGTCCGTCCCGCAGGTCAGCGCCGCGCCCACGCGAACGATCAGTTCGCCGGTTGCGGCCTTGGGGATTGGAACCTGCTCGATGCGGACATCTTCGCGGCCGTGGAGCACGGCAGCCTGCATGGTGCTGCGCCCCAGTAGCGCTTGCTCGACGGTCCTGCGTCCCAGGCTGACCGCGGATTCGACCGTCCGGCGGCCTTTGACGACCACCGTCTCGACGGTATTCAGGCCTGCTTCAACAACGTTCTCGACAGTATCCAGACCGCCCTCGACGGCGTCTTCGACCTTTTTGCGGCCCTCCTCGACAACCGTTTCGACCGTCTTGCGGCCGCGGAGGATCGCGTCCTTCACCGTGTGCGCCATCGCATCTCCTGGGTTCTGCTTACACTACTCTGCGCCGGCTCCGGGCACAGGCTCCATCATAATCTTCATCGAGCTCGGCTGGGGATGGGAGGCGATTTCAATAGCCGCGACAGCCTCTTCCAGCGGAAAGCGGTGTGAAATCAGTTGCGTCAAATCAAACCCGTTGCGGTAGCCGCCGAATACCAAATCCGTCACCTCGTCCAGAATCGTGAACGAAGAAGAGTATGAGCCGAGAAGGGTCTTTTCGTCCACACAAACCGCCGCAGGGTCAAAGCTGGCCTCGCCGTGTTGAGTCTGGGCAAAAAGCATCACCTTGCCGCCGGGCCGCGCCGCGTCCATGGCAGTGCGAATCAGCCCGTTGCCCCCTACGGCCAGAATCACGGCGTCCGCTCCGCGGCCGCCGGTTTCGGCAAACACGCGCTTCGTCACATCTTCCTTGTCCGCATAGATCGGGCTCGTGAGCCCGAATCGCGCGGCAACTGCGTGACGTTCCGCAAAAAGGTCCGAGGTGAGCACGCGGGCGCCGCTGCGCGCGGCGAGCGCCGCGTGCATAAGGCCAATCGGTCCCTGGCCGATCACCAACACCGTGTCGTCGGCAACCAGATTCAGCAGTTTTGTCGCCTTCAGTACTGTGTTCAGGGGTTCGATGAAGGCGGCCTGCTCCAATGAAACTCCTGCGGGAATACGAACCACTCCGCCCTCGCTGGCGATCCAGTCCATCACGCGAATATACTCGGCAAAACCGCCGCCCGAAGGCTCAAAGCCCGCCGTTGTCCCCACCTTTTTGTAGCGCTCGCATTGTGCCGGCGTGTTTTTTCGACAATAGAAGCAGCGGCCGCAGGGCACGTGATGGTAGACCATCACGCGGTCGCCCGCGGAAAACTGCGCCGTCTCGCTGCGTACCACGACGCCTGCCATCTCGTGCCCAAAGATGCGCGGCGCCGAGTGCGATCCCATATGTATCTTCTTGAGATCTGTCCCGCAGATTCCACAGGTGGCAATCTTCACCAGCAGTTCGCCCGCTCCTATCTGCGGAACCGGAACGGTTTCCAGGCGCAGGTCGTTCATGCCGCGATAGACCACGGCGCGCATGGTGGAGGGAATCTCTTCTTCGATGCGGAATTTGACGTTGGAAATTTGGGTAGCCATTCCGTTTTTCGATGCGGCCTCATGCATCGCGCTATCGCCCATCGAGAAAATCGTTGAGCGACTCCGCAATGCTTCGCGAAGCCCGCCTACTATTTTCGCCCATCCGGAGGAGCGCGGGCCAGTACCACGGCCGCACCAGGCTCAAAAGAGCAAACGGAACCGTCCGAAAGCGTCCGCTCGGGGTGAGAAACGGGTTGAAGTCGGGCAGGCGGTCATTGAGGCTGTCGCTCACGCCCTTGATCACGTAGAACGGGATTGCGCGCATGGTGGCAAGGCGCGCAATGGCCACTGCCTCCATGTCGACGAGCGCGGCGTCATACGTCGCGGCGAGGCGGCGCTTCTCGGCGCGATCTGCAACCCGGGGGCTGGTGGCGAGCCACAAATTGCCTGCCCCAGCCTCGCAATTGAAACGTTCGCCGGTGCGCACATCGATCACGCCGGCCATGTTATGCGCCGAGCCCGTAGCGATTTCCGCGCGCAACGCCCCGGCCCAGCCGATGGAAAACACCAGATCGATCGGTCCGCCGTCTTCGATGGCGGTGAAGGCGCGCGTTGCGGCCGCCTGGCCGGCGCCGGCGCACGCGGCCATCCATTCCTCTTCCTCGCTGCGCTGCGCCCAGAAGTGGATGCCGTCGCGTGTCGAGTGCGGCCAGCCCGTTACAAGCGGCTTGAACTCGCCGGGCATGGCGGCAATAATGGCGACTCGGGTCATGCTTTGGACGCGTGCTCTTGAATAATCTTGAACAGCCGCGAGCGGTGGCAGCGCGACTCGTCCTTGCAAAAGCAGCCGATGCTGATGGGCATGCGCGCCGCAACCTGCGCGACAAACTCGACGGTCTGGCGCGATTCGGCGCTCGACAGCAGCTCGCGCTCGTATCTGTCCAGTGCCTTTTGAAATTGAGCAGCCGGGCCGTGCTGCTTCTTCACAATTTCGGCGACGAGCTTGACGCTGGGCGCGAGCGTGGGAAGCCAGACATCGAAGTAGCCATCGGCCACCCAGCGGTCCTTAGGCACGCCGCGCGGCGGCCGGCGCGTCGCGCCGACGCGCAGGCCCTGGCCGGGTTGCGCCGCAGTGCCGATGCGAAAGGTGGTGAGGTGAAGTTTAGCGGGCATGAGGTGCCTCGATTTCATTCTAGGCGGAGCAGCCCGTTTTGTGGATTGAGTGTAACTGACTGTTCTACGCTAGCGAGGCGGGATTGGATGGGGGGTTCGGCGACGTAACCCACCAATTTGAAAGTAGTGCGATCATGCACCCAAATTTCCGGATTCCGCATCGATCTGGCTACTTCGACCTGGCGATTATTTGGCAGCTGGTCAGGAGACCGGCGCTGCAAGTCGCTACGGCGCGCAGCCATTGGCGCGAAACCACTCGATCGCCGCGCGCATGGCCGGGTACACGGGTAGAATGCGGAAGCCAAGCTCCTGCTGCGCGCGGGCGCTTGAGGCGAACATTTTCTTGCGGCCCATGCGCACCTCTTCGAGCGTGGCGCGCGGCTCGCGGCCGCGGATGCGCCCCGTAATCCATTCCTCGAAGAACGCGTAGGTCACGGCCACGGCAAAAGGAATCTTGACCGTGGGCGACGGAATACCCGTGATCGCCGACATCTTGTCGAGAATCTGTTTGAGCGTCAGGTTTTCGCCGCCCAGAATGTAGCGGCGGCCGAATTTGCCTTTGCTCAGCGCCAGCACATGCGCCCGCGCTACCTCGGTCACATCGACAAGGTTGAGTCCCGTGTCGACGTACGCGGGAAACTTCTTATTGAGGAAGTCGACGAAGATGCGGCCCGTCGGCGTGGGCTTGCGGTCGTTGGGTCCGATGGGCGTTGTGGGATTGAGAATCACCACTTGCTGCCCGCTCTGCGCAGCCTTGATTGCTTCTTGCTCGGCGAGGAACTTCGACCGCTTGTAATGGCCCACCATATCGCTAAGCGTTACCGGCGTGTCTTCGTTGATCACGATTCCGTCGGTGCGGAAGTGCATGGTAGCAACGCTCGAAGTGTAGACGAAGCGCTTGACGCCTGCCTCGCGCGCCAAACGCAGCAGCTCGCGCGTGCCGTCCACGTTGGCCTTGTACATGGCCGCGGGATCGGGAATCCAGAGGCGGTAATCGGCGGCCACGTGAACCACCGCGTCAACCCCGGCGATCGCCGACTTGAGGCTCTCCGGTTCGAGCAGATCGCCCACAATCGTCCCGCCTTTGATGCCTTCGAGGTTTGCCAGGCTGCTTGATTTCCGCGTAAGCAATCGCACATCGGCGCCTTCGGCGGCCAATGCCTTGGCCACATGGTGGCCAACAAACCCGGTCGCGCCTGTGACGAAGACTTTCATGGGGCGTTCTCACGTTCCATACTAAACTGGGAGATTCTGCTGGAGGTCTGGGCCTAATTCACGAAGGCCGCTCTGCCGATAGCGGCGATATGGGCAAACGATTCATTCTCACCACGAACAAGCACGGGTAGGTCACACTTCCGAACGAAGTTCTGGAACATTGCGGACTTCCGTCGGGAGGAAAACTCAAAGTTGAGTATCTTCCTGGGCGAATTTGCAAGTTCAGCCCGATTCATCCTCTATCACGCGCGAAGGCCCGCCGGAACCCGCCTGCGCCGCCGGATTATCCCAAAGCAACCGCAGATCCTTCGACTCGCTCCGCTCGCTCAGCATGACAACGCGTGGGCGGGGATCAGTCTAGGGCTTCGGGGTGGAGGGCGATGTTCTTTTCGCCGGCCTTTCTTTTCGTTCCAGGCTTTGACCCAGTCCTCCCAGTGCTTGCCGGCGGCGTTATCATTCGACGCATGGAGCCAACGATGGACGACCGGATTACTATCGAGCCGGGAAAGCGATCGGGGCAGCCGTGCATCCGCGGACTGCTCATTACGGTCTGGGATGTTCTGGGCTGGCTCGTGGCTGGGAAAAAGCAGGAGGAGATCCTTGCCGATTGCCCGGAGTTGGAGCCGGCCGACTTCCGTGCCGTGTTTGAATTCGCAACGCGTTTGGGAAGACGTGTGGCCCTATGAAGCTGCTGAGATAGGCCGCGTTGAGGGGTGTTTGCGGGCCGTATGACGCTCTAGTCAAGCGGAGCCCCGTATCATGCAATATACTGACGCGCAAATGGAATTGATTTAGAATGTTAGTAGGGAGCTGAAATGTATTTCTGGATTCATATTGTGCCAAGCCATTCGTCTGCAGGGCCTCGCTTTATGTTCTCTGTGGCCAATATGCAGGGTCCGGGCGGCTCTGTGCCCTACGTCACGTTCGATAGTCTGGACAGTTTGACGGCCTACATGCGCTCGAAAAATGTCGACGACGAGCACATCGGTGAAATGCAGAACGTCCTCGCAACTGGGAAAGCCTTCAGTCTTCCAAATGTATACCTTACCGATCAGGACTTAGAAGGGCTCGGACTTTATGTACTTGGGAACCTACCCGAGAGGTCATCGGCCATTTCTGCGGTAGAGGGACTGAAGCTCGACTCCGAAGGCGCAGAACGTATAGAGCGTACTCGGGGCCGCCTTCCATCCGAAGAGCGGCGAGCAGAGACGATTCAAGCATTCGCACATTCGCGAAATCGCGAATGAGAGTGGGCTACGACGCCTTCGACGATCCCTACGCCTATTCTGGAACGTCCGTTCTGCAAAACAGGCTGGACATACGAGATGCCGGTACTCTGGAAGCGTTCGAGGTTGAAATCTTCACGCTTCGCGCCGAAGAGCCCCTGCCGCATGGCACATTCGATCCCGCCCACTACTGCAGCATTCATCACCATCTTTTTCAAGATGTTTATGATTGGGCGGGGCAATACAGGACAGTACGCACCTCAAAGGGCGGCAACGCATTCTGCTACCCCGAACACATACCTGCACAGATGGATGCTCTCTTCCGATCGATTCGCGGCGGAGAAGCATTTGCCGAAAAGGGCCGGAGCGAATTTCTGAACGAGGCTGCGCGATTCCTCGGAGAGCTGAATGCGATTCACCCGTTTCGCGAGGGAAACGGGCGCGCACAGCTCGCATTTTTGGGATTGATCGGTAGAAAGGCCCGCCATCCATTCGCGTTTGAACGGATCGACAGGGCCCCTTTCTTGCAGGCAATGATTGATAGCTTCCTCGGCAGATTCGAAGGATTGACAGCCGAACTCGAGAAGCTGCTGACCTGATTGGGAACGCTACGCGGACCGATTCAGAGGAATGCTCCCAAGCCTGTTGTCGATCTTTATTCCAGTACCTCAGGATGCAGCGCGATGTTCTTCTCGCCGGCGGCTTTCTTTTCGTTCCAGGCTTTGACCCAGTCTTCCCAGTGCTTGCCGGCGGCGCGGTCTTTACCAAATTCAAGGCGCGAGATCTCGGCGTAGGAGACCTTGCGCTTGTCGGGCGCGTTAGGCACGAAGTATTGGACCCAGGATTCGGCCAGGGTAGTGCCGGTGGAGCGGTTGAAGATGTAGGCTTCGATCTTCTCGCCGGATTTGAGCGTGAGGGTCACATCGCCGCGGTAGTCGAACGCTTTCTCCAGGGCGGCTTTGAGATCGTCGTCGGAGGCGAGCGTGGGAACCCAGCCCTCGAGCGCTTCGTGCTCGGACCCGGGAGCGAGTTCGAGGGATTCAATCTGTTCGCGGGAGTATTTCTGGACCTCCGCTGTCATGCGCGGGTCTCCTCATAGGCGCGTTCCGGTTCCGCGATCTGCACCAGCGGCGACGGGCCCGTCGGCATCGGCTGGTTGAGCAAATCGAGCGCGTGCTTGTCGGGATAAAGCGAGAAGGTGCCCTTGATCATCGCCCAAATACCTTTCAAACTGCCGAAGCCATCGATCACGGCCGGCGCTTCGTAGCCGCAGCTCACCATGCAGTTGGCGCACTTGGGATTCCCGCTGGGCACGCCGTATTCTTCCCACTTGGTCGTCTCTAACAGCTCTGCGAAGGTCTCTGCGTATCCGTCCTGCAGCAGGTAACAGGGACGCTGCCAGCCAAAGACGTTGTAGGCCGGCATCCCCCACGGCACGCAGTCGTAATTGCGGTCGCCCATGAGGAACTCGAGAAAGAGCGGCGACATATTGAACTTCCAGGACTTTTTGCGGTTCGAAAGAATAGCGCGGAACAGGCGGCGCACGCGGGCGCGGCCGAGGAAACGGTTTTGGTCGGGCGCCTTATCGTAGCTGTAGCCGGGCGACAGCACCATGCCCTCGACGCCGATGGCCATCATCTCATCGAAATGCGCGCGGACACTGTTGGGATCTGTGCCGTCGAAGAAGGTGGAATTGGGCGTGACGCGGAAGCCGCGCTTGACGGCTTCCTTGATGGCCTCGACGGCGATGTCGTACCCGCCCTCGCGGCAGACTGAGAAGTCGTGATGTTCGCGCTGACCGTCGAGGTGCACCGAGAAGGTGAGGTACTTCGAGGGCGTAAACTCGGGCAGGCGGCGCTTGAGTTCGAGCGCGTTGGTGCAGAGATAGACGTACTTCTTGCGCGCCACCAGACCGTTCACGATCTCGACAATCTGCGGATGCAGCAGCGGCTCGCCGCCGGGGATGGAGACCATAGGCGCGCCGCACTCTTCAACGGCGCGGAAGCACTCCTCCGGCGTAAGCTGCTTCTTCAGGATGTGCGGCGGATACTGCACCTTGCCGCAGCCGGCGCAGGCCAGGTTGCAACGAAACAGCGGCTCCAGCATGAGCACCAGCGGATAGCGTTTGCGGCCCTCGAGCCGGTTCTTGAGAACGTAGGTTGCTACCGTCCACATCTGAGAGATTGGAACTGCCATCTTCGGGTAAATCCTCCGTATCGGCTGCCGGCTTGTAGCTCCTAGCCGGCAGCTGGTAGCTATTCCTTCACGTATGCATATAGCTCGCAAGCGCTAGCCGCGCAGTTACAAGCTACCGGCTATTGGCTGTTCTTTCCATCGCCCGCTTGTATGTCGTCAATGCCATCAACGGGAAATACTGGCGATACATGGTATATGCCAGATAAAAGACCTTGGGAAAGCCGGTTCCTGTGATGATCGCCTGGTGCGTAGCGCCTTCGCCCATCGACTCGTCCCAGCTTCCGTCTTCACGTTGCCGCTCCAGCAGCCAGCGTACGCCTTTGGCGATGGAGTCGGAGCGGTCGTCGCCCGCGGCGAGCAAAGCCATCAGCGCCCACGCCGTCTGCGAAGGAGTGCTGACGCCCACGCCGCGCGTGTCCGGCTCGTCGTAGGTGCCGCAGCTCTCGCCCCAGCCGCCATCGGCGTTTTGTACCATGCGAATCCACTCGGCAGCTTGCTGCACCTGCGGCTCCAGATGATCTACGCCGATCGCGTCAAGTCCGCGCAGCACCAGGAACGTGCCATAGATGTAGTTCACTCCCCAGCGGCCGAACCAACTCCCGTCGCGCTCTTGCTCCGCAAAGATAAAATCGATCGCGCGCTGCACGCGCTTATCCTCGCGCGTGTAGCCATAGACCGCCAGCATCTCTAGCATGCGCCCTGTGATGTCGACCGTCGGCGGGTCAAGCATCGCGTTGTGATCGGCGAAGGGGATGTACTGGAAGATCATCTTGGTGTTGTCTTTGTCGAAGCTGCCCCAGCCGCCGTTCTTGCACTGCATGGCGAACTCCCAGGCAATGGCGCGCTGCGCCACTTGGTGCTGGTAGCGTTCGCGGGGGTTGTCCACCTTACTTAGCGCCAACAGAACTTGCGCCGTATCGTCGGTATCCGGGTAGAACTCATTGTTAAACTCGAAGTACCAGCCGCCCGGCTCGGTGTTGCATACTTTCACGGCCCAGTCACCCTTGTGACGAACCTCCTTTGCCAGCATCCAATCCACTGCCCTGAGCAGGCGCGGATCGTTACGCGGCACTCCGGCTTCGCCAAGTGCGCAGACGGCTTGGGCAGTGTCCCAAACCGGGCTCATGCACGGCGTCATGCGGAATGTTGGCTCCGGCATACCGGGCGTGGGTTCCTGTTCGATGCCGAGCTTTTCGAATTCGTCGCGCGCGCGAATCACCTGGGGATCGTCTTCGGAGTAGCCCAGGCAGCGCAGCGCAATTATCGCGTTGAGCATGGCCGGATAGATGGCGCCCAGGCCGTCGGTCATCTCCAGGCGCTCGAGCATCCATTTTTCGGCGCGCTTCAGCGCCAGCTTGCGCACAGGCCTTAGATGTACCGCCTCGGCAAAATGCAGGATGCGGTCCACGATGATGAAAAAGTTTCGCCAAGAAAACCACTTCTTCCTGTCCAACTGCAAACGCAGATCGCAGTTCGTGCGGCCGCCCACGTACAGCTCGTCTATTCCCTGCTCCGGCGGAATCTTCTTGAACGGCTTTTTGGCGTACATGATGGCCAGCGGTACGAGAATTGACCGCGACCACGACGAGATTTCATAAATATTGAAGTAAAACCATTTGGGGAAAAGGACAATCTCCGGGGGGATGGCAGGAACTGCGTCGTAATCGTATTGTCCGAGGCCGCAAAGATACATTTTTGTCCAGGTATTGCACGCGACGACGCCGCCATGGGCCAGCACCCATTCGCGGCATTTCACGAGACGCCGATCGTCTGCGCCGACACCCATGAGCTTCGCTGCAAAATAGCACTTGACTGAAAGCGAGATGTTGCCGGGACCGCCGGGATAGATGCTCCAGCTTCCGTCGTCCTTCTGGTAGCGCATCATCTCGGTCAGGGCGCGCCGCAGGCGGCCGGGATCGCCGCTTTCGAGCAAGGTGTGGAGCTGGATGTAGTCGGCTTCGAGCATCGAGTCGGCCTCGAGCTCGCCGCACCAGTACCCTTCGGGATGCTGCAGGCCGAGCACGAAATCGCATGAGCGGGCAATGCCCGAGTCTACGTCGGCCATGTCCGCGTCGATGCGGCCGAATTTCGGCCGTCCCAAACGCGGCGCCGCGGTTTGTGTTTGCTGCTCTTCTGGAATCATGCGGTCTGAAACGCCTCGATTCTTTGCACAAGCCCTGAGTGCCTCAAGAAAACTTCCGCGTTGTGGCGCGCCCCGGTGACGCGCGGCCGGTTTCGCGATCGACTTTCAATTGACGGCAATGGATTCCAAGCCGCTGGCGCTGCCAATGGCCTGCACGATTTCAGGGGGCAAGCCGAAGCGCACATTCTCCGGCATTACCTCAACCTCTTCGACGCTTTCAAAGCCATTTTGGCGCAAGTAATTCACTACGTCCTCGACCAGAACCTCGGGCGCAGAAGCGCCGGCAGTGACAGCAACTGTGTCCACATCCGCGAGCCACGCACGATTGATGGCCTGGGAGTTGTCAATAAGGTACCCGATTGTGCCCAGGTTGCGGGAGACTTCAACCAGGCGATTGGAGTTCGAGCTATTTGTGGAGCCGACAACAAGCACTAGCCCGGCATTGTGCGCCACGTTGCGCACCGCAACCTGACGGTTCTCGGTAGCGTAGCAGATGTCCTGCGAGTGCGGACCGGCGATGTTGGGGTATTTGATCTTGAGCGCGTGAATGATGTCGCGCGCCTCGTCCAGGCTCAACGTGGTTTGAGTCAAATAGGCCACGCGATTGGGATCGGGCACCACGAGCGCTTCGACCTCGGCGACGTTCGAAACCACTTGGGTCACATCCGGCGCCTCGCCCAACGTGCCTTCGATCTCATCGTGGTCGCGGTGGCCGATGAGCACCAGCGAGTAGCCCTGCTTGGCAAACTTGACGGCTTCGAAATGCACCTTGGTTACCAGCGGGCACGTGGCGTCGATGACCTTGAGATTGCGGCCTTTGCTGCGCTCGCGAACCGCCGGGGAAACGCCATGGGCCGAGTAGATCACGCGCTGGCCGTCGGGCACGTCGTCGATTTCGTGCACAAAAATCGCGCCCTTTTCCGCCAGTTCGTTCACGACATAGCGGTTATGCACAATCTCGCGGCGCACGTAGATGGGAGCGCCAAACGTCTCAAGCGCAATCTTCACAATGTCTATCGCGCGCACCACGCCGGCGCAAAAACCGCGCGGCTTAAGCAACAACACCCTCTTCTTGCTGGGGGAAGTTCCTGGGGAACCGTGATGGGGAATGGCATCGAGGACAGTTGTCGTCACATCCCCAAGTATACCAATGGGCGACTTGAAACGATAGAAAAGAGTAGGTAGTAACTAAGTTTGAACCTGGTTTGAAAGGGTGCGACTTCAAAGCCCGCCCAGAGCGAAGTCGAAGGGTGCCGCGAGGGTCTCTAAATGAGTGCGGGGCTTTTGCCCCTGAGAGACGGTTTCTTTCCAACCAACCCACTACCCTGAAGAGAAATCGCGCGGCGGATATGAATGCGTTTCCATCCTTGCGGCCATAGCACGCATCGAACTGGCAATATTCGCGCTTGGGAGTGACAAACTCCGGGCGGCCCGAGGAGGAGCGATGAAGTCAGAATCGAAGAAATGCGGCAATCCGCCGTGCGACTGCATACCCAGCGACGGATCGGATTATTGCAGCGCCTACTGCGCAGGCGCCGAAGAACGAACCGGCGTGGTGTGCCATTGCGGGCACACTGAATGCGAGGGCGATGTTTCCGAAGTGGAGTCGCCACAAAACGCCGCGCAAATCTCGTAGACGCGATCCCCGCGCCACGCCGGCGGCCACCCAGCCGCCGGCGAAATGCGCGTTGACGGTTGTCCCTCATCCCTGATTTCAGTTGCGGAACAGGCTAGTGGGCCTTGTTGGCCGCTTCGGCAGCCATTTTCAATTGATTGTTCGCCTCATCCAGTAACTGCTTGGCCTTGGCGGCATGGCCGTCCATGTCCCACTCGTTGGCTTGCTGCGCATCCGTGATCCTCTGGTATGCCTGCGCGCACAACCGCTGCGCCGCAGCCAGGTTGGGGTGTCTTGCATGGCCTACATTCTGCGCGGGCTGGGCTAGCATAAAGCCGCCGGCAATCAGACCGGCACTCAAGATGGACCCAAGAACGATTGAACGCAATTTCATGAAAGAAATCCTCCGCCAGAAACCTTACACACGGGTACAGGACGGGCGCAAGTGAAAAAACGGCGTGCCGAGTCCTGGCGTGATGAAGCTGCCGCGCGACCTAGCTCACTGTGCCTCATGCGTGGTAGACACGATCCGCCGAGGCATCTCTGCCGTCTAGAACAATCGACAGCTTCATACCAAGCGCTTCGAGAATCGAGGAGAGCGTCTCGAAGGTGGGGTTGCCCTGCTCGGAAAAGGACCGGTAGAGCGTTTCTCTCTGAATGCCAGCGTCTTTGGCAACACGGGACACTTGGCGGGCCTGAGCCACATTCTTGAGCGCCTTGAGAAAAGCTTGCGGGGAATCTTTAAGAGCCGCATTCAGATAGGCCGAAGCCTCGACCGGATCCTGCAGCCCGTCCAATAGCGATTGCCGGTATGAGGTGGTTCTACTCATGTTTCCTCCACAGCCGGAGCGCGCGGCGGATATCGCCATCCTGACCTTGTTTCTAACCGCCGAGCAGGAGATGGATTTAGTGCAAGCTGGCCGGCGTCCTGTTGCCAGCGTTAATTATTGTCGTGGCCTGTGTCTGAATCGTAGATTCCTTGGCCTTATCTCTGTCATAGCTGCCACCGAGCACGTGGTCCATGACCTGACAGGACTGTTGGATTGCGGCTAGGCAATTCGCGTCGTCCCAAAGCACGTCCCGAATGGTTTCACAGTATTTCTCGAACTTGTTCGCGGTCATAGCGTGCATGGACGACCCCGCAACGGCCATTCTGAGTATTCCTAGCAGGTGGTACTTGAACGGGCGATACTTGTTTTCGATAAGTCCCCTACGGAGGAACGACTCGATTCTGAAAAGCGCGAACGAGCTGACGTAGTAGGCAATTGGGAAATGGCCCTCAACGAAGATTGTGCTTTCAATGTCTTTCAAAAGTGACCCGTAATAGCGGCTGGCTTGGTGCGCGCGATTTAAGAACATCGATGCGAAAGTGCGGATTTGTATTGATATATTTACTATCCGGATTTTTTCCAGCCCTGGTGTCGATCTGAACTGCTGTGATCGGCGTTCGTAGTAGAGCCTGTGTTCCAAGGGAACTGCCTCGTAATATCGTTCGATTGACTTCTGGAAATCAGTGAGCGCGGCTAGCTCCTCCGTCTTCACGACCGTTTGCCTGTTTGTGGCCTTAATAACTTGGGTTCGCAAAACGTCATTGGGCGCGACGATCAATTTAATCGACAGGAATTCAGATCCCGTGAGCCGACTACGATTGTTGTAGAGCACGTGGCTCGTTTGACATCCGTTCACAATCTGAAAACCGGACACGGTGAAATTGTCCGAGGTTGTCTTTAGATCTTCGGACACAATGGTAATGCCATTGTTGAGAAGGACGAACGATTCGCGATAATTACTCTTAAGTGTCTCTTCGATCTCCTTATTTACCGGGTTAGCACCCTGGAAATCGCGCACGTTCTCATAGAACATTCCGCGCAAGAGGTTGTCATTGTCGTCCGTGATCAGTTCGATAAAATCTTTAGCTGGAATATAACCCAGGTAGGCCTCCCGAACCCCTTCAATTGATGGAATTGTAATGCGCTTTGCAAAGGTAAAGGTCTTCGTCAGCGCGTTTTGAGAGCGGCTAAAGAGCTGCTGAAGTCGCTTCGCATCAACCGGTTCAAATTTCGGGGGTGATTGGAAAATGTTTAGGTCCTCCAGCGTTGCGATCTCATTCTCGATTCGGCCAAGGAGTTGCTGGTCATCCTGCCATTTCCCTGTGGTGACATAGTACATGCGCAAACGTGGGTTGCCGTGGCTAAATAACGTACTTTTTGTGTAAATATGTCGTATGATCGTCTCTTTGCTCGCCAGTTCCTGATTGCGTGGCATTAGCGGCGTAGAAGCGAATAAATCCCTGACCCCATAAAACATGCTTGAGATCTCAGCACCGTTAAAGTCCGAACCAGTTTTTGCCTGCACAAACACGAATTCCGCGTCAATATGTTTGTTCGTTTGCGCTAGGTCGTCTACCTCGTCGACTGAGTCAACAAGAACTCCATTGACGATCACCATCACGCCATCGAGCTGGAGGTCGTTTCCGCCCCCTACAGATATGTCCTCAACATCGAATTCGTCTGGATATTCTTTGGATGCGACACAGAAGTTTGCAAAGTGCTCGAAGAGCGTCGCCGGTCCAATTTCCTCCGGAAAACCGTGCTGCAGTCGAAAGCTGTCGACGAGATTTGTCGTTACCAAATCCAAGGTACACCCCCAAATCGTTGCGTTTTCCCCGTAGCCGCTCCACCCGAAGAGCATAAATCATTGCGCTGAAGGGCAAGTCGTTTGCGAAGTGCGGAGACACCGCCCCATTGCGCACGCTTCAAACGGGGAAATTCGACCAGTATTTCCTCAAGTCAAATGCGATTTCAACCGGCTGGTGGGCTGTCTGTGTGAGGCGGGTTCGCGTCTAGAATCAATCTAGCCATGTCCGAATTCACTCACCTGCATCTGCACACCGAATACTCCCTGCTCGACGGCGCGTGCGATCTGTACAAGCTCGTAGACCGCGTGGCAGCGCTGGGGCAGAAAGCCGTGGCCATGACCGACCACGGCAACATCTACGGCGCGGTGCATTTCTTCGAGGCGGCAAAGGCCAGGGGCGTAAAGCCGATCCTGGGCTGCGAACTCTACGTGTGCAAGGCGGAGGATCACCGCGTGGAGACGCCGAACGACCAGTACAACCACCTGCTTGTGCTGGCCGAAAACGAGGAGGGCTACCGTAACCTGATCCGGCTCACGTCCGAGGCGAGCCTCAACGGCTTTTACCGCAAACCGCGGGTGAGCAAGAAGTATTTGGCCGAGAACGCGAATGGCCTGATCTGTCTTTCCGGCTGCTTGAGCGGCGAGCTCTGCGAGGCCCTCGAAAAAGGCGGCTATCCCCAGGCCGTTTCTGTCGCCCAGCAATACCAGGACATCTTTGGCAAGGGAAATTTCTTTCTCGAGATTCAGGATCAAGGATTGGAGCAGGAGAAAAAGATTCGCGCCGGGCTGTTTCGCCTGGAGCGCGAACTCGGCATCCCGCTGGTTGCGACCAACGACTCGCATTATCTCTGCGGCGAAGACTCGCATGCCCACGACGTGATGCTGTGCGTGCAAACCGGCGCCAAAATTCATGAGGCCAACCGCTTCAAATTCGATAGCGAGCAGTTCTTTGTAAAGGGCGCGGACGAGATGGAGGAGCTCTTCAAGGATGCGCCAGCCGTTGTGAAGCGAACGATGGAGATTGCCGAGCGCTGCAACTTGAAATTGCACAAGGTCGGCAATCCCTTCCCCGAATTTGCGGTGCCGCAGAACCATACCATCGATAGCTACTTCGAAGAGGTGTGCCGCGCGGGTTTGAAAAAGCGGCTCGACACGACTGTGCGCCAACTGGAGGCCAGAGGCCGGCGCCGGTCCACGCCGGAGGAATATGAAGCGCGGCTTAACTACGAGATCGACGTAATCAAGCGCATGAAGTATTCGGGATACTTTTTGATCGTATGGGATTTCATCAAGTACGCGCGTGACAACGGCATTCCCGTGGGGCCTGGACGCGGGTCGGCGACCGGATCGCTGGTAGCCTACGTCATGGAAATCACCAACATCGATCCGCTGCAGAATGTGCTGCTCTTCGAGCGCTTCCTGAATCCGGAGCGCGTGACCATGCCCGACATCGACGTGGACTTCTGCATGAACCGGCGCGGCGAGGTGATCGATTACGTGACGCGCAAGTACGGCCGCGAGCAGGTGGCGCAGATTATCACATTCAACACCATGGCGGCCAAGGCATCGATCAAAGACTGCGGCCGCGCCCTCGATATGCCCTACGGCGACGTGGATCGTATTGCCAAGCTGGTGCCGGCGACGGTGGGCATGACGTTGGACAAGGCGCTCGAAGAATCCCCCGAACTGCGCAAAGTGTATGACAACGACAAACAGATTCGCGAACTGATCGACACGGCGAAGAAGCTCGAGGGGCTGGTGCGCGGCGCGGGCGTGCACGCCTCGGCAGTGGTGATTGCGCCTCAGCCCTTGATCGATCTGGTCCCGCTGAACCGCACGAAAAACGATGAAATCGTAACCGCCTACGATATGAAGGCTGTGGAGGAGATGGGCCTGCTCAAGATGGATTTCCTGGGCCTGACGACTCTCACGGTGATCAACGATGCCGTCAAGCTGATCGAGCAGACGCGCGGCGAAAAGCTCGACATCGAGGCTATCCCCATCGACGACCCCGAGACGTTCGCGAAGGTCTTTCATACCGCGCTGACTTCAGGCGTGTTTCAGTTTGAATCGCCGGGGATGCGAGACATTCTGCGGCGATACAAACCGGACACGGTGGAAGAGCTGACACAGTTGAACGCGCTGTTCCGGCCCGGGCCCATGGACATGATCGACGACTTCATCGAGCGCAAGTGGGGGCGCAGGAAGGTCGAGTATCTGTTGCCGCCGCTCGAAGGAATTTTGAAGGATTCGCTGGGCGTGATTGTGTATCAGGAACAGGTGATGCGGATCGCCAATGTGCTGGCAAGCTACTCGCTTGGCGAAGCCGACCTGCTGCGCCGCGCCATGGGAAAGAAGAATGCGCAAGCTATGGCCAAGCAGCGCGAACGATTTCGCTCCGGCGCGGCGGAGTTGGGGCATCCGATGGCGGCCATCGACGAAATCTTCGACCAAATGGAGAAGTTCTCCGGTTACGGATTCAACAAGTCGCACTC
>Ga0335078_10000712_pt1 | contig 51061 bp, 45 predicted proteins | sample Lox_Sample_32_FD_206711 | JGI IMG/M metagenome (GOLD analysis project Ga0335078, IMG submission 206711) | Soil microbial communities from Loxahatchee National Wildlife Refuge, Florida, United States - Lox_Sample_3.2 | ecosystem: Environmental > Terrestrial > Soil > Wetlands | place: USA... | reverse complement strand
CGACGTGCACAAGGAAATGATGCGCCTCACGTTTCGCGTCGTCGGCCGCGCGCTCCTCTCGCGCGATCTCGACGGCGACGCGAGCGCGATCGGCGAAGCGCTCACGATCGGTCTGCATTGGGCGAATGACTACGCCGAGTCGCTCGTGCCCATCCCGCTCTCGGTGCCGACGCCGAAGAATCTCCGGCTCAAGGCGGCGATGCACACGTTCGACGCGCTCGTTCAGCGCGCGATCGACGAGCGACGACGCGAAGGGCCGAAAGACGATCTGCTCTCGATGCTGCTCGACGCGCGCGACGAAGAGACCGGCGAGGCGATGAGCGACAAGCTGCTGCGCGACGAGCTCACGACGATGGTCTCCGCGGGCCACGAGACGACGGCGAACGCGCTCTCGTTCGCGATGCATCTGCTCTCGCAGAACCGCGAGTGGCTTCGCATCGTGCGCGAAGAGGCCGACGACGTGCTCGGCGATCGCGCGTCGTTTGGCATCGATGACGTGAAGAAGCTCTCGAACGCGAGCATGGTGATCGAAGAGACGATGCGACTCTATCCGCCCGTTTGGGTGTTCGAGCGGCGCGCGCTCGAGGCCGATCGCGTGGGCGCCTTCGAAATTCCGAAGGACGCGACGGTGGGCGTCGCGCCGTTCGCGCTGCATCGATCACCGAAGCTCTGGGAGAATCCCGATGACTTCGATCCGACGCGCTTTCTTCCAAAGGCGAAGGAGGCGCGGAACAAATACGCGTACATGCCCTTCGGAGGAGGGCCGCGCACGTGCATCGGAAACGTGTTCGCGCTGACCGAGGCGACCATCGTGCTCGCGATGATCGCGCAGCGATTCGAGCTCGAGGCGACGCGCGCGCTCGAGCTCGACGCGTTCGTCACGCTGCGCCCGAAGGACGGGCTTCCGATGCGCCTTCGCGCGCGGCGCGATCAACCGCCGGCGAGATCGCGACGAAGCGCGGCGAGCGCGGGCGTGACGCCGCTCGGATAACGCGCGGGCGCGAGAGGGCGCTTGTGCTTCGGGAGGAGCGAGTCGAACGCGCGGAGCGATCGCTCGCGGAGCTCGCGCGCCGGCTCGACGCTCTGGACGCGTTTTCCGGCGCGCATCACGTTGCGCAGGAGCGTCGAGCTCGACGCCGCGTCGCGCAGCTTGGTCACTTGTCCGGTGCGCACGTCGACGAGCTTCGCGTCGCGCACGGAGGTGTGCCGCTCGTTCGCGGCGTGCGCGATGTCGCCCACCGGGTGACCGTCCGCGTCGAAGTAACGCAGGACGACCTTGCGATGCGGGATGCCGTGCGCGCCGCCGAGCGCGCTCACGCGGAGTCGCGGCGACCACTGCCCGTCTTGATCGATCGCGACGAGATCGTAGCTCGCGCGCGGCGCGGGCTGCACGATCGGCGCGACGACGAACGCCGCGATCGGCGCGCCGCTCTGACGAAGATCGCTGATGTGCTCGGGCGTGTTCGCCTCGGTGACGACGATGACGGGCTCCTTGAGCCCCGCCTTCGCGAAGCGCTCGTAGGCGAAGGGCCACGCGTCGAGCACCTCGTTCGCGGCGAGCTCGATCGCGATGGGCGCGTCGCTCCACGACGCGGTCGCGCGCGCGCGCGCGGCGGCGACGATTTTGTCGATCCCGGCGACCGCGTCGCGCACGTCGACGCGCACGATGGGTTGCTCGGGAACGGAGCGCAGCCACGCTTCGAACGCGGTCTGCTCGTCTTTCGCCGCGAGGATGAACGACGCGGGCTGGAGCGCGCGCACGGGGATGCCGTAACGGCGACCGGCGAGCGCGTGCGTCGTCGCGCCGGCCCCGCCGACGTACGCCGCGCGCGCGTGCAGCGCGTTTCCGCCGAGGCGACCGAGGAGCGTCGCGCCCGACTCGATGATCTCCGCGCCCTCCGCCGCGATCACGCATCGCGCGATCTGCGAAGCGACTTGCGTCGCCCCGTCGATCGACGAGAGGACCCACGCGGCGACGAGCTGCGCTTGCCAAAACGGACCTTCGATCGCGAGCACGGGCTGACCCGCGGCGACGACGGAACCTTCCGGCACCGCGTCGACGTCGCACGTGAAGCGCGCGCCGTCGAGCTTGCGCGCCAGATCGGATCCGATCGCGCCCGCTTCTTTGAGGTACGTCGCTTCTTCGTTCTTGATTCGAAAGCGTTCGAGCGCGTCGACGAGCGGTTCGATTCCGCCGAGCACGAAGAGCGCGTCGCTCGGCGCGGTGATCGTGCACTCGAACGTCGTGCGCGCCGTCTCGATGCCTGCGTAGTGCGCCGCGGCGACCGCGTGGAACGCATCGAGCCCGACGGAGAGCGGATTGATGGTGAGCGTGGGGAGCGGCGGCGGCATGCGCGAGGAGGTTAGCGCTTCTTCGCGCGTTTGCGCGACGCGCGCGCTCGCTCGCGCGTCGGCGCCGGCGGCGCGGGCGGCAGCGCGGGTGCGAGCCCGGATTTCTGCGTCCATCGATAGAGCTGCGCGGGTCGGTGGCGACCGGTTCGCTGCGCGGACGCGACGGGCTCGACGAGCCCTTGCGTGACGAGCCTCGCGCGGAAGTTCCGCTTGTCGATCTGCCGGCCGAGCACCGCCTCGTGCACGTGCTGGAGCTCGCTCAACGTGAAGCGCGGCGGCACGAGATCGATTCGACCGAGGCTCGGGATCGCGCCCGGGCTCTCCGCGCCGATTTGATCGCGAAGGCGCTGCACGGCGAGCGCGATGATCCGCGCGTGATCGAACGCGACGCGCGCGCGCGCGATCGTCGAGAGCGAGACCCACTGCGCGTCGGCCGCGTCGTCCGCAGCGACCGGCCGCGCGGGAGCCGCGATGAACGCGTAGAACGCGACGCTCACGGTGTGGCCGCGCGGGTCGCGTCCGGGATCGCCGAACGCGCCGAGCTGCACGAGCGACGTTTGCACGATCCCCGTTTCTTCTTGGAGCTCGCGCGCGGCGGCGCGCTCGAGCGATTCGTTCTCTTCGACGAAGCCGCCGGGGAGCGCCCAGTGGCCTTTGAACGGCGCGCCGCCGCGACGAATCATGAGCAGCGCGAGCTCGCCCGCGCGGATCGTGAAGATGACGACGTCGACCGTGACCGCGGGCCGCGGATACTCGTACGTGTACGGCATGCAGCGCGCAGGGTCGTGTCCGCGTCACACGATGTCAACCCACACGTCGACGATGATAAGGTGACCTTCATGCGACGACCGGTCTCGAGGGCGCGTGGTGCGGGTGCGTGAGCAAGAGCGAGGAGTGGGCGGCATGAGAGCGCTCGTCTTGTTGGGGATCGCGTTCGCCTGCGCGGCGTGCGTGGACAAGGCGAAGTCGGATTGGGATCGCTGCGTCGAGCGCGACAAAGCGTATGACGTGGCGGGCGCGTACTCGGCGTGCGCAGCGGCGGTCGCCGCGGATCCGAAGAGCCCGAGCGGACAATCCGCGCAGCAGAAGCTGAACGAGCTCGCTCCGATGATGGACAAGATCAAATCCGAGCAAGCGAACAAGGCTTCGCGCGACGACGCGATCAAGCGCGCGTCGGAGCTCGACGCCGCGACCACCGCGCAGCTCCTCTCTTCGGCGACCGCAACCGTCGCGGTCGCCGCGCCGCCTTCGAGCTCGGCCGGAGATCCCGCGGCGATCTTCACGAAGGCGCGCGCGCTTTCGATGGCCGGAAACCAGAAGGGCGCGCGCGCGCTCCTCGAGCCGCGCGTGTCGAGCGGCGTCGCGTCGCCGGACGAGATTGGCCTGCTCATCGGCATCTGCAAAGGCATGCACGATCGCGCGTGCATCGCGAAGTACAAATCGCTGTACGCGCCGTGATCAGAGTCGCTTCGCGAGATCGTCGATCGCTCGCGGCGTCGCGGCGTCTTCGAAGAGGAGCGGGAAATACGCGGGCTTGATCGGGAGCTCCTTCGCGAGGCGCGCGAGGCTGACCTCTTGAACGCGCTCGCGCACCGCGCGATCGTGCGACGCTTCGAGCGCGGAGGTGCCCGCGTCGACGGGGCTCGCGGCGATCGCTTCGAGCTTCGCGCGCTCTTCCTTCGAGAAGAGCGGCGGGATCACTTCGTTGACGACGACGCGCGCGATGGGCATGCCGAGCTCGTTCGTCAGCGCGTGCGCGAGCTCGATCGTCTCCGTCGTCGGCATCTCTTCCGGCAGCGTCACGAGCACGACGCCGCACTGCTTCGGATCGCGGAACATGCTCATCGCGCGCTCGGCGTCGCGGCGCAAGAGCCCCGGCGGTACGACGTCGACGATCACCTTCGGCACGCGCAGCATGTCCAGGCCGTGACCCGTCGCGGGCGCGTCCAAGATGACGACGTCGTATTTCTGAGAACCATCGGCGAGCGTCTCGGTCGTGTGCCACCACGCTTTGCCGAGCATCGCCCACTCGTGCATGCCCGGGACCGCGCGAAAGAAGACGCGCACGTACTTGTTGTCGAAGAGGAGCGAGTAGAGCGCCTTCGACTTCAGCGCGATCATGCCGTACTCCTCGAGCGCCACCTCGGGCGTCATGTTCACCGCCCAGATGCCGTGGCCGACGGAGATGACCTCGCTGCCGATGAGATCGCTCCCGAGCATCGTCGAGAGGCGCTCCTTCGCGTTGCACATCGCGACGAGCACGCGCTTGCCCTTCGCGGCGAGCGCCTTCGCGTACGCCGCGGCGACGGTCGTCTTTCCGACGCCGCCCTTGCCGGTGACGATGAGAAAGCGGCGATCGTCGAGCTCCATTCGAACGGCGGCATTTACCACGTTTCCCGAGCGGCGCGTGCTAGACCGAAAGCGATGGGCAAGGTCTCCCTCTTCGCGCTCGGAGGTCTCGGCGAAGTCGGAATGAACTGCCTCGCGATCGAGCAGCGCGGCGAGGTGATGCTCGTCGATTGCGGCGTCACGTTCGATCACCGAGGGCTCGGCGTCGACGTGGTGCATCCGGATTTCTCGGCGCTCGAAGCGTACCGCGATCGGCTCGCGGGGTTGTTCGTGACGCACGGCCACGAGGATCACATCGGCGCGATTCCATATTTCTTCGAGCGCTTTCCCACCGCGCCCGTGTGGGCGCCGCCGCACGCGCTCGCGCTCGTCAAACGGAGGCTCGAGGAGCACGATCTCGACACTCCGCCGACGCTGCGCGAGGCCACGGTGCGCGGCCTTTACCGCGTCGGATCGTTTTGGGTCGAGCCGATCCGCGTGACGCACTCGATCGCGGACGCCACCGCGCTCGCGATCAAGACGGACGCGGGCACGGTGATTCACACGGGCGACTTCAAATTCGATCCCACGCCGCCGGACGGCGAGGCGTTCGACATCGATCGCATCGACGAGCTCGGCGAAGAAGGCGTCGCGCTCTTGATGAGCGACTCGACGAACATCGACGCCGCCGGCGAAACGGGATCGGAGCGCGGCGTCGGCGACTCGCTCCATCGCATTACGGCGAAGGCGGAGGGCGCGGTCGTCGTCGCGATGTTCGCGTCGAACGTGCACCGCTTGCGGATGGTCGGCGAGATCGCGCGGCACACGAAGCGCAAGATCGTGCTCCTCGGGCGGAGCGTCGAGACGCACGCGAACGTCGCGCGCGACACGCACTACATCGACTGGCCCTCCGATCTCGTCCACCCCACGGAACGCGCGAAGGAGCTGCCGCGCAATCAAGTGCTCGCGATCGCGAGCGGGACGCAGGGCGAGTGGCGCGGCGCGCTCTCGCGTTTGTCGCGCGGCGACCATCCGCTCTTCGATTTGCGCGAAGGCGACACGGTCGTGCTCTCGTCGCGCACCATTCCCGGAAACGACTTGAACGTGTTCGCGACGATCGCGCATCTCATTCGGCGCGGCGTGAACCTCCGCACGTGGATCACCGATCGCGCGGTGCACGTGAGCGGCCACGCGCATCGCCAAGAACAGAAACGCATGATCGAGCTCGCGCGCCCGAAGGCGTTCGTGCCGCTGCACGGCACGCTGCACCACCTCACGCGTCACGCGGAGCTCGCGCGCGAGCTCAACGTGCCGTCGACGTGCGTCGCGGAGAACGGCGACGTCGTCACGCTCGAGGACGGGGTCGTCCAGAAAACGGGGAAGGTGCACGTCGGTCGCGTGCACCGCGCGTTCGGGCGAGCGATTCCGCCGGCGCAGCTGCGCGAGCGCGTGATCCTCGCGGGCGAAGGCGTCGTCGCGGTGACCGTCGTCGCCCGCGCGGGTCGCGCGCCCGACGTGCTCGTCGCGACGCGCGGCGCGATCGACGAGGCGAGCGAATCGCGGGTGCTCGACGAAGCAAAGCGCGCCGCGATCGCCGCCATCGCGGACGAGTCGCGACCCGAGCCGCGCGAAGAGCGCGTGCGGCTCGCCGTGCGGCACGTGTTCCGCGAAGCGATCGGATTCAAGCCCATCACGCTCGTCACGTTCGTGGATCCTTCGTGAGGGCGCCGTCGGCCAACGCGTTCCTCGCGCGGCAGCTCCGCGACCTCGGCGCGACGCTCGAAGCCACGCTCCCGCGCGTCCGCAAGCGCTCGGACGACGAAGCCATCCACGACATGCGCGTCGCGCTCAGGCGTCTTCGCGTCGTCCTCAAGCTGTCGCGTCCCATCTTCGGGAGGTTTCACGTCGACGCGATTCGCGGCGCGCTCACGCGCGTGCACCGCGCGTCGGGCGCGCTGCGCGACGAAGAGGTGCTCGAGGAGACGCTCAAGTCGCTCGGCGTGGAATCGCCGGAGCTCGATGCGTGGATCGCGCGGCGCGCGCGGCGCGAAAAGACGCTTCGCGCGCTCGTCGATCGCCGCCTTCGCGCGGGGGACCTGCGGCGCCCGCTGCGCTTGCTCGACGCGCTCGTCGCGCTCCCCGTGCCGCCGAAGCGGCGCAAAGATGCGCGCGAGCTCGCGCGCCGCGCGCTCCTGCGCGCGCGCCGCGACGTCGACGATCAGCGCGACGCCTCCCCCGACGACATCGTCGCGCTCCACGAGCTGCGCATCGCGTTCAAACGGCTGCGCTACACCGCCGAAATTTTTCACGACGTGCTCTCGCTCGATCTCGCCGCGCTCGCCGAGCCCGCCGCGCGCTTCCAAAAACGCCTCGGCACGATCCACGACCTCGACGTCGCGCAGTCGGTCATCGCGCGCGCGCGCAACTTGCACGTTCGCCTCCGCGAAGAGGTGCTCGCGGCGATCGCGCACGAGCGCGCCAAGCAAGTCGAGCTCTACCTTCGCATGCTCCAGCCTCCGGCTACGGCCGCCCCGGCTTCGCGACACGCGCACTGACACGAGCGCGAGCACACGGACGGCGGCGCGTGATGCTACGCTCGCATGACGATGCCGGTGCCGAGCATTCCGCCCGGAGGAGTTCGCGGTGGCAAAGAAGAGGTCCGCGCCGCGCTGCTCAAGCCTTACCTCTTGCGGCTTCGCAAGGAGCGCGGCGAGCGCCACGCGTCGAGCGTGCTGCTCTCGGCGGGAATCGATCCGCAAACGCTCGACGCGGAGTCCGCGTGGCTCAGCGTGAGCCGCGCGCGCCGTGCGCTCCGCGTGTTCGCGCAAGAGCTCGGCGAGTCCGCCATCGCGCACCGCGGACCTTTCGCGCTCCACCCCGAAGCGCTCGGCACGTACATGCGCATGCTGCGCGCGGCAAAGTCGCCGATCGACGCGTACCGATTCTTGGTCGCGAACGCGTCGGAGTGGACGCGCGTCGGCGCGTGGGAGATCGACGAGTCCACGGGCGCGCGCGACGCGGTCACGCTCTCGTACAAGCTGCGCGAAGAAGAGAACGACGCCGAAGCGCGCCGCGGCGAGCGACTCTTGTGCGCCGCGCGCCGAGGCGAGCTCGCGTCGTACCCGCTTTTCTGGGGATTTCCCGAGGCGAACATCGTGCATTCTGCATGCATCGCGGACGACGCGCCGGCGTGCGTGTACGAAGTGAAGTGGAACGTTCCGCGCGATTACTCCGCGCCGGTCGTGAGCGCGATCGGCGGCGCGTTCTTGTGCGGAGGGTCCGTCGGAATCGCGGGAGGGCTCAGCGTGGGCGCGCTCGCGTTCGTGCTCGGCGCGACGCTCGGTGGTGGCGGCGGGTTTCTCTGGGAGCGCAACCGAAGACTCGCGCACGCGCGCGTCTTCGAGTCGCACCGCATCGCGTCGCTCGAGCGCGCGCTGCAGCTCCGCGGCGAGAGCGAAGCGCGCGCCCCCGCGCCCGGCGAGCTCACCGGCACGGTGCTCGGCGGAAAGTATCGCATCGGGCGCAAGATCGGATCGGGCGGGATCGGCGTCGTGTACGCCGCCGAGCACACGTCGCTCGGACATGAGGTCGCGATCAAAGTGCTCCGCGGCGCCGCCGCGATGGACGGGAGCGAGATCGCGCGCCTCCGTCGCGAGGCTCACATCCAAGTCCGGCTCGATCAACAGAACATCGCGCGCGTGATGGATCTCGATCAAATGGCGGACGGATCGATCTACGTCGTGATGGAGCGCCTTCACGGGCGATCGCTCGCCGACAAGATGAGCAAGGAGGGCGCGGTCGCGCCGGGTTTCGCGATCCCTTGCTTCGTCGACGTGTGCCGCGCGCTCGCCGCCGCGCACGACATCGGCGTCGTTCACCGCGATCTCAAGCCCGGAAATATTTTTCTATGCGACGACGGCATGGCGAAGGTTCTCGATTTCGGCATGAGCAAGCTCACGAGCGCGGAGTCGCTCACGCAAGCGGGCTACACGCTCGGCACGCCCGAGTACATGGCGCCCGAGCAGTGCGTCGGCGCGAGCGTCGAGGCGCGCACCGATCTCTACGCGTTCGGCGTCGTGATGTACGAGGCGATCACGGGCGAGCTCCCGATCAGCTCGCACAATCGGCGCGAGCTGCTCGATCTTCATCAGAAGCAAATCCCGAAGCCGATGCGCGCGCGCCGGCCGGACCTGCCGATCCCCGCGGAGCTCGACGTCGCCGTGATGACGTGCCTCCGAAAGAAAATCGCCGAGCGTCCGCGCGACGCGCGCGAGCTCGAGCAAATGCTCCTCGCGATCGACACGACGGACATGATCACGAGCTATTCGCAGCCGGTGAAGCGCGCGTCGACCGCGCGCGTGTGACGCGTCGTCAAAAGCGATAGCCTCGCGGCATGAGACTCGACTTTTTGTTCTGCGCGCTCGTGCTCGCGGGTTGTGGCGCGTCCGCTCCCGCGAAGGATCCCGTGTGTCCGCTCGCGACGCCCGCGCCCACGGTCCCCGAGTCGCCGCACGACGGCCTCGATGCGCTCGACGACGAGCACCTCGTCCGCAAGCTCCTCGACGTGACGAACGCGTCGAACCTCGGAAAGCAAGTCGCCGACAGCATGATGGAGACGTTCCGCAAGATGCCCGCGCTCCCGTCGGGTTTCGTCGATCGCTTCAAGGCGAACCTGCGACCCGAGACGCTCGTCGAGCTCGTCGTGCCGATCTACTTGAAGTACTACGACCGCAAGACGCTCATCGCGATGATTCGCTTCTACGACACCGAAGCGGGTCGCAAGCTCGTCGCGCAGTCGCCCGCGGTGACGAAAGAGACGATGGAGGCGGGCAAGGCGTGGGGGACGGCGCTCGCGGAGAAGACGATGAAGCAGATCGGACCGCCTTGACGGACGTCACTTCAAGAACCAAACGAGCGCGGCGATCGAAAGCGCGATGAGCGCGAGCGACGCGCCGATGATCACGATGTCCGCCGTTTTGATCCGCGCGCGGCGTCGTGTTTGCACCGTGACCACCGATTTGTCGAGGCGCGCGATCGGCGCCTCCGCGCCGCGCCCGCTGCGAGGCGGCGCGACTTCTTTCGGCGCGCTGCTCGAAGGCGGCGGCTCGGGCGTCTCGCCGGCGATCATCTTCTCGTCGGCGACGCTTTCGATCGCGCCGAGCTCGTCGGCGACCGGCTCTTCGAGCGCGAGGACGCTCGCGCCGACGCGCACCATCACAGCTTGCTTCCACGGCGCGTCGCGTCCGGTCGGCACCGGTTGCTCGCCGATCGTCGAGCCGTTCTTCGATCGCAAGTCGCGCACGAGCACGGTCTCCCCGCGCCGGACGATCTGCAAATGCTCGCGCGATGCGTCCGCGTCGGCGAGCGGAAGATCGCACGACTCGCCGCGCCCGACGACGTAGACGCGTCCCTCGTCTTCGAGCCGCAGCACGGTGCCGAGATCGGGGCCCTCCACGATCGAAACGCGCGGCACGGTGTCGTTGCCGCGCGACGCCATGCGCTGCGCGACGAACGCGAGCGCGAGATCGCGCGTCGCGCTCGCGAGGTCGGGCGTCGGCGCCGATTGATCGACGCGGACCTCGAGCCACACGCGTCCGACGCGGATCATGTCGCCGCTGCGCAGGGCGCGCGGCGCTTTCGGCGCGAGACGCACGCCACCGACGAACGTGCCGTTCGTGCTTCCTTCGTCGATGATTTGATACTCCGCGCCGTGCGCGCTGAGCGTCGCGTGTCGCATGCTCACGCTCGCGTCCGGGATGCGCACGTCGGAGCTCGCGCCGCGCCCGATCACGACGCGCGGCGCGTCGAACGTCAGCGACGGTTCATCCCGAGGCTGGCCGGCTTGCTCCGCGCGCACCGTGAGCGTGACGGGCATCTACTTCTTGAGCTCGCGCGCGCGCTGCTCGACGAACGCGATCACGTCGAGCGCGACGTCGCGCCCTTGGTGCCGACTGAGCTCTTGAATTCCCGTCGGCGACGTGACGTTCACTTCGGTCAAGCGCTCGCCGATGAAATCCAACCCGACGAAATAGAGACCGTCCGCTTGGAGGCGCGGCGCCATCGCGGCGATCACCGCGCGCTCTTTGGCGGTCACGTCCGTCTCCTCGACGACGCCGCCGACGTGGATGTTCGAGCGCACGTCGTCCGCGCGCGGCACGCGGTTGATCGCGCCGAGCAGCTCACCGTCGAGCAAGAGCACGCGCTTGTCGCCTTTGCGCACGTCGGGTACGTACTCTTGCGCCATCGCGAGGCGGCGTCCTTCGTGCGTGATCACGTCGACGATCGATCGCGCGTTCGAATCGTCGAGCTCGAGCCGAAGCACGCCGCTCCCGCCCGCGCCGTCGAGCGGCTTGATCACGCCGTGTCCGCCGATCCCGCGCAGGAAATCGAACATGCGATCGCGATCCGCCGTGACGATCGTCTTCGGCATGTGCTCGGCGAAGTGGAGCGTGTAGAGCTTTTCGTTCGCGTCTCGGAGGCCGCGCGGATCGTTCACGAGCACGGTGCGATCACGCACGCGCTCGAGCATGAGCGTCGTGTAGAGGTACGCGCGATCGAACGGCGGATCCTTTCGAATGAAGACCGCGTCGACGTCGGCGAGGTTCACGTCGGAGGACTCTCCCCAGGCGAAATGCGGCGCCGCGTCGCTCACCGTGAGCTCGCGCACGCGCGCGCCGACCTCGCTGCCTTCGATGAACACGTCGCGCGGCTCGCAGTGGAGCGTCGCGTGCCCACGCGCTCTCGCCGCGCGTTGGAACGCGAACGTCGTATCCTTGTCGGGAAGGACACGCGAGATGGGATCCATCACGAACACGAAACGCATGGGACGCCGCACCTTATCATCGCTTGCGCTCGGGGGCGCGCTCGGCGCGCTTCTCTTCGCGTCACTGCCAGCGCGCGGCGCGTATCAACCGTCCGCGGAGGGTTCGCACCTCGCGGTCGCGACGGACAACGCGGAGGCGACGCGCGCGGCGATCACCGTGATGCGCGCGGGCGGAAACGCGTTCGACGGCGCGATCGCGGCCGCGCTCGCGCTCGGCGTCGCGGGTCCTTCCGCGAGCGGTCTCGGCGGCGGAGGGTTCGCGCTCGTGTACGTCGCGAGCGAGCACAAGACCATCGCGCTCGATTTTCGCGAGGTCGCGCCCGCGCGCGGCGACGCGACGAGCATCACCGTGCCCGGCAAACGCGGCACGACCGTCGGCGTTCCCGGCGAGCCCGCAGGCCTCGGTTGGCTGTCCGTGCATTATGCAAAGAAGTCGCTCGCCGACGACGCGGAGCCCGCGCGCGCTCTCGCGGAGAACGGCGTCACGGTCGGCCGACATCTTTCCGACGTCATCGGCTTCGTGAATCAGCGCTTCATCGCGGGGACGCCGCTCGCCGCGGAGCTCACGCCGAACGGACGACCGCTCGCGTATCGCTCCGTGTGGAAGCGCCACGCGCTCGCCGAGAGCCTCGCGCGTTTCGGCGCGGAAGGCAGCAAGCCGTTCTACGCGGGGGACATCGCCGCGAAGATCGTCGAAGCGGCGCGCGCGCAAGGCAGCGCGATTGAGGCGGCCGATCTCGTGAATTACAAAGTGCGCGAGCGGACGCCGCTCACTCGCGTGATCGGATCGCGCACCGTGGCGACGATGCCCGCGCCGTCGGCCGGAGGGCTCATGCTCCTCGAGACGCTCCTCGTGTATGGCGCAGACCCTTCGTCGTCGTTGAAGAACGTGGGCTTCGAATCGAGCGCCTACTTTCATCAGGTCGCCGAGATCATGCGCGGCGCGATCGGCGATCGCGCGCGCATCGCAGGCGATCCCGATCTCGATCCGACGATCGCCGCCGCGTACGATCAAGCGCTCGATCCCAAGCAGCTCGCCGCGCGCGCGGCGAAGATCGAAGCGAACAAAGTCCACACCGCGGTCGAGTTCAAGCTGCGCGAAGAGGGAACGACGCATTTGGTCGTGACCGACGACGACGGCAACGTGGTGTCGCTGACGACGACCGTGAACGGCCCATTCGGCGCGCGCATCGTCGCGGGCGACACCGGAATCTATTTGAACAATCAACTCGACGATTTTTCCGGACCGAGCGACGTCACGCCGTTCGGTCTGACGAACGGCGGCCCGAACCGCGCGCGCGCGAACGCGCGACCCGTGTCGAGCATGGCGCCGACGATCGTGTTCGAGAACGGCGCGCCCATCGTGGCGCTCGGTGGGTCCGGTGGTCGACGCATCGCGACCGAGGTGACGCAAGCCGCGCTCGCGCGCTTGGTGTTCGGGTTCGATCCCGGCGCGTGCGTGGGCGCGCCGCGCGTCTACACGAACGGCGCGAACCTCGTCGTCGATCCCGAAATCAACGAAGACACGCGCGCCGCGCTGCGCCTCCGCGGCGAGACGGTCGAACAAGAACAATTCACGGGCACGGGCGTGCAGATGATCGCGTGGGATCGCAACGCGTCCGGCGTTCGCATTCTCGCCGCGAGCGACCCGCGCAAATACGGCTTCGCCGCCGCGCTGTAGTCACGCGCTCGAGCGCGCAGGCTTGCGACCGACTAAGGCGTCGAGGCGACCGCGAGCTCCGCGGTGTGCTCTTCATCCATGTCCGACGCGAGCGCGTAACCAACGCCTTCGTGCTGCGTCACCGCGACGGAGTAACCGTTGGCGTGACCGACGCGCACTTCGGCGGTGCCGATCGGACGCGGCGTCAAATCGTCGCTGCTCACCTGGATGCGACGCGGATCGTAGATGAACACGCTCACGCGGCGCGTCTCGCCGCCTTGTTGAATCTCGTACTGCAACATCGCCGCGCGCTCTTGGTGCACCGGCAGGACCCGCCCGCCGACGAAGTGCGCGTTCGGTCGATGCAGCATCCCCGCGTGAACGGGCACGCCGACGTATTGCGCGAGCTCGCTCACCTTGTTCGGATCGGTGCGATCCGGCGGAAGCGGACGCGAGTGCTCCGCGACGAGCTCGCTCAAGAAGTCGTCGCCGAATCCGGCGCGGACGTTGTCGCTGGCCGTCGTGCGCGCGATCGGTCCACGCGACATCGCTCCCCAAGCGAGCGCGAACGCGGCCGCCGTCGCGAGCGGAACCACCGTGCGCCACGAGCTCGTGTTGCGCCTCTCGCGGTCACGCGAACGCGCGCCTTCGGCGTTCATCGCGGCTTGCACGCGCGCGCGAAAATCCGCGGGCGCCGATTGCTTGAATGATTGCTTGAGTGAATGTCGCACGGCTTCGTCGAGCAGCACGCGCTCGCGACAGCCTTCGCAATGCTCCACGTGCGCGTCGACCTCGACCATCTTCGACGGCTCAAGCTCGCCATCGCCGAACGGACCGAGCAACGGCCCGAACTCGGGACACGGACGTCCGGTCATGCCGCTCCTCGTTTGCGCGCGCGATACGCTTCGAGCGACGCGGGGCTCTTCGTCGAGCCCACCGTGTCCTCACCTTTGATGATGCCCATCGCGAGCGCGTGGGAGTAGAGCGATTTCTGCAAGAGCTTCCGGCCTCGGTGCAATCGACTCATGACGGTGCCGATTGGACAACCCATGATATCGGCGATTTCTTCGTACGAAAACTCCTCCACGTCGCACAAAACGACGGCGAGGCGAAACTCGGGCGGGAGCGCGTCGAGCGCCTTGCGGACTTCGCCTTCGACGATCGGCAGGAGCGCGATCTGCTCCGGGTCGCGTAGCTGACGCATCGTCGACGCAGAGACCCAACCGTCGGCGAGCGGATCGGCGTCCGGCCCGTCGAGCACGCTGCGCTCGAGACCGCCGCGGCGATACTTGTTGATGAACGTGTTCGTGAGAATTCGAAACAGCCACGCCTTGAGGTTCGTCCCAGGTTGGAACTGATCGCGCGCGCGCATCGCCTTCACGAGCGCGTCTTGCACGAGGTCCTCGGCTTCGGTTGGGTTGCGTGTGAGCCTGCACGCGACGCCGTAAAGCGCGTCCATGTGCGACATGCACTCGTCGAGGAAGTTGTCGGAACGGGGGGAGCTGTCGAAGGAACTCATCGCATCGGCACGGAGAGCATGGTTCGTGCCGTCACCAAGTCAACACGTGGTGGGGAGGTTTATTCCTCTCGATTTTTGGCGGATTTGAGCTTCTTTTCGAGCTCATCGATACGCGCGTTCAGGCGCCTCACTTCCGCTTCCATTTGTTGCCAAGCTGACGAAGTCGGGAGCACGGAAATGATCTTTTGTTGCCACTCCTCGATCGTTCCACGCGCTTGCTCGACGAGCGTCGGTTTGGACGGCGTGGGCTCCGGCGTTTCCTCTTCGGGCGACGTTTTGTCCTTCCCGCCCGGAATCAGCCTGCCAATCGGCCCCTCGCGCAAATCCGACAAGACTTTCTCCGTTCGTGTGTGAATCAAATCCTTGAGCGTCTGCAGCGGCACCGCCCGGCTGTTCGCCTTTTTTTCCTCGTAGATGATCTGCGCGAGCGTGACCTCGGTGAGATCTTCCTTCGAGTTGTTGTCGATGATCTGCACTTCCTCGCCGCCACGCACCATCTCCGCGATTTGAAGCAGCGTCACGTAGCGGCTGTCTTTCGTGTCGTAGAGCTTGCGGTTCGAGTAACGCTTGATGACGCGCTTGGGCACACTGGCGCCTTGCGCGGGCATTTCGGGTTTGGCATCCACGGCGGCCGCCTCGCTCTCTCTCGATATGATGCGACTTGCCAAGGCAGAAGAAAAGATGATTGCGCTCGAGGGCGTCACGGCGGGTTACGTGGGAGGAGGTCATCCGCTCGTGGCGCTTCGGGACGTGTCGCTCGGGGTGGCGGCGGGCGAGGTCGTCGCGGTGCTCGGGCCGAACGGCGCGGGAAAATCCACGCTGCTGCGCGCGATGGCGGGCACGCTTACGCCGTCCACTGGGCGCGTGCGCTTCGAGGGAAAAGACCTTGCTTCGTTCGATCGGCGCGCGCTCGCGCGTTCGATCGCGTTCGTCACGCAGACTTCGGACGTGGCGCTCGGGTTTTCCGTGCGCGACGTCGTGATGATGGGGAGGGCCCCGCACCAAGGCGGGTGGATGACGGCGAGCGAATCGGACGTGCGCGCGGTGGACGACGCGATGCGCGCGCTCGAGCTCGACGCGTTCGCCGCGCGTCGCGTGGACGCGCTGAGCGGCGGCGAGCAGAAGCGCGTCGCGATCGCGCGCGCCCTCGCGCAGCTCAGCGCGCCTGCGGATTCGCACGAGCCGCGTTTGCTCTTGCTCGACGAGCCCGGCGCGTTCCTCGACGTGCGCCACGCGCTCGCGCTCTACGATCTCTTGTGCGAGCTCGCGGAGAAACGATCGACGGCGATCGTCCTCACGATGCACGACGTGAACGCCGCCGCGCAATACGCGTCGCGCGTCGCGCTCTTGAAAGGCGGCGAGCTCGTCGCGATCGGCGCGATCGAAGACGTGCTCACGTACAAAAAGCTCCAAGAGACGTTCGACGCGGATCTCTATTGCGGCGTGAACGACCTGACCGGCGCGCGCTTCTTCTTGCCGATGCGAAAGAAAGACCGGTGACTACAGGGCGGCGTTGACGAGGCGCTCGAGCTCGTCGGGCGGCGTCACGCCGGTGCGCTCCGCGATCACCTTCCCGTCTTTCGAGATCACGACGAGCGTCGGCAGCGCTTCCACGCCATACGCGCGCGACGCGGATTGATCTTCGTCGAACGCGATCGGATAACCGAGGTGATGATCGCGCGCCCAGCGCGCGCCGAGCTCGCCGTCGTCGGTGTTCATGCCGACGACGACGAGGCCGCGGCTCTTGAAGCGCGTCGCCACGCGATCGACGATCGGCGCCTCCGCTTTGCACGGACCGCACCACGTCGCCCAAAAATCCAAGAGCACGGCGTGGCCCTTCAAATCGTCCATCGACACGAACGCGGGCGGGAGCGCGGGCGCGCCGGGCGCCACGTTGAGCTCGACGAGCGTCTCGGCGTTCGCGACGACGCGCGCGCGCATCGGAGGCGCCGCGCGACCGACGTCCGCGTCGCGCGGGTGGATGAGCCGCGGAAGCCACGCGAACGCGAGGAGGAGGGCGAGGATCAAGACCGCGCCGGCCACGCCGTAGAGCGCCGTCGACATGTTGTCCTCGCGGGCCACTGCCTTCATTCGAATCCCTCTAACATGTAACACGCGTTACTCTTCACGCATGCGGCTTGCGTCGATCGAGCTCTTCGGTCTCGGCGCGCTGTCGAACGTGAAGATTGCGTTCGACGCGAGCGAGCCCCGCGCGCTCACCGTCTTGTTCGGCGCGGACGGCGTCGGCAAGACGACGATCCTCTCCGCGATCGCGAGCACGCGTCCCGGTCACGCGATGCCCATCGTGCCGCGACGGCGCGCGCCGAGCGACGCCGAGCCGCGCGAAGCGCCGTTCGTCGTGTCCGATTGGATGCTCGGCGACGACGATCCCGAACGTCCGCATCCGCTCCGCGTCGTCAGCCCGAACACGCCACGCGGCGATCACGAAGACGGCGAGGTCGCGCTGAAGCGTCGCGAGCAAGCGCTCTTCGATCGGCGCGCGCAAGAGCACGGCGGCTACGCGTTCGCCGCGTTCTCGGGCGCGCGGTGGTTCTCGCGCACGCCCGTGTTGCTCGCGTCGCCCGAGCGCACGATCTTGCGTTACGACGTGCGCTCGGCGAGCTCGTTCGACGACGCGACGCGCGCGGACCTCACGCGCGAGGTGAAGCAGGTGCTCTCGTTCGCGGCGATCGCGAGCGCGCTCGATCACGGTCACGGCGAGCTCGGTGAGCTCGATCGCACGCTGCGCGAAGTCGCGCAGGTCGTTCTCTCGCCGTACCGCGCCGAGTACGAGGGCGTCGATGCGAAATCGCTAGAGCCTCTCTTCGCGTTCGAAGGGCGCGACGCGATCTTCGAGGATCTGCCGCGCGGCGCGCGTCATCTCCTCGCGATCGTGACGCTCGTGATTCGCGTGCTCCACGGCGCGACGCCCGGCGCGAGCAACGCGCTTCGTCAACGCGAAGGCGTCGTGCTCGTCGACGATCTCGAGGCGCAGCAAGAAGCGTCGCTCGTGCGTCACCTTCCGGCGCTCCTCAAGATCGCGCTGCCGCGCGTGCAGTGGATCGTGTCGTCGTCGTCGAGCGCGATCACGCTCGGCTGCGAGCGCGGCGAGGTCATCGCGCTGCGACGCGAGCCGGAAGAGGGGCGCGTCGTCGTGCACGAAGGCGCGTTCGCCGTGTTGCACTGAGGCTCGTCACGGGCCCCAATAGAGCATCTCGTGCGCGCGCGTTTCGCCGCCGAGCGACACGACGAACGCGATCTTGTCTCCGTCGATTTTGATCGAGGGCTCCGGCATCGCGTCGGCCGCGAAGAGCGCGCTCTTCACGAACCCTCCGCGGTCGAGCCAAAACGCGTGGAGGCCCCCTTCGCCCGGCCCCGCGATCACGAGCATGCGCCCGCCGCCGACGAGAAAGAAATCCAGCCACGCGAATCGATACGCTTCGAAGCGCTCCGGCGACGGAAAGTCGGCGCCGACGTCGCGAAGCTCGGGCAAATGCGCCTTGAGATATTTGTAGAATACATCGTATCGGATTTGCTTCAGTCGGGGGAGCTTGCGCGGGTCGCTCGTGATCGGTTCGCGCTCCGGGCGCGCCGTCGGGACCTCGACGTACGTGCGGTACCGCTCGGCGAGCCCGGCGCGCGCGCGGCCTTCTTCGTCGAACGCGTCGTCGTCGAGCGCGCGGAGCATCCACGAGAGCGGCGCGAGCTCCGCTTCACCCGCGTGGGACGCGAGACGCACGCGCGACTCCCACAAAGGATTTCGCACGAGCCACTTCGCGTCGTGCGACTTCACGGCGCACGCGCCGACGTAGGGCGCGCCGTGTGCGATCACGTTGAAGAGCGCGTTCTCCGGCGTGCCGCGCGCGCCTTGGCTCCACAACCGATCGCGCGTCCTTCGATCGAGCGCGGCGCCGAGTCGGTGCACGCTCGCGTCCGAAAAGTCGAGATCGAGATCGCGATCGAAGACGCGCGCGTGCAGCGCGACGAACGTGCGCGCGACGTCGTCGAGCCGTGCGAGCACGGTCGGATTTCCACCGGGGTTCGCATCGCGCGCGCGGAGCGCGTCGAGATCGTCTCGCGGATACAGCGGTCGCAAGAGCTCTTCGAAGATCGCTTCGGCCCGCAGCGCGAGTAACGGCATCGCGCGCATGGTAGCCTCTCCGCGTGCTCGCGCCCGACGTCCGCCTCGAAGGCTTCACCGCAGAGGATTGGATTCGGTTGCTCTCGCTCTTCAAGAGCGCGCCGAAATCAGGCGCGGAGAGCTCCGGGGGCCTCTTCGTGATTCACGAGGACGGCGTCGTACGCAAAGCGCTCCACACGCGCCGCGGGCGCCTCGAGCGCGCCGGCGAGCTCGTGAAGTGGCCCGCGACGACCGAAGCGGAGCGCGCGAAGCGCTTCGGCGCGCTCGCGGAGCAAGAGCAGGCGAGCTGGGTGATCGCGGCGGAGGTCGGCGCGCTCGACGAAGTGATGGAACGCTTCGGCGCGCGCTGCCAGCGCGAGGACGACATCGTCGCGCAGTCGCTCCGGCTCGTCGAAATCGTGCGCGAGATGATGAACGAAGGGCGAATCGAAGGTTGGCCGCGGCGGCTGAAGAACATTCCCGCGCCCACGAGCGCGATGGTGCGACGCGCGGTCGACGCGGTGTGCAAGCCGGGCCACGCGATCGCGCTCGGCGCGTTCAAACAGGGCGAGCTCTTCACGGCGATCGCGATAAGGCGCGGCGAGCGCGGATTCGATTTGATCGGAGGACCCGACGAGCTGCGGCCCGCGATGGGTTTGCTCTCCGGCGATTGGCGGCGCGACGTGCGTCACCTCGTGACGGCGATCGAAGATCGCTTCGCGCCGATCTCGCTCGGATGCTTCGCAGAAGTCGACACGCTCCACCAACTCCAAAGCGACGGCAGACCGGGCGCGTGGAGTCGCGCGGCCGCCGTGCGCGACTTGGTGCTCTCGCCGATGCCGCTCGCGATCGGCGTCGCGCTCGGATTCGACGGCGCGCGCTACGCGTGGGAGACGGTTCGAAGCGTCGCGCCCGTTTCGTGGTGGGGCGCTTCGTTTCAACACATGCTCGAACCGAGCGTCGCCGCGCTTCGAAAACGCCTCGGCGACGCGAGCGACAAAGACATCGCCGCAGTGCTCGGCTTCTCGCCGCTCGAAGCGCTCCGCGCGCTCCGGCGCAAATGAAAATGGCCCCTTCGCACCACACGCGCGAGGGGGGGCAGCGCGCAATGGCCGCGAAGAGGCCGCGTTCTTTCTACCGCTTGCGCGAATCTATCGCCAACTGAATCTGCGGCTCAGTCCGAGTTTACGTCGTTTTGCGCGTCGAGGTTTGGTGCGTCGCTCGTCGCGTCGAGAGGATTGCTCGAGCCGCCGCCGTCGAGGCAAAGCGCGTCGCGGTTGAACGCTGCGAGCGCGGGAACGCAAAGTGGGTTCGTCGCGGTCGTGTCCGTGCCGGGCGGCGTCGGACCGCATTCCGTCGAGATGAACACGGCGAGCCCGCCGTCTTGTGGATCGCCGTTCGAGTCGATGGCGGTGATCGGCTCGACGATGCAAATCGGGTTGCACGACGCGCCCGGATCGTTTCCTTGGAACACGTCGATCTCCGACGACGGCTCGAGGCAGTCTTGAGTCGGGTCGTACTCGCTGCCGTCGAAGAGGTAGTAACTCCCGTCGTCGCACGCGAGCAGCAGAATCATCGCGTGTGCGAGCGTGCACACGCGAGGTCTCGATCTCTGACTCATGAGGTCTTGATGACGCGAATGAAGACTTCTGCAAGCTGAGCGTCGGTGACTTCGCTCGGCGCGTCGGTCATGAGGTCCGTGCCTTTTTGCGTCTTCGGGTAGGGAATTACGTCGCGCAGGGACTCGGCGCCCGAGAGGAGCATCGCGAGGCGGTCCATGCCGAGCGCGATTCCGCCGTGCGGCGGCGCGCCGTAGCGGAGCGCGTCGAGCAAGAATCCGAACTTCGCGCGCGCCTCTTCGTCCGAGATGCCGAGCGCGCGAAACACCTTCGCCTGCACGTTCGGATCGTGGAGGCGAATCGACCCGCCACCGAGCTCGAAGCCGTTGAGCACGAGGTCGTAGCGGTGGCAGAGGACTTTGCCGGGATCGGTCTCGAGGAGCGCGACGTGATCGTCGTGCGGACGCGTGAACGCATGGTGCGCGGCGACCCACGCCTTGCGATCGTCGTCCCACTCGAAGAGCGGCGGGTTCACGACCCAGAGAAACTCGAATTTTCCGCCGTGCCCGCTCTCGGGAATCAAACCGAGCTTCTTCGCGAGATGAACGCGCAAGTTCGCGAGCACGGTTTGCACGGTGCTTTCTTTTCCGAATTGGAAGAAGACGAGGTCGTTTTCTTTCGCGCCGATCTTCTCATTGATCGCCGTTCGAAGCTCGCTCGAGATCGTCTTTTGAAGCGGCGACTGCGCCCAGTTGCCCGACGCGTCGATCTTCGCGCGCGCGAGGCCCTTCGCGCCCATCCCCTTCACGTACTCTTCGAGCTTGTCGACCTCGGTGCGCGAGAGCTTCTGCGCGTACTCCGCCGGGATGCGGAGCGCTTTGACGATTTCCGCCGGCAGGTCCCGCCGATATTTGCCGCTCGTGAATTTCTCGGCGATGTCCTTCAAGAACGGGACGCCGCCGCCCGCGTGATCGATCACGAGCTCGGTGAGATCCGTGTGCGGAAAGCCGAAGCGCATGTCGGGCTTGTCGTTGCCGTACTTGCCCATCGACTCTTCGAAAGGCATCTGCGGAAAGCGTCCGCTCGGATATTTTTCCTTGAGATCGATCCCGAGCACTTCCTTCCACACCGAGAAAATCAACCCTTCGAGCGCGCGGAACACGTCGTCTTGCGCGACGAAGCTCATCTCGACGTCGATCTGCGTGAACTCGGGCTGACGATCGAGGCGGAGATCCTCGTCGCGGAAGCATTTGACGATCTGAAAATATCGGTCGAAGCCCGCGACCATGTAGAGCTGTTTGAAGAGCTGCGGGCTCTCGGCGAGCGCGAAGAACTTCCCCGCGTTCATGCGGCTCGGCACGAGGAAGTTTCGCGCGCCGCCCGGCGTGTACTTCACCATCACCGGCGTCTCGAGCTCGAGGAATCCGTGGTCGGCGAAGTAGCGGCGCGTGATTTGATGGACGCGGTGGCGCACGCGCAGCGTTCGCTGGAGCGGCGCGCGGCGGAGATCGAGGTAGCGGTACTGGAGGCGCTTCTCTTCGCTCGTCTCGAGGTCGTCTTTCACCTCGAACGGAGGCGTGTCCGCTTTGTTGAAGACGGTGAGCTCGATCGCGTGGATTTCGACTTCGCCGGTGGGAAGGCGCGGGTTCTTGTTCGCGCCGCGCGAGACGACCGTGCCGCGAACGCCGATGACCCACTCGCTTCGAACGTGCTGCGCGAGATCGTGCGCGGCGCGCGGCGAATCGCCGTGTCCGGAGAGCTCGGGATCGAAGACGAGCTGCGTGATGCCTTCGCGATCGCGCAAGTCGATGAAGACGCACCCGCCGTGATCGCGGTAGCTCGCGACCCACCCGAAGAGGACGACTTCCTTGCCGGCGTCGCCTGCGCGGAGCTCGCCGCAGTGGTGCGTTCGTTTCAGCTCGTCGATGAATCTGGCCATGACAATGGAGACGCGAATGTAGCCTCATTTCGGACCGACGTGGTAATCGCGCGCAGTGACGTCGCGTGCGAGGTGGCTCGAAGCAGCGTTCGGAGCGATCGCGCTCGCGGTTCCGCTCGCCGTCGGGCGCTTCGCGAGCGGTGGGATCGAAGCGGCGTGCGACGAAGGCGTCGTTCGCGTCGTCGGCCGCGGCTACACCGGCGCGCTTCGCGGGCTCGATGCGTTCGTCGGCGCGTCCGGGGCGCTCGTGTGTGCGGCGCTCCTCGCGCTCGCGACGTACGCGATCGCGAGGCGCGCGGTGCGCGAGTCGCTTCCCGGCGCGCTCGGTTTCGCGCTCGCGGTGGTCGCAGCGGCGCTCGCGACGACCACGTTCCCCGCGCTGCGTGAAGCGGCGATCGTGTCGGGCGCCACGATCGGCGCGCTCCTCGTCGTCCTTCCGGTCGCGCTCGCGTGCGAGGGCGCGCCGCAGGCGATCGTGATCGGCGCGCTCGCGATCGCGCTCACGTACGATTTTGCGATCGCGGCGAGCGCGCTTGCGGGAGTCGCGGCGCTCGGCGCGGTCGCGCGGCCGAGCGCGCTCAAACCGAGCGCGCTCGCGGCGCTCGCGTTCGGCGCAGTGCCCGTGGCGTGGATGGCGTGGCGGAGAAATGTCGCCGCCGTCGCGTCCATCGACGTACCGCTGCTCGCGTCGCCGCTCGGCGAGGGCGCGATGCCTGCGCCGCACGCCGTCGCGCTCTCCATCGCGAAGAGCGAGCTCGGCGTGGTCGCGATCGCGTTCGCCGCGGTCGGCGCGGTGGTCGCGCTTCGCTCGCGCAACACGCGCGCGATGGGAGCGAGCGCGCTGGCGATCGCAGCGAGCGGGGCGGTGCTCTGCGCGCTCGGCGCGCCGGCAGGTCCCGCGCGTTTCAGCGGCGCGCTCCTCGCGGCGCTCGCTGCGATCGCGATCTTGTGCGCGGTGGGCATGGCGGCGATCGTGAGCCTCGTCGCGCGCGCGCAGATCCCCGCTGCACGCGCGAGCGCGGTCATGATCGTGCTGGTCGAGCTCGCGGTGCCCGTGCGCGTCGCGGACGACGCGTCGCTCGCGATGTCGAAGCGCGACACGCGCGCGACCGCGCGGTGGAACGCTTACGCGTTCGGATCGCTTCCACGAAATGCGGTTCTCCTTCTTCCGACGCAACGGCTCTTCTTGCGCGCGCGCGCCGCGCACGCGATCGGCGCGCTCGCCGACGACGTAATCGTCGTTCCGACGTTCGGCCTCTCCGCGCGCGCGACGGGCGCGGCCATCGCGCGCGAGCCGCTGCTTTCGCCGCTCGTGCGCGATCTCGCGCTCTACGGCGCGCCCGAGGAGTTTTCGCTCTCGCAGCTCGCGGCCGCGCGGCCCGTGCTCGTCGCGTTCGACGCGCGGTGGGACAAGCGGTTCGCGCGGCACCTCGTTCCCGATCACGCGTTCGATCGGTACTTCGTCGAGCCGCGCGGGCCGAGCGATCGGATCAAGGCGTTCGCGCCGCTCGATGACGCCGACGCGCGCGCGTTCGCGAAGGATCCGCCGCTCGACGCCGCGACGCGCGATTTTCTTCGCGCGCGAACGGTCGCGGCGGCGCTCACCGGCGAGCGCGAGTGGATCGACGCGACCGCAGCCGAGGTGCAAAAAAATAAACAGAACCTCTAAGCTGCACGTCCAACGAGACGTGGTCGCCGACGGATTCAGCATCTACACGGTTACGCGCGAGCTCGGCGAAGGCGGCGTCGGGCGCGTGTACGAAGCCGTGCATCAGCCGAGCGGACGCGTCGTCGCGATCAAGACCCTCCGCTCCACGCACGGCGACTCGGTGTCGCAGCGCTTGCTCCTCGACGAAGCGGCGGCGGCGGCGCAAATCGCTCACGCCGGAATCGTCGAGCTGCTCGACGTCGGACGCGACGATCGCGGCGGCATGTTCCTCGTGATGGAGCTCGTGCGCGGATCGAGCCTCGAGTCGTGGTCGCAGTCGTTTCCTGGGCTCGCGACCGTGCTGCGCGCCGCGTGCGAGATCTTGAGCGCGCTTTCGGTCGCGCACGCGCAGGGAATCGTCCACGGCGATCTCAAACCGGCGAACGTGCTGCTCACCGAGCGCGGTCACGTGAAGCTCACCGACTTCGGCATCGCGCACATGATCGATCCGCTGAAGAAGTCCGCGCGGCGCGGCGTACAGGGGACGCCGTATTACATGGCGCCGGAGCAGCTCGTCGACGTCGACTCGATCGCGCCGCCGACGGATCTCTACGCGCTCGGCGTGATGCTCTACGAGCTCCTCACCGGTCGCGAGCCGTACGCGTCGAGTGGATCGCTCGTCGACATCGCAGCGCGCAAGCTTCACAGCGTTCAGCCGTTCGTGCCGCGGCGAGATCTTCCGGTGCCCGCGGAGCTCGCGTCGCTCGTGATGGATCTCCTCACGCCGGATCCGCGCATGCGTCCGCGGTTCGCCGCGCACGTGCGGCGCGCGCTCGAGGCGATCGCGGCGCGCTCGCCGAACGAGCCCATCGACGACGCGGTGACGGCCGCGTCGTCGACGCGCACGTGGGTGCAGACCCCGCTCGTCGCGGCGCCGACGATCTCGTCAGCCGACGCGCTGCCCGTCTCCGGCAGCACGCGCAGCTTGCCGTTCTCGCTTCCCGCGGGCGTCGGGCTCACCGCGGACGTCGCGCTTCATCGCCTGCGACCGCTCCCGCTCGTCGGACGCGACGCGCAAGTCGCGCGGCTTCGTTTGCTCGTCGGCGACGTCGTCGCGGGGCGCGGCGCGCGTGGGATGGTCGTGTCGGGACGCGCTGGCGAAGGCAAGACGCGCCTCGTCCGCCACGGGCTCGCGGAGGTCGAGCGCGAAGGCACGATGGCGTTCGCCGCGGCGAGCTTCGACGAGACGATCGCGAACGCGCAAGTCGGCTTGCGCGCAGGCATTCAACGGCTGCTCGGCGAGCCTCACGCGTCGCTCGGCGACACGCTCGCGGGATCGTGGCGCTGGCTCACGACCGTCGCGCAACCCGGCGTCGACTTCGCGCGCATGCACGAGTGGTTGTCGCCTGGCGCGCGCGCGCGCGATGTCGACGCGAGCGCGGAGATCGCGGCCATGTGCGTTCTCGCCGCGTCGCGCGTGCACCCGATTTATTTGTGGCTCGACGACGTCGCGTGGTCGCGCGACGGCGCGATGGAGCTCATGGTGCAGCTCCTCGAAGCGAACGCCGCGCGCGTGTTCGTCGTCGGCACGCTGCGCAGCGGGACCGCCGAACATCCGGCCGTGCGCGATTGGCTCTTGCGCCTCGCGCGCGCGGGCGCCGCGTTCGAGATGCTCCCGCCGCTCTCCGCGAGCGATCGCGTCGCGCTGTTCGAAGCGGCAGGTCCCCTCGCGCCCGAGGTCGCGTCCAAGCTCGGCGCGATGATCGAAGAGCCGACGCTCGTCCTCGTCGAAGCCGTGCGCACGTGGATCGACGAAGGCCTGCTCGTGCCTTCGGACGGAGGGTACGTGCTGCGGGAAGGCGCTGACGAGAATGATCTCGTCGCGCAAGCGCGCGGATCGGTCTTGCGCGGACGCATCATGAAGTTGCTCGCGTCGTTCGGCGACGACGCGCCACACGCCGAGCGCGTCGTGTGTCACGCCGCGCTCCTCGGTTTGCGATTCGAAGAGCGCGTGCTCCGCGCGTGCGGGAGCGCGTGGGTCGATCGTGTGCTCGATCGCGCGCTCCTGTCGGGCTTGCTGCGCGTCGATCATACGGGCGGCGGACTCGCGGGCGGCGGACGAGGCGCGTACCGCTTCGAGCACCGGATGTTCCTCGACGTGATCGTCGATCTGTGCGCGGCGCGCGCCGACGCGCGCGAGATCTTCCGCGCGACGGCGGACGCGCTCAGCACGACGTACAGCCGACGCAACGTCGACACCGGCATCGCGACCGCGACGCTCTACCGCTCCGGAGGAGATCCCGAGTCGGCCGCCGACTGCATCTCGCACGCGATCCGCGCGCAATGCCGCGCGTCCGCGTTCGACGCAGCAGATCGCGCGCTCGCGCTCTTCGCGTCGTGGAACGAGGCCGACGCGCTCCCCGACGCGCACGTTCGACGCGGGATGCTCGAGCGCGCGCGCGGCGCGCGCGCGTACTTCGCGCTCGATTATCCAACCGCGACCGCGCACGCCGAGCGCGCGCTGCGCATTTTCGAAGCGTGCGGCGCGCGCGTGCACGCGCACATGACGCTCTTCGATCTCTCGAGCAACTTCTTCTACCAAGATCGATTCGCGGACGCCGAGCGCTGCGTCCAGTTCGTCCACGAGCCGGACGTCGCGACTGACGTGCTCTCGCGCGCGCACCACCGACTCTCCGAGCTCGCCGCGATGCGCGGGGACCTGCCGCGCGCGATCGCGCATCAACTTCGATCGACGGCCGCGGCGAGCTTGGCCGACGATCGCGCGTTCGAGTCGGTGGCGCTCGCGACGCTCGCCGAGCTGCAGTGCGCCGCGGGGAACGTCGACGCCGCGGTCGAAGCCGCGGAGCGCGAGCGCGCGATCGCCGAGTCGTTCGGCGATCGCCTGCTGCGCGCGGACGTGGATCGCGTCGCGTCGTGCATCGACGCCGCACGCGGTTACTACGCGGCGGCGCGCGCAAAGACCACGGCGCGCGCGCTGGAGATGACACGGCGCAACGACGCGTGGCACGTCAGCGCCGAGCTCGCTCTCGTTCTCCTCTGCTCGGCGGGTCTGAACGATCTCGACGTGCTCGAACGCGACGCGCGCGCCTTCGTCGACGCGTACACGAAAGTTCCGCACGACGAAGCGTTCACGTGGTTCGCGGTGCGCGCCGCGCAAAAGCACATGATCAACAATGGGCACCTCGCGCTCGCGGCGCGCGTCGGCCAGGTGCTCGACGCGCGCTTCGCGCAGATCGCCGCCGCGTTCGGCGACGCCGATCCGATCACGGAAGACGAGGGGCGTCCAAAAGACGCTGCGACACGAGCGTCCAGCCGATGAGCTTGTAGAGCAGCCGCGCGCCGACGTTCGCGTCCCACTCGTCGTCGTCGTCGGGTCCCGGCGCGACCTCGTTCAAATCGAATCCGACGATGCGTCGGCCGCTCTTGTTGACGGCGCCGAGCAGCGCGCTCGCTTCGTGGAAGGAGAGCCCTCCGGGCACGGGCGTTCCCGTGTGCGGGCACAGCGAGGGATCGAGGCCGTCGATGTCGAACGACACGTACACCGCTTCGGGGAGCGCGGAGACGATCGTGTCGAAGAACGCTTCGACCTCGCCGCGCATGCGCGCCGCCGCGAGCTGCACGTCGAAGAACGCGCGGATGCGCCCGCCGCTGCCCGAGATACGCGAGAGCTCGTCTTCGGAAAAATCGCGGATGCCGATTTGAACGATCTTCGCGACGCCTTCGAGGCGCGAGACGTTCTCCATGATCGACGCGTGCGAGAACTGAAATCCCTCGTACGCGTGGCGCAGATCGGCGTGCGCGTCGAAGTGCAAAATACCGAGCCCGGGGAAGCGCTCTGCGTACGCGCGGATCGCGCCGTACGGCGACGCGTGATCGCCGCCGACGACCGCCGCGATTTTTCCCTGCCCGAGGAGGCGCTTCGTCTCGAGGTACACGACCTCGTTGACGCGTTCGCTGAGCGCGTTCACGCGCGCGAGCGCCTTCTCGAGATCCGCGTTGCCTTCGATGCGCCCGCCGACTTCGATGATCTCTTCGGCCGACGCGCGCGCCTCTTCGTTCCACGCGCGGAGCTCGCTCGACTCGGGGAGCATCGCGATGCCGAGCTCGTAAGGTTTGCCGACTTCGGCGTCGAAGAGATCGACTTGCATCGACGCGTCGAAGATCGCGCGCGGACCTCTCGCGGCGCCTGCGCGATACGAAGTCGTCGCGTCCCACGGCACGGGAAGGAGCACGACGCGCGCGTCGGCCTCGCCGTGCGGGAGCCCGTAAATTCCGGCGTCGCGCGCGGCCGCCGCGTTCGGATCGAATGCCATGGCGCCGCGAAGGTTAGCTCGGCACCGAGAGGAATACGATGATCGCGTTGGAGCGTTCATCGATCGTGCGGGCGGTGATGAAGAACCTCCGTGGACGATCTAGTGCAGCGAGCTCGGCCAATCGAGCGTGATCCGCAGCGACGCCACGCAAAACGCGACCACGAGCCAACCGGGAAGCGCCGCGAGGTGAATCCACCGGCGCTTCAGCTTGGCGTGAAGTCGTCCGAACGCGAGGCCCGCCATCACCGCGCACGGCGCGACGATTGGAACGATGAAGCGAAAATCGTTGTGCACGGCGTACGGCGCGACGAGGCGCAGCGACACGAGGAAGCCCACGTAGCCGAGCGCGGAGATCGCGAGCTCGCGTTCGCCGCGTCGATCGGGCCCGAAGGCGCGCGCGACGCAGATCAGAAAGCCGCACGCCACGAAGGCCGCGAGCGCGAGCGCCACGACGACGAGCGCGTACGCGTACGCCGTCGTCGCGAAGTCTTGGGTGTTGCCTTCGCCGAACAAGCTCGATCGAAGCAAATAATTCCAGAACTGATCGCGCGCCGGCGACGCGTCGAAATGGAGCCACGGGTTGTCTTTGAACGTGGACCAGTCGAACGAGACGAAATCCTTCCAATGGTTTTGGACGCGAAGTTGCGCGCCCATCGAGTCCCACTCCTGATGGGTCACGCCTTTCTTGATGTGAACCACGATGTATCGCCACAGCGCGAGCGACGCGCCGAGGAGAGCCACGGACGCACCCGCGCCCCACACGAAGCGCGGCGCGCGCCGATCGCGGCGAAAGACGAGCGCCATGAGAATCGACGCGAACACGATCGCGGCAGCCACGAGCCCGCTCGGCTTGCTGAGGATCGCGAGCGCGGCAAATGCTCCAGCGCCCGCGAGGTGGCGCGCGCGACGCGACGCGCGCCACTTGACGAGCTGCCACACGGCGCCGCTCGCGAGACAAATGACGAGCGTGTCGTTGCCGATCTTGCACCCTTCGATGAGCAGCGACGGCGCGAAGGTCGCGAGGGCGCTCGCCGTCACGCGCTCGTACGTCGTCGTGAGCGAGAGACGAATCGTCGACAACCAAAACAAGAGCGTGAGAAAGCTCGTCGTCGCGGAGAGGTCCTGCAGCGCAATCGCCCCCTTCCCTGCGTCCTTCCGCGACGCGTTCTCGAGCGGGTGCGGCCAGTGACCGGCGTGCATCACGACGGCAGCCACGACGTAGTAGAGCGGCGGCTGGTGACACTCCCAGCACTCGGTGCCGTTCGGGATGGTGTGACGCTGCTCGACGAGCTTGATGTAGTGCAGATGCGAGCCGAGATCGTGCGTGCGCGCGTTGAAGGCGGTCGTGCGGACGTACGTGACGATGAGGCCGGCGCCGATGAGCGCGAACAGAGCGAACACGTGCCAGCCGGCTCGACGCCACCCCGCCCACTTTGTCGAGAGCACGTCGGACGTCTACCCGACTCGACGCCTGCATCGCAACGAGCATCGTGTAACTTGGCGTCATGGATCTCGTGGAGCTTCGCGCGGCGTTCGAGCGTTACGACATTCGGCACGTCAAGGTCGGCGGGTTCGACGTCGACGGCGTGCTGCGCGGCAAATACGTTTCGCCGGAAAAATTCTGGAGCGCGGCGGAGTCCGGCTTCGGATTTTGCGACGTCATCTTCGGTTGGGACATCGGCGACGTGCTCTACGACAACGCGCGCGTCACGGGCTGGCACTCCGGTTATCCCGACGCGCACGCGCGCGTCGACCTCGACACCTTCCGCGTCATCCCGTGGGAACCGCACACCGCCGCGTTCCTCGTCGACTTCGTCAACGAAGACGGCGCGCCGCACCCTGCGTGCCCGCGCTCGCAGTTGAAGCGCGTCATCGCCCGCGCAAAAGACCGCGGCTTCGAAGCGACGTTCGCCGTCGAGTTCGAGTTCTTCTTGTTTCGCGAGTCGTCGCAGTCACTCCGGCAAAAGGGTTTCCGCGATCTCGAGACGCTCTCGCCCGGCATGTTCGGCTACTCGTGGGTTCGCGAAGGTCAGAACAGCGAGCTCTGTCACGCGATCCTCGACGAGATGGACGCGTTCGAAATTCCGATCGAGGCCCTCCACACCGAAACCGGACCCGGCGTCTACGAGGTCGCGATTCGTTACGACGACGCGCTCGCGATGGCGGACAAAGCCGCCCTCTTCAAGACGTCGATGAAGCAACTCTGCGCGCGCCGCGGGATCTCCGTCACGTTCATGGCGAAGTGGAACGCGGAGCTCCCCGGATCGAGCGGACACCTGCACCAGTCGCTTTGGTCGCGCGATCGAAAGACGAATTTGTTCTTCGATGCGATGGGCGAGCACAAGCTCTCGAAGCTCGCGCGTCATTACCTCGGCGGACAAATCTCGCTCATGCCGTCGATCACCGCGTTCTTCTCGCCGACGGTGAACAGCTACAAGCGCTACGTGCCCGGCGTGTGGGCGCCGCTCACCGCGAGCTGGGGCGTCGAGAATCGCACGTGCGCGATCCGCGTGATCCCCGCGGACGCGAAGTCGACGCGGCTCGAGTACCGGCAAACCGCGGCCGACATCAACCCGTACATCGCGATCGCCGCGGCGCTCGGCGGCGGGCTCTGGGGAATCGAGCACGAGATCGAGCCGCCGCCGGAGTCGAAGGGCGACGCGTCCGCGGATTACCAAACGTCGCCGCTTCGCTTGCCGCGCACGCTGCGCGAAGCCACCGAGCGCCTCGCGAAATGCGCGGAGGCCCCGCGCGTTCTCGACGCGGCGTTCGTCGATCACTACGTGCGCACGCGCGATTGGGAGACGCGCCAATACGAAAAGGCCGTGACGGAGTGGGAGCTCCGTCGCTACTTCGAAGGAATCTGAGCGAGCGCGATGTATTTTCCCGCGCGACTCTCGTAGAGGACGAAGCGCGTCGGCGCGCCGAGATCGCGCGCGCCGAATCGCTTCGCGACGCGGCGCACGTCGATCGGCGATTTCGATCGCGCGAGCGTGACGTGCGGCGTGAACGCGTGCTCGTCGCGCGGGACGCCGCGCGCGAAGCCTTCGTCGTCGGCGCGCTTCGCGAGCTCGGCGAGCGCCGCGTCGCCCTCGCACGCGAGCACCACGATCTTCGCGCGCCGCGCGGAAGGAAATCCCGTCACGCGCGCCGCGCCGAGGCGAACGCGCGGCGGAGCGCCGAGCGCGTCAAACATCGGCTTCGCGCACGTCTCCACGTCCACGTCTCCCAAGAATTTGATTGTAAGATGCAACGATTCCGCTGCGGTTTTCCGCTGGGATTCGTCGAGGAGGGCCTGCGCGTCGAGGCACGCGGCGCGCGCCGCGTCACTCAGATCGAACGCGACGAAGCAACGCGTCACAGCGCTTGGACGTACGCGCGCAAGAGTTGAAGCCCCACGTACGCCGCGAGCGTTTGGATCTGCGATCGCTCGCCCGCGAACACGCGGTGCTTCACGTCGGTGCCGCGCGCGCCGGTGACGCCGATGAAGACGGTGCCGACGGGTTTTTCGTCGCTGCCGCCCGTGGGACCCGCGATTCCGGTGAGCGAGAGCGCGACGTCCGATCCGCTCGCGCGACGCGCGCCCTCGGCCATCGCGGCCGCGACCTCCGCGCTCACCGCGCCGTGCGCGCGCAAGAGATCTTCGTCGACGCCGAGCACGCGCGCCTTCGCGCTGTTCGCGTACGTCACCGCGTCGAGCAGGAGAAAATCGCTCGCGCCCGGCTCGCGCGTCAACATGCTCCCGACGAGCCCGCCGGTGCACGACTCCGCGATCGCGAGCGTGAGGTTTCGATTGCGCAGCACGCGGCCGATCGACGACGCGAAGGAGTCGTCTGCTTCGCCGTAGATCACGTCGCCGAGGCGCGCGCGCACTTCGGCCGTCGCCTTCTCCGCGATGTCGCGCGCGGACGCCTGCGACGCGCTCTTCGCGAGCACCTTCACCTCGATCTCCGGAAAGTGCGCGCGGTACCCGATGATCACGCTTCCCGTTCCTTGCGGAAGGCTGTGCGCGGCTTCGATCCCCGCGAGCTTCTCGCCGACGACGCTCTCCGGGAGACCGAACGTGCGGAGATGAATTTGGTACGTGTCGTTCGGCGCGATCTTGCGGATGCGCGGCGTCACTTGTTCGTCGAACATGCGCATCATTTCGCGTGGCACGCCCGGCATGAAGAACGCGATCGCGCGCCCGATGCGCACGGAGAATCCCGGCGCGGTGCCGATCGGGTTCGGAAGAATCTCGGCGCCTTCGGGGAAGTCCGCTTGCTTCGCGTTCGATTCGCTCATCGTGCGCCCGAGCTTCTCGAAGCGGCGACGGATGTGCTCGAGCGACGCTTCGTCGCGCACGAGCTTCGCATCGATCACGGACGCGACGCACGCGGTCGTGAGATCGTCGGTCGTCGGGCCGAGCCCGCCGGTGCAGACGATGATGCTCGCGTGCTGCGCGAGGCGCTCGAGCGCGGACGCGATGCGCGCGCGGTCATCGTCGATGACGACGTGCTCGAAGACCTCGAACCCGATCGACACGAGCTGCGACGCGATCCACGTCGCGTTCGTGTTGACGAGCTCGCCGCGCGAGAGCTCCGTTCCAATGCTCAGGACCGCTGCAGTCATGGGCCGGTCATTGTCCGTGAGGGCGGTCGTACGCGCAACGGCCACCGACGGTCGGATCGTGCGATGCCGGATCGACGTACGCGCGCGACCACACGCGGAGCTCGGACGCGAGCGAGCTCGCGAACGATCCGCCGAGAACGACGGCGGTCTCGTCGCGCGACCGAGGTTGGTCGCGCGATGTCGAGGTCGCATCGACCCACTCGGCCACGTTGCCGGCGAGATCGTGCACGCCGAGCGGCGTCGAGCCGTCCTCGTGCGCGCCCACCGTGTCGGGTCCACGCGCGCCGTGCGCGCAGGGTCCGTCCTTCAAGCCCCACGCGCCGCGGCGACACACCGCGCCCGTCTCGCCCCACGGGTACCGCGTGCCCTTCGCGCCGGTCGCCGCGGCCATCCACTCGTCTTCGGTGGGAAGGCGTCCGCCGCGTCCCTTGCAGTATGCAATCATTTCGGCGCGGGAAATCCCCGACGCGGCGCGCGCGCCGTCTTGCGTATCCCGATCGGGATGGAGGCGCGCTTCGGTCACCTCGAACGCGTCGATCGCGAAAGGCATCACGTGGATCTCGCGCGCGCGAACGACTTTGTCGGCCTCCCAATCGGAGGGACCGATCGTGACGCGCGTCTCGGGGATCTCGACGACGACGTCCGGGGCGACGCACGCGCCGCGCTCCATCGCGAGCGGGGGCGGGCACGAGCGGGACGCGCCGCACGCGTTTCCGTCGCCGCTCACCGACGCGCAGCACCTGTGGCCGACGGGAAAAAATCCCGCGCCGCACTGCGCGCCGGGCGCTTTGGCCGTCGCGACCAGCGCGAGGCTCGCCGCCGCGCACGCGATCGCGACCACGGCGAGTGCGACGTTCGCGCGTGTCATCGCACGTGAACGACGAGCGCGCCGATCTTCTCGATGTCGACGGTGAGCGTGTCTCCGCTCGAGAGCAACCCGACGCCCTCGGGCGTTCCCGTCACGAGGAGATCGCCGGGCTCGAGCGTCATCGCGCGGCTCGCGTATTCGATCAGCGTGGGCACGTCGAAGATCATGTGCGACGTCGATCCGTCTTGCTTCGTCACGCCATTCACGATGCAGCGAACGCGAAGCGCGCGCGGATCCAAATCGGTTTCGATCCACGGGCCGACGGGACAGAACGTGTCGAACCCTTTCGCGCGCGACCACTGACCGTCTTTTTTCTGCAAGTCGCGCGCGGTCACGTCGCACACGCACGTGTAACCGAAGACGTGCTCGAGCGCGCGATCCCGCGCGACGCGCCGAGCGGTCTTTCCGATGACGACGCCGAGCTCCGCTTCGTGCTCCACGCGCGACGACTCCGGCGGAAGCTCGACGAACCCGCCGTGACCGATCACCGCGGTCTTCGGCTTCAAGAACAAGAGCGGCTCTTGCGGGACTTCGTTGCCGAGCTCTTTCGCGTGCGCCGCGTAGTTTCGTCCGACGCACAAGATTTTGTACGGCTCGACGGGCGCGCGGAGATCCTCCTCTCGAAAATCCACCACGCGATCCGTCGCGACGCCGCCGAGCCACGGAGGGCCCGAGAAAATCGTGGCGCGCGCGCCGTCGATGCGCGCCCAGTCGCGGCCTAGACGCGCGATCTTCATGACAAGCCTTTAGCAGAACTTAACGCGCGCGCGTCGATCCTCGTAGACAATGCGCGCATGGCCAGTGCGACCACGACGAGCGCGGACGACGCGGCGGAAGCGCCGAAGAAGCGGCGGGTCCCGATTCCGATCCTCGTGCTCGCGGCGCTCGCGCTGGCGTACGCGGGCTATCGCTTCTACCTCGCGCGACAACCGTACGAGTGGAGCGGCACGGTCGAAGCGCGCGTCGTGTACTTGGGATCGCGCGTCGGCGGGCGCGTGAAGGAAGTGAAGGCCAAGGAAGGCGACGAGGTCGAAGCGGGTCAGGAGCTCATCACGCTGGAGGCCGGGGATCTGCCGGCGCAGCGGCTCGCCGCGCTCGGCGCGCTCGAGCAAGCGCGCGCGAATTTGCAAAAGCTCGAAGCGGGATCCCGTCCGGAGGAAATCGAGCAGGCGCGCGCGAACGCGGCGACGGCGTCCGCGGCGCTCCAAGAAGCGCGCGCCGGCGCGCGGCAAGAGCAGATCATCGGGGCGCGCGCGCGTCTCGCGCAGACGCAAGTCGCAGCGGACAAAGCGCTGCTCGACGAAAAGCGCGATCGCGATTTGATCGCGACGCACGCGATCTCGCAAGCGGAGCTCGACAACGCGGAGTCCGCGCTCAAACAAGCGGTCGCGCTGCGGGACGCAGCGAAGGCAGTGCTCGAAGAGCTCGAGCACGGAACGCGCGTCGAAGACATCGCACAAGCGTCGGCGCGCGCGGCGGAAGCGCAAGCCAACGCGAAGCTCGTTCAAGCGGGCGCGCGCGTCGAAGACTTGAAGGCCGCGAAGGGCGCGGTCGACGCCGCGCAAGGACGGCTCGATCAAATCGACGCGAACATCGCGGAGCTCTCGATCAGAGCGTCCGTTCCTGGACGCATCGAGTCGCTCGATCTTCGACCGGGCACCATCCTCGCGCCCGCTGCCACCGCCGCGACCATCGTCGAGCGCGGACAGCTCTACGTGCGCATCTACATCCCCGAGACGCAGCTCGGTCGGATTCACGTCGGCGACGAAGTCCCCATCACGGTCGACTCGTTTTCGAATCGCACGTTCAAAGGCAAGGTCGAGCACATCAACGCGGTCGGCGAATACACGCCGCGCAATTTGCAAACGGCCGACGAGCGCGCGAACCAAGTCTTCGCGACGCGCGTCGGGATCGTGTCGGGCGAAGACGATTTGCGCGCGGGCATGGCCGCGTTCATCCGAGTGCCGAAGACCGAGACGAAGCCATGAGCGACGCCATCGTCGTCGAGGGCGTGACGCGGAAGTTCGGCGAGTTCTTCGCGCTTCGTCACGTCGATCTCGTCGTGCCGCGCGGAACGATTTACGGATTGCTCGGACCGAACGGCTCGGGAAAATCCACGCTCATCCGCATCCTCTGCGGGCTCCTCGCGCCGAGCGCGGGGCGCGCGTCGGTGCTCGGTCTCGACGTCGCGAAGCAGGGCGAAGAGATCCGCCGGCGCATCGGGTACATGTCGCAGAAATTTTCGCTCTACGACGATCTCACGGTGAGCGAGAATTTGGATTTCTACGCGCGCGTCTACGGACTCTCGGGCGCGCGTCTCCGCGATCGAAAGCGCGCGGCGATTGATCTGACGCACATCGATCCTTACGTGAACCGCCGCGCGGGACAGCTCTCGGGCGGATGGAAGCAACGGCTCGCGCTCGGCGCCGCGCTCATGCACGAACCGCAGGTCGTGTTCCTCGACGAGCCCACCGCGGGCATCGATCCGGTCGCGCGTCGCGAGCTCTGGGATCTCCTCTTCTCGCTCGCCGCCGAAGGCATCACCCTCCTCGTCACGACGCACTACATGGACGAAGCCGAGCGGTGCTCGCGCGTCGGGTACCTCTACATGTCGCGCATGATCGTGTCGGGCACACCCGACGAGCTCAAGTCGCACGCCGTCGTGAACCGCGCGGGAATGCGACGCATCGAGGTGACGAGCGCGAAGACCGCGCAAGCGCTCCGCGTGCTCCAAAACCTCGACGCGTGCGAATCGGCCACGATTTTCGGCCAATCCGTGCACGCCGTCGTGCGCGACGAGCTCACCGACGAAGCGCTCCTCGGCGATTTGAAATCGCGCGGCTTCGACGACGCGTTCGTGCGCGACATCGCGCCGTCGCTCGAAGACGTCTTCGTCGAGCTCACCGAGCAAGCGACGCAAGATCACGCGAAGAGGGCGTCATGACCGGCTTGCGCTTCTGGTCTTCGTTCGTCGCGATCTTCAAGAAGGAGTTCCTCCACATCACGCGCGATCGCGGCACGATGATGGTCGCGCTCACCATCCCGATTTTTCAGATGGTGCTCTTCGGCTTCATCGATCAGACCGTGCGCAACGTGCCCACGGTCGTCGTCGATCAAGACGAGTCGCGCGAGTCGCGCGAGCTCATCGACGAGCTCCGCGCGACGGGCACGTTCGGCATCACGCACATCACGCCGAACCCGCGACGCGCGCGCGAAGAGATCACGGCGGGCACCGCGCGCGTCGGCGTGATCATCCCGCCCGACTTTCACGACAAGCGCGCGCGCGGATCCGGCGCGAAGGTGCTCGTGCTCATCGACGGATCGGACTCGACGGTGAGCTCGCAGGCGCTCGCCGCGGTCACGGGCATCGCGGCGAACGTGAACCTCGAAGAGGTGCAGCGCGACTCGAACGTCGACCCGCCGCTCTCCACGCAACCCATCATCTTGTTCAACCCCGACGGGCGCACCGCGAACTACATCATTCCGGGGCTCGTCGCGATCATGCTGCAGATCGTCGCCATCGTGCTCACCGCCATCGCCATCGTGCGCGAGCGCGAGCGCGGAACGCTCGAGCAGCTCCTCGTCACGCCGATCGATCCGCTGGGCTTGATGCTCGGCAAGCTCGCCCCCTATCTCTTCATCGGCATCGTCGAGACCGCGATCATCCTCGCGGTCATGCGCTTCGGATTCGACGTGCCCATCCGCGGAAACCTCCTCTTCTTGTTCGCCATGGCGATCGTCTATTTGTTCGCGCTCCTCGCGCTCGGTTTGTTCATCTCGACGCGCGCGCAAACGCAGGCCCAAGCGCAGCAGATGGCGCAGTTCTTCTTTCTGCCGTCGATCTTCCTCTCCGGTTACATCTTCCCGACCGCGGGCCTGCCGTTTCCTCTCTACGCGATCGGTCGCGTGCTGCCGGCGACGCACATGGTCGAGATCATGCGCGGCATCGTCCTGCGCGACGCGGGTCCGCGCGAGCTCTTGCCCAACGTGGCCGCGCTCGTCGTCATCAGCGTGCTGCTCGTGTGGGCGAGCGTCCGCCGATTCCGCAAGGTGGCCCTGTGAGCGAGACGACGAGCGACACGATCCGCGTCGCGCACTCGCCCGACAGCGACGACGCGTTCATGTTCCACGCGCTCGCGCGCCGCGAAATCGACGCGGAGGGTCTCCGCTTTTCGTTCGAAGCGCACGACACCGAGTCGCTCAACGCGCTCGCGGAAGCCTCGGACGCGCCCGACGTGCTCGCCGTGTCCGCCGCGCGCTACGCGACGATCACGGAGAGATATCTCTTGCTCCCCCACGGCGCGTCCGTCGGGCGCGGCTACGGACCCGTCGTCGTGTCCGCGGGGTCGAGCGCGCTCGCGCTCGGCGAGCTCGCCGGAAAAAAAATCGGCGTGCCCGGTTTGCGAACGACCGCGTACCTCGTTCTTCGCATCCTGCTCGATCGATTCGATCCCGTGACCATCCCGATCGCGCCGTACGAGCTCGTGTGGCGCGCTCTGCGTTCGCGCGCGGTCGACGCGGCGCTCGTGATTCACGAAGGCCGCCTCACGTTCGAACGCGAAGGATTCGGTTTCGTGTGCGACGTGGGCGACGCGTGGACGAAGGCGCACGGCGTTCCGCTGCCGCTCGGCGTGAACGTGATTCGCCGCGCGCTCGGAGAAGAGCGCATCGCGCGCGTCTCGCGCGTCGTCCGGCGATCGATCGCGTGGGCGTTCGCGCACCGCGACGAAGTGATGCGCGCGCTGCTCACCGCGACCGAACGCGCGACGCCGCTCGACGCCGCGGCGCTCGACCGCTACCTCGCGATGTACGCGAACGACGACACGCTCGAGATGCGCGCCGACGTGATCGCCGGCTTGAAAACGCTGTTCGCCGAGGCAGCGCGTCGCGAACTGCTCCCGAAAGCGCCTTCGATCGAGTTGGCGCCGTAGTCGTACTTTTACGCCATGCGCGGAGATCATTGCCCTCCTTACCCACCCCGCTAATCTTTTCAGTTGGGCGGGTCGGAGGTTCGGGCGATGAAGATCTTGGCTTTTGCCTTGTCGGCGTTTGCAACCGTCGCGTTCGCGGGTTGCTCTTCCAATGCGCCGACGGCGACGCAGAGCGCGCCGATTCAAGGCGGCACGGTCGACACGACGCACAACTACGCGGTGGGCGTCTGCGTCGGCAACAGCCCCGGACAGTGTCAGCTCCTCTGCTCGGGCGCGCTCATCGCGCCGAACCTCGTGATGACCGCGCGTCACTGCGTGCAACAACCGACGTCCGACACGATCGACTGCGCGACGACGACGTTCGGCAACCAGTACGCGCCGACGCAGTACTACTTCATCACGACGTATTACGTGATGGAGGGTCAAGCGACCCAAGGCTGGCACAACGTCGAGACGATCTACACGACGCCCGGCACGCTCGTGTGCGGCAACGACATGGCGCTCCTCCAGCTCGCGAACAACGTTTCGGCTTCGGAGACGAGCGTGTTCGTCACGCCGGTCGTGCAATACAGCATGACCGATCACACGCGGTACTCGACCACGGTCACGGCGATCGGTTACGGCAACACGTCCGCGACGACGAACGACGCGGGCACGCGTCACATCCTCGAAGACGTGAACCTCGAGTGCATCCCGGGCGACGCCGAGATCGACTGCGGCAACACCAACGGACAAGTCACGAACAACGAGTTCGTGTCCGGCAACTCGACGTGCGAAGGCGACTCCGGATCGAGCGCGTACGAGCAGAAGAACTTCGACAAGAACATCCCCGTCTCGTTCGGCCCGCTCTCGCGCGGCGGATCGTCGGGCTCGACGTGCGAGAGCCCCATCTACACGCGCACCGACGCGTGGGCGAGCTTCATCATTCAAACGGCGCAAAAGGCGGCGTCGGCAGGCGGGTACACCGCGCCCGCGTGGACGCAACCCGTTCAGCAAACGGACGCCGGTTCGACGACGCCCGACAGCGGGACTTCGGACGACGGCGCCGCGCCGCCTCCGCCCGGATCGCTCGGCGCGTCGTGCGGCGACAACAGCGACTGCAACAGCGGCATCTGCATCTCCGACGACAACGGTCAGACGTACGTGTGCTCGCAGAACTGCAATCCGAGCGGCGACGGCAGCGACTGCGGAGCTGGTTACCAGTGCGTCAGCGACGGGCAAGGCGACGGGTACTGCTTCGCCGCGCCGTCGAGCTCGTCGAGCTCCAGCGGCGGCGGCGGTTGCGCGGTGGGCACGTCGGATCCGTCGAAGCCCGTTCCGTGGCGCACGCTCGTGCTCGCGGGCGCGTTCTTCGCCGTCGCGTTCGCGCGGCGTCGTCGGGATTAGCCCAAGTCGACCGCGTGCCTTAACCTTGTCGCGTGACTGACGCGACCGAGACGGGGCTTCGCACGCGGTTCGTCGCGGTGCGACGTCAGGTGCTCGCGCGGATGCACGCGCGCACGCTGCGCTGGCGTCTCGCGTGGTTCGTTCCGTTCAACGTCGTCGTCTTCGTCGTGCTCTTCATGCGACACACACCGCCCCTCTGCGCGTCGCTCCAGCTCGCGACGCTGATCGTGTGCGTCGTCTTCGCGTTCGGCCGATTTCGCACGAGCGTGTGGCCGTTCGTGTGGCACGCGATTCACTTCTTCGTCGGCGCGACCATCACCGGCGCGCTCGAGAGCCCGCTCTTGCCGATGGGACTGCCGATCGTCGCGAGCGCCGCCGTCGTGCTGGAGACGCGCGCGCAACGGGTCATCGTGGCGCTCACGTTCGTCGCGGGCGCCGTCGCGCTCGTCGTCGCGCGTCAACTCGGCGCGCACGCGCTCACGCGGCCGAACGTCGATTGGATGATCCTCACGGGCACGCTTCTCTTCGCGATGGTCGCGCTGATCCGCATCACGCAGGGCGCGGGCGACGCGTACACCGAGCTCGCGCTCGAGCTCGCCGCGCGTCGCGAAGAAGCGTTCACGGAGGGTGAGGACAACGCGCGATCGCTCGAGGGCGTCGCGGCGCGACTCGCGCACGAGGTGAAGAACCCGCTCGCCGCGATCAAAGGTTTGTCGACGCACATGGCGCGCGGCGCGCCCGATGCGAAGACCAGCGAGCGCCTCGCGATCGTCGCGCAAGAGGCGGATCGACTCGAAGCGATCGTCGACGGCTTCCTCGGCTTCACGCGCGGGCTCGACGATTTGCGCGTCGCGCGCCTCGTGCCGTACGACGTCGCGCGCGAGCTCGTCGTGCTGCTCGAGACGCGCGCGGAGGACGCGGGCGTCTCGATCGAAGTCGTCGGCGACGAGCGCGCAGAGGTGAACGCCGACGCGCGCAAGCTGAGGCAAGCGCTCCTCAACGTCGTGCTCAACGCGATGCAAGCCTCGCCGCGCGCGTCGCGCGTGACCGTCGCGATCGCACGCACGTCGCCCGACAAAGTTCGTATTCGTGTGATCGATCGCGGCGCAGGGATGAACGCGGCCGTGCTCGAGCGCATTCGCAAACCGTATTTCACGACGCGCGAGGGCGGCTCGGGTCTCGGCGTCGCCATCGCGCGCGCGATCGTCGAGCAACACGGCGGAACCTTCTGCATCGAGAGCGCCGAGTCGAAGGGCACGACGGTCACCATCGAGCTCTTCGCGGCGGGTCCTCCCGCGACGGAGAAGGTCAAGCTCCCGGGTTTGGCGGGTGGTACGGTCGAGACCTGACGATGCGCGTCTTGGTGATCGACGACGAGAGCGCGATGCGCTTCACGCTCGAAGCGGTCCTCTCGGACGCGGGGTTCGCCGTGGAGACGCAAGACGGCGGCGCCGCCGGGCTCGCGGCGTTCGAAGCGCGCGGCGCGGACGTCGTCATCACGGATCTCGCGATGCCCGGCGTCGACGGCATGCGCGTGCTCGCCGCGATGCGCGCGCAAGATCCGAGCGTGCCCGTCTTGATGCTCACCGCGCACGGCTCCGAGCGCGTCGCCGTGGCCGCGATGAAGGCCGGCGCGTTCGATTATCTGCCGAAGCCGTTCGATCCCGAGGAGCTCGTCCTCGCGGTGAAGCGCGCGAACGAGACGCGCGAGCTGCGTTTGCAGAATGCACGGTTGCGCACCGAGACCGCGCTCGGGCGCGCGATCGTCGCGGAGAGCGCGTCGATGAAGCGCGTGCTCGATTTGGTCGCACGCGTCGCGCCGAAGGACGTCACCGTCCTCTTTCTCGGCGAGAGCGGCGTGGGAAAAGACGTGATGGCCGCGGCGCTCCACGCGCACTCGCGCCGCGCGCAAAAAGCGTTCGTGCGCTTCAACGCGGCGGCCATCCCCGCCGAGCTCGCCGAAGCGGAGCTCTTCGGTCACGCGAAGGGCGCGTTCACCGGCGCGCAGTCGGCGCGCGAAGGATTTTTCCAGAGCGCGGACGGCGGCACGCTGTTCATCGACGAAGTCGGAGAGCTCTTGCCCGCGCTCCAAGCGAAGCTCCTCCGCGCGCTCCAATCGGGCGAGGTGCAGCGCGTGGGCGGCGCGCCCGAGCGCGTCGACGTGCGGCTCGTCGCGGCGACCAATCGCGATCTCGCGGCGGACGTGAAGACGGGGCGCTTCCGCGAGGATCTCTTCTACCGGCTCGACGTCGTCACGATTCGCGTGCCGCCGCTGCGCGAGCGCGCCGAAGACATCGCGCCGCTCGTCGCGACGTTCGCGCGCACGTACGCCGAGCGCTACGGAATGGGCAACGTCGAGATCGAGCCCGCGCTCGTCGAAGCGCTTCAAAAGCAGCCGTGGCCCGGCAACGTCCGCGAGCTCGAGAACACCGTCGCGCGTTTGCTCGCGCTCTCGCCGTCCGACACGCTCACGCTCGCGCTCTTTCGTTCGCTCGGCGACGCGCGCGCGTCGATCACGACCGAAGCGGCGCACGACTTGGGACCTGGTCACCCGCTGCGAAGACGCGTCGAGGCGTTCGAGCGCGCGATCATCGCGGAGCAGTTCGAAGCGTCCGGAAAAAATCAGAGCGAGACGGCGCGAAGGCTCGGCGTCTCGCGCCCCGCGCTCATCGAGAAGCTCCACAAGTACGGTCTCATCGGGCGCGATGCGACGTAGAGATTTTCTCGCGGCGCTCGCGGTCGCGGTCGCCGCGTGCAAATCGAAACCCGTCACGAGCGCCGCGGACGGCGGCGCGTCGCGCGTCGTGTCGCTCTCGCCGTCGACGACGGAGACCGTGTGGGCGCTCGGCGCGCTCGCGAAGCTCGTCGGTCGATCGCGCTACTGCGACTACCCGCCCGAAGTGAAGGCGCTGCCCGAGGTCGGCGGGTACGTCGATCCGAACCTCGAAGCGATCCTCGCGCTGCGTCCCGATCTCGTCGTCGGCGCGCGGGGACCTGCCGGGCGGCGCGTGTTCGACACGCTCGGCGAGAAGGGCATCGCGACGTATTTTCCTTCCACCGAAACCGTCGACGACGTGCTCGCGATGATACGCGGGCTCGGCGAGCGCATCGGGCTCCGCGAAGAAGGCGAGCGCGTCGCGTCGCGCGTCGACGCGCGCCTCGCGGACATCGCGAAGAAGAACGCGCCGCTCGCGCACCCGCGCGTTCTTCTTTTGTTCGGCGTGCAGCCGATCGTCGCGGCGGGTCCGAAGAGCTTCGGCGACGAGATCCTCGCGCGCGCAGGCGCGATCAACGTCGTCACGGCGGGCGACACGTACCCGACGCTCGACATCGAAGCCGTCGCGGGGCTCGATCCCGACGTCATCGTGGACGCGGCGGTCGCCGAAGAGCACGGCGCGCAGCGCATCACGAAGACCGCAGGCGGATGGAGTCGCGTGCGCGCGGTTCAACGCGATCGCGTCGTCGCGATCGCGGACGAGGTCGTCTTGCGCCCCGGCCCGCGCATCGCCGACGGCGTCGAAATTCTCTCGCGCGCGATCCGCTAGCCCGCCTCGGTCTCAGGGGCTCGCGAGGATGCAGCCGGTGTAGTTCACGGAGTCCGACTGCGTCGTGCAGAAGTAGTCGCCGTAGCCGTCGTTGCAGCAGTAGTTTTGGTTGTACTGCTGGTCGAAGCTGTCGGCGCACGAGTGATCGTCGATGATGCCGTCGCAGTCGTTGTCGAGACCGTCGCAGCCTTCGCCGTACTGCTGCGTCTCCGACGTCGGTTGGCTCGGAAAGCACTGGTCGCCCGCGTCGGCGCAGCCGTGCTCGCCGCAGTTCGTCGCCACGCACGCGAGGTTTCCGTGCACGCACTCGCCGAGGACCTTCGTGATGCGCGCGCCGTCGGGGCCCGCCTCGAACGGGTTCGCGTCCGGCGCCCAGAGCGATTGGTTCGGCATGTCGCACGGGCCCTCTTGATCGAGACCGTCGTCGACGAGGCCGTTGCAGTCGTCGTCGATGCCGTTGCACACCTCTTGCGCCGGCGTGTGGACGAACTCGTTGCATCCCGTCGGCTCGCCGCCGCTCGGCGTTCCTTGGCACGCCTTCGTGCCCGCGCCGCAGATCCCCGGGTCGGGTCCCCAGCACGTGATCGCCGCGTCGATGTAGTTCGGGGCGCACGCGGGCGAGTTGCAGTTCGCGAGCACGGCGGCGTCGGTGAGCTCGGGCAAGTCGTCGATGAGGCCGTCGCAGTCGTCGTCGGCGTAGTTGCACACCTCCGGCTGCGGCGTCACTTCGCCGACGCACGCGCTGTAGGTTCCGTTCGGCAAGCACGTCCGCGTGCCCGTCTTGCAGCTGCCTTTCGCCTCGGTGCCGGCGGGGCCCGTGTAGCAATCGCCCGTCTTCGCCGTCGACGGATTGCACGCGCATCCCGCGAGCGGATCGCCGCCGTCGGGATCGCACACGAGCCCGCCGTCGTCGGTCGCTGGCGGCGGCGTGCTCGAGCAGGCGTCGAGCGCGAACCCCGCGCCGACGAGCGTCGCGGCGCCTACGACGACAGCAACTCCCCACGGCGTGACGGACGACATGGCGCGAGCATATCAGCTCGCGGGAGGCGGCGTCGCCTGCGCGGGAGCGCGGAGGGCTGCCTCACTTCGCGAGCGTGCAGGTGTAGTAGCCGGGATCGGAGGCTTGCAGGTTGCTGTCGCAGAAATAGTAGCCGGGATCGTAGACGTACGTGCAGCAGTACTGCTCGCTCGACGGGTACGTCGCGCACGCGTGATCGTCGATGATGCCGTTGCAGTCGTTGTCCTTGCCGTCGCACGTCTCGGGCGAAGGTTGCGACGGGAAGCATTGGTCGCCCGCGTCCGCGCACCCGTGCGGGCCGCAGTTGTAGTCGACGCACGCGAGGTTTCCGTGGACGCACTCGCCGAGCACTTGCGTGATCTGCGCGCCGTCCGGCCCGGCTTCGATCGGATCGGCGTCCGGTGGCCAGAAGGTGCTCGCGTCGTTCACGTCGCACGCGCCCTCCGCGTTCAGGCCGTCGTCGATGAGGCCGTTGCAGTCGTCGTCGATGCCGTTGCAGATCTCCTGCGCCGGCGTGTGGACGAACTCGTTGCATCCGGTCGGCGTGCCGCCCTTCGGTCCGGGGGCGCACGCTTTCGTTCCCGCGCCGCAGATTCCGGGATCGGGTCCCCAGCACGTGATGGCCGCGTCCTCGAAGTTCGGGCTGCACGCGGGCGAGTTGCAGTTGCCGAGCACGGCGGCGTCGACGATCGCGGGCAAGTCGTCGACGATGCCGTCGCAGTCGTCGTCCTCGTAGTTGCAGACCTCGGGTTGCGGCGTGATCTCGCCGACGCACGCCGTGAGCGTGCCGTTCGCGTTGCACGAGCGCGTTCCCGTCTGACACGGGCCCTTGCCGTCCGTTCCGGGCGGGCCGGTGTAACAAGTCTGCTGCTTGTACGTCGACGGAGAGCACGGACAGCCGGCCGGGTCGCCGCTGTCCGGATCGCACACCGGCGCGTCGATGCTCGCGTCGCTCGACGAATTGCTCGGCGAGCACGCGCCGAACAAAGCGCTCGTCGTGCCGAGCGCGACGAGCACACCTACCGTGGAAGTCGCGAAAAGATATTTGCCATAAGGCATGATGCAGTCCCCGTGAGCTACCCCTCGCGAAGAGATTAGCAGATTGATTGCCATGCGTCGCAAGGTCCGACTCGATCAGCTCGTCGTCGAACGCGGTCTCGCGGAGTCGCGAGCGCGCGCGCAAGCGTTGGTGCTCGCGGGTCGCGTGCTCGTCGACGGGGCGCGCGTGGACAAAGCGGGCACGCTCGTCGCCGACGTCGTCGAGATCGCGATCCAAGGTGACGCGCTGCCTTTTGTCTCGCGCGGAGGCGTGAAGCTCGCGGGCGCGATCGACGCGCTCGGCGTGCCCGTCGCGGGTTTGCGTTGTCTCGACGTCGGCGCGTCGACGGGTGGATTCACCGATTGTCTCCTTCAACGCGGCGCGCAATCGGTCGCCGCGGTCGACGTCGGGTACGGTCAGCTCGCGCAAAAACTTCGAACCGACACGCGCGTCCTCGTGCGCGAGCGAACCAACGCGCGCACGCTCGATCCGAAAGACATCGGCGGCGAGGTCGATCTCACGGTGGTCGACGCGTCGTTCATCGGGCTCGGCAAGTTGCTCCCCGCGATCGCGCGCTGCACCAAAGTCGGCGGGCAGCTCCTCGCGCTCGTGAAGCCGCAGTTCGAGGTCGGACGCGAAGAAGCGTCGAAGACGAAGGGCGTCGTACGCGATCGCGAGGTGCGCGCGAACGCGATCGCGCGCGTCGCGGACGAAGTGCGCGCGGCGGGATTTCGCGTGCTCGGCGAGTGCGACTCGACGCTCGCCGGTCCGCGCGGAAACCTCGAGGCCTTCGTTTGGGGTAAGAGGGAGCGATGACGCGCGAACGTTCCGGCAGAAAGGCCACGCTCGGCGCGATTTTTCTGACCATCGCGCTCGATCTGCTCGGCTTCGGGCTCGCGCTCCCGTTCATGGCGGAGGTCGCGCGCTCGACGTTCCACGTGAGCTCGTTCGTCGGCACGCTGCTCGCGTCGAGTTACTCCGCGATGCAGTTCCTCTTCGTTCCGCTCTGGGGGCGCCTGAGCGATCGCGTCGGACGAAAGCCGGTGCTCGCGTGGTCGATCGCGGCGACGGCGATCGCGAACTTGGGGCTCGGTCTCGCGCTCGCGTACTCGCACAGCGTCGCGTGGCTCTTCGCGGCGCGCATGTTCGGAGGGATCGCGACGGCGAACATCGGCACGGCGAGCGCGTACATCGCGGACATCACGTCGCCGAAGGATCGCGCGAAGGGCATGGGGATGATCGGCATGGCGTTCGGCGTCGGGTTCGTGCTCGGTCCGGGGTTCGGCGGCGTGCTCGCGCAGATCCCCGTGAACGGTCGCCACGGACCGTGGGCGCTCTTCGTCGCCGCGATGCTCAGCGTGATCAACTTCGCGTGGGTCGCGATCGGTCTCGTCGAGTCGCTGCCGAAAGAGAAGCGCAAGCCGAGCGAGCGCAAGCTCTCGCCGATCGATTTGCGAAGCACGTTCGACGTGCTCGGCGACTCCTCGATCGCGCGCGCCGTCCTCGCGAACTTCGTCTTGATCCTGGTCTTCTCCGGGATGGAGCAGACGATGCGTTACTTCAACGCCGACGGCTTCGGCATGTCGCTCGCCGAGACCGGCGGGATGCTCGTCATCGTCGGGCTCACCGGCGCCGCGGTGCAAGGCGGCATCGTGCGTCGCCTCTCGGGACGCGTGCAAGACGCGAGCATGCTGCGTTGGGGCCTCTTGTTTCAGGCGATCGCGTTCGCGGGGATTTCGGCTTCACCGAACCTGGGGAAATGGTCGCTCTACGTGTCGTGCGTGATCTTGGCGCTCGGCAACGGGCTCACGCAGCCGAGCGTGTCGGCGTTCGTGTCGAAGCGCGCGAAGGAAGGCGCGCAGGGGACGACGCTCGGCGTGTCGCAGTCGATTTCGTCGCTCGCGCGCGTGCTCGGTCCGGCGCTCGCGGGGTACGTCTACGGCTCTGCGCTCGGGATGCGATCGCCGTTCGTGCTCGGGCTCGTCGGGATGTTGCTCGCGCTCGTCGTCGCGTTTCCGCTTCACGATCCCGCGCACGCGTGAGTCACTGCACCGCCGCGCGCAAGAGATCGACGTCGAGCTGACTCGGCGGCACTTTGATCGCGCGATACGCGATGGCGCTCACCGGCGAAGGCGCCGTGAACGACACGTCGAGCACGTCGTTTCCGTTCGAGTCGACCTCCGAGAAGATGCGCGGATCGCCCGGCACGTAACCCCACCCGACCACGCTGTGCCCGTCGGCGTAGCGGCGAAAGCTCCCTTGGTATTGGCTCTCGGCCGATCCGAGGAACTGCCACACGACGCTCGCCGTGTTCGCGACGCGATCGAGCGCGTACTCGACGCCGCGCGCGACCTGTCCGCTCTTTCCGCCGTCGGCGCCGTGATCGTCGAAGACCGTCACGTCGCCGTTCGCGAGAAGGCGCGCGTCGTGTTGCATGTTGAACGCGGTCTCCGGGTCGTCGACGACCGCGACGTAGATCGCGCCGTCCTTGTTGTAGGAAGTGCCGCCGAGCTTCCACTGAATCGTGCCGCTCGAGCGATCGACGTAGAACACCGAGTTCGTGTGTCGAAACGACAGGAGCAGATTGCCCGTCGAGTCGACGTCGATCGCGTTGCAGTGGAAGACGTCGTCGACCTCGACGCCGTTCACCTCGTTCTGGATCTGCTCGAGCGACTCTTGCACCGGATCGACGTGATCGCTCGCGAGCCACGACCACACTTCGTTGCCCTCGGCGTTGATCTCTTGGATCTGGCAGTCGGCGATGTTCTCGTCCGCGCCGTACGTGTTGAGCCCGGTGAGGTCGACGTGCTGCTCGATCGGATCGGCGAAGATGAGGTAATCGCCGTTCGCGAGGAAGCGGATCTCGTGCTCGTCCGTCGGCGCGCCGACCGCCTTGAACGTGCTCGCGCTGAGCGGATCGATCGACAAGACCTCCGCCTCGACCGCGGTCGTCAAGCCGTAAGGAAATTGAGCGTTCGGAAAGAGCGAGAGCGTGTTCGGCAGCTGGGAATCGAGATCGAACGGCGACGGCAGGTTGTCGTACCAAATCGGCGTGCCGTTCGTGTCGAGGACGATCGCGTAGCTGGAGCTGTTGACGAGGTAATAGCCGGGCGTCGGTCCGACGCCGCTCGTCTTCACGGTGATCGTCGGAAAATCCGGCGGGAGACAGCGAATGTTGTAGTCGCCGATCTCGAGCAGTTGATTGAGCTCGAGGCCGACGTTCTCCGCGGAGCTCGAGCCGTCGCTGAACTTGACGTTCACCGTCTCGACGTTTTCGCTGAACGAGCAGCGAACGTAATAATCGTAGATCGTCGGCGAGAACGTCGGTTGGAGCGTGTCGGGGCTCGTCGTGATGGACGTGATCGTCGCGCCCGCGTCCTTGTCGCCCGCGTCGATCACGATCGGCGTCGACGCGTCGTCTCGCGGCGTGACCCCCGGCGGCGTCGTGCTCCCGCAACCCGCCGCGAACGCGAGGGCTCCGTAAGACAGTCCCCCGAAGACCCCGACCAAGAGCTTCATGCGTGAACGGTGCGCGCGGCGCGCCCGAGCGGATCAGCGGTTTACAAACGTTTACCCCACGCGTCAGCGCGCCTCAGAAGACGAGGACCCAGATGTCGTAGAACGCGTGCGACCAGACGGCGGCGGCGAAGCCGCGAAACACGAAGATGATCGTCAGGGTCATGCCGAGCGTGAAGCGAAAGACGAACGACTTGAGCTCGAACGGATCGCCCATCGGTCCGACGTAATGCACTGCGCTGAAGATCGCCGCGCACACCGCGGCCCATCCCCACGTCATGATCGCGCCGCGGATCGTTCCGGCGAACGTCGCCGTGCGGAGGAACCACGCGCCCGCGCCGAAGAGGATCGCGCGGAACGTGAGCTCTTCGTAGAAACCCGCGCCGAGCGACATCACGACGCCGGGAAATCCGTGGAGCGACACCTTGCCCGCGAACATCGCGCCGACCACGTACGACCCGACGAGACGCATCACGAACGCGTAGACGACGCCCTCGATCGCGATCTGCGCGAACTTCGCCGCGCGAAACGCGTGACCGCGCCCCATCCACGCGAACACGCCCGCGAACACGACGCCGATCGCGAGCGTGAGCAGGAGGTAAACCGCTTTGTTCCCCTCCGCGAGCTGCATCAGCTCGCCGGTCAGCAAATCCGATCCATTCCGGATGTTCAGAAAGACGACGCCGAGGTGGTACGCGACGAAGATCGGCAGCGTGAGCGCGAGATCGATCTTCGGGTCCGAGCGCGACGCGACTAAAGGAGCTCGTCGATGCGTGTCTGCCATTGGCGCAGAGTGTCCGGCACGATCGCGTCTTCGTCGAGCACTCTGTCGGTCTCGCAGTCGATCGCCTTCGCCTCGAGCGAACGCGCGAGCGCGCCGACGAGCGGAAGCGCGGCGTCCGAGCCGAGCACGTGAAGCATCACGCGATCGACTTCGACCGTCCCGCCGAGCTCCGCTTCGATCACGAAGTCGTCGGTGCGCATGACGACGAGGCGCTCGCCGTCGCAATCCGTCGTGGCCGAGGCGCGCGCGGCGACGTCCGAGATGCGATCGGCGACGTGTTGGGGCGCGCCGATCGCGGCCGGAACGTAGTCCGCGGGGAGATCCGCGAGCGTCCCGAGCGCATCGGGGAGCTTCAGCAAGAGAACCTGCCACGCCATGTGTTGGCTTCTACGGACCCTCCAGCGCGAAAATTCCCGATCACGCCGGACGAAGTCGATACACCACGGCCACGACGACGATCACCCACGCGACGAGGTTCAGCACGAAGGGGACGTCGCGAAGCATTTCTTGGGTCGGCGACTCGGCGCGAAGCCCGCGGCCCGCGCGCCCGGACACGAGCATCAAGAAGCGACCGATGCCGATGACGGTGAACGGCGCGGTGAGCCAGAGCCAGCTCGTGTGGAAGAACTCGCGCGTCGTCGCGTCGAGCGTGTACGCGACGTACGTTCCGATCGTCGCGAGCCCGGTGAGCGCGAGCGCGATGTTCAAGCTCGTCTTCGAGTACGCCTCGAGCGACGCGCGCTGCTTCACCGCGGTGTCGAGCTCGAGCTCGTGACGGCGCTTTCCGAACCCGAGAAAGAGCGCGAGGAGCGCGGTGCACGCGATCATGTATCCGCTCACGTGAACGTCGGTCGCGAACCCGCCCGCGAGCACGCGCAGCACGAATCCCGACGCGATGAGCCCGACGTCGAGGAACGCGACCTGCTTCAGCTTGAACGTGTACGCGATGTCCTTCGCGAAATAGATCGACGCGACGAGTCCGACGCGCCAATCGAGGAGAAACGCAGCGCCGAGCGACGCGATGACGAGCGCCGCGGCCATCGCCTTCGCGAGACCCTCCGGGACTTCGCCGCTCGCGATC